>JAEEGK010001139.1_pt1 | contig 66508 bp, 55 predicted proteins | sample 8958771 | NCBI WGS metagenome assembly JAEEGK01 (sample SAMN16246547, study PRJNA631951) | gut metagenome | biome: gut microbiome; feature: rumen; material: SC-attached | host: Bos | place: Iran: Karaj | collected 2018-10
AAAATTTGTTTTTCATTAAACAAAAATTCTTTAATATAGACTGTTATTACAACCGTCTCAGGTTCTTGAGATTCTGTTAGTGTCCAGATGGCATTGGGTAAAGAATCAGTCTCCTTAAGCCATTGAAGTAGTTTTTTCTGAAAAGCGGCATTATCCATAGTTAACCACAGCGACCAGGCTCCGCGGCCGATTTGGCATTTACAATAAAAAAGTGTGGAGCCGATGCTTATCTGATTGGGGGCTCTGGAAAGGCCTTGGGCTGAATAAGCAGTACTCCACACCCGTATGGATATCGGTGTGGAATACACCAAGATACGCATACCGGATGATGGGTGTTTGCTGTCCTCAGCCTTGAGAAATTTTCCAGATTTCCAATCAAGGAGAAAGCATACACTTTCATCTATGTCCGCCGGAGCCGGGGACCCGACAAGGCAAATATACTCACTATTATGGAATAATCCTAAGATTTTCCGCATTTTAGATGCCGGTCAAGCCAGGCATGACGATGCCAGAAGTGACGATGACGCATTTCGCCAAACAGGCGCAAGGGTACCTGCGTGGGAGTGCGGTCTGAGGACGATTTTGACTGAGTTTTTTGCGCCAGGACCCGATATCGGCCCCAGGCGCAAAACTTTTGGCAAAAATCGGCCTCCCAGCCTATTTAGGGACGGGTCGTCTTGCGCCTGTTTGGCGGTAATCAAAAAACAAAAGGGGAGCGCTGTGAGCGCTCCCCAAGCCGAAGGTCGGACAGAAAACCATTTAGCGAGAGAGTTCTCGCATTGCCATCAGCGTCCCCTAACGAGACGGTAATGCGAATGAACTCTCTCGACCTTGCCACGGCGAATGCGTTTGTACGCTTTCACTTTGACAAGTTTCGGGATCCTATACTCAAAGTACAGGCTCACAACAATGTGGATAAACCTTTTCATTATGATAAGATTTATAGTCTCGAAAAAGGTTACCAGAGGTTGGGCGGAGTACCCCTTCGGCTTATAGATCAGAAAAGGCATTTCAGTAGGGGCTGAAATGCCTTCAAGGTTCGAGACTATTTTTGCTTTCGCAAAATCTTATCACAACACAAAGATAATACAGAAATCGGCCGGATGCAAATTTTTTTCAGATGCCCGGTCGAACCGGGCATGACGTTGGAAGTCAGGCAGTGCCTGAAAGGCGTCAGGGCTTCCAGCGATAGGCGTCGTCGAGCGGGGCGAGGCCGGCCACTTGCAGCAGCCGGGAGACGAAGCCGTCCACCAGTGTGTCGAGGTCGGCCGGGCGGGTGTAGAAACCCGGGGCGGCGGGAGCAATGACCGCGCCGGCCTCGGTCAGCGCCGTCATATTGCGCAGGTGGATCAGACTGATCGGGGTCTCGCGCGGGACGATGATCAGGGGCCGGCGCTCCTTGAGCTGGACGTCGGCCATCCGGGCGATGGCATCGTCGGCCGTGCCTGCGGCGATGCGGGCCAGCATCCCCATAGAACAGGGAAGGACGACCATCACGTCGGCGGCGGCGCTGCCGGAGCAGAACGGTGCGTCGAACCGGCGGTTGTCGAGACCGACCGGCGGCTCACAACCCAGTTCGTGCCGCCAGATCTCCCGGGCCGTGTCGGTCAGGACGACGTGCAGGGCAACGCCCGGAAGGGCACGGGCCCGTTCCAGGAAGCGCCGTGCATAGCAGGCGCCGCTGGCGCCCGTGACGGCCAGCACGACGTTCTTCACAGGACGGTCACAATCCATCGCGCAATGCTATAGATATTCCTCCAGCAGGATCTTCTTCAGTTCGGCCATACCCACGGTCGCGGGCTCCTGAATCTGCCGGAAGTATTTGTAGTCGAGCCGGATGGGCTTCGGATCGATGAGGAAGATCGGCCGGCCGAAGGTAATGTAGCGGAAAAGTCCGGCAGCCGGATAGACGTTGAGCGAGGTGCCGATGATCAGCAGGATGTCGGCTTCGGAAACCGCGTTGGCGGCCGGCGTCATCATCGGGACGGCCTCGCCGAACCAGACGATGTGCGGACGGAGCTGTACGCCGCGCTGGTCGCAGTCGCCCAGGTTGATGTCGCGGTAGCCGATGTCCTTGACGCCACGGTCTTCCTGGTCTTCAGGACGGACCTTGGTCAGCTCGCCGTGCAAATGGATGATCTTCGTGGAGCCGGCCCTCTCGTGGAGATTGTCCACGTTCTGCGTGACGACGGTCACGTCGAAATACTTTTCGAGCTCCGCGATGATCTCGTGGGCGCGGTTGGGCTGCGCCTTCTCGAGCTGGCGGCGGCGCTCGTTATAGAATTTGAGCACAAGGGCTTTGTTGCGGTACCATCCCTCGATGTCGGCCACGTCGGCCACGTTGTAGTTTTCCCACAGGCCGTCGCTGTCGCGGAAGGTCTTGATGCCGCTTTCGGCGCTGACGCCCGCGCCCGACAATACGACTAGTTTTTTCATTGCTGTACAAAATAATAATTCCGAAGCCAGTATTCGAACAACGGGTCGATGATCCGGGCGTTGTCGTCGCGGTCGAAGGTCAGTACTTCCTTTTTCTGGAGTGCCTCCTTCACGCGCACCACGCCCGCCGAAGAGTTCAGGCGGTAATTCTCCAGGGTCTCGGCGCTGGTGAACTTCTGGACACCGTCCACCACGGCGTGCAGCAGGTTGATCTGGTTGCCGGTCAGGTCGAACAGGATCTGCTTGAAGCGCGGCTCGTGGATGGAGAGCAGCGTGTCGCGCGCACGGTTGACGATCTTGCGGTTCACGTACCCGGCCGGCATCGCATAGCAGAATGCGCAGAGTTGTTTGAGATACCACATATCGCCCGAGGATATGTCGTAGAGGGCCAGGGCCTCTTCCATTTCGATGACGCGGCCCACATTGAGGAAGGAACTCCTGATGTGTTCGCAGAGCATTTTTTTGTCGAGCGGCGGGAGGTCCAGTGTGCGGCACATTCCGTAGAAGCACTTCCGCTCCTCGAAGATGTTTTTCATCGCGTTGACGAACGAACCGGTGAAGATGTATTTCACGTGGTGCTGGCGGCTCCACAGGCGGTCGAGCGCCTCCAGGCCGAACTGTTCGTCTTCAAAACGGAGCAGATTCTGGAATTCCTTGAAATAGACCACCATCTGCTTGCTGGCCTCATTGGCGATGATGCCCGGCAGGTCGAAGATCTTGTTGCCCGATATTTCGTCGATGCAGATCTCGAAGGGAAGCAGCGCGTCGCGGTTGACTTCCAGGGCGCATTCCCGCATTTTGTCGCGCCACAGTGCCGTGAAATCGTCGAGGGTCCGGACGTTGAACAGGTCGATGTCGCAGACGATGAGGTTCGGGCGGTGCGAGCGGACCTGTTCGAGGGCTTCCCTGACAATGGTCTCCTTTCCGCACCGTGCGCCGCCGTAGATGGCGATGCTGCGGTTGCCCGTTTCCATCGCGGCGACAATCTCACCGATCTCCCGGTTGCGGCCGATAATGCTGCTGCCTGCGGCGATCTTGTCGAATGCGAAAGGAAAGTCCATCGTCGATGTTTTTAACAAAATTGTTACAAAGATAGAAAAACCCTGCTCCTGACGCAAAAAAAACCGGCTGAAAAGCCGGTTTTTATCAAAGTTCCTCGAAGTTTACGTCGGAAAATGGAGTGGGAGCGGTCTGTTCGGAGGCTTCGGCCGGCTCCGCGGGCTGTACGTCCGGCTCTGCCGGGCAGCGTTCGCGGATATAATTGACAACCTCCTGAAGACCGTCGGCGAACTTGTCGAAGTCCTCCTTGTAGAGGAAGATTTTGTGCTTGTCGTAAACATAGCGGCCATCGCGCTCGATGCGTCGCTTGCTCTCGGTGATGGTCAGGTAGTAGTCATTGCCCTTGGTGGCTTTCACATCGAAAAAGTAGGTACGCTTTCCCGCTCTCACAGGCTTCGAATATACGTCGTCTCCGTTTCTATCCTGGAAACCTGCATTGTCATAATCCTCGTAGTACATCTTGTCTTGTTTTTAAACGTTTTTTCGATAATCTCCTACAAAGATAGATTAATATTTTTATTATTCCTAATGATTATTGCTGAGGCTTGATCGCGGATTCCCAGTATCCCTTTATTCGTTTCATCTTTCTTAGAAACACTTTTTGATAGTCTCGACTAATGTACTTTCAAGGGCATAAGTGGTGTTTCCGCCGCTGACGGCTACGGTGTATGTCAGGTCTCCGGCGTAGATGACGCCGTTTCCCGCCGGGTCGGTCACCTTGTACTTTGTGCCGTCGGAGAGCCAGTGGTATGTGGCCATCTGGGTGTTTCCGCTGGTCACGGTCTCGGGAAGGTTCAGGATGTTGTAGGCGAAGCTCAGATTCGCCCTTCCGTCGGCCGTCGTGTTGCCGTTGCTGTCATGCGAGAACGATGCGTTGATGTTCGAGCCGTCGTCCTTTCCGCTGACGCCTGTCAGCAGCGGGCCGCTGTAAGTGTATGAGTAGTCGTCCTGCGGTGTCGATATGTCGGAGCCGTAGCGCTTGAGCCTCAGGAGTGCGCCGTTACTGTTGTACAATATATCTTGCTCTGTATAGGTTTTCTCTCCGGTGTCCGTCGTTCCCGTGAAGCGAGTCGTCGTCATCAGCCGTCCAGCGAATCGAACGGGATGCTGTCGAAAGGAAGGACGTCCACGGTGCAGGTATCGGAGAATGACGAGTAGAGACGATAAGCCTTCCTATAAGATTCCCCCTCATCCGCACATCCCATCACCTCCCGTGTGATCATCCCGCCGCAGGACAGCGTCCATCCCAAGCCTGGCTCCGCAGCCTGCTCGTTCGGGCGCATCCCGTTGTCGCTGTATTCCAATACCACCGGGACCGAAAAGTCCTTGTCACGGTATTCGCCGACCGGTATCGTCACCGACACGCGGCCTGTATAGAGATTGGCATTATGTTCTCCATACTTTGTCATCTGTGCCGCTTGCGGCGTTGCCGGCTGCGGGTTGGCGCCCAGCGACAACTGCGCCCATAGCGATGGGGAAAACACTGTCGCAAGCAGCAGGGAGAAGATGGAATAGCGTAAAAATCTCATAGACACCCTTCAATATTGATAATCAGAACCGCCAGCCTACGCCCAGCCGGACGGGGAAATACATCCAGCCGGCGCCAATTTCCGTAAAGCCGAAGAACTTGCGACCGAAGGAAAGGCCGACCGGCGTGAACTGAAAGCCCATCGCAGGCATTCCGTCACCCGTGACCATCCCGGCGGCGTTCCCATAGCCGATACCGGAATAGACCCGGAACTTCTCTCCGTTATACCAGGTGCCGTATAGATTGGCCATTATGTTGAATTGTTTCCAAAAGGATTTGGAACTGCCCAGATGGAAGCCTCCCGTGACCCCGAAGGCGACCCATCGTCCGGCCGCGATCCTGAAATCGGCCATAAAGGGAATTCCGGTAAAACCGCCGCCGACCCCACCGATCATATAAGCCGTATAACTAGTGCTCAACGCGACTTCGCAAACGGGTTTGTTATCTGTTATTTCTTGCCCGAAAGCAGAAGATGGTACAAATATGCCTGCGGAAAACAACAAATAAAGGACGATAATATGACGAGAATAAGAATCAATGGAGAGCATATTTTAGGTATTATTTTTAATTGGGTTATATAACAAAGTTATAACCATAGAAACAGGACACAATGAAATAAAACCTCTCATTTCAGGCAGCAAAAACGGCCTCAGAGCGCGCTCTGAGGCCGATTATTGGGCGCACAAGATACCGAAATCTCTCATTCTCGCCAGATGGTTGATATTCAGCGTGTTATGTGATTGGTCGAAACGAGCTGGGGCGGTGCGTTTGTAATCGGCTGATTATGGGGATGTTATAAGAGCATTTGAAGGAACTGCTCTTTGTAGGGGGAGTCGGATCCAAGGATTTGTTGTTTGAGCCGGGATTTTTCAACGTATACATTATGTTTGTTATAGCTGGAAATAATAGAACAGATGGTAGGACTGCTGAAGCCGGCAAAGAGGAAACTGACGAGTTGGTAGTATCTCGGTTTTTTCCCAGGGAAAGATTCCCTAAAGTGAAGCATCACGTTGTCGAAGGAATCGTTAAGCAACTTTTCAAACTTCTGCTGACTCCGTTCATCTTCTCCTAATCGCAAAATCGTCTTCTTGAGTTCCTTGTACAGATTGTTTTCAGCTTCCTTGTCGTGGTTGTTGAGTATTTCATTGATACGACCGATATGGCTGAAATGCGACTGACACATCTGGATATACTGATTGCGAACCTGTTCGGATAATGAAGTCTGTTGCATCGTCAAGTTTTTATAAGCCTCAAGCAACGACTCTTTTTCCTGTGCGCTACGCCTGATTCGGCTTTTGAAATAATAAACCAGGAGTACGATGAAAACGAGCAGAATGATACCGGAGACCCACAAGACAAGCTGTCTGCGTCTCGCTTGTTGTTCTGATTCCAAATTAACTTGTTCCAGGAAGTCTTTTTGAGCTTTGATGGCTGATTGCCTCAAGACCTTCTGAACGTTTTCGCTTTGAATGTCTGACGCTTCCTTCTGAAGATAATAGGCGTCGGCAAAATCACCTTTGTATGCATCGGCAAGGCTTTTCCAGGAGTCATAGACGTATGAAGACGAGCTGCTGTTTTTCGTTTTATACATCTGTTTGAAAATCTGTTCTGCCCGCTTCTCCTTTCCGGTATGCATCAATGCATACGCATAGGCGCCCCAGTAATTTGCCTTTTTCAAGGACCCGTATTGCGTGATGACTTCTTCGAAAAGAGTCACTGCCTGCTCATAGTCTGCTTGATTTGTCACCAGATTGCGGGCATAGCCGCAATACAATGAGGCCCGAAGATTCGGATGAACCTGTTTGCTTGCAATCAAGAAACGAAATAGGGAGTCGGATTCTGCAAAACGACCGAGATTGTTGAGATCCTGTGCCTTTCGATAGAGAGAGGAATAGGCATTCAGCGTATCTCCATCCTGTATGAAAAGAGTATACGCCCGTTCAGAATAGTTCAGAGCTTCTTCGAACAGATGCGTTTCATTGTAAATGTTGGACAAGGCTTGATAAACAAGAGCCCTAAATCTAGGCTCACTCTTCTCTGTTAAGCAATTCTCCGCTTTTAGGAATGAAATACTGGCAGTTGCGTAGTCCTTGCCGTTCTCTTGAATCCTTCCCAAGTAATACCAGGCTTTGGCTTTTGGGTTGCTTGTCCCGTTTTTTGAATAATACGCCACGGCGGGCATCACGACATTCACGTCGGTCGTGTCGATCCAGTTCTTGTCGAGCGCTGTGGCGAGTAGCAGCGCGTAATGGGCGCGGAGGCTACGAGGGGTGAGTGTCGTGGTGTCGATGGCCCGGAGGGTGGCCAGGGCGCTGTCAGGACGGGATTGGATATAAGTCTCGACATCGTGTAGCGTGGCGGCGGTTTGCCGGCTGGCGCAGGAGGGGAAGATGAGTGTCGATGCCAGCGACAGGGCTATGATCGAAAGGGACGGACGCATCATAGGCGGAAGAATCAGGAACTAACTTTAAAGTTAGATTTTATTTTTGAACGAAACCACTTATCTTTGTAAAAAATTCAGATAACTTTGAAATGCTATCCCGTCGACTGATTCGTATCAAAGCATTCAAGACGCTCTTTGCATTCGTGGGCTCCGAGTCCGACAATGTCAATGCCGCGCAGAAGACGCTGCTGGAGTCTTGTGACAAAGTCAAGGATCTATACTATTTCCTGCTCAACATATCGTCGTCCCTGGTCAACGTGGCCGAAGAGAAGATCGCCGTCGGCCTGCGGAAATACCATCCTACCGAGGCCGAAGCCAATCCGAACTACAAGTTCGTGCGCAACCGCTTCGCGGCCCTGCTCTCCGACGATCCTGAATTCGGACGCATCTGCCAGAAACGCGGACTGAACTGGGGCGAGTACGACCCGTTCGTGCGCCACGTTTACAACTCGATGATCACCAAGGAGTACTATCAGGATTATATGAATTCGGAAGAGGACTCCTTCGAGGCGGACTGCCGGCTGTTCTCCTGCATCTTCGAAGACGAATTCGAAGACAACGAGGAACTCGAGTCGATTCTCGAGGACATCTCCCTGCTGTGGATCGACGACCTGGCCTTCGCGCTCAACGCCGTGATCGCCGGCATCGCCGAAACCAGCCGCAAGAAGCGTATCGTCCATCCCAATACCTTCCTCAAGGAAGACGACAAGGAATTCGCCCTGCGCCTGCTCACCGAATCGATCGTGCACTACGATGAGTACTTCAAGCTGATGGAATCGCACCTGGACAACTGGAAGGCCGACCGCCTGGTCCTGACCGACGCCGCCCTGATCGTGATGGGCGTCACCGAGGCGGTGGAGTTCCCGACCATCCCGGTGAAGGTGACCATCAATGAATACGTGGAGATTGCCAAATACTACAGCACGCCCAACAGCCGTATCTTCGTCAACGGCATCCTCGACCGGATCATCCAGGAGAAGATCCGCGAAGGGGAGATCATCAAACAGGGGCGCGGATTGCTTGAACAATAGATTCCCGGTCAAGCCGGGAATGACGTTGAAAAACAAACAAAAACTATAAAACAATGAATATCTTTATGATTACCTTCCTTCAGGCCCAGGGACAGGCCGGCCAGGCCGGCGGCGGTGGCTTGACGATGCTGCTGATGCTTGCCCTCATCTTCGTGGTGATGTGGCTGTTCATGATCCGTCCCCAGCAGAAACGCCAGAAACAACTCAACGAGTTCCGCAACAACCTTTCCAAGGGCGACAAAGTCGTCACCGTGGGCGGCATCTACGGCACCATCGTCGAAGTCAACGACAACAAAGTGCTGCTCGAAATCGACAAGGACGTCAAGATCAAAGTCGACAAGGCCTCTCTCGTCAAAGATTTCAGCGAAGCCCAGCAGGCCTAGTCCATGCGGGACTTCCGGCTCTTTCTGGCTTCCCTGATCATCGCCTGCGCCGTGTGGGTGATGCATACCTTTACGCTCGACTATTCCGCATCGATCCCCTGTACCGTGCGGGTGACGACGAATCTGGAAGGTTATGCTCCCTCGGCCGTGGCGCGCGAGCCGATGGTTATCCGCGGCAAGGCCTCGGGTTTCTATCTGCTGCGGATGCGGGGAACGGGCCGGAAGGCATTTCCGGTCGACATCGCCGTGGAAGCGCGGCATTTCACGCCTGTCGAGGGTGTGGAAGACCGTTTCACGCTGCCGGTGTCCGAGATCCGGGAAAGGCTGGAAGAACAATTGGGCGACCGCTTCGACATCGATTTCATCGAGACGGAGCGGCTCACATTTGCTTTTACACCCCAGTCGTATGTAAAGGTCCCGGTGGCGGCGTCGCTCGATGTGACCTTCCGCCCGCAGTATATGCAGGTAGGGGAGGTCCGCCTTATGCCCGACTCCGTGCTGGTATATGGCCCCGTCAAGGAATTGCAGCGCCTGACACGCGTCCGCACGCGGAGCATCACGGGCAGTTCCGTGGACAAGAGCCTGCAGGGCACCGTGGCCCTGGAGCCGGTCGCCGGACTTCGTTTCGATGTCGACCGCATCGCCTATGACGTGGAAGTGGACCGTTATGTCGAGTCCACGCTGACGCTTCCGGTGACCGCGGTCAACGTGCCTGCCGACCGCAAGCTGGTGATCCTGCCTTCGCAGGTGGAGTGCACGTTCCGGGCCTCGTTCCGGCCGCGCGGCGGCCGTATCACGGCTGAAGACCTGTCGATGGTGGTCGATTACGGGAAGTTCGCCGGTGCCGGAAGCACGAAGGTGATCCCTGAACTCGTGACTTCCCGGGACATTTATTCCTGGCACATCAAGCCGTCGCTGGTGGAGTGTTTCCAGGTGCTGGTGGAGGAGCCATGAAACGGCACGTCATCCTGTGTACCGGCGGCATCGGCAGCGGCAAGAGCGTCGTCGTCCGCACGCTCAACGAACTGGGCGTCCCTTCCTACGACTGCGACCGCTCTGCCAAGGAACTCTACGACCGGGATCCGCAGTTGTTGGCGGATGTGGTACGTCTCACGGACCCGGGCGTACTTGATGCTACCGGCCGTCTCGACCGTGCCGCGCTTGCCGAACGGATTTTCCGCGACGGCGACCTGCTCCGAAAGGTTGAGGAGCTGGTCCATCCGGCGGTCGTGCGTGACTTTGCGGCCTGGCTGGATGCCCGCCCCGAACCGGTGGTGGTGATCGAGTCGGCTATCCTGCTGGAGAAGCCGCAGTTTGCCCCGATGTACGACTCCGTGCTGGTGGTGACGGCGCCCGAGGAGGTGCGGATTGCCCGCGTGATGGCGCGCGACGGGGTCTCCGAGGCGCAGGTGCGCCGGCGGATGGCGCTCCAGTGGAGCGACGAACGCCGGGTCGCGTGCGCCGATTTTGTTTTGGAAAACAACGACCGGCAGGCGATCCTGCCGGCTTTACTGAATATGTTAGCAAAGATTTCAGAAGATGGAAAAAACTGATTTGACGAAAATTCTCTCCGTCTCCGGCGAGCACGGCCTGTTCCGGTACGTGGCCCAGGGGCGCAATGGTATGATTGCAGAATCGCTGCTTTCCGGGCAGCGGAAACAGTTCGGCCCGCAGGCCAAGGTCAGCGCGCTGGCCGATATTTCGATCTATACGACCGAAAAGGAAGTCACCCTTCGCGAGGTGCTCGAGACGATGGCCTCCAAACTTTCGCAGGGTCCGGCGCCCGATCCGAAAGGCGATACGCGGAAGGTAACTGCCTTCTTCGACGAGGTGATTCCCAACTACGATGCGGATCGTTTCTATGTGTCGCATATGAAGAAGATCCTCGGCTGGTACGAGGAACTGCGCACACACGCCTCCCTTGAATTCCTTGAGGAGGAGAAAGAAGAGGAAACGGAAGCCACGGAAGAGAAGGCGGAGTGAAACGGATCCGGGTGGTGACGATGGGGTGCTCCAAGAACCGCGTGGATTCGGAGCATCTGATGCGTGTCCTGCAGGAGCGCGGCTACGAGCTTGTGCCCGAAGGCGTCGATCCGTCCGACGGCTGGATCGACGAGACGGTCATCAATACCTGCGGTTTCATCCAGGACGCCAAGGAAGAATCGATCGAGGCAATCTTGGAGGCCGTGGAGGCCAAGAAAGAAGGCCGCGTCGGAAAGGTGTCGGTCTTTGGCTGCCTGTCGCAGCGCTATAAGGACGAACTGCCTCCCGAGATTCCGGAAGTGGACGAGTGGCACGGTGTCCTGACCTTCGACACCCTGCGCCGCGTGCTCACCACGCCTTCGCACTATGCCTATCTCAAGATTGCCGAAGGCTGCGACCGCAGCTGCTCGTATTGCGCAATTCCGCTGATCCGCGGCCCGCACGTGAGCGTTCCGGTCGAAGATCTGGTGGAAGAGGCGAGGGGCCTGGCCGCCCAGGGCGTGAAGGAACTGATCGTCATCGCCCAGGATACGACCTACTATGGCCTGGACCGCTACGGAAAGCGCTGCCTGGCCCGGTTGATGGAACAGCTTTCGAAGATCGACGGCATCGAGTGGATACGCTTGCACTATAGCTATCCGACAGGTTTCCCCGAGGACGTGCTCCGGCTGATGGCCGACAACCCGAAGATCTGTCCGTATATCGATATCCCGCTGCAGCACAGTGCCGACCGCGTGCTTTCGATGATGCGGCGCGGCATCGACGGGCGCCAGACCCGCGAGCTGGTCGCGAAGATGCGTGCGATGGTTCCGGGCGTCGTGCTCCGCACCACGCTGATCGTGGGGCATCCCGGCGAAGGCGAGGCGGAATTCGAAGACTTGCTCGATTTCGTCCGTGAATCGCGCTTCGAGCGCCTCGGCGCCTTCCAGTATTCGGAAGAAGAGGGGACCTACGGTGCGCTGCATTACAAGGACGAGATTCCCGCCGAAGTGAAACAGGAACGTTACGACCGTCTGATGGAGCTCCAGAGCGGCATCTCCCTGGCCTACAACCGGAGCCGCATCGGCACCCGTACCCGCGTCCTCGTCGACCGCGTAGAAGAAGACGTCACCCCCGGCTCGACCGGGGGGCTCATCCTCGTCGCCCGCTCCCAGACCGAATCCCCCGAAGTCGACGGCGAAATCCTGATCAAAGGCGGGGCTACCGTCGGCCAATTCCTCGACGTCACCGTCACCGGTGCCGACGAATATGATTTGATTGCAGAAATATAAAGGGCGAAACGGGAAGGAGATTTAAGCGGAAAAACCATGGCCGCCCGTGGCCATGTGAACGGGAGGGGCCCAAGCTTGCTTGGGAGGGATGGAGCGAAGCGGAAGTTTTTACGCTGAATCTCCTGGACGTGAAGCCAGCTAAATGAATAGTTATTTATGGAACTTTTGAAAGGAAAGGTCGCGCTGATTACGGGCGCGGCAAGGGGCATCGGCAAACAGATCGCCCTCAAATTCGCGGAAGAAGGCGCCGATATCGCCTTCACCGACCTGGTCATCGACGACATCGCCCAGACCACGAAACAGGAACTCGAAGCCTTCGGCGTACGCGTCCTGGCCATCGCCTCCAACGCAGCCGACTTTCAGCAGACCCACGACACCGTCCAGCAGGTGATGGACGCCTTCGGCCGCATCGACATCCTCGTCAATAACGCCGGCATCACCAAAGACGGCCTGATGCTCCGTATGACCGAAGCCCAGTGGGACGCCGTCCTGACCGTCAACCTCAAGAGCGCCTTCAACTTCATCCACGCCGTCTCGCCCGTGATGCTGCGCCAGCGGGGCGGCTCGATCATCAACATCAGCTCCATCGTGGGTGTCCACGGCAACGCCGGACAGTGCAACTACTCCGCCTCCAAAGCCGGCATGATCGGCCTGGCCAAATCCATCGCGGCTGAACTCGGCCCGAAGGGCGTGCGCGCCAATGTCGTCGCCCCCGGTTTCATCCTGACCGACATGACCAGGGAGATGGGGCCCGAGATGCTGAAACAGTGGGAAGCCCGGATTCCGATGCGCCGCGGCGGTACGCCGGCCGAGGTCGCGAAGGTCTGCACCTTCCTGGCTTCCGACCTGGCATCCTATGTTTCCGGGCAGGTAATCCTGGTCGACGGCGGCATGGGGATGTAAGCTGCCAAACGGCACAAAAAAACGGGAGTCCTTGCGGGCTCCCGTTTTTGGTTTTCAGCAGTCGCGTTACTTCGCGAGGGCTTTCCAGACCCAGGCGGCGAAAGCGCCACCCACCATCGGGGCAAGGATGAACACCCACACGACCTTGAGGGCTTCGCCACCGGCGAAGATGGCCGGACCGATGGAACGGGCCGGGTTCACGGAGGTGCCGGTGAGATTGATGCACACCAGGTGGACAAGGATCAGGGTCAGACCGATGGCCAGGCCGGCCAGGTTGCCGGCGCCCTTCTTCGCGTCGGTCGTGCCGAGCACGACAAGGACGAAGAGGAAGGTAGCGATAAACTCGACGAGCAGCGCACCGCCGACACCGCCGGCATTGGCGACACCGTTGGTTCCCAGACCGCCCGTGAGGTCAGGAGCGGCGACCACTTTCGTCAGGAGCAGCAGCACGGCACCGGCGATGATACCGCCGATGATCTGGCCGCACCAGTATCCCACGGCGTCTTTCCAGGTCATACGTCCCGAAAGCGTCACGCCGAAGGTAATGGCCGGGTTGATATGGCAGCCGCTGATGCCGCCGATGGTGTAAGCCATTGCGACGACGGTCAGACCGAAAGCGATGGCCGTACCCACTACGCCGGCCGACGTGTTGCAGCCAAGGAACATCGCGGTTCCGCAGCCCAGGAACGTCAGGACGAACGTTCCGATACATTCTGCTACATACTTTTTCATAGGCAAATGATTTATGGAATTAGTATATTCTGCGATAAAGTTAACAAAAAAATGCTGACATTGTACTACTTCAAGCCAATCCGGCTCTTGTCGGGCGCGTTGGGCGTGCCGGGCAGTTCGGGCCAGTTCTTGAGCTCCGCCTTCAGCACTTCGATCGCCTTGTCGAGCTGGGCGTCCTTGCCCACATAGTCCTCGAACGGATTGATGTCGATGTCAATGTCCGGATCCACGCCGTGTCCTTCGATGATCCACTGGCCCTCGGTCGAGTAGGAAGTGAAGAACGGGGTGCGCATATCCTGGCCGTCGAGGTAGGCGCGTGAGCCGGAGATGCCCACGATGCCGCCCCACGAGCGCTTGCCGATGAGTTTGCCCAGGCCGAGCTTGCGGAAGCCGTACGGGAAGAGGTCGCCGTCGGACGAGGAGTACTTGTCGATCAGGCACACCTTCGGTCCGTAGAACGTGGCTTCGGGCACGGTCGAATTCCTGCCGCCGTTGCGCGACATCGACATCCGGTACACCTCGCGCTGCAGGCGCTCCAGGATCATCGGGGAGACGTTGCCGCCGCCGTTCATACGGTCGTCGATGATCAGGGCCTTCTTGTCGAGCTGCGTGTAGAAGAGCTTGGTGAACATATCCAGGCCTTCGGTGCTCATATCGGGGATGTGGATATAGCCGATCTGGCCGTTCGAGGCCTTGTCCACTTTCTCGATATTCTTCTGTACCCATTCGTAGTAGGCCAGCTGGCTTTCGTTTGCGACGGGCTTCACATACACGGTGCGGGCGTTGTTGCCGGAGGCCGTCTCGGCGATTACGAGCGAGACCGTCTTGCCTGCCTTGCCCACGAGGGCCTCGTAGATGTCTTTCAGTTCGGAAGCCGGCGTGCCGTTGACATTCGTGATGTACTGGCCCACCTTGGCGTCGATGCCCGGTCCGTCAAGCGGTGAGACGAGCGACTTGTCCCACGAAGCGCCTTTGTAGATGTGGTCGATGCGGAAGGCGCCGGTCTTGGCGTCCTTGCTGAACTTTCCGCCCAACAGACCCGTAGCAACGCGCGGAATCTCGGGAACTTCGCCCGAGGTGATGTAGGCGTGGCCGACCGTGAGCTCGCTGATCATCTCGCCGATCAGGTAGGTCAGGTCGTGGCGGTGCTTGACGTACGGCAGCATCACGGCATATTTGTCGTGAATCTTGTTCCAGTCGATGCCGTGCATATTCTCCACGTAGAAGTTGTCGCGGGTCACGCGCCAGCTTTCGTCGTAGATCTGCTTCCATTCGGCCTCGTGGTCGATGACCATATCCATCTCCGTGGTCGGTACGGGCTCGTCGAGCTTGGCCGGGCCACCGAAGCCGGTCACATAGAGTTTGCCTCCTTCACGGACCAGGCATTTCTTATGGTCGGGGGTGAAGGCCACGGGAACGTTCTTCGGGCCGTCGGAGGTCTTGAGGGTTTTCAGGTCGAGAATCTTGACGGCTGCGGCGGCGCCGGCGCCGCCCCTCGGACCGCCGCCCATACCCGGCATCATTCCGCCGAAGGAACTGTAATAGAGTTTGTCGTTCTCGGCCAGGATCAGGCGGTAGCGGCCGGCGGGAAGCGGCAGCACGCTGGCGCGCTGGCCGATGCCTTCGACGTCGACTTTCATCGTGGCCTTAGACCCCCGATCGGAGCCGGGGGTGACGTTCTTGTCATCGCCAGGCTTGCCTTTGCCGTCATGCCCGGCTTGACCGGGCATCTTCACGCCGTACTCGTCGTTCGTCAGGGTCGTCGGATCGGGCGTATCCTTGGCCAGCGGCACGACGAAGACATAGTCGTTGACGTTGTAGGATGCATTCCATTCGACACGGGAGTACTGCGAGCGGAAATCGCGCGACGAGGTGAAGAACAGATACTTGCCATCCTGTGAGAAGACCGGGCTGGAGGCGTCGTACCAGCGGTCGGTGACCTGGTACGACTTGCCGTTTGCCACATCATAGAGGAAGATGGCGGAGACTTCGTTGTCGAGGTCCATCGAGTAGGCGGCCCAGCTGCCGTCGGCCGAGAGGGTAAAGCCGCGCGGGGAGCCGGCCTGTCCGCCGATGATCGCCTTGGACCGGTTCGATTCGATGTCCACGTTGTAGATTTCGCGTTTCAGTGTGGAGAAGTAGAGCGACTTGCTGTCGGGCGCCCACTGCAGGTTGCTGGGGTAGCCGTCCTTGAAAGAGGTTACCGCCTTGGCAGCGGCCGGATTGTCGGACGGGGCGATATACACCTGGTATTCGCCGTCCTTGTCGGAGAACCAGGCGATGTGCTTGCCGTCGGGCGACCAGCGGCCCTCGCGCTCGTGGCCGCCGGGCGTCTGGGTGAGGTTGTTCACCGGGCCTCGGCGGGCGGGGAGGGAGAAGAGTTCGCCGCGGGCGATGATCAGCACGCGCTCGCCGTCGGGCGACAGGTCGAAGGCGAACATCTTGTCGGCCACGTTCTTGTATTCGGGGCGGCTGTAGATGTTGTCGCTGTCGAGATAGATGGTCACCTTCTCGCACTTGCGGGCCTTGACGTCGTATTTGTAGATGTAGCCGCCGTTCTCGAAGACCACGTAGTCCTGGGAATACGAAGGGAATTTGCAGTCGTATTCCGTGAAGTCGGTCACCTTTCGCGTCTTTTCGGTCTTGGTGTCGAAGACGAAGAGATTCATCGTCCGGTCGCGGTCGGAGAGATAGTATATCTCGTCGCCGATCCACATCGGGAAGATGTCCTGGGCATCGTTGTCGGTAATTTTGTCGATTTGGGTGGTGCCCACGCGGTTGATCCAGATGTCGTCGGCCTGGCCGCCCCGGTAGTACTTCCAGGTGCGGAACTCGCGGAACATCCGGTTCATCGCCAGAAACCGGCCGTCGGGCGAGTAGCTGCAGAAGCCGCCTTCCGTGGTCGGGATCTCCACTGCGGGACCGCCCTCCGCATCAACCTTGCAGAGCTGGCCGCGCAGGCCGCTGAAGGTATGGGTCTTGCTGCGATAGACGATCTGCTTGCCGTCGGGCGTCCAGCACATCACGATGTTGTTGGGGCCCATTCGTTCTCCCACCATGTCGCGCCCTACGAGGGCCGACCAGGTCACTCGCTTGGGCTCGCCGCCGGTGACGGGGATGGTATAGACTTCGGTGTTGCCGTCGTATTGGCCGGTAAAGGCGACAGTCTGTCCGTCGGGAGAGATGCGCGGGAACACTTCGTAACCCACGTGGGAGGTCAGTTTCTGGGCGGTTCCGCCGTCGATGCCGACACGGTAGAGGTCGCCGGCATAGCTGAATACGATGTTGTCGCCGCCGACGGCGGGGAATCGGAGCAGGCGGGCTTCCTGACGGTCCGCCGCGAAAGCCACCAGCGGCAGGAGCGCCGCCAGCACGGTGAGGATTCTCTTCATAAGGTTATAGGATATTAAGTGATTGTTCCTTGATTTTCTCGAGTTCGTCTTTCATCTTGACGACCCATTTCTGGATTTCGGCGTGGTTGGCCTTCGAGCCGAGGGTATTGATTTCGCGACCCATCTCCTGCGCGATAAAGCCGAGCTTGCGGCCGGGCAGGGGTTCGCTTTCCACCGTTTCGCGGAAGTAGCGGCAGTGCTGCCTCAGGCGCACCTTCTCCTCGTTGATGTCGAGTTTTTCGATCCAGAAGATCATTTCCTGCTCGAGACGGTTGGCATCGGGTTGGGCGGCGATCTCTTTGAGCCGGGCCTCGATCCGCTCGCGGACGGCCGAGATGCGTTCGCGCTCATAACGTTCGACTTCGGGAATGTACGATTCGATCTTATCGACCTGTCCGAGGATGTCGCGCTCCAGGCTGACGCCCTCCTTCTTCCGGAAGGCATCCAGGTCGGCGACGGCTTCGCGGATGGCGGAGAAGAGGGTGTCCCACTGCGCGGGCTCGAGGTCGGTGCTGCGGGTTTCCAGCACGTCGGGCAGGCGCATCAGCGAGCCGAGCATCACGTCGGGATCGCAGCAGGCGAGTTCCGTGCCCTTGACGGCGTCCTTGAGTTGTGCAAAGTAGGCCAGAAGGGTTTCTCGGCTGATCTGTTTGGAGGCGTTCCCGGCTGCACGCTCGACCGTGATGAACAGGTCGATGCTGCCGCGGCTCAGGCGGTCGGCGATGTACTTGCGTACTTCGACTTCGCGGTCGCGGGGGATGAGGGGTGTCTTGAAAGTAATGTCGGCATTCTTTCCGTTGACGGACCGGATTTCGACCAGATATTTATCGGGGCCCAGCAGGCACTCGGCCTTGCCGTAGCCGGTCATCGATTTCAGCATATTTCGGTTCGGTTTTAAGCTATAAAGATAGTGAATTTTTAATATATTTGTAGCTTGAAAAAGCGCGTACAATGGAAGAAGAGAAGAAAAACAATTTCCTCGAAGAAATCATCGAGGCTGACCTCGCGGCCGGAAAATTCGACAGCATCATTACCCGTTTCCCGCCGGAACCCAACGGATATCTCCACCTGGGCCACGCAAAGAGTCTGTGCATCAATTTCGGGCTGGCCCTCAAGTATGGCGGCAAGACCAACCTCCGCTACGACGACACCAATCCCACCAAGGAAGACGTGGAGTATGTCGATGCCATCAAGGAAGATATCAAGTGGCTCGGCTTCCAGTGGGCCGAGGAACGCTACGCCTCCGATTATTTCGACCAGCTCTACGAATGGGCGGAACAGCTCATCGAGCGCGGCCTGGCCTATGTCGACGACCAGACGCTCGAGGAGATGCGGGCCAACCGCGGTACCGTCGAGACGCCGGGCACCGACAGCCCCTGGCGCAACCGCAGCGTAGAGGAGAATCTCCGCCTATTCCGTGAGATGAAAGCCGGCAAATATCCCGACGGCGCGAAAGTGCTCCGGGCCAAGATCGATATGGCGCATCCCAATATGATGTTCCGTGACCCGATCCTCTACCGCATCAAACACGCGCATCATCACCGAACCGGCGACAAATGGTGCATCTATCCGATGTACGACTACACCCACGGCCAGTGCGACTCGATTGAACATATCACGCACTCCATCTGTACGCTGGAGTTCGACATCCACCGCCCGCTCTACGACTGGTTCATCGAGACGTTGGGTATCTATCCTTCGCATCAGTACGAGTTCGCGCGGCTCAATCTCACCTATACGCTGATGAGCAAGCGCAAACTGCTGGAACTGGTGGAGAAGGGCTATGTTTCGGGCTGGGACGATCCCCGGATGCCGACCCTGTGCGGTGTGCGCCGTCGCGGCTATACGCCCGAAGCCCTGAAGATGTTCTGCGAGAAGATCGGTGTCTCGAAGCGCGACCAGCTGATGGACATCGGCCTGCTGGAATACTGTGTGCGTCAGGACCTGAACGAGCGCAGCAACCGCTATATGGTGGTCTCCGACGATCCGATCAAGATCACCCTCACCAACTGGGAGCCTGGCCGTGTGGAGTGGTTCGAAGCGCCGCTCAATCCGGCTGCGCCCGACGGACCAAAGCGCCGCGTCCCGTTTACGGGTGAACTGCTGATCGACCGCGCCGACTTTATGGAAGATGCGCCCAAGAAGTATTTCCGTCTGCGTCCGGACGGCGAGGTCCGTCTGAAATACACCTACATCATCAAGTGTGAGGAAGTGGTAAAAGACGCCTCCGGCAAGGTGGTGGAGCTCAAGTGCACCTACGATCCTTCCACGCACCCGGCCTCCGGCCAGTGGCGCTCGGTCAAAGGCACCATCCATTGGGTTTCGACGGCTTTTGCCAAGGAGATCGAGTGCCGTCTCTACGACCGTCTCTTCACGCTGGAAGATATGTCGCAGGTGCCTTGCGACAAGGATTACAAGGATTTCCTCAATCCCGACAGCCTGATCGTCCGCACTGGCTGGGCAGAGCCTGCCCTCCTCGAGGACCCGGGCGACCTGGCCGTTCAGTTCGAGCGTGTCGGCTACTTCAAGAAAGACCCTGATTCGACGCCCGATCATCTGGTGATGAACAAGACTACCCAACTGAAGGATTCCTTCAAGTTGTAGTCCCCTTCCGGCTCCGCTCTGGCTCCGCTCTGTGCCCCAATGGTTTCCGTGTCGAACTATTGGGGCGCAGATCATTATCGCCCCTCGGGTTCGCGACATTTCGTGCTGATCGTCCGCTGCTCGCTTTTCCTCGGCGGGCAAGGGGAGCCCCTCTGCAGCTCCCCGCAGTCCCGGCCGGGCGAGAAGCGCCTTAGCCCAGCGAAGTCCGCCCGCGGCTTCCTCGTCCCAGGCCCCTCTGCCGCCATCTGCCCGGGCTCACCCCCGTGATTTCGGCCCGTGAGCCCGCCGAGTTGGCGTCTGAGGGTCTTCTGGCGGTGGTTGAGCGGGCTCAGCGGGGCGGGTTTCGTAGGGGGGGCGCTATGTGAGGTTGCTGCTGCGGGGGGGGGGAGACGGATGTTGCGCTATCGGGCGTTGCTGACGCTGGCCCGCGCTATCGGGCGATGTACTGCTGGTCGCGGAGCCAGGGCTTAAAGCCGGTGGCGGCAATGGCGGTGCGAAGGTTTCGCTCTCCTTCGGATGCGCCGAGGGCTGCGCCGCCAAGCGTTTGTCGGCTCCCGGCGGCGGAAACGACATTCTCCTCGATCATTATGGAACCCATATCATCGGCTCCGGCGTGTAAAGCCCGCAGTCCGGTGGGGAGACCGACGGTCAGCCAGGAGGCTTGGATGTGATCGACATTGTCGAGTACCAGCCGGGCGATGGCTACCGTACGGAGGAATTCTTCGTCGGGCGTCCAGCGGCGGGGTTCGCCCGGAAGGGCGATTCCGTCGGGGAGCCGGCCGGCGTCGGCCAGCCGCTGAAGTTCGGTGCCGCTGAGTTGCATCGGCCAGCAGATGAAAGCACGGAAGCCCGGCGTCCCGGCAGGACGCTCGTCCTGCAATGCCCGCAGTTGCAGCAGATGATCGATGCGCTCTTCCAGCGTCTCGATATGTCCGTACACCATAGTCGCTGTCGTGCTCAGGCCAAGTGCGTGCGCATCCCGCATCACGTCGAGCCACTGCCGGGCCGTAGGTTTGGCCGGCGACAGGAATCGGCGGACACGGTCGGAAAGGATTTCGGCACCGGCGCCGGGCAGCGTGTCGAGCCCGGCCACCTGCAGCCGCTGCAGCACTTCGCGGTACGACAGGCGGCTGATACGGGCAATGTGGGCGATTTCCGGCGGGCCGAGCGCGTTGAGCTTCAGCGAAGGATCGACTTCCTTGAGCCGGCGGAAAAGCGTCTCATAGAAATCGATGCCGTAGCGGGGATGCAGACCGCCCTGCAGCAGGAGCTGGTCGCCGCCGAGTGCTTTCAGTTCGGCGATTTTCGGCAGATAGTCTTCGAAAGACAGGGTATAAGCCTTTTCCGGTTCGTCGGGCCGGCAGTGGAAATTGCAGAATTTGCAGCCGGAAAGACAGACGTTGGTATAGTTGACGTTGCGGTCAATCTGATAGCTGACGCGTTGCCCGGGGACGTGCGCATAACGGGCGGCCTGCGCCTGTCCGCAGAGTTCGTCGAGCGGTGCGTCGCGATAGAGCGACAGGGCTTCGTTTTTATCCAAACGTTTCGTCACAGGCTATTAAACTGAATTGCTAATATCGTCAAAAAAAACAGGATTCACAAGTCTGCGGCCTCGGATTGCCTAAATCCCGTGAGCAAAAGGCTATCATTTGCTCACCGCCGGTTCCCGGAATCGCAGAATGCCGGAAAAAACACTATATTTGTATGAATAAAAGTCTGGAAAAAATATGAAGGAGAAAGTCATTTGCGGCCTGCAGCAGGTGGGCGTGGGCGTTAAGGATGCCAAAATTTCGTGGAAATGGTATCGGAAGTATTTCGGGATCGACATTCCCGTGGTGGATGCCGTGGGCGTGGCCGAACGGATGCTGCCCTATACCGGCGGTAAGCCCCAGCCCCGCTACGCCATTCTCGCCATCAACCTCCAGGGCGGCGGCGGCCTGGAAATCTGGGAGCCCCGCGGCCGCGAACTGAACTACCCGGCGCAGCAGCCCCGGCTGGGCGATCTGGGCATCTTCATCGCCAAGATCAAGAGCCGCGACGTCCAGGCCACCTACGATTTCTTTGCGAAGGAAGGCCTGCGCCTGCTCTCGAAACCTTGCCCTTCGTTTGCCGGTCTCCTGCATTTCTATGTGCTCGATCCCTGGAACAATATCTACGAAATCGAGCAGGACGGCTTTGTCTTTGCCAAATCGAAGACCTGCACGACCGGCGGTACCAATGGCGCCGTGCTGGGCGTCAGCGATATGGACCGCTCCATCGAGTTCTACGGCAAGGTGCTCGGCTTCGACGTGGTCCGCGCCGATGAGACGGCCGTGTTCGACGATATGCAGGGCCTGCCCGGCGGCGAACGGAAGGTCCGCCGCGTGATGCTGGAGCGCTCCAAGCCCTTCGACGGACCGCTCTCCAGCCTGATGGGTCCTTCGCACCTGGAACTGGTCCAGGCCCTCGACGAGCCGGTGGTCAAACTATATGAGAACCGCTACTGGGGCGATCCCGGCTATATCCAGATCTGCTTCGATGTACGCAATATGGCCGCCGTCGAGGCCGACTGCAAGGCTGCCGGCCACCCGTTTGTCTGCGACAGCGGCGTCGATTTCGAGATGGGCGATGCCGACGGCCACTTCACCTATATCGAAGACCCCGACGGAACGCTTATCGAGTTCGTCGAAACGTTCCGGATTCCGGTGATGAAAAAATGGGGGATCTATCTCGATTTCCGCAAGCGCGACGACCACAAGCCCCTGCCGCGCTGGATGCTGAAAGCGCTACGCTTCCTGCGTGTAGCCGACGTCGACTAGAAGATCCGGACCCTGTGACGCTGCGACCGCGAGACGGTCGCAGCGTTCATTTTCAGGGTGTCCGTTGTGGCCCCGGATCCAGACGAAGCGCACGTTATGGCGGCGGTAGGCGGCCAGGAAGCGGGTCCACAGGTCGGGATTGGCCTTCTTGGCAAAGCCCTTCTGCTCCCAGCTGAACACCCAGCTCTTTTCAACAGCGTCCACCACGTAGGAGGAATCGCTCCAGACGGTCACGTCGGCACGTTCCCAGCGGATGGCCTCAAGGCCGGTAATGACGGCCAACAGTTCCATCCGGTTGTTGGTCGTCGTGGCGTAGCCGGCCGAAATGACCTTTTCATAACTGCCGCAACGCAGGATCGTGGCGAAGCCGCCCGGTCCGGGATTGCCGCTGCAAGCGCCGTCTGTATAGATTTGGATCGGGGGACGGTTCACTATTATTCGGGCAGGATGGTCTTTTCGTAACGGGGACCTTCGAAACGCTTGATTTCGAGCGGATTGGCGTTCATCGCATCGTAGCGGCGCCGGTTGTTGCTCAAGTCGATGGCAGCATAGATGGCCCGTGTCATCGGCCCGGAGTAAGCCTTGTTCTTGCCTGCGATGTCGTAGCCCGTACCGTGGTCGGGCGAAGTCCGGACGATCGGCAGTCCGGCGGTGAAGTTCACGCCGCTGTCGAAAGCCAGTGCTTTGAACGGGATGAGTCCCTGGTCGTGATACATCGCCAGCACGGCGTCGAACTGGCTCTGCATATGGGTGCTGAAGAATCCGTCGGGGGAATAGGGGCCGAAGGCCAGGATCTTCTCCTTGGCGGCCTGTTTGATGGCCGGGATGATGGTATCGATTTCCTCGGTGCCGAGCGAGCCTCCGTCGCCGGCGTGGGGGTTGAGGCCCATCACGGCGATCTTTGGCTTCATCATTCCGAAATCGCGCTTGAGCGATTCGTTCATCAGGCGGAGCTTGCTCATAATGGTCTCCACGGTGATGGCGGCGCTGACCTTCGCCAGCGGGAGGTGGTTGGTGACCACGCCTACGCGCAGGTTTTCGGAGCAGAGGAACATCAGGCCGTCTTCCTTTCCGAATTCGTGAATCAGGTATTCCGTATGGCCGGGAAAACCGAAGCCCAGTTCCGCTACGGTGTGTTTGTTGAACGGAGCGGTGACGATGGCGTCGATGGCCCCGCGCTTGGCGTCGGCCACGGCGGCCTTCAGGGCCAGGATGGCGGCCTTCGCTCCGTCGGGCGTGGGCTGGCCGATCTCCATCGACATACTCTCGGGCACGGCGTTGATGATGTTGACGCGCTTGGCCCGCGCATCTTCCGCCGCGTTGATCACGTTGGTCGCGATCTGGTCGATTTCCGGCAGGAATTTACGGTATATCCCGAAGAAGCGTGAGGAGCCGTAGAGCACGATGACGCAGTTCTCGAGAATGCGCGCATCGGCCAGCGACTTGATAATGACTTCATATCCAATTCCGTTGGTATCACCTTGTGTAATGCCTACTACGATCTTGTCTCTCATATCCGTTCAATTTTTCCGCAAGATACGAATTTTTTATATATTTGTGTATGCCACAATTGCTGGACAGCGATATCAAATATCTGCCGGGCGTAGGGCCGAAACGGGCGGAGTTGTTGGGCAAGGAGCTGGGAATCCATACGTTCCGCGACCTGCTTTACACCTTTCCGTTCCGCTACATCGACCGTTCCCGTTTCTACAGCGTGCGGGAGATCGATTCCTCGACGGCCTGGATCCAGTTGCGCGGCCATATCACGCGTGTCGAGAAGGTGGGAGAGGGGCGCGCACAGCGCCTGGTCGCGCGCTTTAGCGACGGGACGGGATCCATCGACCTGGTGTTCTTCAAGGGTCTCAAGTGGATGGAGGAAAAGCTCAAAGCGGGCCCCGAGTATATTGTTTTCGGCAAGCCTTCCGTCTTCGGCCAGAGCTGGAATCTCGTGCATCCCGAAGTGGACCCGGCCACGGAAGAGAAACTCTCGCAGACCGGCGTGATGATGGGCGTGTACTCCAGCACGGAGAAGCTGCGCAATGCCGGCATTACGAACAAGTTTTTCGAAAAGATGGTCGCCACGCTGCTCGAGCGGGTGATTGAAACGCTGGAGGAGACGCTGCCCGCGTACATCCGCGAGCAGAAGCACCTGGCGCCGCTGGACTTCGCCCTGCAGAACATCCACTTTCCCACTTCCGTGCAGGCACTTACGCGGGCACAGCGCCGCCTCAAATTCGAGGAGCTGTTTTATCTGGAGCTGTCGCTGCTGCGGCAGAAGAGCATCCGGATGCGGGCCGACAGCGGCGTGGTGTTCCGCCGTATCGGCGATTATTTCAACAAGACCTACGAAGCGCTGCCCTTCCCGCTTACCGGCGCGCAGAAGCGCGTGCTCAAGGAAATCCGGGCGGATGTGGCGAGCGGCAAGCAGATGAACCGCCTGCTGCAGGGCGACGTGGGCAGCGGCAAGACGCTGGTGGCGGTGCTCGCGGCAATGATCGCCCTCGACAACGGCTACCAGGCCTGCGTGATGGCACCCACCGAGGTGCTGGCCAATCAGCACTACCACAGTATCCGGAAGTTCCTGGCTCCTTCAGGAGCCACGATCGCCCTGCTGACGGGCAACACGAAGCAGAAGGAACGCGACGTGATCCATCGCGGCCTGCTCGACGGGTCGCTCCAGATCATCGTCGGTACGCACGCCCTGATCGAAGATACGGTGCAGTTCAGGAATCTGGCCCTGGCTGTCATCGACGAGCAGCACCGCTTCGGTGTGGAGCAGCGTTCGCGCCTCTGGTCGAAATCGGCTGTGGCGCCGCACGTACTGGTGATGACGGCCACGCCGATTCCCCGTACGCTGGCAATGACGCTCTACGGCGACCTCGACGTGTCGGTGCTCGACGAACTGCCGCCCGGCCGCAAGCCCATCGAGACGGTCCACTGGACGGAAAACCGTCGCGGCGACCTCTACAATTTCATGCGGCAGCAAATTGCGCTGGGCCGTCAGATCTTCGTGGTGTATCCGCTCATCAAGGAGTCGGAGAAGATGGACTATAAAAACCTCGAAGAAGGGTATATGCACATTACCGAGGCTTTTCCTGCTCCGAAATACGTGACGGCCGTAGTACACGGCAAGCAGAAGGCCGAGAACAAGGCGTTCGACATGGATCTGTTCGCCCGCGGAAAGGCGAATATCCTGGTGGCCACTTCGGTCATCGAGGTAGGTGTCGATGTACCCAATGCCTCGGTGATGGTCATCGAGAGTGCCGAGCGCTTCGGTCTCTCGCAGCTGCACCAGTTGCGCGGCCGCGTGGGGCGCGGCGCCGAGAAGTCGTACTGCATCCTGATGACGGGCTATAAGCTCAGCACCGAGTCGCGGCAGCGCATCGAGCTGATGTGCGCCACGAGCGACGGGTTCGAACTGGCGGAAGCCGACCTGCGGATGCGCGGTCCCGGCGATTTCGAGGGGACGCGCCAGAGCGGCCTGGCCTTCGACCTGCACATCGCCGACCTGGCGAAAGATTCACCGGCGCTGGTCGAGGCCCGCGAACTGGGCGAGCGCATCCTTGCCGAAGACCCGCTATTGAAAGAGCCGAAGAACCGGCTGCTCGATGCGCAGCTCCGCGTCCTCCGGCTCGATACGACCTATAAAGACTATTCGAATATTTCCTAGGCTGATTAATTGGTTCCCGACTGTTTGATGGAATAAGGAATTGTGGTTTCGCCGCTTTCCGTTGAAACCGTGACGAAGAATTCCAATGTCCGGCCTTCAGGGTTCGGGCAAGCCGGAACAGTAGCCCTGAAGTCATAGAACGGGACCGTATGAACGGTGGTCTTGTCGAAAGTGATGTCTTCCTGTTCGCAGCGGACGGTGATGTAGCCTACACGCGCTCCGCTGAGCTGCACGATTCCGCCGTCCACCGGTACCTTCCCGTAGTCATCTGGTTCCATGATCTTGCAGTCTCCCTCCACATAGGGCATGGGGGCAAGTTGAAGAAGGGTCAGCGTTTTCTCTTCAGCAATACCCTTTATGTGTAATGCCAGTGTCCGGTGTTTGGTTGTGATATTGGGCTCGAACGTCACTTGAACCTCGGTCTCTCCGCGTCCGTGGTCGGGTGTAATCGTCCAGAAAGGCGTCGCGCTGGACGGGGAGTCTGCCTTGATCGACCAGGATCCGCCCGTTGTGATATGGAAGGTTGCGGTAGTCTCATCTGACTTGATTTCCATATTCTCTTTATCCACCTCCAGCGTCCGGAACGATTCGCAAGAGACAATGAGAAAAGGAATCAATAACAAAAAATGAAGGTGTTTTTTCATAAAGTTTTATTTCGCGTAAGGTCTATTTCACTTTCGATCCCATAAACAGGATTGCCCCTGTGCTGCTTTCCCGGATCATATATACGAAGGGATGATCGAAATGCATCTGTGTGATGACAGGCTCTTCAAAAGAGGCTAAACGCAGAGCTGTCAATCCCGTTGCGGCTGCAGTGGTTCCAGTCTCATCGACCAGGATTTTTGCTTTTTGTCGCATCATATCAACATAAAGCGGACTGGTAGATATTCCCGAAAAATCAGCAGCATTGGAAAAGGGAAGAATCATCCCCAGATTCATCAAAACTTCTGTCAATAAACGTTCACCGGTACCATATCCAATATCCAATTTGGGGAATTGCAAATCGATGGCTTCTGTGTTGTCGTTTCCCCACTTTACAAGTCTCTCTTTGTTGAGACTATTGACAAAACCGGCAAAATCATTTGTCGCAGGAAGGATGGCTTCCATATAAAACGCCCCGTTTCCATAGGGCATTCGGATGACGCAAACCTCTTCGTCTACATAGCCTTTCAATTCTCTTGTCGTCTGGCACATATACGTTGTACTCTGCTTTGAGCCATCCAGGCAATTGAAGGTTCCGGATACGTTTGATTCCTTTTTGAACGGTATCATCCAATCGCCTTTAAAGTAAATGGCATTGGCTAGCATCAAAACTGTTCCGCTGTTCAGGTGGTCGAGGATTCTGGGAACCATCCCGAAAGTCTTGGTGTTGCTCCAGTGGTTGATTTGATCTAAAGTCGCTGTCTTGGAAAAATCAACGGAGTATGTTTCTGCGGAATAGATGCTTTTTAGAACGTTCTTATAACTGCTTTTTATGTCGAGAGCCTGCTTCATCCAAATGGAATTCGCAAGAGAGTAAGACACTTTCTTGTCGGCACGTGATAAGGCCTTGTACATCATCTTGTAATAGGCATTTATTTCATCTTTGGAAAGCTGGTCCATGCCCATTGTCCTGGCGATCTGATTATAGGTTTCACCTTCTGCTCCGTTGGCCAGCATGAGATTGAGCATTACAACGCCCATTGGCGACACGAAAACATTATCTGTCCCGGAGGCGGTCAACTGTCCAACCAATTTTAAGGAAAAATCGTTCGATTGGTCTCGAACGGCCTCTTCACTCTTCGTTAAGGCTATCCCATCATAAGAGTCTTTATCGTTGGATAAGCCTTCACACGAAGACAGGCCTGGTAACAAGATTGCCAGCAAAGGTAGAAATAACAAAAAATGAAGGTGTTTTTTCATAGCCGGAAATTGAAATGACAAATACATGGGATAGATGCAGAACACAACCAAAATGTTGAGTCCCGCTGCGAAGTTAATACGATTTGTACCATAGTGTATAACACTTCATAAGCATAGATTGTATTTTCGTGTTTTTTTAGCGCAAAGTGTTGATTATAAGCGTTCTTTTGCGGTTGGTTTTCTGCCCGGGAACTAGGTTGAACCTTTTTTCGAGGCAGGTGACGGTCTGCAGATCCTGCTGAAAACCATAAAAGCTAATTTATTGTAGAATAGGTGATTAAGTGTGTGTATACTTGAAAATGGAGAAAAATGATAGAGAAAAACCATATTTATCCCAATTTTGTAATATGTTACCTCATCGTTATATGCAAATCGTTTGGGCCTTTTTATGTTCCATTCTTCTCTTTTCCGGTTGCGGAACTCGTCAGTCTACCAGTACGCGCCTTCAGGAAATTGATAATTTAATCATGGAGAACCCAAGTGCTGGACTTGACTCTCTTTTGTCATTGCAAGCTATGCGGCCTTCGATGGATGGTTTTGAGAAGGCATATTTTGAACTACTTCAAACAATTGCGCAACACAAAAACCGGATAGCCTTTTCCTCGGATTCGCTTATTGATGACTCTCGTCGCTGGTTTGAAAGCAATGGGAAGAATCCGCATCTTACTGCTCGTTCTTTGTTTTACAACGGTCTTGTGCTTTACCTGCTTGCTTCGGATGATACAACTGCTTGCAGGATGATGAAAAAGTCACTGCAGATTCTGGATCAAGCAAGAATTGAGGATGATCGTTTGGCGGCGCTGACATGTGCCTATTTGGGACGAATAAACGATTACCATACAGCCAATTATACGGAGGCCGCCCAGTATTATGAAAAAGCAGTCAATCTTGAAAGGAAGAATGGTAATGCCAAGAACTTGGTTTACGATTACTGTGATTTACTTTCTTGTCTGAATAAGAAAAGAGATTTTGCCAATGCTCGAATTGTGCTTGATAGTTTGGATAGCACGCTTTCGGCCAATCCTGACATTCAACTTGAGGTAGTTAATAATGCAAAAGCCCTATATTATCTGCACAGTGAGATGGATTTGGATAGTGCATATATATACTGTCAAAGGTGGCGGCCAGATAAGAATAATGTTGGGGCAAAGCAAAATATGTTAGCCGATATTTATCGGAAGAAAGGGCCAATAGATAGTGCTATTATCTATGAAAAGCTTTCGTTTTCCAATCGCCGTCAAAGCGATTCGTTGTCGATACATTTGTATTATAAGCATCTCTCTGATGATTACGAGCAACTTGGAAAACCTGATTCCGCATTACATTACGCTAAGTTGGCTTATGCAACTCTTAGGGATTATTTGGATCGAAAAACAGAAAAGCGCATTCTGGAATTGGAAAAGCAATACGATATGATGGCCCGGCAGGCTTCATTGGACCGGATCAGAAATAACAGAAACCTTCTGATGGCCCTTCTTGCCAGTTGTGTTATTCTCGCGGCCTCTCTCGCCGGATTCCTTCATATTAAGAAAAAACAATTGGCAACGGAGAAGGTGTCCCGGAGTTTGATCCAGGCAGCGGCTAAAACGCACCAAAACACACTTTCGCTATTGAACTCACTTAAGGATAAGCCCAGGTCAAGGACGGTTGAGTCGCTTCAAAACAATATCAAGGATATTACCAAGAATCTCCGGACCGGCTTCAGCAACAATCTGTCAGAAGCTATTGAGAGCAATCTGAATTCATTGCCGCGCAATTTGCGCGAGGGCGTTTCAAGCCTGACAGGCGCCCGCTCCAAGACCGTGTTCCTGTTATCCCAGTTCGGCTACACCGACGAGGAAATCGCCGCCTATACTTGTATGTCGGTCGACTCCGTCCGGGTTACGAAAAACAATAACGAAAAGACGCTCTCACAGAAGCCGCTTTAATCCTGTCCTATGGTCACGGAAGCGGGGCGGGCGAGGGGTTTCTACACCCGCACGACTTCGCCGGCGGAGACGTACCAGAGCCAGCCTTCGACGGTGGGGTAGCCCATCTGGCGCATCAGGTCCACATAGTGGCGGACCTGGGATTTGTGTGAACCGCGCATCTGGCCGAATTTGTAGTCGATGACGATGACGCGGGAGGCGTCGGGGGCGATGAGTACGCGGTCCGGCCGGTAGATTTCGCCTTCTTCCGTAACGATCGAGGCTTCGTTCATCACCCTGTAGGTGCCGTCGAACCAATGACGGCCGCCGCTGCGTGCTTCCAGTTCCCGGTCGACAGTTACGCCGGACAGTGCCAGATGCTGCGTGATACCCTGCTGCCGGGCGCTCGCCCCGGCGGCGAAATACTCTTCGCCGTGCAACGACAGTTTCAGCCGGTCGTCGGTCATCGCCACGCGGGCGAAGGCCGGCTGCGGATCGTCGACCAGCGTGGATGAAGTTTCCTCCCGGATGAACTGGTCCCGGCTGCCCGTTTCATAACTGAGACCTTCGTCGAGCGAAGCGCTGAAGATGCGGTACAACGCATCAGCGATGTTTCCCAATTTGTAGTCGTGCGGCTTCTTGGGCTGCGGTGCATAGAGCAGCAGGCGGCTGCGGGCCCGCGTGAAGGCGACGTACCAGTTGTTGACCACATCGATCGCTTCGTAGATGCGCTCCTGAAGCAGATCAGCGGCAAAACAGGTCTCTGCCAGGTTGTTGGCGGCCTTGAGCGGAATCAGGCCCAGCTCGGCGAAAGGCCCGGAGGTCTCGCACCAGATCGTCGGGATAATCTTCGGAACGAAGCTTTCGTCGACGAAGGGGATGATCACGGCGTCGAGACTCAGTCCTTTGGCCTTGTGGATGGTCATGATGCGGACGGCGTCCTGGCCGTCGGGGGCGCAGATGGCTTTCTTGTAGCCTGCCTCGTCCCACCATTTGACGAAACCGCGCAGCGACGAACCGTATTTCTCCTGCCAGGCCAGGACGGCGTCGAGGAAGGCGTGGACGAAGGGCAGGTCGGCTTCCGTGGGGGAAAGGGCGGGGTTCTCGAGCAGCCGTTCGCAGGTCTCGTACAGCGACCCGCTTTCCATCGCCGAGACTTCGACTCCGATCTGCCCGGCCATCAGCCGGTTCACGGGATCGTCGGGATCGACCTGGCAGGAAAGCAGGGCCATCAGGCGGCCGATGCAGGGGGAGGAACCGATCTGCAGCGAGTCTTCTGTCAGGACATTGATGTCCTGGCCCATCAGATGCTCCGCCACCCGGGCGCCCTGGGTGTTCTTGCGCACCAGCACCGTGATGTCCTTGTAGGCATAGCCTTCCGAGCGGAGTGCGGCGATGTCTCCGACCATCCGCTCGAGTGCCGCCTCCTCCCAGCCGGTGTCTTCCTCGCTGCCGCTGCCGTCCGTGGGAAGGAAGGTCAGCCGAACGAAGCCTGCCGGATCGCCGGCGTGTGCTTCGGGAATGCGTTGGCGGCAATCCGCATAGATTTGGTCGATTTCCCGGCCGATTCCGGGCTGTTCCGCTTCCAGGAGAGGTCCTACGCCGGAGAAAACGGTGTTGTTGAATTCCACCACGGCCGCGCCGCTGCGCCAGTTTTCGGCAAGCGTCTCGTCGTGGATGGCGGCGCGGCCCAGGTCGCGGTACAGATAATCGCTCATCAGCCGCCAGTCGGAGCCGCGCCAGCGGTAGATCGACTGTTTGATGTCGCCCACCACCAGGTTGCGGCTTCCCTGGGCCACGCTGTTGGCGAACAGCGGCCGGAAGTTGTTCCATTGCAGGACGGAGGTGTCCTGCGCCTCGTCGAGCAGCAGGTGGTCGTAGCGGTTGCCGATCTTTTCATAGACGAACGGCGTGTCGTCGTCGGCGATGATGCGGCTCAGCAGGTCGGTGGACTGCTTGAGCAGCACTACGTTGTTTTCCTGCAAGTATGCCTGCAGATGACGGTGGACGTCGGCATAGATGCCCAGCCGGTGCAGGTTGTTCCGGATGATTTTGGCACTGCTCCAGAGGATATGCTGCTGTTCGTAATGGGCGATGGCGGCCTCCACCAGGGTGGAAAGGGCGTCCCGTTCGGGGAAATTGTCGAACGCCCCCCGGAGCGGTTCGGCTTTCGGGGCCTCGAAATTGCCGGCGGCCCATTTGCCGAAAACGCGCATCGGGCCCCTGCTTTTGTTCTTGAAATCGTCCGGCGTCATCCCGTACCGCCCCATCAGCGCGATGGCATCGGCTGCAATGCGGCGGGCTTCCTGCTCGAAGCCGTCGATCATACCGCCCAGTTTCTTGCGGAATGCGCCGATCCGCTCCTTGTCGGCGAGGATGTGCGAGACGTGCCGCATCTTGAGCAGGAACGATTCGTCGAGAAAGTTCTCCGCCATATCCTTGAGGGGCGTGGCTATACTCCAACTCTTGCCCTGTTCCACCAGGTCGATGGAGTACTCCTTGAGCCAGCGGAGGAGCAGCGCTCCTTCCGGCTCGGCAATCGATTCGAGCATCCGGTCCACGACCTGCGAGAGCACGGCATCGTCGTCGATTTCCACGCGGTAGGAGGCATACTGCCCGATCTCGCGGGCGAAGGCCCGCATCACCGTCTGGAAGAACTTGTCGATGGTGCTTACGGAAAAGCAACCGTAGTCGTGCAGCATCCGCCGCAGCGCGTCGGCCGCCTGCGGTGCCCGCGGATCGCCGCAGCGCGAAAGCTTGTGCAGCGCATCGATGACGCGCGACTTCATCTCCTCGGTCGCCTTGTTGGTGAAGGTGACGGCCAGGATGTGCTTGTAGCGCTGCGGATCCCCCTCGAGCAGGAGATCGAGATAATCCTGGGTCAGCCGGTAGGTCTTACCGCTGCCTGCAGAGGCTTTTACAATGGTTACCGGCGGTTGCATAAGCGCTTGAATTGACAGAATTTACATACATTCGCGCTTTCCGCTGCCATAAAGGGCTTGTCGGAAAGCAGGATTTCTTCGGCCAGGCCGGTAAGCCGGCGCCCGTATTCCGCGAGGGCATCTTCTTTCAATTGCTTGGCCTCCGGGAGCGTGGCGAAAAACTCCCGCAGCGAATAGACGCAGGGATCGTAACGTACCGGTGCACCGCTATGGCCCTGCGTCATCATCAGGGCGTAGAAGTAGAGTTGGAAGGCGACGGATGGCCGCTTCTCGGCCAGCGAGCCGTCGAAGAGCTTCGACACGTCCCTGCAGTCGTCTTTCTTGTCCACCACGCCGCTCTTGTAGTCCACCACGCGAACGACGCCCGGTTCCGGGGAATCCATACGGTCGATAAAACCGATCAGGCTGACCTTCTGTCCGCCGGACAGCGTCAACTGGTTGTAAACCTTTGTTTCCGTTCCTTTGAGAATCAGCGGCGCAGAGGCGCCGAGCTGCGCATCGACTTCCAGGGTCCGCAGCACGAAGTGGCGGATGAGGTCGCGCAGGATCAGGTTCTGTCCGGCGATGTCGGTGATATGCTGCTGGGCGAAGGCTGCATCGAGCAGGCCGTCGATGCGGCGTTTGTCACGCTTCATGGCCCGCAGCGTGTCAGGAAGCAGCTCCCCGCCGATAAGCGGCTTGTAGAGTTCCTCCATCACTTTGTGGTAGATGCTGCCGAACATGTCCGCATCGAGGCTTTCCGTCACTTCGTCCGGTTCCTTGATGCCCTTGACGTATTCGTAGTAGAAACGCAGCGGACAGTCGAGATATTTGTTGAGGGCCGAGGCTGAGAATGCGTGACGCTCGACGAAATACCTCTGCGCAAGTTCCTCGCGCACGGCGGGCGTCTTTTCGATGCGGGGCAGCTGCGCTTCGATGCCGGAAGCCGAAAGGGCGTAAGTGGCCACTTTCTCGACCAGCGGCACTTCGTACAAATACTTGAGCTGCTTGATGTAACGGCTCTCTTCGCCGCTCTGCAGCCCCTCGGTGCGGGAATCGTAGATCAGATAGATGCGTTCGGCCCGGCAGATGCTGCGGTAGAAGTAATAGGCCCAGATGGAATCCTGCAGTTCGTAGGTCGGCAGGCCGAAGCCCACCCGCAGGTTGTACGGAATGAAAGATGCGCTGACAGTCCGTGAAGGGAAGGTGCCTTCTCCGACCGACAGCATGATGACATTGCGGAAATCGAGGGCGCGGGTTTCCAGCGGACCCATCACCTGCAGGCCGCTGAGCGGTTCGCCTTCGAAGGGGATCTTGATCAGCGCGACGGCCTGCGACAGCAGCCGGAACCACGTTTTCGGTTCCAGGCTTTCTGGGTCCAGGCCCACCGATTCGAGCTCGGAAACGGCCTTGTGGAAATAGTACAGGAATTCCCGTTCCAGGGGCGTCTGGGGCTCCTGCATCATTTCGAGGATTCCTTTCAGATAGGCCGACAGGTCGGCGGTGTGCTCCACGGGCCGGAACACGAGTGCGAAGAGCCCGCCGAAGGCCGCCAGTTCTGCTGCAGGGATGAAGATCCGGTTTTCGGCCCGGATGCCGGCCTTGATGCCGGCGATCTGTTCCGCATCGGCCGCCGCGGCAAAGTAGGGATGTTCCATCAGGTCCACCACGTCGCGGTGGTAGAAACTCCATTCGTCCTTGCGCTGCCGGGCGTCGGCCTGCAGGCGTTCCAGCAACTGGAAAAGCATCGCACCGCTGCTGGCCGACAGCGAGTAACCCATAGTTACGTTGACTTTTCCGATGGCTTCCGGCACGGCGCCGAGCATCGGGAAGAGCAGGTTCTCATCGGGCAGGATCACGGCGGTTTCCTCAGGATGCGCCAGCGCGCCCTGTTGCTGCAGGTCCTCCAGGATCTGCATTGCCTTACGGGTCTGGCCCACGGACGACGGGACACGGATCACTTCGAAGTGCTGCGTCTGCGGGTCGCGCGCCGGGCATTGGAAGGGTTCTTTCGTCGGGTATCGTTTTTCGTTTTCGCGAAGGAATCGGCCGGCCGGATTGTCGGGATCGGTGACCATCTCTCCCGCGAAGTCCCAGTAGAAATCGGCCCGGCCTTCTTTGCGAAGGTGGTCGAGCAGGGCCTTCTCGCAGGCATTGAGGGCGTTGAGACCCACGAAGACGAAGGTGTCGAACTGCGGCAGTATCTCGCCGGCCGTGGGCAGAGAATCGGCCACGCCGCGATAGATCATTCCGGCGTACGCCAGCCCTTCCGCCGTCAGCGCGGCCCGGAAGCGTTCGTAGAGCGGATACAGGATATCCCAGATTTCCGCGAACTTATGCCGGCTCCCGCCGGGGACCTGACCGCCGTCATGCCCGGCTTGACCGGGCATCTCGCCGGCGAAATAGCTGTTGCAGAAGGCAGCGATCGCCGCCTTCTGGTCATCGGTCAGGAAGTCATAGTCGGCGCTCAGAGCCTTGAGGTCGCGCAGGTTGACCAGCAGGCGGCGCACGTCGATCCGGTATTTGTCGAGGTCGTCGAAATCGCGCAGCAGGATGTCGCCCCAATAGAGGAACTCATCGAAGGTTTCAGGCTCCTTGCCTTCCGGCGGCGGCATCAGGGGAAGGTATTCCCGGTAGAGGATGTCGAGCAGCCGGACCTTTTCCGTCGTTTCGTCGATACCGGCGATACGGGCGAAGAGTTCGTCGATGGTCAGGACGTTCGGCACGAAGACCGGCCGTCCGGCCCGGATACCGAGCCAGCGTTTGAAAAACGTTCCTGACCTCCGGTTGGGGAACACGAAACACACCCGGTCCAACGGCCCGTGGTGTACAAAACGATCGGCGACTGCTTCGAGAAAAACCATAAAACTGCGGTTGTTTCCTATTTATACTCCCGTCCTTCGGTTTTCTTACAGTGTATTTGATTATTCTTTGGGGATTGATTCTTTTCGGGGTTATTGTCTCTTGAAACGTCGCGCCTAGGCGCGACCCCTCCCAAGCGGAGCTTGGGCCCCTCCCTCTTATGATGCCGAGGGTGGCACAGTTTCCCGAGACAATAACCCCGAAAGAGAATCAGTCGACCAATCAATCAAGCCCGCATCAATACCCGGGCTTCTCGAGAAGCTTGAACATATTCTTCTTGTAGGCCTCGACACCGGGCTGATTGAAGGGGTTGACGCCGAGGACGTAGGCACTGATGCCGCAGACCTTCTCGAAGAAATAGAAGAGTTGTCCGAGATGGTACTCGTCGAGCTTGTCGATCCGGATGTCGAGATTTGGCACGCCGCCGTCGATGTGGGCCATCTTCGTGCCCAGCTGCGCCATCCGGTTGCAATGCTCCACGTGCTTGCCGGCCAGATAATTCAGGCCGTCGAGATTCTGCGGATCGCTGGGAATCGTCACCGAACGCTGCGCGTTTTCCACCGTGACGACCGTCTCGAAGAGGATGCGCAGACCATCCTGGATGTACTGGCCCATCGAATGCAGGTCGGTGGTGAAGATCACCGAGGCGGGGAAAATACCCTTGCCGTCCTTGCCCTCGCTTTCGCCGAACAGTTGCTTGAACCATTCGCCCAGATACTGCAGCTTGGGATTGAAGCTGGCGAAAAGCTCGATCTTCCGGCCGCCGTCGTAAAGCAGATTCCGCATCGCGGCATACTGTACGGCAGGGTTGGCGGCGCTGCGTTCGGAGAGCACCAGCTCAGCCTCCTGCGCACCGCGGACCATCGCCTCGATGTCGAAGCCGGCCAGGGCGATGGGCACAAGCCCCACCGGCGTCAGCACGGAGAATCGGCCGCCGATGTTGTCCTCGATGACGAAGGTCTTGTAGCCTTCCTGGTTCGAGAGCGACTTGAGGGCGCCGCGCGCCTTGTCGGTGATGGCGACGATGCGTTCGCGGGCCTCCTCCTTGCCATAAGTCTCTTCCAGGAGATTCTTGACCAGGCGGAAGGCGACCGCCGGTTCGGTGGTCGTGCCGCTCTTGGAAATCACCACGCACGCCGCATTGCGCAACTGGACCAGGTCGATCAGTTCGGCCGTGTAATCTTCCGAAAGATTCTCTCCGGCGAACACGACCTTCGGGCCGTGGCTCGACAGATGGTTGGCGAAACTGTGGCTGAGAGCCTCGATGGCCGCCTTCGCGCCCAGATACGAACCGCCGATACCGATGACGACCACCAGGTCGATCTGCTTTTCGATCCAGCAATTCACGACGCTGAGGCAATCGTCGAGCTGTTCCTTTCCGATAACGGAGGGCAGATGCTGCCAGCCCAGGAAATCGTTGCCGGCGCCCGTCTCTTCCTCGAGCACCTTCTGCGCCGCCAGGGCCTTTTTTACGTATTCTTCAAATTGCTCTTTCTTGACAAAAGAATCACATCCGGTCAGATCTACTTTTACCATATTTTTTTGTTTTAGATTTCTCAATTCAACAAATATACATATTAATACGTTATTATCGTTCTTTCTTTCACAGATTGTTTTCCGAAATAAACGTTTATAAACGGGTAAAATCGTTTGTCCTATGGGTAACAAGTGCCCGTCTTCATAACTTGCAGTATAAAAAGATTTCCAGATGTGCTATTCTGAAGAAAACTATCACAAAAATGTGTTATATTTGTAATTGGATTTAATAATGACGTGGAATGAGTTCAGGAAGATGATTCTCGGGAGCGGATGGGTTACTCAAACAAGTCGAAAACAACAAATAATAAATGAAAGCGCTTGTAATTATTGAAAAAGACGAGACCGGCTTTGCCGCCTGCACGGAAAACCTGACGACTGTCCTGCACGGAAGCGGCTCTTCCGTTCAGGAGGCTAAAGAGGAATTGATAGCAGGTTACCAGGATTTGCTCGACTATTATGTTGCTATCGGAGAACCGGTTCCCGATGAACTCAAGGACTTGTCATTCGAATACAAATACGATATTTCCGCGATGTTTAATGTATTCGATTTCCTGAACGCTTCCAAATTTGCAGCTTGGGTGGGCATTTCACCCAGCCTGATGCGACACTACAAAAGCGGAGACACATATATCTCGCAGAAGCAGGCGAAAAAGATCGAATCCGGCCTGCACAAGATCGGCCGGGAATTCCTCTCTTTCACCCTTTGACGGGAATTTTTCTCAGAAATCCACCGTCAAGCCGTCGTAGGCGGGCTGGAGGGAGAAGGGAAGGGCGCTGAGCTCTTTCGAGAGCTCTGCGTGGCGGGGAAGCATATGCGACAGGTGGGTCAGATAGCTCTTTTCCGCGCCGACGCGGCGGCAGATTTCGATGGCTTCTTCCAGAGCGTAGTGGGAGATGTGACGGCCGCGCTTGACGGTGTTCAGGACGAAGACTTTCAGGTCCTTCAGCTTCCCGAATTCACTTTCCGGAATGTAATTGGCGTCGGTCACATAGGCGCAGTCGCCGAAACGGAAGCCCAGTATCGGCAGTTTGTAGTGCATCGCCCGGATGGGCGTGACCGCAACGCCGTCGATCTCGAACGGAAGACTGGTGATCAGATGGATGTCCATCTCCGGGGCGCCGGGGTAGGGCTTCTCCGCAAAAACATAATAGTACTCTTTTTTCAGGGACTCCAGCACCTGGGCTTCGCAGAAAATCGGGAAAGAACGCTTCTCCAGATAGTTGAACGACCGCACATCGTCGAGTCCGCCGGTGTGGTCCTTGTGGTGATGCGTCAGGAGAATGGCGTCGAGATGCGCGATCTTCTCGCGGAGCATCTGCTGCCGGAAATCCGGCCCTGCGTCGATCAGGAAGGTTTTTCCCTGAAAGCGTACGAGCGCCGAACACCGCAGCCGCTTGTCGCGCGGATCCTCCGACGTGCATACCTCGCAATTGCATCCGATCATCGGAATCCCCTGCGACGTCCCCGTCCCCAAAAATGTAATACTGTTCATATCGTGATTTCAACGATTTTTCCAATCAAACCTTTGTCGTACGGCCGTTCGACGCGGAGATAGTTCTCCGTGTAGCCGAACATTTTGCCGCCTTTCATCGTACTTTCGAAAAGGACCTTTGCAGGGCGGCCGGCGTTGGCGGCCGTGAATTCCGCGTGGAGGCGGTCGGAGAGCGCCTCCAGCCGTTGTACCCGCGCTGTCTTCACCGACTCCTGCACCTGGTCCGGCCGCTCCGCCGCCGGCGTTCCCGCCCGTCGCGAATACGGGAAAATGTGCAGGAAAGCCGGCCGTACGCGTTCCAGCAGCCGGTAAGTGTCTTCGAAATCCACGTCCGTCTCGCCCGGGAATCCCACGATTACGTCGATCCCGAAGAAAACGCGCGTAAAACGCTCCTCCGGCCGCTCGAGAATGTCGCGGACCAGGGCGATCTTGTCCTCGAACATCTGTGCCGTGTAGCGACGGTGCATCGCCTTGAGCGTGCGGTCGCAGCCCGACTGGATCGGAATGTGGAAGTGGGGCAGGAACTTGGTGCCCGAAGCAATCCATCGCAGGATCTCTTCGGTCAGCAGATTCGGCTCGATCGACGAGATGCGGTAGCGTTCGATGCCCGGCACTTCGTTGAGCGCCTGCAGCAGCGAAAGGAAACTCTCGCCTGTGGTCTTGCCGAAATCGCCCGTGTTCACGCCCGTCAGTACGACCTCCACGATGCCTTGCGCCGCGATTTCACGGGCCTGCGCCACGAGATCGGCGACGGGCAGGTTGCGGCTGCGGCCCCGGGCCAGCGGCACGGTGCAGTAGGCGCAGTGATAGTCGCAGCCGTCCTGGACCTTGAGGAAGGACCGGGTGCGCTCGCCCGACGAATAGGCCGGGAAGATCGTTTCGACCGCATCGATCTCACAGGAATAGCCGCGCTTGCCGCCGCCCTCCAAAGCGAGCCGGACCAGCTCGCCCTTGCGGTCGGCACCCACCACGAGGTCCACGCCTTCGATGTCGAGAATCTCCTGCGGCTTGAGCTGCGCATAACAGCCTGTGACGACGATACGTGCGTCCGGTGCGAGCTTGTGGAACCGGCGGATGAGATTGCGGCACTTCTTGTCGGCGTGTTCGGTCACCGAACAGGTATTCACCACCAGAATGTCCACGTCCGGCCCGGGCCGGACTTCCTCGAACCCTTCGGCGGCAAACTGCCGGGCCAGGGTCGAGGTCTCGGAGAAATTGAGCTTGCAGCCCAGGGTGCAGAATGCGACCTTCCTACTCATAGGTTACGGTGACGGAAGTACTTTCGACATTGCCGTCGAGCGGCGGATTGAACTTGGTCACGGTCAGCTCCGCCCACTCGATCTTCGGGAACCGGTCGATGATCAGGCCGAGCATCCTTCCGGCCAGATGCTCAAGCAGGTTGGCCGGCTCTTCCATATCGCCTTTGATCAACTCGTAAATCTCACTGTAATCGATGGCGAATTCCAGGTCGTCTGTCCGGACGGCCTTGCGCATATCGTAATCGTAGGCGAAATCGACGCGGAACCAGTTGCCGTCGCGCCGCTCGCTCTCCAGGCATCCGTGATGCCCGCGGAATTGCATATTATTGAGTCGTACCATAAGCTAAGATAAAGACGCAGGGGCGTTTGCCGATTGCGAAGCCCTGCCGGACGTCCTGCCGCCAGGCGGCTATGGTCTGCGTGCGGATAAGTTCCGTCGGACAGGTGATGTCGGCGGCGATGCACAGGCGGGTGGCCGGGCGGCAAACCTCGAGCAGGTCGGCCAGCAGCGCGTCGTTGCGATAGGGGGTTTCAATCATCAGTTGCGACTGCTGCAGCCGGGCGGAGTTCCGTTCCAGTGCGAGAATCGCCTCCCGGCGCGCAGGCGCCTTCACCGGGAGATAACCCGCGAAAGCGAAACACTGTCCGTTGAGTCCCGAGGACATCAGCGCCATCATCAGGGACGAAGGCCCGATGTGGGGAACGACGCGGACGCCCCGCGCGTGCGCAAGTTCCACCAGCAATGCGCCCGGATCGGCTACGGCCGGAAGACCTGCTTCCGAAATCAGTGCGGCATCCTGCTCCCCGAGCCGGGCGGCATACGCCTCGATCTGCTCGCGCGGCGTATGTTCGTTGAGTTCCAGGAGTTCCAGTTCGTCCACACGCCCCTTCCATCCGGCCGCGGACAGGAAGCGGCGGGCCGTGCGCAGCTCTTCCACGAAGAAGAGCCGGATATCCGTCAGGAGGGCGAGTACCGGTGCGGGAAGTGCGTTATTCGGGTCGGGGTCGCCGAGCGGGGTAGGTATCAGGTGAAGCTGGCCGTTCATCGTTGGATTTGAGGTGGAATATTTTGCGCCAGAGCTCTCCGATCGTGTTGAAGTCTTCCTGATACACGATACCGGCGCCGTTCCGCTGGCTCAGGTCGAGATAGTTGCTGTATTGGTCGGCGGAGTGCGAGAAGAGCGTCAGGCGCACCTGCCCCTGCCGGTTGAGTTTGATTTCGATGTCGATGTCGCCTACGATGTCGCTGGTGCTCGACGAGATGTACTGCCGGTTTCCGATATTGCCGTTGATGATCACGCGGTTGTTGAACAACTGCGTGGAAACGGCCACGTCGAAGATGTCGCGTCCGGTCTCGGTCGGCTGGTAGTTGAAGCCCAGGTCTATCGGAATGTCGAGTTGCCGGAAGATGTTGTTGAGCTGGCTGGCCATCATTTCCGATGCATTGGAATACAGCAGGGTGGTGCTGTTGACGATGCCCGACTGTTCATCCGGAACGAAACCGCCCGACACCAGCAGGGCCAGCGCCTGCTTCATCCGTTTGTCCTCCGTGTTGAGGGCGCTCTCGACCCGGCTCTTTGTCGTGGGGTCGAGGTCGGGGATGTCGATGTTGAATTTGATTTCGGGATTGGCCAGCTTGCCGCTTACGCGGATGCCGCAGTCTACTGTCCGGCGCGTGCTTACGGCCGTGGAGTCGGCGATCAGCGGACTGATGGAGGCCTTGGTCCGGTAGGTGGCAGTCAGGTCGAGGTCCGACTGCATCACGTCGCCGGTAAAGCCGATCGTACCGCCGGGGTTGATCGAGAAGTCGCGGGCCGTAAAGCCCAGCATCCCGAAATGGTAGCTTCCGCTGTCCACCCGGTAGTCGCCCTTGATGTCGAAACTGCTGTTGTTGCCGGCCGTGATGTTGATCCGGCCGTTGCCCCGGGCTTTGAGGATGTCGCCCGTGTTCTTGTCCACCTCGATCTGGATTTCCGCTTCCGGCGTGGCGTTGAGGCGGAGATTGACGCTCAGGTCGGTCTCCTTCCCCTTTTTCTTCTGCTTGACCATCTGTTTTGCCAGAAGCAACGAGTCATAGAGCCCGATTTGTTTCTGCTCGTTGTTGATGAACGTAAGCAGCGACTGGGACTCCTTGCCCGACTTGCTCAGCGGGATATGGATGGTGGTGTTCTGGCGCGGAGTCAGGTTGAGGCTCAGGCGGACCTTGTCGAGCGGTCCGGACAGGCGCACGGAACCGTCGGCGAAGGCCTGGCCGTAGAAGGTGTTGTTGTGGCGGCTGGTAGTGTTGAGCACCTGGATGTTTTCGAGATTGATGCGCGCATCGAGCCGCAGGTCCTTGAAGTGGTCGTACGGCACGCCGCCGTTGAGCCGGGCTTCGTGCCCGAAATTGTCGTGCAGGGCGATGTCGTTGAAGATGACGCCGTTGCTTCCCACGGTGAACGGGCCGTCGGCCTCATAATCGACCTGAGTGTAGAGCAGTTTGAACTTCAGCTTGTTGAAACGGGTGTTCTCGCTTTCGAGCGCCAGTTTTTTGAGCGGACCTTCGGCACGGATGTGGCCCGATACCGAGCCGTCCACATCAGAGACGAGACTGGAGAGAAGCGGCTGCACGAGACGCATCGACAGGGAATCCAGCAGCAGGTCCAGTCCGAGATTCTTGTCGGACGGATGGAACGACGCTTTCGCGAGGACCGGATGCCGGCCGTCCAGCGTATTGCTGAGCTGGAAATTGAAACGCTTGTTGCGGTCGTCCCAATTGCTGCCGAGCTGCATGTCGCCGAGCTCGGCGCCGGCCGCCGCAAGTTCCTTGCCCTGCACGTCGAGCAGGATGCCTTTCTGTTCACCCAGCAGGGCGAACGCCTCGCCCTGGCCGGTCAGACGTCCTTTCAGGTCGAGATCTCTCGACAGGAAGGAATTGGCGAAGCCCAGGTCGAAGTCGTTGAGCGTCACGCGTACCGTATCGGACAGAGCGGCGCCCACCACGCCGTTCGCCTGCAGGGACTGCGAACCGTTGTAGAGCGAGAAATCGTCGATCCGGATATGCTTGTCTTTGTAAAAGACCGTCGAAGGGGAGAGTTGCCAGGGATGTCCGGCCACCGTCAGGTTGGAAGGCAGGATATCCGCCCGCATTTTGTATCCTTCCCGGGAGGGGTCGAGGAATGCGAGCTGGGTGTGGAACTGACCGCTGTTCCCCGAACCGTCGTCATTGCGGAAACCCGCTTTCAGGTCCAGGAGCGTACTGTCGGCCGTAGCGTCGAGCGTGACATTGTCGGCGATCAGCGAACCCGACTGGACGCGGTCGATGTCCATATCGGCCAGCATCCGTTCGCCTTCGGTGTGGACCCGCAGTTGCGTGTTGTGCAGGAATATGTTCCCGTAGGACAGGAGCTCCGACGAGAGACCGCCCTGGACTTCATTGTCGATCAGGTCGATGCCGATGCTGCTGCGCTGTGAAACGTAAATGCCCGGCATGAAGAAATCGAGGAGCGGCGCCATACTGAGGGTCTGGAGCCTGAGCGAACCGAAATGCTCCGGATGCGAGAGGTCGGCCGTCCGTCCGTGACCCTTGCCGATGAGATGCTCCAGGTTGTCTTCCATCACCAGGTGGGAGACCTGGGCGATGAAGTCCGATACGAAGATGTTGCCTTCGTATTCGGCCCGGGCAACGGTCGATTCGAGGGTGGTGAAGAAGCGATCGTCTTCCTGCGACGACACCAGGGCGAGGTCGCCGATGTCGAAGACCTGGTCCTGCAGGGTGGCCGTCAGGCCACGGATGTCGGCTTTGCCGAGGATCGCTCCTTCCGGGGTACGGACCAGGTCGGCGTTCAAGGCCAGGCTGAGCGCAGAACTGTCGCGCTTGTCAAAGTGAAGGGCGTCGAGGTCGGCGTAGTCCACGTCCATATCGATGAGGAAACGGCTTTCCTTACCCTTGCCGCCCAGGGCGATGTCGCCGTGGAGGTCCATCCGGAGATTGGGGTCGTTGCTCAAAAGGTCGATCTGTCCCTGTTTGCCGTTAAGGGAGCCGGTCGCGATGATGTCGTGGTAATTGTATCCGTTGAAGGTGAAGTTGTCGAGGCGTATGGTTTCCACATCTACCGCGAATCCTTTCTTGGACGTGGAGAAGGTCAGGTCCGTCTGCCCGGTGAGTTGGCCGAGCTGCGATTTTCCGAGGATGCGGCCCAGCTGCAGGGTCTCGGTGGCTACGTGTCCGTCGATCTGCATCCCGGCGGCCGTCTTGCGCAGCGTGCCGTCGAGTGCGGCGGCACCCAGCGAAGATGTGCCGAGCTTTCCGTCGATCTTGAGATTGGACAGCGTGCCGGCTACCTTTGCCTTGAGGGACAGGGTCTCGCCGGCCGCGTAGCGGGAAACCGTATTTTTCTTGGCACCGGGTTTCAGGCCGGCGATCAGTTCGTCGAGGTCGGCGGCGGTGGTGCTGCCCTGCAGGATCTCCGCGTCGATGCGGGCGTGCTCCGTGTCGGGGAGGCCCTGGATATGGAATCGCAGGTCGGCATCGGTCTTTCCCGAATCCGTGCGGATGTGCAGGCGCTCACCATTCAGGTCGCCGACGGTACCGCTGACCTTTCCGTCAAGCCATACGCCCAGCGCCGGGACGTCCTTGCCCAGGATGCCCCGGGCCGTTTCCGCGTCGAGCCGGGTGTTCTTCAATTCGGCATCGATGGTTACTTTATCCGTAAAGCTCTTGAAATCGGAGAAACTGTCGAACCCGAGTGCGACGTCGGCGTTCAGGCTGGTATGGCCGTCGTCGAAGCGGAAGTCGTTCACGTACAGGCCGGTGCTGTCGAGAGCGACGTCACCGCCAAGCCGGTCGAGCTGCACGCCTCTGGTCTCTTCCCGCAGAGAAAGGTTCTCGACCCTCGCGCGCAGGGACTTGTCGTACAGGATATCCCGGACCGACAGGTTGATGTCGCGTACGTCGAGGCTGTCGGTTGCCACGTCGATATGCTTCAGGGTCACGCGGTCGGCCCGGATACTCTCCCAGGGCAAGGCGGTTTTTTCCTTGTCCGCGCGGTCCTTGCGCAGCGGGGCGATCAGGGCCGACAGGTTGGTGGTGCTGTCGTCGAGCCGCCGGATGGCGACCTGGCCGTCTTCGACGCTGACGCGGCGGATGCGGGCCTGGTCGGACAGGAGCAGGGAGGAGGTCTTCAGGTTGACAAGGACCTTTCCCAGATGGGCGAGGGTGTCGCTTTCGCCCTGGATTACATCGACATCCTTGAGGATGACATTGTTGGGAAAGGAGAAATAGACCTTGCCGACGTGGACTGAGCCGTCAAGCTGCTTCGAAAGGATTTTCGTCGCCTTGTTAGCGAGCGCCGTCTGGACCGAAGGGATCTGCACGGCGACAAGGGCCGCGGTCGGTACGATCACGGCGACCAGCAGCAGGATGCGGACGACTTTCTTCCAGGTCTTCATAAGGCGATAATCCTACAAATATAGGAAATAATTGCTACTTTTGCGCAAATTATACAAGGTATGTCAACCGTAATCCTGGGCATTGAATCTTCCTGCGACGACACGTCGGCGGCCGTCCTGCGCGATGAGTATCTCCTGTCGAACGTGATGGCCTCGCAGGAAGTCCACCGCCGCTATGGCGGCGTGATTCCGGAACTGGCGTCGCGGGCCCATCAGCAGAACATCCTGCCGGTGGTTTCGGAGGCGCTCCGGCAAGCCGGTGTCGGGATGGATGAGGTCGATGCGGTCGCTTTTACCCGCGGCCCGGGCCTGCTGGGATCACTGCTGGTGGGAACCTCGTTCACCAAGGGCCTGGCCGTAGCGACGGGCAAGCCGATCATCGAGGTCAATCACCTGCAGGGCCATATCCTCTCGCATTTCGTGAAGGTGGAGGGACGTGAGAACCGTTGTCCCGAATTCCCCTTCCTGTGCCTGCTGGTCTCCGGCGGCCATACCCAGATCGTACGGGTCGACGATCCGCTGCATTTCGAAATCCTGGGACACACCATCGACGACGCCGTAGGCGAGGCTTTTGACAAATGTGCCAAACTGATGGGACTGGGCTATCCCGGAGGACCGGTCGTGGACCGGCTTGCGAAAGAAGGCGACGAGAAGCGGTTCCGCTTCGCCAAGCCCAACATCCCCGATCTGAACTACAGTTTCAGCGGCATCAAGACCTCGCTGCTCTATTTCCTGCGCGACCGTATCGCGGAAGATCCCGGATTCCTGGAGAAGAACAAGGCCGACCTGTGTGCCTCGTTCCAGAAAGACCTGATCGACATCCTGCTCAAGAAACTGATCCTCGCCGCCAGGCAGACCGGTATCCGCCAGGTAGCCATTGCCGGCGGCGTTTCGGCCAACAGCGGCCTTCGCAGCCGTATCGAAGAGGAAGGACGCAAACGCGGCTGGACCACTTTCCTGCCGGAATTCCGTTTCACGACCGATAATGCGGCGATGATCGCCATCACGGGTTATTATAAATACCAGGCCGGGCAGTTCGCGTCGCTCGACATTGCGCCGCTCTCCCGCGCCGCGGAATACGGCGACCAATGAGAGAGTTCGAGATCGCTTTCCCCATCGGTCACGAACCGGCCGAAGTCGAACTCCGGGCGGCGGCGGGCCGCGCGCTCGGCGTGAAGCCGGAGCGGGTCGCGGCCGCCCGCATTGTGCGCCGTTCGCTCGATGCCCGCGGACAGATCGTGTACCGCTACCGGGTCCAGGCCGCCGCGCAGGGCGAGACTCTCGACGATTACCGTCTGCCGGCGTACAGGGACGTGACACACGCCGAACCCGTGCTGGTGGTGGGCAGCGGCCCGGCCGGAATGTTCGCTGCGCTCCGGCTGCTGATGGAAGGACGTCGCCCCGTGGTGCTGGAGCAGGGAAAGGACGTTCACGCCCGCAAGGCGGATGTGGCGGCGCTCAGTCAGCAGCGGCGGGTCAACACGGATTCGAACTATTGTTTCGGTGAAGGAGGCGCCGGAACATTCTCCGACGGCAAACTCTTCACCCGTTCGAACAAGCGTGGCGACCTGCGCGAGGTACTTTACCAGCTGGTCGCCTTCGGGGCGGACGAAAGCATCCTGGTGGACGCCCATCCCCATATCGGGAGCGACCGGCTTCCCCGCATCGTGGAACAGATCCGCCAGTGTATCGTCTCGCACGGCGGATCGTATCATTTCGGCGAAAAGGTCATCGATCTGGTTCCGCTCAGCGATGGGATGCACAAAGGCTGGAAAGCCGTGTGCGAAGGCGGCGCGACCTTCACGGCCCCGCAGCTGATCCTGGCCACGGGCCACTCTTCGCGCGACATCTACCGGCTTTTCGCCGCCAAGGGCTGGGCGTTGGAAGCCAAGGGCTTTGCGCTTGGCGTGCGTGCCGAACATCCCCAGTCTCTCATCAACCGGATCCAGTATCACGGAAAATTCCAGCCCGGATTCCCGGCGGCGGAATACGCCCTCGTGGAGCAGGTGGACGGCCGTGGGGTTTTCTCTTTCTGTATGTGCCCCGGCGGTCTCCTCGTGCCGGCCGTCACCGCCCCCGGCGAAGTGGTGCTCAACGGTATGTCGAACTCGATGCGCAACTCCCCGTGGGCCAATGCCGGCATTGTCTGCTCCGTCGAGCCGGAAGACGTGCCGGACTATGGGAAATACGGCCCGCTTGCCTTGCTGGAATTCCAGCGGCAGGTGGAACAGGCAATGTTCTCTTTTTCCGATTCCCTGCAGGCGCCCGCGCAGCGGCTTGTGGATTTCTGCCGTCACAAGCCTTCTCAGGGACTTCCCCGGAGTTCTTACCGGCCCGGCGTGGTCAACGCCCCGCTGTATGAATTGCTGCCGCCGTTCGTGTCCGAGCGCCTGCGTGTGGCCTTTGCGGCGTTCGACCGGAAAATGCACGGATACTATACCAACGACGCCCTGGTGCTGGGAACGGAATCAAGGACATCGTCCCCGGTGCGCATTCCGCGCGATCCGGAGACGATGTGTGCATTGGGCCTTCCCGGCCTGTATCCTTGCGGAGAAGGGGCCGGCTATGCCGGCGGAATCACTTCGAGTGCGCTCGACGGTATCCTAGTTGCCGCAGCCGCCGCCGCACGATGAGCAGTCGTGGGTGCAGGCGCGTTCTCCGTGGAGGCCTTCTTCCAATTCCTTTTCTGTCGCATCGCGGATGGCCGTCACCTTGCCGGTGAAGTGGAGTTCCTTTCCGGCGAGTTCGTGGTTGAAGTCCATCGTCACGCTGTCGCCGGCGACGGCGACCACTTTGCCGGGGATTACGCCGCCGGCCTGGTTCATCATCGGGATTACCTGGCCTACGACCAGCAGCTGCTCCTGGATCTTCCCGTCGATTTCGAAAATGGACTTCGGAAGTTCGACGACGGCCTGCTTGTCGTACACGCCGTAGCCTTCGGCAGGGCTGAGCACGAATTCAAAGGTATCGCCGACGGTCTTCCCCAGCAGGTACTCTTCGAATTTCGGCAGCAGATAGCCGAGTCCGTAGATAAATTCGAGCGGATTGTCTTCCGTGGCCTGGTCTTTCACCTGGTCGTCCACCCGGAGCGTATAGGTCAGGGCGACGACTTTTTCATCTTGGATAGTCATTTTTGTTGCGGTTTGTTATCTGGATTCAGGATTAAATTGAATGTGCGTCTGTTGTGGATGACCGTGGGAATTCCGGCCCCTCCTTCGGCTACCTGTTTCCCTTTCTTCGTACTGTTGTCGATCAGCCACCAGTTGTCGCAGATCGGGAGATAGATGTTGCGCAGGTTGTCCATCCCCTGCCAGTAGCGCCGGACGATGGTAGCTTCCGGCACGCTGTGTCCGCCCGATGCGGCACGGATGGCCACGCGCTTGACGGCCAGTTCCGGGCTCTTGAGCCAAAAATAGAAAAGGCCGACCCGGTAGCCCTGGTTCTGTGCGCCGGTGATTACGCCGGCCAGGCTCTTGGTGGCCAGCGTGGTTTCCACGGCCAGGTCGGCGCCGTGGAGGATGAGCTGGTCCACGCGTTCCATCATCAGGCGGGAGGCCCGGATGGCTTCGCGTTCCGGATCCTGGGGCGAGAGTTCGTCGGCGATTTCGTCGGCGTTGACGAAGGTCTTCAGGTTCAGCAGGGCGGGCAGCATCGTATATGACGCGGTAGTCTTTCCCGCGCCGTTGCAGCCCGATATGATGAACAGCCTCGGCATCCTTTACTTGATCCGGTACGGATCGTCGCCGTAGAGAGTGTATTTCTTGGATTTGCGGAGCCATTTCTGCTCCTCTCCCTTGATGTATTCGCGGGTGTCGTCCCAGTCGAGACGACCTTCCACATAGCTCAGCAGGGTGGCGTCTTCCAGATAGCGGGGGAGCCCCTCGTCCGTGAATTCGGGACAGGTGTCGTGGACGAAACGCAGCAGCTGCAGGGCGTGATTGAGGGCGTGATAGGTGGCTCCGGGGATGAACATCAGCTGGAAACCGAAGCAGGTCCGGTCCCTGTAGATGCCATAGGAGGGTTCGAAGCGCGTCCAGCGGACGTGCAGGCCCGGGTGGGCGAGGGGACTTTCCGGATCGTTCCAGTTGCGGAGTCCGTGACGGGCGGGATAATCGAACAGCGGTTCCATCCACGGCGCGCCGAACTGCTCGAAAGGGCGGTTCGTGCCGTGGCCGTAACTCACGTTGGTGCCCATCCACAGGCACTGTCCGCTGTAAAAGTGCGAAGTGAACAGGCCCGAGAAGTCGGAGAAGGGCGGGATGGTCCAGGCCATCAGTTCGCGGTTCACGGCCTCGGCGCTTGTTGCGATGATGTGCAGCGGAAAACGGGCGCCCAGGTCGCTGTAGAACAAGTTGGCCGTCTCGCCCAGTGTCAGGCCGTGGCGGTGCGGCAGCCCGATGATGCCCAGTGTCCCTTCGATCTGCCGGCCGCACGGATTGATGCGGTCGACCAGGAAGACGGACAACTCGTCGCCGTCGGTCTTGATCCGTTTGAAAAGATTGTAGAGCAGGGTCGTGTAGTTGCTGTAGCGGGATCCCACATCCTGGAGTTCGATGACCAGGGCATCCAGCCCGGCAAGGTCTTCCGCCTCGACGGCCGTGGTCACTTCCACGGTTTCGACGCCCGGGACCATCGGCCCGTAAAGGGCGTGTTCCGGCGTGAAGATACGGACCAGATTACCCCGGCGTGCGAGGCTCTCGAAGAGATACTCGCCCGTGTCGGGATGCCACGCCACCTGATTGCAGAGCACGCCCACGCGTCCCTTGCGAAGCACCAGGTCCTCCTGTTCCAGCAGCGGTGTGGTTCGGAATGAAAACATAGGCAGTATCTTATAACCCTCGGATGAAGGTAGCCTGCGAGGGAGATCCTTCAAAGACCAGGCAGCAGGCATCGATGGCCTGATTCTCCTTGTAAACCGTCATATAAAGGTTGCCCGCCATCTGGTTCCAGCCCTGTGCGTCCGCACCGCGGGTATTGATGTAGGCCAGCCGGCGGGGGGCTTGCGTGCCGAAGGTGCAGCGGTATCCGCCGCGCTCCTCCCGTTTTCCCTCGATGGAGACGAACCATCCTTCCGCTCCGGACGGATAATCCGTCGCGGTCGTGCTGTCGATGGGCTGCGCCGTGAGGGTGAACTCCGTGGGATAGTAATTGTAGGGCTCGAAGACATACTCTCCCTTGAAAGTCATCGTCCAGCTGTTCGATGCGTCACAGCGGAGGGTCATTCCGCAGAGTATGTCGTCCTGGGCCTTCACCCGCCAGGCGGAGCCGGCGGTGGTCAGGGAGCCGTTGATCTCGAAATGGGCGCTGGACGGGGTGCCGTGCCTGTCGATCTCCAGGGCGAGTTCGAGTTCGTCCAGCACATCCGTCACCAGATTGTCGGCGATGTTCATCATATACTTCCGGCCGTTGGCGTTGTAGTAGGAGGATCTTCCTCCCACGATGTCGTCGTAGAAATCTCCGAAAGAACAGGAGGCGGCCAGCAGCGCCGCGATTGCCAGTGTGAGTAATCCAATCCTTTTCATGGCGCCTAAAAACTGAATCCGATACCGATCCGGCCGCCCCGGATTACGCTGCCCCAGCAGAATTCGGCGTTGCCGTACACGCGGAGGCCGCCCCATTCCGCGCCGATGGGAACCAGTTCCCAGGCCAGGCCGACGGGCTTTTCGGCCAGGTTGCCCATCCGGTACTGCAGGCCGGCGGCGGCCTTTCCGTAGAGCCGGAAGTGGCGGGGTGAGGGAATGCAGAGTTTGGCTTCCGGCAGCACGCTGAAAGCGCTCAGGCTGATGGCTTCAGCCGGCTTGTTTCCCAACTTGTACCACCGTTTGCCGGACGTCGATCCGTAGCTGACCTGTCCGCCCAGCCTCAGGAAATCATTCAGGAAGAAATGGTAGGTCACCGTCAGCGCCGGGCCGCTCTTGAGGGAATAGTGGGGCTTGTACAGGTCCTGCAGGTCTTCGACTTCATCAAAGACCCAGGTCTTTTCGAAGACGAGGCCCTCGTCGGCATGGAGGCGGGCAAAATCCGCAAAATACCCGCCGGCAAAGACGTTCACCTCGTGCCGGAAGCCGTCCGCCTCCTGCCGGCCTTGCGCGTGAACTCCCGCCGCCAGCAGAACCAGACTTAACAGTAATAATCCTCTTTTCATATCGTACAAATTTAGTCATTATTCCCATTAGGACGAAAAAAAGGTGGCTGAACCTGCCGCTTATAACAGGTAACATCAATAAGATGCATACGGGGCGGGAATGTTGCGTCCGATCTGTCCGGTTTGTCCAGTCTGTCCAGTCGTTGCGAGCCCGCAAAGGCATCGCCTGCGGGGCCTCTGGCCCCGACTGCCCGGTCTCACAGGGGCTTTTACCGGGGGTGAGCCCGGCGAGGTGGCGCCTGAGCGCTTCTGGAAGCGGGTTCTCTGGACTCGCGACGATGCATCGGGAATAAGAAAAAGTCTTTCTGTCCCGCTAAGGACAGAAAGACTTTAGGATAACGCTGATAATCAGCCGATTGAAAAACAAGAGAACCCGAGCCGGCGGAATCAGCCGCCGATCACGGCGATGACTTCCTGTGCAAGGGCGTCGGCCGTGGCAGCAGTGGGCGCCTCGGCATAGATGCGGATGATGGGCTCCGTGTTGGATTTGCGGAGGATGAACCACTTGCGTTCCTGCTCGAAGTCGATGCGCAGGCCGTCCAACTTGTTGACTGCCGCGCCGGCGAAGTGGCGCTCGACGGCGTCGAGGGCGGCTTCTATCTTGGCGGGGTCGCTCATTTCGATCTTGTTTTTCGACACGAAATAGTCGGGGTACGTGGCGCGCAGGGCCGAGGCCGACACTTTCTTGTGGGCCAGGATGCTCAGGAAGAGTGCGGTGCCGATGAGGGCGTCGCGGCCGTAGTGCAGGTCGGGGACGATGACGCCGCCGTTACCCTCGCCGCCGATGACCGCGCCGATTTCCTGCATCAGCGTCGAGACATTCACTTCGCCGACCTTGCTGCTCTGGTAGCGGCAGCCGTGGGCTTCGGTCACGTCGCGCAGTGCGCGGGATGACGAGATGTTCGAGACGGTGGGGCCGGGGTGGACCGAAAGCACGGAGTCGGCCACGGCGACCAGCGTATATTCTTCACCGAAGGGCACGCCGTCCTCGCAGATGAAGGCCAGACGGTCGACGTCGGGATCGACGGAGACGCCCAGGTCGGCCTTCTCGCGGACCACGGCTTCGCTCAAGCCGACGAGATTGGCCGGCAGAGGCTCAGGATTGTGGGCGAAATGGCCGTTCGGCTCCCCGTTGAGCGTGACGCAGGTCACGCCGAGGGCCTTGAAGAGGGCGGGCATACAGATGCCGCCTACGGAGTTGATGGCATCGAGCACAACCTTGAAGCCGGCGGCCCTGATGGCCGGTACGTCGACGAGGGGATAATTGAGCACGGCATCGATGTGCGCTTGCGTGAAATCCTTGTGCGTCAGCGTTCCGATCCGGTCGACGTCCACGAAATCGAAGTCTTCCGCTTCGGCCACCTGCTGCAGGGCCTTTCCCTCGGCATCGGTGAGGAACTCACCCTTCTCGTTGAGGAGTTTCAGGGCGTTCCATTGCTTGGGGTTGTGCGAGGCGGTGAGGATAATGCCGCCGTCGGCGTTTTCGAAGCGGACGGCCATTTCCGTCGTGGGCGTGGAAGCCAGCCCGGCGTTGACCACGTCGATACCGCAGGCAAGGAGCGTGCCGGTGACCACATTGTCCACCATCTGTCCGGAGATACGGGCGTCGCGGCCGACGACCACTTTATACCGCTCTTTTCCCGGGAATTTCAGCAGGAGCTGACGGGCATAGGCTGCCGTGAATTTGACAATGTCGAGAGGGGTGAGGGCGTCGCCAATCGAGCCGCCGATGGTACCCCGGATACCGGAAATGGACTTGATGAGTGTCATATTTTTCAGATTTTTACTGTTTCTTTCCGTATTATTTACTAACTTGCAAAGTTAAAAAAAACGAGAATCATTAATTCGTAAAAATAGACTCCTATGAAAAAATTCTCCTTGATTGCCGTCGCAATCCTGATGATGACTTTTTCCGCCTCGGCCCAGAGCGGCCTGAGCAGCATTCTCAGCAAGATCGGCAGGATTACAGGCGAGACGCCCAGCGACTCGTCGGTCGGCTCGATTGTCACCAGCATCACCGATCTCCTCTCCGGCAAGAGCTCGCTTTCTCCCCAGACGATCGCCGGCACCTGGAACTACACCGGCAGCGCCATCAGTTTCAAATCCGACAACAATGTCCTGGCCGACCTGGCCGGCAGTGCAGCCAAGAAGACCCTCGAGAACAAACTCGACGGCTATCTGCAGAAAGTCGGCATTACGAAGGGGCTGTTCGGCTTCACGTTCAATGAAGACGGCACGATGGCCATGCAATACGGTTCCAAGAACTTCACGGGTACCTGGGAACTCGATGCGGACAACGCCATCATCCATATGAATCTGGGGCGGCTCTTCAAATTCAAGGGCTACATCGCCGTGAAAGGCAACAACATGGAGCTTCTGTTCGACGTCACGACAATGATGAAGATCGTCAAGTCCGTCACCTCGGTCTACAAGAACTCCACGCTGCAGACCATCAACGACCTGCTCAACCAGTACGACAAGATGTACGCCGGCTTCAATCTGGAAAAATAATTTTGTGGATCGATAAATTATTCCTACTTTTGCCGTCCGTTTGGAAAACCATAATTAAACGATACGCAAATGAAAAAAGGAATCCATCCCGAATCCTACCGTCTTGTAGCATTCAAGGATATGTCCAATGAGCACGTCTTCATCACCCGCTCCTGCGTCAACACCAAGGAGACGATCGATATCGACGGCCATACCTTCCCGCTGGTGAAGGTCGAGATCTCCAACACTTCGCACCCGTTCTATACGGGCAAGATGAAGCTCGTCGACACCGCCGGCCGCGTGGACAAATTCTACTCAAGATACGGTCAGAAGAAGAAATAATTCCTTCTTCCCAGGAAACGAAAACGGCAGCGAAACTCGCTGCCGTTTTTTTGATGCCCTGGCATTGGAGAGCCGGACAAAGGCCGATCGGGGCCGTCGGCGGGCAAGGTCTCATTTTAGGGGGCAGACCTTGCCCGCAGAAATGGGCAGAAGGATATCTGAGGCCGCGATTGTTTGGGCAAGGTCCCGGTATTGAAATGAGACCTTGCCCGATATTAAGGGAAGAGATCCACCGCGTCCGCGCGAGCCCGGGCGGTCAGGGCCAGAAGCCCCGCAGGCGATGCCATTGCGGGCTCACAGTATCGCAAGTATTTGCAAGGAACCTGCCGTCCTCAAATCGGGGTTGATTTGCGGATGGAGGGTTGAAAAGAGGGGATTGCGGTGTGGCGGGCCTATTTCCGGTCTTTTTCGATGAGTTCCAGCAGCTTGTCGATAGCCTCTTCCTGCGGGATGTAGCGCAGGACGGGGGTCCTGCCCCGGTAGAGGGTGACGTGGCCGCGGCCTTCGCCCACATAGCCGTAGTCGGCGTCGGCCATCTCGCCGGGACCATTGACCACGCAGCCCATCACGGCAATCTTCACGCCGGCCAGATGCGCCGTGCGCCGCTTGACCTCGTTGAATGTGGATTCCAGATCGTAGAGCGTACGCCCGCAGCCCGGACAGGCGATGTATTCCGGCCGGGTGAAACGGCGGCGGCAGGCCTGCAGCAGCAGGTCGCGGAAACGCTCGCCGTCGGCAGCGGCGACCGGCGAACCGCCGATTGTGGAGCCCTCGAGCGAAAAATCGTCGATTGTCTTATCGAGCAGGGAAGGCCCCCAGAGACAGGCGCCTTTGATGATGAACTCGTTCCAGTCGGACGCTTCCACGCAGCACCGTCCGCCGGCGGGCGAGTAACCTGCGGCGACGGCCGCCACGATCTGATGTCCGGCGGGAATCTCGTTGACGGGGTCTTCCGTGAGCGAGACGCGGATCGTGTCGCCGATTCCTTCGCCCAGCAGGGTGCCGATGCCCACGGCCGATTTGATGCGGCCCTCGTCGCCGTTGCCGGCCTCGGTCACGCCCAGGTGCAGCGGAAACAGAAGTCCCAGCTCATCGCGCATGGCGGCATACAACAGACGGTAGGCCTCCACCATCACCAGCGTATTGCTCGCTTTGAGCGAGACCACCACGCGGTGGAAATCTTCTTCGACGCACATCCGCAGCCATTCCATCACGGCTTCCTTCATGGCCAGCGGCGTGTTGCCGTACTTCTGCGTGATGCGCTCGCCCAACGAGCCGTGGTTCAGGCCGATGCGGATGGTGGTGCCGTGCTCCTTGCACAGCGCAATCAACTCCCGGAATTTCGCACAGGCCACCTCGTGTTCCCTGGCGAAATTGCCCGGATTGATGCGCACCTTGTCGGCCACGGAAGCGGCCGCCAGCGCGGCGTCGGCCAGGAAATGGATGTCGGCTACCAGGGGCGTATCGATGCCTTCGGCCCGCAGCCGGTCGCGGATGACGCGCAGCGATTCCACCTGCTTGAGTCCCTGCGTCGTAAGCCGGATCAGGCCGGCTCCGGCCGCGGCCATCCGCCGGCATTGCGCGACCGACGCTTCGATATCGTCGGTCGAGGTGTTGCACATCGTCTGGACGACGACGGGCGCACCGCCGCCGATGGGCACGCGGCCGCCGATGGAAAAGGAAACGGGACGGGTTACCATAGGTGGAAATGCAGGGATGCCGAGAGCATCACGTTCTGGGGGTAGGTGTACAGCCAGTAGATGTCACTCAGTTTGTTGGTGTGGTACATACTTGCGAAGGCGTATTTGTAGTTCGCCTCCAGATGGAGTTCGAACGGCTTGAACACGATGGCCACGCCGCCGCCGCCGATCACTCCGTAGTCATATCGCTGGTCGAATTTGTCGAAGCCGCCCTCCTTGTCGGTGGAAAGCCGATAGCCGCCGTAAGTGCCGAGGTTGACCAGCAGGCGGAAAACCGAGAAATCGATCTTGAACTGCGAGATCAGCGGGACTTCGATGACCTCGCAGGTCTCGCCGAGCGTGCCCCAGCTGGAAGTGTAGCCTTCGTAGCCGTGCTTGGCGCCGAACTGGATTCCGAAATTGAAAAGCTGGTCCCAGAGGGCATGGTAGTAAGTGTAATAGACGCCGATACTGTTGTACGTCCAGATTTTTTCGTGTCCGATCTTCGGGGAGGAGGTAACCCCGCTGTAATTCACGCCATACGACACGCCGATCATATGGATGCTCTTGAACCGGGCGGGATGCTGGAGCGTATCGAGATCGGCGAAGTCGTCAGGCATTTCGAAGATGAAATTGTCCTGGGCGGACGCCGTCAGGGCGGCCGTAAGGGCCACGATCAGGAGGAGGAAACGCTTCTTCATCGGAACAGGGATTTCAAATCAAGGATCTGGTCGATTTCGGAGGATGCGGGAATGTCCAGGACCTTTTCGCCCGGCGACGATTCATAGAAGCGGACGACTTCCGGCTGCTTGCGGGCGAGCAGGTTGCCTGTATCGGTATAGCCGTTTCCGTTCTTGTCGCAAGTGATGCGCAGCATATACTTTCCGGCGGCCAGATAGGGGAATGTCAGTTTCTGCGGCCGGTTGATCTTGTAGGTCCGGATCACCTTGCTTCCCTTTTCGTCGGTAAGTTCCACGATGTAGTTGTCTTCCACGCCGACCATATTGAAGTTCAGCGTACTCAGTTCCTCGGACTGGGGTACCTTGAACTTGGCGGAAGCCTTTTGGTTCGGCAGGCGGTCGAGATTGGTAAAGGTGCCCTGCGGGATGGAGAGTTCATAGTCGTAGCCTTTGGTCAGTCCGCCGCGCGGCGTGATGATGTAGCAGCGGATGTCGGCCGTGTCCTGCTGGAAGCTGAAGGGCTTCGCGGAGGACTGCCCCTTCGGATTGGTTTCTGTCAGGCGGAGCGAGTCTCGGACGATGGCGATGATCGGCAGGCGCGATTCGATGCGGACTCCCAACTGCTCCACGGTTTCGTCTTTCGACTGGATGTTGAGCCGGAAAGTCGTGTCAGGTTGGTTATTCTCATTTTTGGGCAGGTCCCGTCCCAGATCTTCCTCCACCTCCTTGACGGCAAGGGAAAGATTCTCCTCGAACGGCGAAAGCACGCCCGTGGAGTCGGTCTTCAGGTAGTTGAGCCGGATGAGCAGGCTGTCGTCGAGCCGGTAGTCCGTGTTGATCCAGAAATCGATGCTGTCGCGCGTAGGGTTATACTGGAGGATGACGGCTTCTTCGGGAATGCCGACGAATTCCAGGGAGTTGATCTTCACGTCGGCGGCGCTGAACTTGAGGAAGCCCTGCCGTTCACTGACGCGACCGCTGTTCTGGAGATACTGGACACTCTGCAATTCTTTGAACATCATCATGGTGACCATCGGCACGCGGGCGGCGCAAAGGACCGTGTCTTTCATGTCGAAAGCCTGAAGTTCGTAGATCGAGTCGCCGACGACGGCCTTCGGTTCGTAGAGTTCGTCGTAGAAGCCGACCTGGTCGGCGTCGGGATTATATTTGAAGTCGGTGTCGGAGTCTGTATAGACATAGATTCGGTACAGGGTGTCGGGCAGGTTGCGCAGGACGAAGAAACCCCAGTCGTCGGTCTTGACCGCAGCGTCGGGCAGCACGTTGAAGCAGGCCGAATCGGAGAGGTCGGCATAGGCAGCCACCAGCGCGCCCTTGACCGGGGCGAGGGTCTTGCTGTCGAAGACCGACCCGGTGAAATACATCGAGTCGATGTGATCTCCGGTGGAGAAGGTGTACACCATCCGCGCCGCCAGGTTCCCCTCGTTGTTGTCGGCCAGCGCCTGCCCGAAGTCCAGGGTATAGGTCCGGTCGGGCCGCAGCGTATCCTGCAGCGAGACGACGATGTTCTTGCCCTTGATCTTGGTCATGGGCTTCCGCTTGGTCGGCGGCGAAAGCATGATGTCGGAAGCGTTCTTGACGATGGTGTATTCGTTGAACTGCAGGGTGATCTTGCCGTCGGTGAGCGGGAATTCCGTGCTGCCGGGGTCCGGGCTGATTTTCACCAGCACGGGCGGCAGCGTGTCTTTCGGCCCGCCGCTCGGCGGCGTGGTGGTATTGGCGCAGGAATGGCTGAAAAGGCAGCAGGCGACAAAGAGCGCCAGCAGGATGGCCGTGACAGTGATTCTTCTCATACTCAATTGATATCAACGCGTTTGACACGTTCGATCCCCTTGACTTTCGACAGGGCGCGGATCAACTTGTCGAGGTCGTCGGTGTTGTGGACGTACAGGTCGATGAATCCTTCGAATATCTCGTCGTGCGTCTCGATGTGCAGTTTGCGCATATTGACGCCCAGCACCAGCGAGATGACGCGCGTCAGGTCGCTCAGGACCCCGACCCGGTCGATACCCTCCAGCGAAATCCGGGCCAGATACGACATCATGAAATGTTTGCTCCACTTGGCCGAGACGATGCGGTGTCCCTCTTTCGAAGCCAGGTCGTTGGCCACGGGACAGCTCTTCTTGTGGATGGTCACCGTACCGTCGTCCTGGATGAAGGCCACCACGCTGTCGCCAGGGATGGGAGAGCAGCACTCCGCGATGTTGAAGGAGATGGTCCCCTGGTCGATGTCTTCCTGCAGCAGGAATTCCTGCTTCTTGTCGAAGATGCCGTTGGTCAACGGGTTGAGGAGCTTCACACCCCACATCTGCACACTGCGGCGCTCGGCGTTGGTCCGCAGGGCCTTGTCAAGGTCGCTCAGGTCGATCACGCCCACGCCGATCTTGTTGTAGAGTTCGTCTTTTCCGCCGGAGACCTTGTAATAGTCGATCAGTTTCTTGATGACGCGGCTCCGTTCGGAGATGCCCCGTTCGTCGAGCTTGCGGTCGAGAATCTGCATTCCCTCCTTGATGCTGTTCTTCTTGTCGGCCTTGAGGAAGTCCATCACCTGGGTCTTTGCGCGGCTGCTGGTGAGGAACTCCAGCCACTCGCGCTTGGGCTTGGCGTTCTCGGAGGTGATGACTTCCACCTGGTCGCCGTTGGTCAGCGGCTGGGACAGCGGGACGAGCCGCTGGTTGACTTTTGCCGCGATGGCGTGGTTGCCCACCTCGGAGTGGATGTTGTAGGCGAAATCCAGTGCTGTGGATCCCTTTGGCAGGCTCTTGGTCTCGCCCAGCGGCGTGAATACGTAAATCGACGAGGTGATCAGTTCCTGGTGGAATTCGTCGAGGAAGCGCATCGCGTCGATATCGGGGTTTTCGAGAATCTCGCGCACCTGTTTGAGCCAGTTGTCGATCTCGTTTTCCGACTCGGACGACTGGCCGGCCTCCTTGTAGAGCCAGTGGGCGGCGATGCCTCGCTCGGCGATGGCGTTCATACGCTCGGAGCGGATCTGCACCTCCACCCAGTTGCCGGTCTTGCTCATCACGGTCAGGTGGAGGGCTTCGTAGCCGTTGGGCTTGGCCTTGTCCACCCAGTCGCGGGTGCGGTCGGGCTTGTATTGGTACAGGCCCGTGATGATGGTGAAGATGTACCAGCACTGTTCGCGCTCGCTCAGACCGGGCCGCGGCTCGAAAATGATGCGCACGGCGTAGATGTCGTAGATCTGCTCGAAGGGGATGTTTTTGGCCGTCATCTTCTTCCAGATGGAGTAGGGCGTCTTTAGGCGCTTGAGAAGGGTGTATTTGTACCCGGCCTTGTCGAGTTCGCGGCGGATGGGGGCGATGAAATCGTCGATCAGGGCGCCGCGTTCCGACATGATGTCGCCCAGCTGGCGCTCGATGGTGGCGTAAGCGACCGGCTCACGGTATTTGAGCCAGATGTTCTCCATCTCCGACTTGATGCTGTAGAGGCCCAGCCTGTGTGCGAGCGGGATGAAGAGGTACATCGTTTCGCTGAGGATCTTGTCGCGCTTGTATTCGGGCATGAACTGGATGGTGCGCACGTTGTGGAGACGGTCGGCCAGCTTGATGAGCACGATGCGCACGTCGTCGTTGAGGGTGACCAGGATGCGCCGGAAGTTCTCGGCCTGGAGGCTGATCCGGGTGTCCTGGTTTTTGTTCTTGTTGTCGTTGTCCAGGGCTGTCTTGATCTTGGTCAGGCCGTCCACCAGCGAGGCGATCTTGTCGCCGAAGAGCCGCTGGATATCCTCCACGGTGAACTCGGTGTCCTCCACCACGTCGTGCAGCAGGGCGGCGCAGATGGACTTGCATCCGAGCCCGATCTCGTCGACCACGATCTTGGCCACGGCGATCGGATGCAGGATGTAGGGCTCGCCGCTGCGTCGCCGGACGCCCTTGTGGGCCTCGTTGGCGAACTCGAATGCCTTGAGTACGAGCTGGTACTGCTCATCGTCGGCACAGCGCTTCCGGCTCGAGACACGCAATCCCTCGAATTCCCGTTCAATCAGTTTATAATCCTCTTCCGTAAACATAGTCAGTCAAGTTGAATCTGAAGCAATTCCTCTACCGAGCGGTCGGTCAGGCCACGCTCCTTCGCTTCGCGGTAGTCTACCAGGGTGTATCCCCGCGAGAGTTCCGCCCCGAACAGAATGATCTGCCAGCACAGGTTGAGCCAGATCATGAACAAGGGTATGAAAGCCAGGGCTCCGTACACGGCGCCCAGCCGGGTCACCATCACCTGGGTTCCCATATAGAGATACTGGATGGCCACGAAGGCCACGCCGACGATCAACGCCGCTTTCAGGGCGGCACCGAAGCGGACTTTCACCAGCGGAATGAATTTGTACATCATCGAAAGGGCCAGCACGACGATGCCGTAGAATGCCAGCCAGAACATATTGGTCGTGATGAAGTTGAACCGGCCCAGATGGCCTTCGAGCAGGCCGATGAAGCGTGCGTAATAGGCCCAGCCCGAGAGGAAGAGCAGCAGCACGAAAGGCGTCACCAGCAGGATGGCCAGGTAGATGAGCAGCCGTTTCCAGGTCTTGCGGGGACGTTTTACCTGCCAGATTCGGTTGAAGGCGATGCCGATGTTGAGCATCAGCCAGATGATGGTCCACACGAAGCTCAGGAAGGAGATCCAGCCGAAGGTGCCGCTCTCGGTGGCCTTGACGATGTTCATCGCGTAGTCGGTGATGACCTGGATCAGCTGGGTGCTGGTGGGGAACGATTCGAGCAGCATATTCTGCAGGACGCGGTCGAGTCCGAAGCCGTTCGACACAAAAAGGATTACGGCGATCATCGGGATGAAGGCCAGGGTCGTGAAACGGCTCAGGGCGATCGCCTCGCGGCCGATCCGTTCCTTGGCGAATGCCTTGCCCGTAAGGATGAGGGCCTGGGCGTTTTTGATCCAACGTTTGCGTGCGTCGCTCAGCTGGCTGAAGTCGAGCGCCCAGATATCCTTCGTCAGAAACTTGACGATGGCCTTGATGAAATCCTTTATGCGGGCCAGGAACAGTCTCATCGCCTATGCTTCTCCTCCTGTAATCCGATGGAACTCTTCTTCGGAAATGACGGGAATGCCCAGTTTCTCCGCTTTTTTCAGTTTCTCGGGACCGGCCTTCTCGCCGGCAAGCAGCCACGAGGTCTTTCCGCTCACCGAGCCGGCGTTCTTGCCGCCGTGCGCTTCGATCAGGGCTTTCATCGCCTCGCGGGAGATGGAGAAATTGCCCGAGATGACGATGGTCTTGCCGGCGAGCGTGTCGGAGAGTTGCTGCCGTGCGTCAGCATCGACGGCCATCTGCAGTCCGGCTTCCCTCAGCCGCCGGACCGTTTCGCGGCCGGCTTCGGAATCGAAATATGCGCGGATCGAGTCGGCCACGGTATCGCCGATGTCCTCGATCTGCACCAGATCTTCCCGTGATGCTTCCGCCAGGGCGTCGATCGAACCGAAATGGCGGGCGAGCATCTTGGCGGTCTGCTCGCCGATGTGGCGGATGCCCAGGGCGTAGAGCACGCGCTCGAAGGGCACGCGCTTGCTGGCTTCCAGGCTGTCGAGGAAATTGTCGGCCGATTTTTCCTGCCATCCGTCGAGCGATATGAGCTGCTCGCGGGTGAGGGTATAGAGGTCGGGGAGGGTGCGGATCCATCCCTTGGCGTAAAGGGCGTCGACCGTCGCTTCGCCGGCCAGGATATCCATCGCCTTGCGTCCGGCGAAATGGATGAAGCGCCCCTTGATCTGTACCGGACAGGCTTCCCGGTTGGGGCAGTAGTGCCGGGCTTCGTCCTCGTCGCGTACCAGCGGCGTGCCGCAGTCGGGGCAGCAGGCCGGGAATACGGGACGGGCGGCTCCGGCGGGACGTTTCGACAGTTCCACGCCGGTGATCTTCGGAATGATCTCCCCGCCTTTCTCTACATAGACGTAGTCGCCGATGTGGATGTCGAGCAGGTCCATCTGGTCTTTGTTGTGGAGCGAGGCACGCTTGACGACGGTGCCCGACAAGAGTACCGGCTCGAGGTTGGCCACGGGCGTGACGGCGCCGGTCCGTCCGACCTGGTAGTCGACCGACAGGAGCGGGGTGAGCGCCTGTTCGGGTTTGAATTTCCAGGCCGTCGCCCATCGGGGCGACTTGGCCGTGAATCCCAGCTGGCGCTGCAGCTCGAGCTCGTTGACCTTGATCACGATGCCGTCGGTGGCGAAGGGAAGGGTCTTGCGCCGCGTGTCCCACTCTTCAATATAGGCGACCGCCCCGTCGATGTCGTAGGCGTGGCTGCTGTATTCAGAAACGGGAAGCCCCCAGCTGCGTGCGGCTTCGAGGGCTTCGATATGGGTCTTGAAAGGAAGGTTCTCACCAAGGACGTGGTACAGGACGCAGTCCAGGCCGCGTGTGCGCATCTCCTCCGGATTCTGGAGCTTCAGGCTGCCGGAAGCGGCGTTGCGCGGATTGGCGAAGGGCTCCTGCTCCGAAGCGGTCCGTTCGGCGTTGAGGCGTTCGAAAGCCGCCCAGGGCATATAGATTTCGCCGCGGATTTCGAACTCCTCCGGAATGCCCTCTCCGTGGAGCGTGCGGGGGATGGCCGGGATGTTCACCACGTTGCGGGTCACGTCGTCGCCCTTGGTGCCGTCGCCGCGTGTCAGGGCGCGGAGCAGCCGGCCGTTCCGGTAGGTGAGGCAGATGGCCGTTCCGTCGAACTTGAGTTCGCAGGAGAAACTGTAGGGGACGCTCACGGCTTTGCGGATCCGGTTGTCGAATTCGTAGAGTTCCTCTTTCGCATAGGTGTTGCCCAGCGAGAGCATCGGATACCGATGGGGAACCTGGACGAAGTCGCTGCCCGACGCCGCAGACAGGTCGCTGCCCACGTGGCGCGTAGGGCTGTCTTCCGTGGCGAATTCAGGATACATCTTCTCCAGCCCCTGCAACTCGCCCATCAGCAGGTCGAACTCGAAATCGGAGATGGCGGGCGCGTTCAGCACGTAGTAATTGTAATTGTGCCGTTCGAGCTCCCGTTTCAGGAAACCGATCCGCTCCTTAGCCGCTGTTTTGTCGATTTTCGCCATTGTTTTGCAATAAACTACAAATTTACGCAATATTTGGCAAAAAGTGATATCTTTGCGCATTCAAAACTCGCGTTAATTACTACAATCATATGAAAGAATCCATTGTCATTCTCGCGGGCGGCGGCCCGGCTCCCGGCATCAATACCGTGGAGGGAACGATCGCGAAAGCTTTCATGGCAGAAGGTTACCGGGTTCTCGGCCTGCACGGCGGTTATTCCGGGATTTTCTCCGCTTCCCCGAACTTCATCGAATTCAATTTCGCCCTGGCAGACGCTATCTTCAACCGTGGCGGTTCGTACCTGCAGATGAGCCGGTATAAGCCGACCCAGGAGGATTTCGACCGTTATTTCAACCTGAAGTTCTTCCAGGACAACAATATCCGCCTGCTGGTGACCATCGGTGGCGACGACACGGCCTCGACGGCCAACCGCATCGGCAAGTTCCTGCGCGAGAAGCACTATCCCGTGCAGAACATCCACGTCCCCAAGACCATCGACAACGACCTGCCGCTGCCGATGAACGCCCCGACCTTCGGTTACAATTCCGCCAAGGCCGAAGGCACCCGTATCGCCACGACCGTTTATGAGGATGCCCGCACTTCGGGCAACTGGTTCATCGTTTCGGCGATGGGCCGTTCCGCAGGTCACCTGGCAATGGGTATCGGCGCTTCGTGCCATTACCCGATGATCATCATCCCCGAAATGTTCAACAAGACCGAAATCACGGTCGACAAGATCCTCCGCCTCTCGATCAGCGCCATCATCAAACGCAGACTGCGCGGCATCGCCTACGGCGGTATCATCGTCTCCGAAGGCGTGTTCCATATGCTCAGCGACGAACAGCTCAAGGAAACGGGTATCAAGTTCACCTACGACGACCACGGTCATCCGGAACTTGGCAAGATCTCCAAGGCTCAGCTGTTCAACGATATGCTCGAGATCAAGCTCAAGGAGCTGGGTCTGAAGATCAAGACGCGTCCGGTGGAGATCGGTTACGATATCCGCTGCCAGCAGCCGATTGCATACGACCTCTTCTATTGCTCGCAACTCGGTGCCGGTGTCTATGAACTCTTCAAGAAGGGCGAGACCGGCTGTATGGTTTTCGTCGACCAGATCGGCACCATCCGTCCGCTGTATCTGGAAGACCTGCAGGATCCCGAGACGGGCAAGATCCCGCCGCGGCTCGTGGACATCGACGGCGACCAGGCGCAGGTGGTTTACAAGCACTTGCTCAACTACATCACCCCGCGTGACTACGAAGGTGCCCGCCAGTATGTTCCCAATCCGGAAGACTACGACTTCTACAAGATCCTGAACTGGGAGAGAGACTAGCGTGATTGTCTATCAGTTGCTCTTGAGAGCCTTCGGAAACCGCGCCTGCGTTCCCGGAGGCTCTTATGCTGAAAACGGGTCGGGCAAGTTCAACGACATTTCCGACGAGGTCCTGCTCAAGCTCAAGAAGCTTTCGGTGGGTGCCGTCTGGTATACCGGCGTGATCTCCCACGCCACGCGGACGCACTGGCGTACGATTCCGGACAGCGACCCCTCGCTTGTCAAGGGAGAGGCCGGTTCTCCATATGCCGTGCGCAACTGGTTCGACGTGGACCCCGCCCTGGCCGTGAACCTCGACAACCGGATGGCCGAGTTCGAGGCACTGGTGGAACGCACCCACAAGGCCGGGATGAAGGTCGTCATCGATTTCGTGCCGAATCACGTGTCCCGACAGTACCACAGTTATTTCACCGCGGAAAATTTCTATCCGCTCGACGGGCCGCTCCACCTGCCGGAGTCGCTCCACAGCAGTTATGTGGAGAACCCGGCCCTGGCTACCGGCAACGACATCTTCCATACCCGGCCGTCGGAGAATGACTGGTACGACACCGTCAAACTCAACTACGGGAACCGCAGTACCTGGAGCAAGATGCTCGCCGTCCTGAAATTCTGGGCCGACAAGGGCGTCGACGGCTTCCGCTGCGATATGGTGGAACTTGTTCCGGCCGAGTTCTTCGCCTGGGCATTCGGCACGCTGCGTGCCACGCGGCCCGGACTGTTTTTTATCGCGGAGGTCTATGGCAAGGACAACTACCGGAAATATGCCGATGCGGGCTTCGACCTGCTTTACGACAAATCCGGCTTCTACGACGCTCTGCGCGGCATCGTCCGCGGGGAACGGCCGGCTTCCTGCCTCACGCAGGAGTGGCAGTTCCTCGACGATCTCCAGCCGCGCATGCTCAACTTCCTGGAGAATCACGACGAACAGCGTCTTGCTTCCGACTGGTTCGCCGGCAGCGGCCGGGCCGGTTTCCCGGCGCTGGCCGTTTCCCTGCTGTTCAATACTGCTTCGTTCATGCTCTATTTCGGACAGGAGTTCGGCGAGAGGGGGATGGAGGCGGAAGGCTTCAGCCGTGTGGACGGTCGTACCTCGATCTACGATTACTGCTGCGTGCCCTCAGTGCGCCGCTGGCTGGCCGACAAGCTCACCGTGGAAGAGACGGTCGTCTATAAGGAATACTGCCGCCTGTTGCGTATCGCCACGGCCGACGCCATCTT
>JAEEGK010001140.1_pt1 | contig 66503 bp, 49 predicted proteins | sample 8958771 | NCBI WGS metagenome assembly JAEEGK01 (sample SAMN16246547, study PRJNA631951) | gut metagenome | biome: gut microbiome; feature: rumen; material: SC-attached | host: Bos | place: Iran: Karaj | collected 2018-10
CTGTCGGTTTTTCCAGAACGAGTTCGGGGATCAGATCATCATCAACATAAATGAAAGCATACTTGTAATATGCCTTATTCGCCTCATTGTCAGATACGCTTTGATTAATGAATTCAATATAAGGATCAATGAATGCAGCATCCCATCTTCTGGATTTTGTCGTCTCAGCAGTGGTCTCAGAAGGCGTAGATTCCGTAGTATCAGATGTTGTAACTACAGCGCTCTCTTCGGGCTCGGAAGGCTTCTCCCTGACCCATGGCTGGTGATCAACAGAAGATGCAGATACCAGGAGCGAGAAGACCAGAGTAACGCAAATGGAAGCTATCTGGATCTCTTTGGACGTGATCTTATGAGCCAGAAGGTTCTTGATCCTCATCTTGGTCTCCATGCCGCCAAAGCTAAGACCACTGAATGCTGTGCTCTGCATGAACGCGCCCTTATTGTCGTCAGCCGCATGTCTTACGAGAGACTTGCAGTATTCCTTGACCATCGAAAGATTGAAATTGCTCGTTGTCTCTTCATCGACACGCATTTCGATATCTGCGCAGAGCATAAAGAAAGCGAGCCATACAAGCGGATTGAACCAGTGAATGCAAAGGACGATATAGCTTAGAAGCTTTGTAAGTCCGTCCTTGTTCTTGATGTGCGTCCACTCGTGATTAAGGACATATTCTCGCTCGTCGTCATCCATGTTGATTGGGAAAAAGATCTTCGGCTTTATGATACCTACGACGAATGGCGAATCGATATCATTGGCCATGTAATATCTTCCGTCGAAAGAGCGTGAACTCCATCTCGCCCTTGAATAGAAGATCGCATATCTTATTGCCGAGAAAATGAGCATGCCTACCATAACGGTGAGCCAGATATACGGAAGCACTGACTTGAACGTCACCTTCGGAGCCTGTTCAGTAACCACGGGAGCGGTCTCAGGAGCATCAGAGCCGTTATCAATTACGGCAGTATCAGGTGCATTCTGTTCCACAACCACAGGTGCGGTGTCGACTACAGCGATCTCTCTTAATCTCGTCTCAGGATCGTAGGTTGTGGGCTCTGCTGACACGGTCTTCGGCTGCACGAGCTTGCCAAAATTAAGGATGCTCGTCGGCGAATTGAAATTGAATGGTACCACAAGCCTTAATCCAACAATGATCCAGAAAAGGATCATGACCTTCTTGGGGCATTTCTTGAAGATCAGTCTGAACAACAGCACGACCAGTATTGCAATACTGCCGTACAGGCTCATCTCCAACACTTTGGAAAATATATAACTCATAACACTCTATCCCTGAATATGTTCCTTATTCTTCCGTATGCTGTTCGATCATGTCGATAAGACTCTGGGCATCTTCCTTGCTCATCTTCTTGCCTCCGCCCAAAAAGGCATTAACGAACATCGGCAAAGATCCCTTGAAGTTCTTCTCGACAAGTTCCTCGCTCTGCTGCTTCTGAAGCTCATCTCTGCCTATCAGATATGTAATAGTGGACTTCTCACTCTGGATAAATCCCTTATCCTGCAGTCTTTTGAGCATGGTATAGACGGTGGTCTTTTTCCAGCCGTGGATCATCTCACACATGGTGGATAACTCGCCTGAGGCGATCGGCGAATATTCCCAAATGATCTCCATCAGCTTATATTCGCTGTCACCAATAGAATTTTCTTTCATATGCATATTTCCCCTTATATATTTTTCAACATTCTACAAGTGTAGAATTAAGATGTCAACTTCTTTATACTTCTTTTTTGTGTTACCTTACATTTAAGGAGGTAATTGCGCATGAAATATGACAACGACAGGCTCGGAGCGGCATTGAAGCTCTATCTGGGAACCGATCCTCTGCCGATGCATATGCCGGGAGGCAAGCGCAACCCGGACTTCGTGTCACAGGCATTCATGCGTGATATCACTGAGATCGGCGGATTCGATAACCTCCACTCCCCTACAGGCATCCTTAAGGACATGGAAGACTGCGCAGCTACCATTTGGAATGCGCGAAATGCTTTCATATCGGTAAACGGCTCCACTGCCTTGATCCTTGCAGCCATCTGGAGCGCTTCGATCCTTTATCCGAACACCAAGATCTTAACCGCGATGAACTGCCACCTGTCGGTCTGGAATGCGTTAGAACTCACCGGTTCTTCTATCGTTCCGCTGATGCCAGCATTCGACATTGGACTTCCTTTCGCAGGTCCCGTCGCACCTTCCGATATCGAGAGAGTCCTTGCAAGAGACCCTTCGATCAAGATAGTCGTAATCACTTCACCCACTTACGAGGGCGTCCAGTCCGATACTGAAGAGATATTCCGCATCACCAGAAAATACGATGCCCTGCTCATAACAGACAGTGCCCACGGCGCTCACTTAGGAATCGACAATTCGTTCTTCGGACCTGATTCCAAGGGTGATATCGTCATTAAGAGCCTTCACAAGACTTTATCTTCGCCTACCCAGACAGCGGTAATGCTCCTCCACGAAGGGTGCCCCATTGAAGAGTCGCTTATCAGAAGAGGCCTTGATATCTTTGAGACATCGAGCCCTTCGTACATACTCCTAAGCGGCGTATCGAAGTGCCTTTCGAGCCTTTATTCAAAAGGCCCTGCGATCTTAAAGCCGTGGGAGGAAGCCATCGTTTATGCCGAAGAGAACTTAAGGGGACTTAAGAATTTCAGACTCTGGGAAGCCCCTGTCAGGGAGCGCTCCAAGTTCGTCATAATGGGCTATGGTGATTTTGTTTTCGATCAGTTAAGAGGAACATTCAACATCGAATGCGAAGCGAGCTTCCCTTCCCACATGATCGCCATGACAGGCATAGGCGACACCGTAAATTCCGTAAAGCGCTTCTGCGATGCGGTCAAAGCCATAGATGACGCGGTTGATGAGCCTTACACCGAATCGCAGTTCATCTCCAGGCCTTACCCGAGATTTGCAATGACGCTCCGCGAAGCTTCACAGTCAAGGCTCCGCTGCGTTGAGTTGGAACCCGAATACTGCATCGGACGCGCCTCAGGAGAATTCATCTATGCCTTCCCGCCGGGGATCCCGGTCCTGATGCCTGGTGAAGTGATCACGGAAGACACCGTAAGGCTCATTTCGAGAGGCGATATCCACCTTCTCATGGGCGGAGGCCGCACCTACAACGGACTGATACCCGTTTTGCCTTGACTGTTATAATTCATCAAAGTATAATTCATCTATTAAAAACAAGGGAGATTAATCATTATGACAAGAATCGTTACTATTGAGACAAGAGATCTCGAGAAGTCAGCTAAGGAAGGCGGATGCGGCGAGTGCCAGACATCTTGCCAGTCTGCATGCAAGACATCCTGCGGTGTTGCAAACCAGCCTTGCGAGCAGCTCAAGAAATAATCTGAGTTTATCTTGAAGACTAAGAGGTCTCATTTTACGTGGGACCTTTTTTTATGAAATCGGGAGTTTACATGATCCACTGCTATCAATTTGAAGGTCTTAACATCGTACTCGACTGCTATTCGGGTTCTATTCACATGGTCGACGAAGTCGCCTATGACATGATCCAATGGTACGAAAATGAGCCAGCAGAAGATGTTATCGCCAAAGCAATCGAAAAGCACGGCATCACAAGAGAAGATGCCGAGGAATGCATCGCCGACATCGATGACCTTAAGACAGCAGGCAAACTCTACGCTCCAGACAAATACGAGCACTTAGCAAAGGACTTCAGAAAAAAGAATTTCAAGATCAAGGCTTTGTGCCTCCACGTTGCCCACACATGCAACCTCAACTGCTCCTACTGCTTCGCAAGCCAGGGCAAGTACCACGGCGAGCGTGCTATCATGAGCTATGAGGTCGGCAAGAGGGCTATAGATTTCCTCATCGAGAATTCAGGCTTCCACAAGAACCTTGATATCGACTTCTTCGGCGGCGAGCCCCTCATGAACTGGGAAGTTGTAAAGCAGCTCGTTGCTTACGGCCGTGAGCAGGAGAAGATCCACAACAAGAATATCCGTTTCACTCTTACGACAAACGGTATGCTCCTGGACGATGAGGTCACTGAATTCTGCAATAAGGAAATGCATAATGTCGTCCTCTCTTTGGACGGCCGCAAGGAAGTAAACGACCGTTTCAGAGTCGACTATGCAGGACACGGATCCTACGACAAGATCGTTCCGAACTTCCAGAAGTTCGTCGCAAAGCGCGGTAACTTAAGCTATTACATGCGCGGCACATTCACGCATTTCAATACAGATTTTGTAAACGATATAAAGCAGATGCTGGATCTGGGCTTTACAGAGCTCTCTATGGAGCCTGTTGTTTGCGAGCCTTCCAGCCCTTCAGCAATTACAAAGGAAGACCTGCCCATTGTTTTCGAGCAGTACGAAGAGCTCGCAAGACTCATGGTACAGCGCTACAAGGAAGGCAGGCCCTTCACCTTCTACCACTATATGCTCGACCTCACATGCGGTCCCTGCATCTATAAGAGGATCGCAGGCTGCGGCGCAGGAACAGAATACCTCGCCGTTACACCTTGGGGCGATCTCTATCCCTGCCACCAGTTCGTAGGTGACCAGGCATATAAGATGGGTTCTATCTACGAAGGCGTCACCAATCTTGAGTATCAGGACAGATTCGCACACTGCAATGCCTACAGCCGACCTGAATGTAAGGACTGCTGGGCTAAGCTCTACTGCTCCGGCGGGTGCGCTGCAAACGCATACCACGCTTCAGGCGATATCAACGGCATCTACGAGATGGGCTGCGATATCTTCCGCAAGAGAATAGAATGCGCGATTGCAGTCAAGCTCTTAACTTCAGGCCTGGAACAGCCCGGCGAAAAGAAATAAGACCAACCGGCCGCCTCATACAGAGACGGCCTTTATTATAGTTTTCCCAAAATATTCCAGTAAACGGAGATTATAATATGCTTATGATGTACCAAAGAACTGCTCTTGATGAAATAAGAATAACCGACGACAGATGGAAAGCCTGCGAGGACAAGAACGCGCTTTTCATATCTTCCATGGATCCTGAGAGAGTCCTTGCGGGATTCAGAAGGACCTGCGGGCTCGGAACGGATGCTGAGCCGTACGGCGGCTGGGAAAACAGCCTTATCGCAGGACACGGCGTTGGCCATTATTTCTCTGCGCTCGGAATGCGCATTTCAGTTCTCCGCGGCAGTGGGAATAGTACTGAACTTGAAGATCTCACCTCAAAAGCAAATGCGATCGTTACAGGTCTTCGTGAGTGCCAGATAAAGCTCGGAAACGGCTTTCTGAGCGCTGCAACGGTTCAGGATGAAGATAATCCTTATATCCAGTTCGATGTGCTTGAAGGCAAGGCAGAAGGTCAGCAATGGGTACCCTGGTATGCGCTGCATAAGGTATTGCAGGGGATCATGGATCTGTGGACTTACGGCGGTATCGAAGGCGCCGATCAAACAGCTCTGGCACTTGCAGACTGGGTCTCTGACCGGGTTCTGGCCTGGGACAAAGAAACGCGCAGGAAAGTTCTTTCCGTCGAATACGGCGGCATGAACGACAGTCTATATCAGCTCTATATCCTGACGGGCAGCAAGAGATATTTAAGCGCTGCGGAAGTATTCGATGAACCTGAATTATATGAAGAACTCTTAAGCTTTAAGAACCGCATGAGAGGCGTTCACGCCAACGCTACCATCCCCAAGATCTTAGGGTATCTTGAAGGCGCCAGAGCTTTTGATAAGGCAGGGCTCAAGGATTCGGCCGGCCCCCGCATCACAACAGCAGAGAAGTTCTGGGATGCTGTCATAAGCAACCAGACCTACGCCACAGGCGGCATCGGCGACATGGAACACTTCTTTGCTGACGGACTTCTCGACGGCTCACGCACGCAGTGCAACGCCGAGAGCTGCTGCTGTTATAACATGATGAAGCTCTCGCAGCTTCTTTTCGAACTTACGGGAAAACCCAAGTATCTCGATTACATAGAGCGGGCCCTCTGGAACGCAAAGCTCGGCTCGGTCGGACCTGACGGCGGATACACTTATTTCAACCCTATGGCGACTGGTTATTACAGGCTCTATTCACCTTCCAAGCCTTCCGTGAATCCTTTCTGGTGCTGCGTCGGAACGGCGCTGGAAGATTTCACTATGGCCGGCGGCAAGATCTGTTACCGCAAGGATTCAGATCTTTACATCACACAGTGGATCTCATCCGATATCCGCTTTGGAGAACAGGTGTTAAGGCTCCGTGTGGATTACGGCAAAGGCAAGCTTTCCATAAGCTGCAAAGAGTGTGGTGAAGCGAAGATCACAGGCATTAAGCTCCGCATCCCAAGATGGATAAAGAACAGGGAATCAATACTGCCTGACAGCGAAGATTTTCTTAATGCCGGATTATCACCTGACGGTGCTTTTGAACTTGATTTTGAGATGCAGTTAAAGCTTACCGGGCTTCCTGATGACCCTTCCGCAAAAGGCTTTATGTACGGACCTTTTGTGCTCTGCGTGCCGCTCGGAAATGATAAGTGGGGCATCACCGAGAATGCCGGTATCGAAGTTGTGGCTCCGGCATGGAAAGTTGTTTTCGATGCTTCCGTAAAAAGCAGTATCAATTACGGAAAGACACAGCGGGCCGTCCTCGACCGAGAGTATCTGACGCTGCCTGAAGGCGCCTCATTGCAGGATTTCTCCGAAGATCCGGAAAAGTATCTCGTAAAGGATAATGACTGCTTCATGCTTACAGGTCTTAAGGACTTCAAAGGCGATGATATAAGCCTGACTCTTATCCCCTACAGTCAGGCGGGGAATGAAAGATACGGAATATACTGGTATTTGCAATCTGGCAAAGACTGAGCACTATATCGCCATTGCTTAAGAGGTCACGGCCTCTTTCAGACAATTACTTCGGCGCAGTTATCGTAAAGAATACGTAATCGTCAGTATCCTCGTCGTCGCCGAAAGGCTCGGGCGGGCAGAAATCAGGGGTATTCTCTTCGACAAGTTCCTGAACAGATCTGTCGGTGTCGTTAGCGACATAAACGCACATGAGAAGACCGTCGTAGAACTCCGGAACGATGAAATAAGAAGTCGAATTTATCTTTACTGTCTGGGACAACAATATGGCTCCGCCTTCATTCCTTGTCTCGGATTTCTCGATCTCGGAATGGCGGAATTCGTAGTAATCCAGCCTGTACTTTTCGCCCTTATAGACGAAGTTGCCTGTAACGCCAAAGCTGTCTATAGATGTTGAGAGAAATACGGACGGGATTACCGTGCCTGTATAGAAATCCACGAATTCGACATTGTGATATGAGAAGAACGAAGTGTAGTAGGAAGCCGGCTCTCTCGTATATATCGGGAAGATCTGCTCGTAATTGACTTCATAGACCAGGCAGCCAGGATAGTCTTCACAGCGGTAGACCTGAATGGTTGGTTTGGTTACCGTGGAAATAAAGTTCAGGTTCTCATTGACCTGGTTATATTTGGAATCAAGAGCAAGATACACGAAATAATTGTCGACATCGGAGCTTGCTATGCGGAGCTTCTTGTCAGCGCCCCACGGCTTGCTGAAATCATCAACATAGAAATCATCGTAAGTGGCTTTTACATCGACCCTCGTAAGATCGTGGGTGGGCTTTCCCATCGGGATCATAGGTGTCGGAATAGCCGTTGACGGAGTCGTGTTATCGTCGTCAAAAGGCCTCTTTTTGTTATTAGCGGGCTGGCCGCACGACGAAAGAAGCAACGAGAAAACTAATATTGAAGATATTGCTGCTAAACGCTTTTTCATGATCCTATCCCTATAAACTACTATCCCTTTTTCATCCTTAAGAGAATTATATCATCAGTCCGCATTATTTCGCGATAAAACGAAAGAGGTTGCCACAAAGCAACCTCTTTTTAATCCTTTCTTCTGTCCGGAAAATATCACTCGAGTTCGAATGCGCCGGTGTAGAGCTGGTAGTAAGTACCCTTCTCTGCAATGAGCTGCTCGTGTGAGCCGCGCTCGATGATCTTACCGTGATCCAATACCATGATGACATCAGAATTCATGACGGTGGACAGTCTGTGAGCGATAACGAATACCGTTCTGCCCTCCATGAGCTTGTCCATACCACGCTGAACGATAGCTTCCGTACGTGTATCGATAGAGGACGTAGCTTCGTCGAGGATCATTACCGGCGGGTTGGCTACAGCTGCTCTTGCGATCGCAATAAGCTGTCTCTGGCCCTGCGAAAGGTTGGAACCGTTGTTATTGAGCATCGTCTCATAACCGTCAGGAAGACGCTCGATAAAGTCAGCGGCACCTGCAAGTTTTGCTGCCTCTTTGCACTCTTCATCAGTAGCATCGAGCTTGCCGTAACGGATGTTCTCCATAACGGTGCCCGTGAAGAGATTTGTCTCCTGAAGAACAAGACCTAAGGATCTTCTCAAGTCCTTCTTCTTTATCTTGTTGACATTGATGCCGTCGTAACGGATCTTACCGTCAGCAATATCGTAGAAGCGGTTGATGAGGTTTGTGATCGTCGTCTTTCCTGCACCTGTCGCACCTACGAAAGCAACCTTCTGGCCGGGCTTTGCGAAGACGGAAACATCGAAAAGAACCTGCTTTTCGGGCACATAGGCGAAGTCGACTTCGTTCAGGAGCACGTCGCCCTTAAGCTCTGTGTATGTGATCGTGCCATCTGCCTTGTGAGGATGCTTCCATGCCCAGTGGCCTGTCTGGTGATCTGCTTCTGTGATCGTGCCGTCAGATGCGATATTTGCATTAACGAGCGTTACATAGCCGTCGTCTGTCTCAGGCTCTTCATCGAGAAGAGCGAAGATTCTCTGGGCACCTGCGCCGGCCATTACGATAGCGTTCATCTGCATCGTGAGCTGGTTGATGTTGCCCATGAACTGCTTGCTTCCGTTAAGGAACGGTACGACGATGTCAACGCCCATCGGAAGTCCGGAGAATGAGAGATTGACTGCGTTAAGAGCGACCATGAGACCGCCTGCAACAGCTAAGAGAACATAGATAATGTTTCCGATGTTGTTGATGATAGGACCCAGGATATTCGCATATGTGTTTGCTTTGCCGCTGTCTTCAACGAGGCCGTCATTGAGCTTGCTGAACTCTTCCGTGACCTTGCCCTCGTGATTAAATACCTTAACGACCTTCTGGCCGTTCATGATCTCCTGAACGTATCCTTCCGTAGAGGCAACGGCCTTCTGCTGCCTGATAAAGTAATTGGCAGACTTAGCGCCGACCTTGCCTGTTACGAACATCATCGCAACGATTCCGATGACCATGATCAAAGTAAGCCAGATGCTGTAGCGGAGCATCGTAACGAATACTGTGATGACAACCACGCCCGCCCTGATAATGTTCGGGATGGCCATTGAGACGAGCTGTCTTAATGTATCGATATCGTTGGTATAGTGGCTCATGATATCGCCATGCTTGTGAGTATCGAAATATCGAAGCGGCAGTGTCTGCATCTTGTTGAACAGGTCAGTTCTGAGCTTGTGCAGGAACTTCTGCGTCATATAAGCCATGAGCTGTGAATTCAGGATGCTTACGATCGCAGCGCCTGCATAGATGCAGACAAGCGGGATCAGGTAAGAAACGATCTTGATCTTTGCATATTCCCAGTCGCCTGATCCGAGAGTCTCCTCAAGAACCGCAGTAACCTTCTGAAGGAATACCATAGGGAGTGCAGCAGCTACAGCGTTGTAGATGTTAAATATAACGATTACCCATGTAAGGACAGGGAACTGCTTGATATACATCTTTACGACGCGCTTAAGGCTTCCCATGGAACCGACGACCTGTGACATCGATGCCGGGCCTCTGCGCCTTCCGCCGGGTGCGGGTGCTGCTTCTGTTTTTTGCTTGGGAGCATTGGGCTTATTACTCATTGTCCGATCCTCCCTTCGTCTGTTCTTCATAGATTTCACGGTAGATCTCATTGCTCTTTAAGAGTTCTTCGTGAGTTCCGGTGCCCATGATCTTGCCGCCGTCCATGATGATGATCATGTCGCAGTCCTGAACGGAAGCGACTCTCTGGGCGATTATTATCTTTGTCGTCTCAGGGATATAAGACTTGAATCCCTTTCTTATCAGGGCGTCAGTCCTTGTATCGACTGCGGATGTCGAGTCGTCGAGGATGAGGATTTTCGGGCGCTTAAGAAGAGCTCTTGCGATACAGAGTCTCTGCTTCTGGCCGCCTGATACATTGGTACCTCCCTGCTCGATATGTGTCTCGAACCCTTCAGGGAATGAGGATACGAATTCATATGCCTGGGCGATCTTGCACGCCTCAACGAGTTCCTCATCAGTGGCATTCTCATTACCCCATCTGAGGTTCTCAGAGATCGTGCCTGAGAAAAGCTCATTCTTCTGAAGAACTACGGAAACCGCATCTCTCAAAGTCTTAACGTCGTAATCCTTTACGGGTACGCCGCCTACTCTAACCTCGCCTTCCGTAACGTCATAAAGCCTCGGAATGAGCTGGATCAAAGTGGTCTTGGATGAACCGGTACCGCCTAAGATACCTACTGACATTCCGCTGTCTATGTGAAGGTCGATGTCGAAAAGCGCATTCCTTGCAGCCTTCTCGGAATATTTGAAAGCGACATCAGTGAAATCGATAGAGCCGTCCTTGACTTCCATGACAGGATTCTCAGGATTTGCGATCGAAGGCTTCTCTTCGAGAACCTCAACGATACGCTTAGCGGCTTCAACCGACATCGTGAGCATAACGTAGATCATGGAGACCATCATGAGAGACATGAGGACCATGAAGCCGTATGTCATGAGCGCTGAGATCTGGCCGATGTTGACCGTGGCGCCGTGGCTTGTGATAGCAAGCTTGGAGCCTACATAGAGAACGAAAACAACGTTGAAATGCAGGCAGAGTTCCATGAGAGGAGAGTTAAGACCGACGATCTTCTCAGCCTTGGTGAAGTCCAGTCTGATATTGTCCGATGCTTTGCCGAACTTATCTTTCTCATATTCCTCTCTTGCAAAACCCTTAACGACACGCATGCCGCGGACGTTCTCCTCGATGGATTCATTCATCTTGTCGTACTTCTTGAAAACGGCACGGAAAGCAGGCATTGCGAGCTTACCGATAATGATGAGTCCTACAGCGAGGATCGGAACCACGATAACGAATGTCGTGGCAAGTGAACCTCCGAGAACATATGCCATGACGATCGCGAAAGCGAACATCAGAGGTGCTCTTACCGCAATCCTTATCATCATCATGAATGCGTTCTGAACAGTTGTGATATCAGTTGTCATTCTCGTAACCAGAGACGACGTGGAGAATTTATCGATATTTCCGAATGAGAACTTCTGAACCTTAGAGAACATATCAGCTCTGAGGTTGCCGGCAAACCCGGCCGAAGCCTTGGCGGAGAAATTGCCCGCCAGCGCTCCGCAGATAAGCGACAGGATAGCGGCCGCCGTAATAATACCACCCATCTTAAGGATGTTATCCATCTGGGCGTTATCCTGGATCTTATTTACCATGTCCGCTGTGATAAACGGTATGACTACTTCGAGAATAACTTCTCCGATAATAAACACGAGCGACAGTATCGTTTGCTTCGTATACTGCCGGATCGATTTCGCCAGTTTTAGTATCAAAGGACCTTCCTCCTGAACATAATGGAACATCTTATTATAGAACAAGGGAAAAAATATTTGTATTTATTATTTTATAATTTTGACGTACTTCTGTTGCGATGTTATTATTGTCTTTGGCTTTATTTAAATAAATAAAGCACAAGGGAGGAATAAACATGCCTGTAATGGATTTATTGAGACGCAACGCACGTGAACACGGCGATGAAGTAGCTCTCGTAGAACTTAACCCCACAATGGAAGACACAAGAAAGATCTCATTCAAGGAATTCGACCTTGTCCAGCAGACAAAGTCCATGCCTTACCGTCATGAGATCACATGGCAGATCTTCGATGAGAAGTCCAACAGAGTAGCAAACATGCTCCTGGGCAGAGGCATCAAGAAGGGCGACAAAGTAGCTATCCTTATGTTCAACTGCCTCGAATGGCTTCCTATCTATTTCGGTATCTTAAAGACAGGTGCCATCGCAGTTCCTTTTAACTTCAGATACACAGCAAACGAGATTTCCTACTGTGCGGATCTGGCCGAGATCTCTGTTATGTTCTTCGGTCCCGAATTCGTAGACAGACTTAATATCAACGCAGAAGAACTCACAAAGGACAGACTCCTCCTCTATGTAGGCGACGGTCAGGCTCCCGAGTTCGCAGAGAATTACTGGCAGCAGGTAGCTGACTATTCTTCCAAAGATCCCATGATCGAGCTTAAGGAAGAAGACTATGCAGCTATCTACTTCTCATCCGGTACGACAGGATTCCCGAAGGCTATCCTTCATCCTCACAGAAGCCTTACACAGGCTGCTGAGATGGAAGCTATCCATCACGAGACAGGCAAGAACGACTGCTTCCTCTGCATCCCGCCTCTCTATCACACAGGCGCCAAGTTCCACTGGATGGGTTCTTTGTGGACATGCTCCAAGGCAGTCCTCCTCAAGGGAACAAAGCCTGACGTAATCCTCAAGGCAGCTTCCGACGAGCAGTGCACTATCGTATGGCTCCTCGTACCGTGGGCACAGGACATCTTAGATGCTCTGGACAGAGGCGAATTAAAGCTTTCAGATTACAAGCTCGACCAGTGGCGTCTTATGCACATCGGCGCACAGCCCGTACCTCCGTCACTTATCCGTCACTGGAAGGATTATTTCCCGAATCACCAGTACGATACAAACTACGGTCTTTCGGAATCAACCGGTCCAGGCTGCGTTCACTTGGGACTCGAAAACACTCACAAGGTCGGCGCTATCGGCGTTCCCGGTTACCGCTGGGAGTGCAAGATCGTTGACGAGAACGGCAACACAGTGCCTCAGGGCGAGGTCGGCGAGCTCTGCGTTAAGGGCCCCGGCGTAATGCTCGAATACTATAGAAACCCTGAAGCAACAAAGGAAACATTAAGAGACGGATGGCTCTTCACAGGCGACATGGCGCGTCAGGATGAAGACGGTTTCTATTTCCTCGTTGACCGTAAGAAGGACGTTATCGTATCCGGCGGAGAGAACATCTATCCTGTCGAGATCGAGAACTTCCTCCAGGAATATCCCAAGGTAAAGGACGTTGCAGTTATCGGTCTTCCCGATAAGAGATTGGGCGAGATCACAGGCGCTATCGTTGAGATCGAACCCGGCAGCGGCTGCACCGTTGAAGAACTCGAGAAATTCTGCACACAGCTCCCCCGCTACAAGAGACCGAAGCAGATCATCTTGGCTGATGTCCCGAGAAATGCCACCGGCAAGATAGAAAAACCCGTTCTCCGTAAGAGATATGGCGCAGAAAGGCTTGTAGAACAGGAAAATCAGTCTTAAAATAAAAGCCTTGTGTTTTTAGACACAAGGCTAATTTTTTGAATAAAAAAGCTTCTTAACTTTCTTGAGGGTGGAAGAAGCAAAAAGTGAGGAATAAAAACATGGATTTGGCAATCAAGATCATCTTCCTTGTCGTCTTTTTCGCTGTCATGATCGCAATCGGTCTTGTCACACGTAAAAAGGCGAACAGTGTCGAAGGCTTCGTATTGGGCGGCAGAAACGCAGGACCCTGGCTTACGGCATTCGGTTACGGAACATCCTATTTCTCCGCTGTAGTTTTCATCGGATATGCAGGACAGTTCGGCTGGAAATACGGCGTCGCATCAACATGGATCGGCATCGGCAACGCAGTTATCGGTTCACTTCTCGCATGGATAATCCTTGGCAGAAGAACAAGAGTCATGACAAAGCACTTGAACTCCAAGACAATGCCTGACTTCTTCGGCAAGAGATTCGACAGCAAGTCGCTCCGTATCGCAGCTGCACTTATCTCCTTTATCTTCCTTATCCCTTATACATCTTCCGTATATAACGGTCTTTCCAGACTCTTTAATATGGCATTCAACATCGACTATAAGATCTGCATCATCGTAATGGCAGCTCTTACATGCGTCTATGTTATCCTCGGTGGCTACATGGCAACTGTCGTAAACGACCTCGTACAGGGCATCATCATGCTCTTCGGCATCACGGCAGTCATCGCTACTGTTCTTAACAACAACGGCGGATTCCTTACCGCTCTTACAACACTCTCACAGACAGAGTCCGACCTTCCTGTTACAGCAGGCATGCAGGGCGCGTTCACATCATTCTTCGGACCTGACCCTCTTAACCTCTTCGGTGTAATCATCCTTACATCTTTGGGTACTTGGGGCCTTCCCCAGATGGTCGGCAAGTTCTATGCCATCAAGGACGAGAAGTCCGTTAAGGCAGGAACGATCATCTCCACTATCTTCGCATTCATCGTTGCAGGCGGCTGCTACTTCTTGGGCGGCTTTGCAAGACTCTACAAGGATAATCAGGCAATCTACAAGGAAGACGGTTCCGTCATGTACGACTCCATCATCCCTACAATGCTCGATAACCTCCCTACGATCCTCGTCGGCGTAGTTATCGTACTTGTCCTTTCCGCTTCAATGTCCACACTGTCTTCCCTCGTTCTCACATCGAGCTCAACAGTTACTCTGGACCTCATTGAGCAGATCAAGCCCAAGAAGAACGAAGACAAGAAGAAGAGAGAAAAGACACAGCTCATCACAATGCGTCTCCTCCTCGTTTTCTTCATCGCAGTATCCGTACTCCTCTCACTTAACCCTCCGACGTTCATCGCTCAGCTCATGGGTTATTCATGGGGCGCACTCGCAGGAGCTTTCCTCGCACCGTTCCTCTGGGGTCTTTACTGGAAGAAGACAACCAAGCTTTCTGTCTGGGTATGCTTCATTTTCGGTGTCGGCTTCACAGTTGCAAACATGTTCTTAAAGTTCATCGCATCTCCTATTAACGCCGGTGCGGTCACAATGGTTGCAGGTCTCGTCATCGTACCTCTCGTAAGCCTTATCACACCTAAGCTTGCAAAGGACAAGGTCGACGGAATCTTCTCCTGCTACGATGAGAAGGTTACAGTCGAGAAGAGATATTCACTTCCCGAGGAAGCACCCGCTGACGAAGCTTGATAAATACAGCTTGAATCTTTATAAAGGCCTGTCACTTCGGTGGCGGGCCTTTTTGTTTGCCTCCGCTATATTTGAATCCCGCGTGACTGATTGTGTTTTTGCCTGCACCCCATGTGACTGAAAATGAGAGTATTTTTCCTGTTTTTAGTCACGTTTTGAGTCATTTTGTGCTTCAAGAGACTCTAAATGAGACTATTTTTTTCGAAAACAGTCACATCTCAAGTCACAAACAAAAAAGGAGCCGCCCCGCCGAGACGGGACAGCTCCTTATAATGTAATGATTTATCAGTTTTTATATGCGACGTTATAGATTCCGTAACGGGTGATCTTATACCCCTTTGCCTCAAGAGGAGATGCGTCTACAACGTTATTTAATATGTACGTTCCGGACGGGTCGGGATCATCAAGATTAACAAAGAAACTGTATCTCGAGAATGTTACAGGATAGAGCCACACAGCAGGGTACTCTTCGTAGACAACGGTATCGAGGTACTCATTCACAGGGACCTTCTCATAGAACAGCACCTGGGAATGGTAGATATCATAACTGAGATAAACGGTTCCTTCCCTGCCGTCTGCTTCTGCAAGAGCCTCCTTAAGGCCGGTGCCAAAGCTCTCGGCCACCTTATCTTTATAAGACGTAAAATATACCACTCCAAAAGCAATGGTAAGGGCCGCATAAAGTCCGATGAATGCATATGACATCTTCTTCCCGTCGATCTCGGAAAAGCGTAGAGACGCGGCAATGATCAGAGGAATAAAGATAACGTTGATCCTGTTGATATTGACCTGGATAGTTAATCCGAGGAACAACGGCAGGATCAGATTGACCGCGGTGATTACATCAGCACAGAACGCTCTGCGGTCTTTTTTTACCGAGCTCCGGATATTCCTGAACATGACAAGGCATCCGAACACACTGAAAATAAAGGTAATAAAGCCAATGGTTCCAAATCCGGCTATGCCGTTATGCACAAGACCGTCGTACTGCGCGAAGATCACATAGAGAGAATAACGCAGGTTCTCACCCAGATTGCTTAAAGAAACCTCATTTGATCTGAATACCGGCATTTTGGGAATGGAGAAAAAAGACGTTCTTATCTCATTTATCCACCCCATGTTCACCATTACAAAGAGTATCAGCGGCAGGGCAAGGATCAGCATTACAGCCGCGCTGATTATGAAGGAGATATCAAACCTGATCTTCCTCGTATAAAACAGATACGCGAGCTCGAAAAGCAATATGAATGGGACTATCGTCCAGATCGTCGCATAAGCATATAGGGACAATCCATAGAAAAAAGCCGAAAGGATCAGATAAAAACGGTTATCAAACGCCTTTACCAGGAAAAACGTCGCAAACAGGATCATTCCGGGCGCAAGATTGCTCTCAAGGCCCCAGCGGTTCATCATGATGTGCCAGGGGCATACCGTAAGCAGTCCCATAGCGATGATTCCGGTCTTGGGATTATATAACCTTGAGACAAGCTTATATATAACCGGCAGACTTAATATGCCGACTATAAGCTGAGGCAGCCTGACAGTGACGGAATTGAGTCCGAACAGCGCTATGAACGGCATCATGAGATACGATTCCAGCGCATTCATTCCCGATCCCCATGTAACGAGATAGACAGGGAAATGATAGCCTGCCGAATCGGTGCCGTAATTCAATAAAGAATAGGCCTCGTATCCGGCAAACGCTTCATCCATATTGATGCCGCCAGGGACAACACCGAATAACAGGCAGCGCAAAAAGATGCCTAATAACAATAACAGCCAAAAATACAGAGTGTACTTTTGATCCTTATTGGCCAGTCCTGCCTTGTTATTCATTCTCAACTAATTGAGTTTACTGCAGATCTTCCATGCCGAGAGTAGTAACGCCAGCGGCGTTGAGGATAGCCTCAGCCTTTGCGTTGTCATCTGTCTTGATCGCGATGGGGGCACCCTCACCGTCGATCGAAAGACCATAGATGTAGCTGATGTTAAGGCCTGCTGCGTGGATCATGCCTACGACCTTTGCAAGGGATCCTACAGCATCAGGAACTACTACAGCGATAACCTCATCGATACGTGCAGCAAAGCCCGCATCCTTAAGGATCTGCTTAGCCTTGTCGGGATCTTTTGCAAGAAGACGGAGAACGCCGTATTCCATTGTGTCTGCAAGGCTTGCAGAGAGCAGGTCGATACCGCCCTGTGCGAGGATCTTTAAGACTTCATCGAGTCTGCCTTCAGTATTTTCGAGAAAAACCGATAACTGCTTAACGAACATAGTGGTACCTCCCCATAATTATTGATAAAGCTTACGCTTGTCTGTAACGTGCTTGCTCTTTCCGTCGAAGTGCTCAAGGCCGTTGGGCTCAACGAGCTTGACCTTTGCATTAAGGCCGATTGCCATCTTGAGTTTATCATGAACAGCCTTTGAGAGCTTCTCCAAAGACTTGATCTCGTCTGTGAAAACGTTCTCTGCAACTTCTACCTGAACTTCGAGAGTATCGTTGTTGTCAACACGGTCAACTACGAGCATGTAGTGAGGTGTAATTCCTTCTACTGTAAGGAGAGCTGCCTCTACCTGTGAAGGGAAAACGTTTACGCCGCGGATGATGAGCATGTCGTCGGATCTGCCCTTGAAGCGCTGGATCCTTGCCATTGTACGTCCGCACTCGCACTTGTCGTATTCGATGGATGTTAAGTCCTTAGTCCTGTAACGGATAAGAGGCATGCCTTCCTTGGTGAGGTTGGTGATAACGAGCTCACCTTCGGCGCCCTTAGGAAGCTGCTTCAATGTTGAAGGATCGATGATCTCCGGGAGGAAATGGTCTTCCCAGATGTGGAGACCCTTGTGGTATTCGCAGTCGCAGGCAACGCCGGGACCCATCATCTCTGTAAGGCCGTAGATGTCGTATGCCTTGATATGGAGTCTTGCCTCCATCTGGTCGCGCATCTCGTTTGTCCAGGGCTCAGCACCGCAGATAGCGGACTTGAGCTTGATCTTGTCAACGAGGCCCATCTTCTCAAGATCTTCTGCAACGTGCAGGAGATAAGAAGGTGTGCATGCGATTGATGTAACGTCACAGTCGATCATCATGTCGATGAGCTTCTGTGTATTGCCTGTGGACATAGGGAGAACAAGAGCTCCAAGGTATTCAGCGCCGTAGTGTGCACCGAGGCCGCCTGTGAAGAGGCCGTAGCCGTAGCCTACCTGGATGATGTCATCTCTTGTGATTCCTGCCATTGAAAGACATCTTGCAACGCACTCTGCCCAGATGTCGATATCACGTCTTGTGTAGACAGCGATCTTCGGCTTACCTGTAGTGCCTGAAGATGCATGAACACGGACCATCTCTGATCTGGGAACTGCTGCCAAACCAAAGGGGTATGTGTCTCTTAAATCTGCGTAGGTCGTATAAGGCAGCTTGTCCAGGTCTTCGATGCCCTTGATGTCACCGGGCTCAAGGCCTACTGCCTGCATTTTCTTGCGGTAGTACTCAACGTTGTGGTAAACGCGGTTAACTACCTTGACAAGTCTCGCACTCTGAAGCGCTTCGATCTCGTCACGCGACATGCACTCCTTTGCTTCATTCCAAATCATAAATGGTGCCCTCCTGTATGCGGGGTGTTTATTTCCGTGCGGTCTTAAAACCGTTGACGATTATTAAGGCGAGCTCCTTGTTTTCGCGGTCGAAAACCTTGATCTCGTAAAGACAGACAGCCTTCCCGTCCTTAACGATATCGGCTGTGCAGGTTACTCTGCCGCCGCGCCAGGGTCTGAGGAAATTGATCTGTGCCGTCTGTGTAACTGTTATGGTATCTGAATCAAGTTCGCAATTTTCTGCAACGGCAAACGCAAAATCCGCCATCGTGTAATAAACTGCGCCCATGAGTCCGCCAACGGCATTAAGATGCCTGCTGGTCGGCATAAGAGAGATCATGCTGTGGCCCTTCTGAGCCTCTTCGATAACCAGTCCTGTTACTTCAGTAGCGTACTTGTCGCCTTTGAAAAAATTCCTTACAGCTTCTAAATCAGGCATATTATTCTGCTGCGAGGCCCATCTCGAAGGCCTTCATGTTAAGTTCAAGAAACTTCGCGGGAACAGAAGCTTCAACAGCCTTTACCCACTCTTCCTTGCTGATCTCTTTGATGTACTTGGAGAAAACGCCCATGAGCACGATGTTCGTAGCCTTTGCGTTTCCTGCCTGCTCAGCGATCGTGAGTGCATCGATTGCATCAACCTTAGCGCCTGCTGCTTCCATCTTGGAGATGAGTTCAGAAGGATACTCAGCTGTGCCTGCAATTACGGGCATAGGATCGATCTGCTGTGAGTTGGTGACGATCTGTCCGCCGGGCTTTAAGAACTGAACATATCTTGCAGCTTCCAGGAGCTCGAAAGAGATGATGTAGTCAGCTTCGCCCTTGTCGATGATGGGGGAATTAACCTTGTCGCCGAACTTAACGTAAGTTACAACGCTTCCGCCTCTCTGGCTCATTCCGTGAACCTCGGAGACCTTTACGTCGTAGCCCTTGTCCATAGCGGCTCTGCCCAATAACTTACTTGCGAGGAGCGAACCCTGTCCGCCTACGCCTACTATCATTATGCTTGTTACCATGTGATTGCCTCCCCGTTCAAATTCTCGAAAGCGCCGAACTTGCAGAGCTCGCTGCATACCTTGCAGCCGAAGCACTGTGTCGTGTCGACATGAGCATGTCCGTCCTTGAAGGAGATCGCAGGGCATCCGAGCTTCATGCATGCCTTGCAGGACTTGCACTTGTCAGGGTTGACCTGGATAGGCTCGCCTCTCTTAACCTTCTTAAGGAGAGCGCAGGGTCTTCTGGAGATGATTACGGAAGGCTCTTCTGCTGCGAGTTCTTCCTTGACTGCTGCTTCTGCTTCAGCAAGGTTATAAGGATCTACTACTCTTACTCTGTTGATGCCCATTGCGCGGACGAGAGCTTCGAGATCGATCTTGCCTGCCGGATCACCACGGAGGTTGTAGCCTGTCGTAGGATTCTGCTGGTGGCCTGTCATGCCTGTGATGGAGTTATCAAGGATGATGACTGTGGAATTTGTCTGGTTGTATGCGATGTTTGCAAGACCTGTCATGCCTGAATGCATGAATGTGGAGTCGCCGATGACAGCAACAGTCTTCTTCTCTGCATCTGCGCCCAGAGCCTTATTGAAGCCGTGGAGAGAGCTGATGGAAGCGCCCATGCACTCTGTCGTATCAATAGCGCAGAGCGGAGGTGTTGCACCCAATGTATAGCATCCGATGTCGCCCATAACTGTGAGCTTGAGCTTGGAAAGAACATAGAACATTCCTCTGTGAGGGCAGCCTGCGCACATTGCCGGCGGTCTTCCGGGAAGTCCTTCGATAGGCTTGCATGCGGGCTTCTCGGGAAGTCCGAGCTTAGTTGCAATGAGGCCCTGTGAGAACTCGTCGATCAGAGGGAAAATTTCCTTGCCTGTTACTTCAAGTCCCAATGTCCTGCAGTGTGTCTCGATGATGGGATCAAGTTCTTCAACTACTACGAGCTTATCTACCTTAGCTGCGAAGTCCTTGATCTTCTGCTCGGGAAGCGGGTTGATAAGGCCGATCTTCAATACCGGATACTTGTCTCCGAATACTTCCTTAACGTACTGATATGAAGTGGAGGATGTGATGATACCCATTGATGTATCAGAACCTTCCTCTACACGGTTAAGAGAAGACTCCTCGGCAAATGCTACGAGCTTTCTTGTTCTCTCCTCAACGATGGGGTGACGTCTCTTTGCATTTGCAGGAACCATTACGTACTTTGCCGCGTCTTTTTCGTAAGGCTTAACAGCTACTTCGATCCTCTCGCCTGTCTCTACGACTGACTGTGAGTGAGCAACTCTTGTGCACATCTTGATAAGTACGGGTGTATCAAACTGCTCGGAAATATCGTAAGCCTCGATAACGAAGTCCTTTGCCTCCTGTGAATCAGCGGGCTCTAACATAGGCATCTTTGCTGCGATGGCATAATGTCTTGAATCCTGCTCATTCTGTGAAGAGTGCATTCCGGGGTCGTCTGCAACAAGGATGACCATTCCGGCATTTACACCGGTGTAGCTCATGGTGAAGAGCGGGTCAGCTGCGACGTTAAGACCTACGTGCTTCATTGCGCAGTAAGATCTCTTGCCTGCACGGCTTGCACCGAAAGCGGTCTCCATAGCGACCTTCTCGTTGGGTGCCCATTCGCAGTAGATCTCTTCGAATTTTGCAGCTTCCTCAGTAGTTTCTGTACTGGGAGTGCCGGGGTACGAACTTGCGACTGCTACGCCGGCCTCATAAAGACCTCTGGCAATAGCCTTGTTTCCAAGCATTAGTTCTTTCATGTTTCTTCTCCTAGGATGTGAGTTTATACATAAATCAATTTGTAGATTATACGACAATTCGCCTTAGGTTTAAACAAAATCCCCTAAGAAAAATAATAAGAAACAAAATGTCAAAGCCAAATATCTTTATGCCGCGTCCTCGAAAACGAGATCTCCGGCTTCCACTGTCTTTCCGAAATAGTTGGAATATTTATATTGTGTGCCTGTGCACTTAGGCAGCTTTAATGCCATTTCGACTCTGGCATGATAGATAAATTCACTGTCAGTGAGGTTAAAGAAGGGGTATACCAGCTCCCCATAGGTCTCACTTGCCGTGTCATCCCAGAGGACGTCTATGTTGTAGTACTCGCCGTCCAGGTAAACGATGTTCCAGGAATGAGCACCGTCTTCCCCTGCTATGCTGGAGTCCGTAGTCGTTCCCGTGACGTAATAGCAGGTAAGTCCCGACCTGTTCATGAGATACTGGAACGCCCTTGAATAGCCGGCACAGACTGATCTGTGAAGAACGATAACAGAATAGGCACTCTGATTGTAGGGCGCGGATTCATCGTATGTGGTGTTCTTACAGATATAATCGTGAATGGCACGCTCGCGCTCGACCATAAACGGCTGGGATCTGGCGCCGTCAAGGATGTCATCAGCGGCCTTTTCAAATGCCACTTTCGCATTTTGAAGCTTATCGGGCGTATTAGCAAAATCGAAGAAATCAAAAGAGATATCCTGTATGCTGCCGTCGTCAGGATCGTAAGTGTATTCGTACTGGTTGTCGATCCAGAAGAGCTCGGGATGGTCGTTAAGCACAGCATCTATAGCTTTCGTGAGCTGGTCAGCGCTGACACCGCTTACCTTACATTCAAACTTCTGGCTGCCTTTGGAGAGTTCTTCGTAAAGCTGGGAATAGATATCCTTCTCCTTAGAGGCAAGGGTGGAAAAATAAGGATTCCGGTCCGCATCGAAATTAGATCTTACGTATGCCCCGGCCGTAGTTTTCGAAGGATCTTCAGATTCGTCGCCGTAGCCATAGCCGTAATCGTAATCATCGAATTCGTCCAGACACGAACAAAGGCCTGTAACAACAGCTAACATAAGCAGAACAGATACTAACTTAACTAATCTCTTATTCATAAAAACTCCCCTCGGGATTTGATCCTAAGGGGAATTATAAGTAAAAATCGTTGATTATTCTATCCTTAATTCAAATGTGTCTCATCATCTTTAAGGACCAGTGACTTCTCTACTTCCGGAAGCTGTACTTCTTCGACATCAAGTACGACAAGTTCGAGTTCTTCGGGAGTGATCGCCTTTTTGGCGCGGAACTTGAGGGCAAGTGCCACTACTCCGATAAGACCAATGACGATTCCTGCCGCAACGATCACATAATCGTAGAAGAGCCTTGTCTCAGTCATCTGCGTAGCGATCTCCCAGTAAGGGAATTCGTATCCCTGCCTCAGTTTCTCTGTCTCACCGATAGGGAACATGGTGTCCAATACTCTGGTAACAGAGAATCTTCCTGTGTCGTTGACTACAAGTACCTGTGGATTTGTCAGAGAGTAGTTGGGCATAGCATTCTTAAAGTCGGTTATCGCAACGCCTCTTACAAGCTCAGGGAGCATTGCTTCGTAGCACTGGATAGCGTAATCGGTGCTGGTGGAGGAAGGGCTCTGTGAGCCTCCGCCGCCTTCTGAGAAATCAGTAACAAAGCCTCCGCCCATATCGTCAGAGCTGCCCTGCGGGATATTCTTAGAGTCGCCGCCGTAAAGAGCACCCAGGGCACCAAAGTAGATGAACGCCCTGCTGTCCTGCTCGCCTGCGAGCTCAGCAACCTTTGTATTCTTCTCCTCTACTACACCGATGATCGTAAAGAGCTTGCCGTCGATCTCGACCATGTGGCCTGTTACGTCATATGAACGGAAGAACTTCCAGGCGAGAACATCATTTATGACGATCTGGAATGTATCTACCGGTTCTTCGGGAAGGAATCCGCCGGACATATATCTGAATGTATGGAAAGCCCTGTAGTTTCCGCCTACTGCAACGAGTTCAACATCAGTTGCATCTCCGGTTGTGCGCTTTCCCTGAACGACACTGACGGGGCTGATCTTTGACTTGACCGTTGACGAATAACAGTCCTCCCAGCCTCTGAGCTTCTTGGCATTTCCGGGAATATTCCTGCTGCCTGAATTAAGACCGGTATCAGCAGATGACTGCAGAGACTGTCTGATCTGGGGAAGGTCGCCTAAATGGATCGACTTGCCGCCCTGTTCATATGTGAGAGGGGAAATATCACCCTTGGCTCTTGTACCGCCTGCGAAAACGACCATGTGTCTGAAAGCGGTGTCCGTTTTGCTCTGCCAGGTCTTTGCAACATACTGGTCAGGTCTTGTATCGGTAAGATAGACTGCCCTAGCTACACCGAATACTATAAGTCCCAGCGCTGCCACAACGATCCAGAAAGGAACGGCGAGAATGAGCTTTAAAAGACCCCTTTTGATCTTTCCCTTCTCGAAATTAAAGAATTGTTTTGTCTTTTCGATAATTCTCATTGCTAAATCCCTTCAGGATCACTTAGCTGCGTAGTCTTCAAGTCTTACGCGCTGTCCGTCTTCAAGCGGCTTCTCAGCTCTGGTAACGATCATTACATCGTACTTGTCGAGACCTTCGCCCTCGATAGCGGTATTTACTCCATCAGTTTTCTGGATAGAAACATCTACTCTCTTAACAACATACTTGTCACCGAGAGGAGTGGAGGATCCGATGATCGCATAAACGAAATATCCGCCGTTATCCTCGTTTACAGCACCTGCAGGTACAACGCACTTATAGTTGTCGTTGCCTCTTCCGGCATTAACGATGATCTCTTCTCCGGGCCATGCTGTCTGTGTATCTACTCTGCACTTTACAAGAGTCTCTTCTCTCGGATTATCCGGGTTGGGCTTCTTGGAGATAACGGTGCAGCTTTCAGCGTATCCGCTTGTGATCTCAAGAGTCTGGCCTGCCCAGATGTTCTGGGCAACATTAGTCTCGAAAGCAAATGTACAAGTATAAACAGCATCAGTCTCAGGAATGATGTAGCCGATGACGCCCTTGTCTGTAAGCAAGTCTCCGGCGTTAACACTGATGTTGTAGACCATACCGTCAGCAGGTGCTTTGATCTCAGTGATCTTAGCCTTTGCTTCAAGCTCTGCGATCTCTTTTTTGAGCTGCTCGATCTCTTCGTCACGTTGTCTGACAGCGTCTTTTGCCTCGTCAGCAGTGATACCTGCTTCGATCTTGGCATCCTTATATTCCTTGTTTGCCTTATTTAGAGCATTCTGTGCTGAAGTTACGGCACTCTTTGCTGCCTTCTCGGAAGGAAGTGTGTCTGTTGCAGCAATCTCTGCCTGAGCCTTCTCTATCTTACTCTGGCAAGCGGCAAGCTTGGCAGCATCTTCTTCCATACGTTCATTGGCAGCATCGAGCTGGCTCTCGAGTTTCTTTTTCTCAGCCTTCTTCTCATTGACCATCTTGGTGAGCTTTGCAATCTCTGTTGTAGGTGTCTCGAGCTCATCGGGAGCAGGAGTAGGTGTTCCGAGTGCTACAAAAACATCGATTTGTGACTGGAGAGGAGCTATCTCGGAATTGATCTTGTCGATCTGTGACTTAAGGCTTTCCACAGTTGCTGCAGCTGCATTTACAGATGCTTCGAGGGATACTGCCTTTGTAGACTCTTCGTCGATTATCTTCTGATTCTTTGAAACAGTAGACTTCTTATTCTGAACCTTCTTCAAAGTCGCCTTGGCATCAGCAAGCGTTGCCTGGTCCGTATTAATAGCGTCAGTATATATGCTGTAATCAGTAGTCTTTTTAGGTCTTCTTGCATCGTATGCCTTTTCGCGCTCCTTAGTCTTGAGCGAATCTTTCTTTGTCTTAAGGTCTTCTGAATCTTCAGCGCCCTTGAGCTTGATGATGGGGTCGCCCTTCTTTACGGATGCATATGTATCGACGAGGATTTCCTCGACCTCTCTGCCTTCGAGACCTTTGATCTCAGTCTGGTTAGCGATCTCAATATTACCCTTCTTGCTGAATGAGTATGAGAGATTTCCTCTCGAAGCATATTGACCCATAACCTTAGGGATCGTTAAATTCATGATCGTGTTCGAGAAGAATGTCAGTAAAGCAAGGATTACCACGAAAGCAATCATTGCCTTTATAACCTTAGCTCTTCTAACGCTGCCCTTAGCCATCTTATTGTTCCTCCATATTTCCGTGTGCTCTTCGCAATCTGTTTCTTATTTGATTCCCGATCTCGAAATACCTTCGACCAGATATTCCTCACCCCAGAAGAAGATCAGGAGCGGCGGTATCATGTATACACTCGATGCCGCGAATGCAATTCCCAATTCGGGTTCGTTTATCTGTGAAAGGAACACTGACAGCGGCTGTTTGTTTACATCAGTCAGGAGTACCAGCGGCTGCTCAACCATGTTCCAGTAATCGATGAAAAGAAGTATCGTAAGCGCGAATATCGCGTTCTTACACAATGGCAGAGCGATGTTTGTAAATATCTGCCATTCCGAAGCACCGTCCAGCGTCGCGGCTTCGATATAGCCTGACGGGATCTGGCGCATGTATTTCGTAAGAAGGAATATAGCAAATGTCGAGAAGATACCTGGTAAGATGATCGCCCATACAGTATCTAAGATGCCGAGCTTTTCCGAGATCATGTAGTTAGGAACGAGCGTGACCTGGAAAGGCATGAGCATGAGGATAATGTATGAGAAGAACAATACCTCTCTTCTCTTCCTTCTGTATCTTGCGAATGAATAGGATGCGAGACATGCCACTACCATCTGTCCTGCAACGATCGGGAGCGTGAGCAGGATCGAATTCCAATACTTCATAAGGTATTCGGGATTCATGAAGAGCAATGTCGTGTACTGGTTGATAGTAACTTCTTCAGGAATGAGCTTCAGAACAGGTGTTCTGGACATATATGTCGCACCCTGTGTAGCATGTCCGGACATACTCTGGAACACTACCTTATAGTTTGCAACGATCTCTTCTGAAGACATGAATGAGTTAAGGAATGTAAAGAAGATCGGTACGAGAGCCAGAGCTGAGATGAATATCGCTATGGTTACTCCGATTCCTGTGAATATGCCTGTCTTGACTCTGCGTTTCCTTAAGTTTGCCGCGATCCTTCTTCTCTCGCTCGCGAAAAAAGCCTCTCTTGCTTCTTCAGACAGCGAAGTGATGAATGTCTCCGGCTTCTTTGATTCTGTATAGATATGGCGGCGTGCGAGGGTTGCCTGCTTTTTTCTTTCAATTCTCTTTAAATCGTCCATCTTATTCCTCCACATCCTTATCGAACTTGGATTCTGCGAAGAACAGACCGCCGACGATTATGATCATGACTATACACATTACGATGGCACCTGCAGAAAGCTTGCTGTAGTCCAGGTGTGTGAATGAGTTGTTCATGAAGTGCTGAAGCATGTAGAGGTTATCGAACGGATAGTCACCGGTTAAGAGATAGACCTCTCTGAATATCTTGAATGAGTTGATAAGTGACATGATGCCGACAAAGAAGATCGTCGGTGAAAGATAGTGGAGCTTGATCCTGAAGAATCTCTTAACAGGGCCTGCACCGTCCATGGCAGCAGATTCCAATATCTCATGCGGGATGCTGTTGAGCGCTGCAAGGAACAATACCATGTTGTATCCGAGGTTCTTCCACAGGAACAGGAGCATGATTACGACCTGCGCATATTGTGATTTGAGCCAGTCGATCTTCTCTGCACCTTCAAAGAGCTGGGCGGTAAAGCCGTTTATAACGCCGTTGTAGCTGAAGAATACCTGCCAGATAAGAACGACGGAAGCTACCGGAACCATCATAGGGTTCAAGAGGAAGCTCCTGAACAAGCTCTTGCCCGGAAGTCCTGAATTAAGCAGCAATGCAATAAGCAGAGCAAGGACTACGGCCAAAGGCACGGAGATAAGCGCGAATGTAAGTGTATTCTGAGATGCTGAGATAAAAGCATCATTAGTAAGAACTCTCTGGTAATTTCTGAAGCCTACAAAATCAGTATTCGTAGGAGACTTCTGGAATGAAGTCATGAGGAGCATTATGAGCGGCAGGAAGAAAAAGATCAGAACGCCTGCAAAGCTCGGTGTAAGATAGCCTGTAAAGATGCCCCAGTCACGGAGCTTTCTCTTGAAGTGTCTCTTCTTGCGGAGCTCTAATTTCGCTTTTCTCTCCGGAGTATCTTCGAAAACAGGAATATCCTTAGGTGCCAGTTTCTGGCTGGCAAGAGGTGTGACATTCTTCGGCTTGGGCCTGTTGATCAGAGCCTCTTCGTGCTCTTCCTCGGAAAGTACTCTGACTGCGGTCTTTTCCTTAGGGGCCTTGACGGTTGCTTCGGGAACAGGCTTCTGAGCAGTCTTCTCAGCCTGTGCAATCTCAGACCCCGGCCTCATACCGGTGACTTCGCCTTTTTCAGTTAGCTGGTTATCTTTACTTGTCCTATTATCCATACTTAATAACAGTGTCCCCACACTTTTTAACACGGATTATATTCCGTGGCCATTTACACTCTAATATACATTTATGTACATTTTGTGGCAAAGTGGCATCAAAATGGCATCATTTAAAAGTTTTTGGTGCGTCTGTATAAGTATATCCTTTATTTGCCGTCAAATAGTATAATTTTAGTTAAGATTTTTTAATCAAACGGAGCTGTTATGAAAAAAGAGAAGGCAATCAACTACAAAGGCGGCAGAGCAATCGATGCCAAATCGGTCTTTCTGATCTGTGCTCTTGTTCTCATTTACTGCCCGTTTTTCTATACCGAGATGATAGGTAATTACGTCGGTGATACCGCTATCCAGATCAGGATCGGCTTAGACTGCCTCTCGAGCGGAAAGTTCATTCCCACTGAGATCTACAGCTGGCACGAGGGCCTTTCGTGGCTTCCCCACGAGATAGGCTGGTATTACCTGGTCGGCATCGCATATAAGCTTTTGGGACTCGCCGGCATAATCGGCGTCGCCGCAGCCTTCAATTATTTGATCGCGGGAATAATCTTCAAAAAGTACAGCAAGACCGTTCATCCCCTGATCCTTGTGGGTATCGCAGCAGCTGCAAGGCTCCTTTCCTTCCCCAACTACATAGCAAGACCTCATCTGTTCTCTGAGCTCGCGCTTTTACTGGTCATATATGTGATGCTGAGCGGAAAGAGCATACTTTTTAAATCGTTATTCTTCTGTGGAACAACATTCCTCATGGCATGGTTCCACGGCGGCATGGTTCCGGTATTATTTGCCGTATTCTTTGTTTTCGTAGTGATCGAGCTTGTCTATAAGCAGATTAAGAATACTCTTATCTATTTAGCTTCCGCGGCTGGCGCCTTCCTGTGCTCGCTTCTTAACCCTCTCGGATTCGATATCTGGACATACGGCTTCAAGCAGTCGGCAAATACGGACTTCTGGCAGATCAACATGGAGTGGGCGCCGAAGAATTTCGAGATCTGGGAGATCACCCTGATCCTCATAGCTCTTGTGGCATTCGTGGTCGACGGCAGGGTCAAGAAGTTCGATAAGAGCGCAGTTATAAGACTCTGCATCATCTGCATGTTCCTTATCGCATCCTGCAAATACTGCCGCTTCATGAACTATACGGCTCTTTTCATACTGGCGCTCTGCCCTGAAGAGATCCAGAGCCTTATAAGCTGGATCAATGACAACATATTCCATATCAATAAGGAGAAGATCAAGTTCAGCAACGCTTCGTTCTACATTCTTTCTGTATTCTGCGTTCTGTTCTTTGCCGTTACTTCGGTTTTCTCGATAGTTAAGTTCATTCCTACGAACACGATGTCTTCGGCAAGCGCCATAGCAGCTTACGACGAGGAAGTCGTAAACATCGTTAAGCAGAACGGTTATAAGAAGATATATAACTCCTTTAATTCCGGCTCATGGCTTGCTTTCCACGGCATAAAGGTGCACATCGACAACCGCTGTGACCCTTATATGAAGGAGTATTCCGGCACCGATTACCTTACGGGCCAGATGATGATCGAAGATATAGAATCCATGGACAAGTTCGTCGAAAAGTACGGCTGCGACGCGATTGTCTTAGACCTCTATCCCGGCACGACAGACGACTGGTTCGCAGATGATCTCTATGCTGCATCCGGCCGTTACAAAGTAATATACGACAATAAAATAACATCCACCTATAATCCTGACGTGAATTACAGATGGATGGTTGTTGAGTGTATTAAGTAAATCCGGATCAGACTACTGTCTCTACCTTGATCGTATTGGTGTTGCCGGCCTTGCCGTTGATAAGTCCGCCTGTCATTACGACGTTATCTCCTGCCTTAAGATCAAGAACGTCCTTGGCTACATTGAGGCCGTGATAGTACATTACATCAGTTGAATTGAATTCCTCATTAAGGATCGGAATAACACCCCATGAGAGATTGAGTCTTCTCCAGATCCTCTCGGATGTGGTCATACCGATGATGTCGATAGGGCATCTGAAACGGGATACCATTCTCGCTGTAACTCCGCTTCTGGAGTGAACGACGATAGCCTTTGCACCTACGTCGATCGCCATCTGGCATGTAGCGTGGGAGATAGCATCAAGGTTATTTCTCATGTTGAATTCCTGCTTGGCAAAACGCTCCCTGTAGTTGATATGCATCTCTGTATACTCTGCAACCTGGGACATGGTCTGAACTGCTTCGACAGGATACTTGCCCGCAGCGGATTCACCTGAGAGCATGATGGCTGAAGAACCGTCATATACTGCGTTTGCGACGTCAGAGATCTCAGCTCTTGTCGGTCTCGGATTGTTGATCATGGACTCGAGCATCTCTGTTGCCGTGATAACGCGGCGGCCCAAAAGCCTGCATCGCTTGATGAGCTGCTTCTGAACGCTCGGAACTTCGTGGAACGGGATCTCAACGCCCAGGTCACCTCTTGCGATCATGATTCCTGCGCAGTATTCGGAGATCTCATCGATGTTGTCAACGCCTGCACGGTTCTCGATCTTGGCGATAACTTCGATATTGTCACCACCGTTAGCGTCTAAGAATTCACGCATTTCGATCATGTCTTCCTTGCGCGAAACAAATGAAGCTGCAACAAAATCGATGTCATTCTTGATGCCGAAGAGAAGGTCCTTCTTATCCTGCTCGCTCAGGAAATCGCCCTGCATTACCTTGTTCGGGAAGTTCATGGACTTCTGGTTGGAAAGGATTCCTCCGACTACGACCTCGCAGATAACGTCAGCGCCCTTGATCTCTTTGACTTCCAGGATAACGAGTCCGTTGTTGATAAGGACCCTGTCGCCCGGGTTAAGCTGCTCGGGAAGAAGCTTATATGTAACAGATACTCGTGTCTCGTCGCCCTCGACCTCATCTGTCGTAAGAATGAACTGAGCGCCGTCCTTAAGCTCGACCTTGCCTTCCTTGAAGGTCTTGATCCTGTACTCAGGACCCTTTGTATCGAGCATGATCGCGATAGGAAGATTCATCTTCTCCCTTACCCTCTTGATAAGGTCGATCTTCTCCTGGTGCTGTTCATGTGTACCGTGCGAAAAGTTAAGTCTTGCAACATTCATTCCCGCTTCGAACATCTTGGATAATGTCTCTTCATTATCCGAAGCCGGTCCTATCGTACAAATAATCTTAGTTTTGCGCATATAAATATCATCTCCTCAAAGCCACAAAAAAAGTTTTGCCTGATTGTATCATTTGTGTCCCTAAACTTCTGCACAATATTGTAAAATGTTTAAGTCAATATTTTATACATTGGAGGCTTTGCATATGGCAGACGTAAGACCTGAATCCCTTAAAAGGATCACAACCAAAGCCCTTGCTGACGAGTTTATTGCAGATCAGCTCAAGGCTATCAAGGAGCAAGTCGGTGACAAGAAAGTTCTCTTGGCCCTTTCCGGCGGCGTAGACTCATCAGTAGTCGCTGCACTCCTCATAAAAGCAATCGGAACAAATCTTGTTTGCGTTCACGTTAACCACGGACTCTTGAGAAAAGGCGAACCCGAGATGGTATGCAAAGTCTTCAGAGACGAACTCGGCGCTAACCTCATTTACGTTGACGCAGTTGACAGATTCTTAGGTCTTCTCGAAGGTGTTACAGATCCTGAGCAGAAGCGTCACATCATCGGTGAAGAGTTCATCAAGGTCTTCGCAGAAGAAGCAGCCAAGCTCGACGGCATTTCTTTCCTCGCTCAGGGAACTATCTATCCTGACATCCTTGAGAGCGAGCAGGGCATCAAGGCTCACCACAACGTTGGCGGACTTCCTCCGGAACTCGATTTCGAGCTCGTTGAACCCGTTAAGTATCTCTATAAGGACGAGGTCCGTGTAGTAGGTTCCGCATTGGGCCTCCCTGACAACATGGTTTACCGTCAGCCTTTCCCGGGTCCCGGACTTGGCGTAAGATGCCCCGGTGCCATCACAAGAGACAGACTCGAAGCCGTCAGAGAATCTGACGCGATCCTCCGTGAAGAATTCGAAAAGGCTGGCCTTGCAGGCAAGGTATGGCAGTACTTCACAGTAGTACCTGACTTCAAGTCCACGGGCATCAAGGACGGCAAGAGAGCTTTCGAGTGGCTCTGCATCGTACGTGCGATCAACACAACAGACGTAGTTCAGGTTACAGTTGAGCCCATCGATTACGACCTCATGTGCCGCATCACAGACCGTATCACCCACGAAGTTCCCGGCATCAACAGAGTCCTTTACGACTACACGCCGAAGCCGACAGCTACAGTAGAGTACGAGTAATATTATTTGCTCGCTTAGGTCCTCCGCGCTGCGCTTGTGCGGAATCGCTCGCAAACAATATTACTCTCTGGATTAAGTAATAAACTTTGAAAGCTCCTGATTGTTCAGGAGCTTTTCTATGCCATGAGTTCTTTGCTTGGATGATATAATCACCTTGTATGGGGGAGTAATTCCTTAGTATAGAAAATCAACAGGAAAGATGTCTATGAAACAACCTACAAGATATGAAATCACGGGGAAAATCAAAGGAATCGTTGAAGGGAAGATATCAAGAGATTCCGTAGATGATTGGGTTAATTACTATATTTCACATGATGATGAGATTGAAATGATTGATATTGAAGCGTGGCATTATCTGACTGAACTAGGAACTATGTGTGTACAGATTGCGCCCAATGAATATCTGTATACTACTGATGACCTTTTAAATCTTGTGAAAGAATATACCTAGTCGATTAAATCCTGAATTAAACATACTTAACCCCGGATGATATAATTTAGTTCAAGCGAGATGAAAACGGACCATTAATACTCTTAACAGTGAATAGGTAACGCTTATGTATTGTAATAAATGCGGTTCATATATACCCAGTATGCGCAAGGTCTGCTCCAACTGCGGAACGCCTGTTCCGGATCCTAATGCGCCGGCACCTGTTGTTGAACCACCGCCGGAGAAACGTTCCAATGGAATTGCTGTGGCAGGACTCGTAATGGGAATCCTTACTTTGGCACTTAGCGCGTTGCCCGGAATTCCTTTTCTCACAGGGCTTATGGGAATGATCTTCTCAATAGCCGGTATCGCGAAAAAGAATGCACGTTCCAAAGCGGCTGCAGTTGCCGGCCTGATTCTTTCGATCGCAGGATTAGCATTTAGTGTTATTTACCTGTTTGTATTTACCATTCCGGGTGTTACCAAATATCTGGCCAAAGCCGAGGAAGCCAGATCGTCCGTTAGTGCATTGGGAGTTATATTGCGCCATCTGAAGTAAACTACGTCAAAAGTCATTGGTTTACCGCTGCAGGAACAACTTGAAACACCAGATAATATAAAGGCTCCGGAATTTCCCGGAGCCTTGGTTATTTCTGAAGATATACTATTACATATCATTTATGGGTATGAGCGTTCCGTCGGATTTTACGTCATATCTCAGATCATATCCTTCGAGTTTCTTACCGTTCCAGTTTATTTCCCAACATTCAGTGAAAGTCAGGGCCGGAGTCGGAACATCGTGTATGTTGCAGTCCTTAAAGTTTATGTTCCTTGTCGATAAGAAGTATGCTGCACCGCTTGAACATTCATAGATCTCAGTGTTTATTATGTCGATACCGGTACTCGAGAATGCATCGACACCCAGGTCTCCGCAGCCGTAAAGACGCATCTTTTCGATCTTGATACTCTCGCAGTTTTCTAAATAGATAACTCCGCCTGCACAAGTACCCTTCTCTTTAGTATGACCTGCTGTGAAGCCTTCTACAGTCACGTTCTCGCAGTTGAAAAAGCCGAGAACGTTAGCATAACGAGGAAGGGCTTCCAATGTCGTTTTTGAAGGATCAGAATTCTTGGCCTTGATGATCAGATTCTTTACATCACGGACGACGAGTTCATAACCATCCGGTTTTTCTCTCCATTCGTAGTACTTAGTGCTTCCGCCGCCGTAATTCTTTGCCTTGGACAGATTGAAGTTGGTTCCGTCGAGAACTATGATCCTGTCAGGTCCGATGGCACTGAGGAACTCATCAATTGTCTTTACAGTAATTTCTGTTCCTGGAGTGACGTCCTTCTCCTTCTGGGTGGGGTCAGTGGGTTCTGTGGGTTCGGATGACTCACGGGATACTGTCTCGGGCTTGATGTCACGAAGCTTCATGGTTGTGAACTGATCGGCATCGAGCCTGTTGCCGTTAATGTCTTTAGCTTTAAGGTCTAAATCTGATCTGTACCAGTCAGTGCAGTTATTACCTTCAAAGCTGCAGCCGTCAACAATCGCACCATGATTCTCAAAATGGAAAGCGTTCTCCATGAATGTGTTTTTTGTTACCTCATTGGAGATGAAGGATACATTATCCGCACCAGTCGCGTATAGCAGGCCTTCAGACTTGTTGTCGTGGATCTTGCAGTTATAGACCGTAAAACCCGCGCCATTGTTAATGTTGAAAAGACAGTGTGCACCAAACTCGCCTTTGAGTCCGATATCATGAATATCACAGTTGCTGACAAGAACTTCCTCACAAATATTTGCATCAATTGCACCAACACTGCATTCATAGATATCGCAGTTCGTGACATTGAGCTTCTCACAGCCAAGTCCCTTAACACCGATCGTACCACATCCGTAAAGACCGCATGTGCTTACATTTACATTATTGCAATACTGAATTTGAAAAACGCCGCCTGAGCAGGCCTCGGTTACTCCTATTGTATGACCGGCCGTGAGGCCTGATACTGTGAGATTATCGCATCCGTCGAAAACAATTACATTCGCACCTCTCGGAACAGCCACAATAGTTGTCTTGCCTATTCCTGCACCACGTATCGTAAGGTTTTTAACATCATGGATTATCAGCTCGGCAGCAGTTCCTTCCGGGCCGCCAAGGGCCTCCCATGAATAATAATCGTGTTTAGATTTCCCGGCATAACCCGTTGCCTTGCTCAGATCGTATTCACCTTCAGCAAGTTCGATCACTGTTTCTGGAGCAATTGCAGCAAGGAATTCATCAACGTTCTTTACCTTGACCACACCACCTTCTGCCTTAGGTGCGGTAATCTCCGGTTCTGAAACATCTGCGGAAGCGTGTACTTCAGTCTGTGCTTCTGAATCTTTTCCGGCAACAGGGCCGGCTGCCATTCCGCATCCTGTCAGGAGCACTACAGCAAGGAATGCTGCAAGCATGCGTGTGCGACTCTTTTTATAGTTCATAATCTGATTAAGCCTTTCTTTAAGATTTCTCTTCTCCGTGGCAAAAGTTGTTGCGACAACAGCTGAGGGCAGTGCTGTTGATGATGCCATCAGAAGGAGCGTATTGCCGTAAGACTGCTTTTCTTCTTTGTTCATGGTGCGCAGCAGCATCTCATCGCAGCTCATCTCGCACGCACGGTTAAGCTCCCTGCGGATAAACCAGGTTATGGGATTGAACCAGTGCAAAGAGAGGATTGCCGCAGAGGCCCACTTGTATAGCATGTCAAAACGGCGGTAATGCATAAGCTCGTGACGGAGAATGTTTGTAAGCAACTCTTCATCGTACTCACGTTTAGGTAAAATGATCTTTGGTTTTAAAATGCCTAACATCATAGGCGAGCGGTTTGAATCCGTGAAATAGAGGTCAGGCTTTACGCCGGGAACCGCATCATATACCGCCTTTGTAAAGCTGTCGGGTTCCGTAAGGCTCTTTTTCAGACCGTAGCTGAATCTGAAATATGAGAGCACCGTGACCGCCATGCTTATAGCTGCACCGGCCGCCCAGACAGAAAGCCAGATCATTGGTGACTTCCAGTCAATGGAAAATGTAGCCTTGGGGGCTGCTTCGGGTACTGTCAGCTCCTTTGTTTCCGTTGCTTTATTAAGGGCAATCTGTGATTCAGAAGGTTCTTTGGATTCTTCTAAAACATGTTCCGTTACATTATCCTGCCCGGATACCGGAGCCGGATGAACGTTCTTAGGAACTGCTTCGTGATAATTCTCCTGATAGCTCATTTCGCTGTAAACAGCAGGTAGTGCAGCAGGCGCTTCTGCCTTCTCTGCCTGTGTGGGAATTAATCCCGGAAGAGGCAGTGCAAAACGCAAAAGCACCAGGAGCCATGCATAGTAATAAACCGTGCTGGGCATTTTACGCAAAACAGTATAACGGAGAGCCACGAGAAGCAACGCAAGAACAGTGCCGCTGAGCGTCATTACAAGCAATGAATACATTTTATTCCTCCACCTTGAACATTTCCCTTAATTCGTCCAGATCTTCCTGAGACAGACCGTTCGAATCGACAAGAGAAGCAATCAGATCACTGGCCTTGCCGTTAAAGATACGGGTAACAAGATCCCTGGTAGCCCATGTGCTGTATTCCTTCTCAGTGATGGCCGGAGAGTAATAATATACATTGCGTTTTTCCTGATGTACGGCGCCCTTGGATACAAGTCTGGAGATCAGCGTCTTGATCGTCGCAGGCTCCCATCCCTTTGATTCCTGAAGCTGTTCACGGATTGCCGTAACGGGCAGAGCGTCCTCTGCGCACCACAGCAGTTTCATGACCTCCAGCTCGGATTCAGTTATTTTGCTTGCAAGATTATCTGACATAAAAAAGCCCCCATAAAGCAGTCTACAATTGTAGCTTAAGCAAGTTTAATTTAGCATGACAGGCTACAACTGTCAACTCTATTGCAGGGATGCCCCAGATTTGCCTGAAAGTGCAGCAAATCATCTTACTTTTATTTTGCGATGTTATAATACTTTTGTACGTAAGTTTTCCGTCGGAACACTATTTTCCTGCATTTAAATACGGGTGATAAACAATGGCTAAACTCAGAAGTTATTCATGCGCAAAGTGCGCCGGTGTCCTGAACTTTGATGAAGAACAGGAATTGTTTGATTGTCCTTTCTGCGGCAATAAGTTCAATCTGATAGAACTCCACAGAGATGATCTGATCGGGCAGGCAGAATCTGCTCTCAGAAGACTTAGATTTGATACCGCAAAACAAAAATACGAAGCTATGCTTGTAAAGAATCCACGTGATTTCGAGGCTCTTCTGGGACTGGTACTTGCAAACGGCAACATAGTTTCCACCGAAGTCTTCAAGGATATAAACAAGCTGAAAGACTGCCAGTTAGGATTTGCAAAAGATGCACTGAGGAAAGCCAAGGCTGCCTCTGAAGAAAACACCGCATATTTTGATAAGCTGACTGAGCTGATCGATCTGGCCAAAGAGTATAAACAACTCTGCAAAGAAAACAGTGAGAGCACCGAGAATGCAAGAAAATCATTCCAGAAGATAGCTGATAATGATTACAAAGTTGAACTTGCCAGAGAAGAATCAAAAGAGACCTTGTTGGAGTTAACACGTCAGTGGTTTGCGCCGGGCGCATTTATTATTGCCCTTTATCTTTGTTATCGCCTGTCGGGAATGGATTCTTTTGACTGGGTTCTGCCTATGTTTCTTATCATAGCTTTCATTATTGCTTCGATCTTCGCCATTCATTATTTCTATTTTGAAAGAAAGAAAACGAGATATGCCAATATGGTTGGGTCAAAGATCAACCGCAGCCACGATGAGGCTGAATCATTGTCTGATGAGGCAAAGAAGATCAAGCGGGAATACTTCGAAAAATACAAAGAACTTAAAGATCTCGATCCTACCGTGGACGGATACACGCCACCGGCTGCTTCCAAGGTCGATGCAGGAACGGATCCTTTTGTAGATGTCACCAAGACAGTCAACTGCGCAAAGTGCGGTGGCCAGCTGTATTTGGATAAGGAAAAGAAACTTTATGAGTGCAAGTTCTGCGGTGTTGCTTACGGCACGTCACTGTTCTTCAACGATCCGTTTTCGAAGGCTAAAAAGGCGCTGGAAGCTGTTGATTATACCGAAGCAGATCAGAGATTCTCACATATGCTCATGGTGGATCCTCATAATCCTGATGCTCTGCTCGGCAGGGTTCTCTGCGCCGGCAGATGGCAGAACACCTCCGACATCGATATGGAAGACAAGATGCTTCCGTTTATGGAAGAACACTTGAAAGACAGAGCTGACGAAGCCGTACAGCATTCGAGCGAAGACAAAAAGGCATTCTTCGAAAACCTTAAGGCAACCGTCACCTGTTACATAAATTGGGCACACAGTGAACAGGAGATCAAAAGCGCTAAAAACGCCATTAAATATGCCAAGGAAAACGCAGCCCTTATTTTCTCGGATAAAGAGGATAAAGAGTTTAATGCAAAGCTCGCAGGACTAAAGAAAAGGGCTGATGACTGCGCGGCACTGAGAAAAAAGCTGCGCGCTGAATTCGATGAACTGAAGCGTTCGCTTGTTAAAGAGGAAACGGCATTCTCACAGAAAAGATCAAATAAGCAAACTGTTTAAATAGCAGTCTGTTTCCGCTATCATATGAAGAGAATAAATGGGATAGGAGAATTTTCGCATGGATACAATACTTGCCGAGAATATGAAGCGCCTGAGAGAGAAATATAATCTCACACAGGAGATAGTTGCTGTTTCTTTGGGAGTGCCTGATCTCGTTGTGTATAGATGGGAAGCAGGCCGTGAATACCCGGATAAAAGGATGATCAAGAAGATCGCTGAGTTTTATGAGATCTCCGTAGATGAATTACTGGAGAATAAAGTGGAAGTCATCCCTGAAGCTCCGGTATCAGAGAGCCTCCCGGAAAACTGCAAGATGTGCGGCGGAGAGCTTGTCTTCAATCATCTTGCCGGCACATGCAAATGCGCGAACTGCGGTAAGACCAAGTCTATTACCGAACTGTATCCGGGCTATGTTAAGTATGCTCCTATTACCAAAGCGCTTAACAAAGCCAATTTGATCTTAAACAACAGGACAACGCTGGCTTCCGCTGATGAGGCAAAGCTTCTTTTCAAGCAGGCTGCAGAGGAGTGCAGCAAATTTAATGATGAGGTGTCTTCCGAACTTGCAAAGTTCTGTAATGACGGGCTTGCAACAGTTAAGCAGTTTGAGATCTACTGCAGGGGCAAACATTTCTTTAAAAACAAGTCCTACAAAAGTGCTCTCGTTGAACTTGAGAAAGTTAAAGGCTACAGGGATGCGGACGAGATGATCGCACGCTGCAAAGGCAGCCGCGGGAGCAAGAATTAACTGCTCCGCATGATCACACATCCTATAAAGCCTGTTTACGATAAAGATTCCAGGGTGCTTATCCTGGGCAGTTTTCCTTCCGTTAAGTCCAGAGAGGAAGGATTCTTTTACGGGCATCCCCGGAACAGGTTCTGGAAGGTGACTTCTAGTGTTTTCGGCGAAGAACTGCCGCTTACGACAAGTGAGAAGAAAGCGTTTCTGATCCGTAATCACATAGCGCTCTGGGATGTTATAGGCTCTTGCGAGATCACCGGTTCATCTGATTCGAGCATAAGAAATGTAAAGGTCAACGACATATCGAAGATCCTTAAAACAGCTGATATCAAGGCGATATATCTTAACGGCGGAAAAGCATATCAGTTATATCAGAAGTATCTGTTCCCTTCTGTCCGCCGCGAAGGCATTTTGCTCCCTTCAACAAGTCCTGCCAATGCCGCGTGGAATCTTGAGAGACTTACCGGTATCTGGAAGATGATCAGAGAATAAAAGAACCGGCCTTGTTCCTGACCGGTTCTTATCATTTACATCTTCTATCTCTGCAGGTAATTATTCTTCACACACCAGTTTCCAAACCTGGAAAAGACATCATCACCAAACAGCTCTTTCAAGTACTCTGCATACTTTTTCATTGCCGCTTCATCGTATGCGGAATAATAGTCGTATGTGACCTGGTCTGCCTGAAGCTTTGCACAGACTTTTGAGAATGCATCGCTGCCGTATTCTTCAAAGAGGAACTGCCACAAGCGCTTCCCATAGTAATATTCGGGACCGCGTTCAGCCATACTCAAGGTGTTGTAATCAGCCACAAAAATGGTTTCGGCATTTTCGGCATGCACGGTCTCAGGAATGGGGCCTTCATCCCAGTTCTTCTTTTTGAGGACTTCAGCCATAACAGGATTCTTATCAGCAAGCGCTTTTACGACGGAATAACCCATGTAATCTGCGATGCCTTCGGTCATTATGTGGGACAGGCTGCAGTTTCTTCCGGTGACCGTATGTGTCAGTTCGTGCGCGAAATTTGAATAATCGATGTAATCATTTCTACGCCAGGGGTTATCCCTGAATTCAGGAATGGAATCCCAGAGTTCATCTGAGAAGAGTTCATATTCGCAGAAAAGCGCCTCTGAGGCATCTGCGCAGGAGATATAGCCCTTCGGTTCGCGGTCAGCTACAATGAATATCGCTATCTTCTTTCCAATCTCCCAGCCGTCCCAGGGATTAAAACCTGTTCCGTAGTAGCTTGAGTTGTTGTTAACTACACAATCGGGGTATGTGTCAGGAATAGAGGATATTCCCAGCTGTGATTCGATCTCATCAAGGATCTGTTCGATATTAGCGGCAAAATCTCCCGGAATGGTAATGTCCCTGTCGAGGAGGATAATATACTTATCGCCTTCTATATAGCAGAATTCCTCTGTAGTGACGCTGTGCTCCCTGACTCCGTCAAGCGTAATAGCCTTGTATGGTGAGATATCCTTCGGATTCTTTGATACTGCAGGTTCAGTCTCAGTGGTCTGGATCTCGGGCATTGTCCATGCCGTGTCTTCTGTCGTCTGTTCAGGCGCTTTATCGCATGCACATAAGAGTACACTTGTGCTGCAGGCCATAGCCAGCACCATTGAAACCGTCCTTTTCATCCATTTGATCTTCTTCATAATCTGCTTCCTTATAATCCAAAAGTTGAAGTTCAATGCTAATTATAATAATATATCTTGCTGAAATGCGGTGCGTTATCCGCATATCGAAGAAACTGCGAAAAGAGGAAGCCTTGCGCAATGGAACTGATTAAGGTCCTGTATATAGATCCCGGTACAGGCGGAATGCTTTTTACCGTCCTGTTCGGCATATTCGGTGTGCTGGTATTCTCCCTCCGCGCCCTGATGCTGAAGATCAAGTTCTCCTTAAGCCGCGGCAAGAATGCCAAAGTCAACAGCGAGAAGATCCCTGTCGCTATTTTCGCGGAATCCAAAAGATACTTTAATATCTTCGAGCCCATCCTGGACGAGCTCGAGAAAAAGCAGCAGAAGACAGTCTACCTCACATGCTCTGAAGACGATCCGATCTTCAAAAAAGACTATAAATACATAACAGGAGAGTTCATCGGTGAAGGCAACAAAGCTTTCTCAAGACTCAATCTCCTTAATGCTTCAGTGGTATTCTCCACTACTCCGAGCCTTGATGTTTTCCAGTGGAAGCGTTCGAAGTATGTCGACTGCTATATCCACATCATGCACGCGGCAAAAGACATCACACTCTACAGAATGTTCGGCACAGACCACTACGATGCTTTCATCCTGTCAGGCGAATACCAGATAGACCAGATCAGAAAGTTAGAGCAGATGAGAGGCCTTCCCGAGCGTGATTACGCGCTCTGCGGCGTTCCCTATCTTGATGTCATGAAAAAGCGTTTAGAATCTGCAGGTGAAGTTCCCGCTCACGAGAGAACAGTGCTTCTCGCACCTTCATGGGGTGAGAGCGGAATCCTTTCCAGATTCGGTGAGAAGCTTATCGACAACCTCATCACGACAGGCTACAAGATAATCGTAAGGCCGCACCCGCAGTCACTCGTTACAGAGAAGGAACTTTTGGACAGGCTGATGGCTAAATACGATGATTCCAAAGTCACATGGAATACGGATATCGATAATTTCGAAGTCTTGAGACAGTCTGACATCCTGATATCGGACTTCTCCGGCGTCATGTTCGAATTTGCAATGCTCTTCGACAAGCCCATTATCTATACAGATACGAAATTCGATCCCGCACCTTACGATGCGGACTGGTTCGAAGAGACACCGTGGACATTTGCTATCCTTCCCTCTCTGGGTCTTGAATTAAACGATGAGAATGCAAAGGATATCAAGTCTCTGATCGACAGATGCATCGAAGATCCTTCATTCACTGAAGGCCGCGCAAAGGCAAGATCCGACATCTGGGTCAATATCGGTGAGAGCGCAGAAAGATCTGCTGACTTCATCATCAAAAAATACAAAGAGGTTGCTGAGAAGCAGGCCGCTTTCGAAGCTGATGCCAAGGCAAAGAAAAAACAGAAGGAAAAATCCAAGCGTGTGGAGGTGGCTAAATGACTTTCTTATCTGCACTTTACACGCTGATATTATCGCCGTTAGAGCTCCTTTTCGAAGTCGTGTTCACGGTCGCAAACCGTATCATCGGCAACCCCGGATTATCGATCATATTCTTAAGTCTCGCCTTCAATTTCCTGGTTCTCCCGCTTTATAAGAGAGCTGATGAACTGCAGGCTGAAGAGCGTGACATCCAGGCGAAGATGGCTTACCGCATCAAGCGCATCAAGAGCACATTTAAGGGCGACGAGCGCTTCATGATGCTTCAGGAATATTACCGCATCAATCACTACAAGCCGGTCTACCAGCTCAAGAGCTCTGTCTCTTTGCTCCTGCAGATCCCGTTCTTTATCGCAGCTTACAGGCTCTTGTCCAGAATGCAGTGCCTGCAGGGCGCAAGCTTCGGATTTATCTCTGATCTCGGCGTTGAAGACGCGACTTTCACGATAGGAAGCTTCCCTGTAAATGTCCTCCCGATCCTGATGACGCTTATCAACATCGTATCGGGAATCATCTATACAAAGGGACACCCTTTAAAGTCTAAGATCCAGGTCTACGGCCTTGCTGTCGTATTCCTCGTCCTGCTCTACCACTCCCCTTCAGGACTCGTATTCTACTGGCTCTTGAACAACGTATTCTCACTTGTTAAGAATATCTTCAACAAGCTCAAGAACTCCAGGAAGATCTTATATATCCTGTCTGCTGTTGCAGGCGCAGGTGTTGTTGCCGTGATCTTCCTTAAGAGCGGCTTAGACTTAAGACAGAAGATACTTTTGGGCATAGCAGCGCTCCTTCTTGAGCTCCCGCTGATACTGAGCTTCATAAAGAAAAAGCCTCAGACTAAGGTATATGAGAAGAAGAACGGCACATTCTTTGCAGGCGCTGTCCTTATGGCTTTGATCACGGGATTACTTATTCCGGCTTCTGTCATCAATGCTTCAACTGATGAATTTATCGAAGTGTTAAGCCCCTCAACGCCTGTGCTCTATATCGTTAATGCGATGCTCCTGTCATTCGGCAGCTTCGTGCTCTGGGGAGGCATTTTCTACTTCTTCATGAGCGATAAGATGCGCACCTTCTTTACCAAGGCTATCTGGATGATGTGCGGCGCTTCAGTTATCAACTACATGCTGTTCGGCACAAAGCTCGGCACGCTCTCTTCCACTCTGCAGTACAAGACCGCTCCGGCATTCGGCCTTAAGGATTACCTTATCAATGCTCTGGCAGTTATTGCTGCCTGCGCAGCTTTGTATTTCATCATCACGAAGTTTAAGAAGATCGCACTTCCCGTTCTTCTTGTAGGTATCCTTACTGTTATCGGAATCGGTTCGTACAACACATCCAAGATCGTCAAGTTCTACTCTGAATATGCTGCGCGAACACACGCTTCCGATATGCCGTCCATTCCTTTGAGCAAGACGGGAAGGAATGTCGTAGTTATCATGCTGGACCGTGCAGTCGGTGACCTGGTTCCATATCTTCTTAACGAGAGGCAGTCACTTCAGAAACAGTTTGATGGCTTTACCTATTATCCGAATACGATCTCATACGGTACCCACACGATTTTCGCAGCACCGGCGCTTTACGGAGGCTATGAATATACTCCTGAGAGGATCAACGAGAGATCTGATACGCTGCTTTCAGACAAGCACAACGAAGCATTAAAGCTCATGCCCGTTCTCTTCGGCGATGAGGGCTATGACGTATCTATTATAGATCCGCCCCTTGCTGGCTATTACTGGAATCCCAACCTCAATATCTACAACGATCATCCGGAATTCCACACTTACCTTACAAGCGGCAAATTCAATATCGTGGAAAACGACATCAATGTCTCAGAGGAAGCTTCAGGACGCGTTATCAGATCACGCAACCGCAACTTCTTCCTTTATTCACTGATGAAGACCGCACCGGTCATTCTTCAGGAGACTCTCTACAACGGCGGAGTCTATAACGAATCCGTCAATACCGCAGTAAGAGTTGACGGCACTTCTGAGACAAACGCTCTTGTCCAAAGGCAGACCGGACTCTCACAGAGTGTCGGATACGATCTTGATTTTCTCCAGTACTATGCAGTACTCGATAACCTTAAGAACATTACGGAAATAAACGATAACGGACAGGCATCCTTCGTATTGTTCACAAACGAGACGACGCATTCCCCGTGCCTTTTGCAGAAGCCTGATTACAAGCTCGCTTATACGGTCGACAACACGGCATATGACAGGAATCTTAATTTAGGCTACAGGCTTAACAACAAAACGCTCAACATGTATTCGAACGATCAGGTCACTCATTACCACGTAAACATGGCTGCTTTCATAAAGCTTGGAGAATGGTTCGATTACCTGCGCGAAAACGGTGTCTGGGACAATACGCGTATCATCCTTGTTTCCGATCACGGAGCATCAGTCGGTTTCCATGACGTTATGTGCATTAACAAGGAGATGAGCGGATTCCTTCCTCTCCTGATGGTAAAGGATTTTGGTTCATCAGGCTTTAATGTCTGTGAGGATTTCATGACCAATGCGGATACTCCGGTCCTTGCAACAGACGGCATAATCAAGAACCCCGTAAATCCTTACACGGGCAATCCTATCAATTCCAATCTCAAGACCGGAAAGGAAAAAGTCTTCCTGTCAGGAGACTACGTCCTCGTCAATAACAGGGGCAAAACAACGTTCAGTATGGCTTCCTGGTACGTGGTCGAAGGCAATCCCCATAAGTCCAACAGCTGGGGATATGTTGGTGAGAAATAAACAAAGGGGCCGTTAAGACGACCCCTTTTCTATTAATTCCTCTTTAAGCTTTGTATCAGCCTTCGATATTACAGATCAGCTGACCGCCCTTTGTGTAATACTTGACCGATATCTTATCCGGTCGTGTCTTGTAGAACTTCTCGAATCTGTCCTTTGTAGGTTCGATAGTGCTTCTTACTGCGGACATCTCAGCAAGTCTCTTAAACTCCTGCATCTGCTCATTGTTCAGGGAATACTTGACTCTGAATGTGAGGTAGATCTCGTTGCCCTTGATCTCAAGACTCATATCATCACAGTTCTGAATGTAATCCTGTGTCTGCTTCTGCTCATTAACAAATCTGTCTATCTCAGACTTGCTGATCTTCTGCTCGAGTGTTCTGTCATCGTGACAACCGGTGAACATGAACAGGCACATGAAAACAACTAATACACTGGAAACAACCTTACGCATATAAACACCCTCCTGATTAATCCTCACGGATATTAGATAAATAGTAGATATAGTTGAAGTTCGTGTCAATGCGGCACACCTCCCCAAGCCTTAAATTGTGCATATTCCCCTCTGAAAACAGGACAAAATGGTCAAGGTGTATAATATAGGGTAAGTATCCGGCAGACAACGGATACTCTGGGCCGCTATTTGCTTGGAATAAGGAGGGGACAAACATGCGCCTGAAAGATAAGAAGACTCACATGAGGAGGGTCGTGGGTGCCTTTGCTGCATTCATGTGCCTCATCATGATCCCGACAGTAAGTATGGCAGCCGGGTTCGTCACGACCGGCGAAGTCGATACGGTTGGTTTTGCGACCGACCTCGCTTTCTATGCCGGTGCTTTCTCAACTGCCGTCACGGCATCGATCAATCCGTCTGCCACAATGGCTTTCCTGGCTATCTTAGGTGCGATCGAGAATGCCGCAGTATATTCACCTGATTCGGCATTGCTCTGTAATATCGCTGATTTCCTAAACGGCGTTCCGATCTTAAGAGAAGTGGGTAAGCTCCCTATAGCTAACCCCTACGCAGCGGTATTCCTTACACTTGTAGCGGCTGCACTCATTGTCATTCACTCATTTGCCGAATCCAAGTTCGTATCAGAAGAGACCATCGATAAGCTGGATAAGCTCATCGGATACATCTGCACGGTCGCTATCTCATTGCTTCCTTTTGTAACCAACGATGCACTGGAAGCTGATCCTCCGGGAATCAAGGGAGGCGCAATCGCACACTCGGTCAGCATTTTCGGGCAGGCATCAGGCTCGCCCACGTTAGGAACTTATCTTCTTGCAGGAGTTACCGTCATCGCGATCACGGTCTTTTATAACTGCATCTATTCCTGCATAGACGACTGGGAAGTCATCGTTGCCGCATTCCCTATGAAGGGAACGAGCCTTATCTGGCAGATCATTAAGGCACTGATCCACGCGGGACTTCTCGTACTCCAGGTTTTCGCACCTGTAATAAGCTTCATCATAAGCATTCACCTTGCGGTCGCAGGACTGTTCCTGTTCAGGATCCTTAAGAGGAATGCCCAGTACTATAAGGACGTCTATGTTTTCACGATCCTGCGGAAGATCTTCAAGAGAAATGACGAGATACCGAGGATCGAAAAGCACGTCCCGAGAAGACTTAAAAAGCTCTATCCCAACATGGAACTTGCCATGTCCGTCTACACTTTCCACGGCTATGCGCGCCTCGCAAAGCGTTCGAGAGTATGGCTCATAAAGGAAGGCGATAAGATTGATCTCGTTTATAAGAGACTTATAAGAAAACCTTATATCATCTCCTGGAATGAGATCAGGGAACAGCAGGAAGGCAAGAAGATATATCTTGAGAGCTGCGCGAGATTCCTGAAGATCCGCACGGAAGACTTAAAGCTCGAACTTGTCATGTCCAACCGTTATAAGCCTGAAGCAGAGATGCTCTCTGAGCTTCTGGGGCTTGAGGATTTTGAACCTGTTAAGCAGGAGATAAAAGAGACCAAAAGGCTTAAGCGCAAAATAAGGCGCGGCAAGTCTTCTGTTGAGACGGTCTAAGGCTTAAGCACAGTTAAATATACGCAAATGAATACTGCCGCATCATTCCTGCGGCAGTATGTTTTTCTCGTAATAGTGTTTGATGATCGACCTTCTCGTAACGATCCCTATGAACATTCCACGGTCATCCGTGATCGGTACGAAGTTGGAATCCATGGTCTTTGTTATGAGTTCCTCAACAGACTGTGTTATAAGCACAGGTCTGTACTTATACTTGTTGAGGTTCACGTCAGAGAGCTTGAACTGCTTTAAGCTCTCAATGGCCAATGTGTGGGGCTCTCCGCCCTCACCTTTTACGATGAACCACAGAAGGTCGCCTTCGCTTACTGTTCCGACATAGTGGCCTTCCCTGTCGATGACAGGTACTGCGGCATAAGAGGTGCTGTGCATCTTCTCCAGTGCCTGGTCTACTGTTATGTCGTTATAAAGATATGTGATTTCCTGTTTGGGTCGTGTAAAAAAAGCTATATTCATTAAGCGCCGCCTAGATCCTTATCAATTCTTACCTGGAATGGTGTTGCAGTCAGACCGTTCTGAGCATGCAAAGGTGTCGGTCCGTAGGAGAAGAATGCATATCTTACCTTTGACGGGAACTCAACCAGGGGACATGACAGAAGGATAGTCTTGCCGTCGAAGTCTACTGATGCTTCAGCCGGATAGAACTTGCCGTCGTCGCCAGCCACTTCGAAGCCTGAATCGTCAGGACCGAAGCCTGTCGTAAGGTTGAGAAGGAGATAATCTCCGCCGAATGTGATCTCTACGCCCTCGCCTCTTCTCGCGTCAATGATGAACGGTGATACTGCGTCGACCTTTTCGAAGCCATAGACGAACTTCTCAGCCAGAAGCGCCAGTCTGTCACCCGGTGTCTTCTTGTCGGACGGGAACAGATTGTTGAATTCACCGCAGTCAACGGTTACCGCCATGTAGACGTTAGGCATATCGATCGCCACGATCTGCTGCTGCTCACGGAGGAGCGGCCATGACATGTCGTCAAAGCCCATGTATTTACGGTCTTTGGAAATATACATCGGAAGCTGGCAGAAGATAAACGGCAGCTGGTCATCGAAGAACACGTCGCGCCATTCCTTGATCATGGTCTCGAAAACATGTCCGTACTCAGACTGGTGTCCGTCAGTATCCGCCTCACCCTGATAGAAGATAACACCGCGCAGTGTGTATGGCGCGATCCTCAGGATCATGCACTCAAAAGCGGCGCCAGGACGTCTGGGAGACTTGTGTCCGACAGGTGCCGGCCACGGTGCAGGTCCGAACTTGATATCTGCTTCGGGATATGTGAGATATGGGTTCTCTTTAAGTGCCTCGTTGAGCACCTTATTGTATTCAGCGTATCTTTCTTCGAACTCGGCATCGGCCTTGTCGAATTCTTCCGGAGTAAGCTCGGAAGCCGCGTCGTCAAAATCCTTGATATACTGTCTGCCTTCCTTGGTGGAAAGCAAAGATTCAACGCTCTGCCAGTTGTCTATGGTTGCTCTTGTGGAGCAGCACTGGATGACGCCGATCTTGGCATCAAGTCTGGATTCAAGTTCTCTTGCAAAATAGAACGCTACGGCACTCATCTGGCCTGCAGTGGAGCTGTCGATGTCGATCCATTCGGTATCAGCCTCAGCCTTGGCCTGTCTCTCGCTCAAATGACCGAAAGTGGGAACCCTGTAGAACCTTATCTCAGTCTTTCCGATCTTAGGGATAATAAACTTGGCAAATTCGGATCTGGTAAGCGGATAATCCATATTACCGCCGCCTGCAGCGAGCCATACCTCGCCCGCATAAACGTCCGTAAGTCTCTTTACTTCAGTATCATTCTCGAAGACCCTGATCTCATACGGACCGCCCGGCTCATCAACCGGATCCAGGCAGATAAGGAAACTTCCGTCCTGCTCAGTTCCGCAAGTGCCTGTAGATACTTCATCCCCGTCTTTTAAAAGAGAAGCCCTTATTACACAGGTCTTATCGGAAAAGCCAAACACACGAAGCTCAGCGCCCCACTGGAAGACCATCTTATCCTTAAAAATGCCGTTTAGTGTAATTGCCATACCTTTTTATTATATCAAATTCCTAAAAATGTAAATCTAACAGATATAAGATACCCGATAATTGTTAGCACAATGTTAGGAGCAAAGCACCAAAGCCTAAACAACTGATGAATAATGTTTAGCCGAAAAATGTCTCACAGAAGACCAGAGCTTTTGCGGCATCACCGTTCATCGTTATGCTTCCCTGGGATACGGCAACGACAAAATCCTTTTCGCCGTTTAATACTGCTGCGAAAGTCTCCGCATCGGCATCGATATAAAAAGGCGCATTAATATACTCATAAGGAGCAACTTCAGCAATGCCGTCTTCAATCTTTACGTATAACGGCAGGTTATCGAGATTGCCGTTCAAGGTAATCTGGGTAGCTGTGTCCTGAAGAAAAGAGACCTTTTTTGCCTTCGCTTCAACTGCCTTGAAGATGCTTCCGAATGTGGGTTCTACCTTCTTTTGCATATTAGATCACTCCTTAAAAATATTATTCCTTTACAGCTTTGCCCTCAAAAGCAAGTATCCATGAGATGGGAACTGCCTTTGACGCAAAGTGCAGAAGTTTCTGTGAGAACGGATATGAGATCATCCTTCTGCCCCTGACAGACGCTTTGAGCGTTGCTTTTGCGAGCTTAACAGGATCTACGACAAAATTCTTACGCCAATCTGTAAAATTTGTTTCCTTTCCTTCAGTCGCCCTTCTCTGGAAATCCGTGGCGACAGGGCCCGGGCAGACTACCATAACGTCAATGCCCATGGGCTTTAACTCGCAGCTCATGGCTCTCGAGAAAGATATTACATAAGACTTGCTCGCCGCATAGCACGCAAATCCGGGCTGCGGCAGGAAACCCGCCGAAGAGCCTATATTTATTATCTTTGAACGCTCCCTACCTTCCTGCTTCATGAAAGGCGCAGCGATCTTTATCATCAGGCTTAATGCCGTGCAGTTAATTGCGATAGTATCGGATAAGGCCTTATCAGACTTATCTGCCATGAGGCCCTTCATGCCCATGCCCGCTGAGTTGATAAGAAGGCCTACCTTTGGCTTTTCTTCTTCCAGCTTGGATTCCACTTTCTTAATGCCGGCATCAGAAGAAAGATCTGCTGAGACAGGAATTATCTTCACGCCGTCAACAGAAGATGCCAGTTCATTAAGAGCATCCTCGCGCCTTGCTATTGCCCAAATCTCATCAAAAGGGGTTTTAAAGAATTCACCGTTATCACGTGCAAGAAGCTCTATAAAAGCTTTTCCTATGCCTGATGAAGCTCCGGTTACAATTGCGATTCTTTGGTACATAAACGCTTCTCCTTGGAAGAAGTTCCGTACCTTCAATAATACACTCTATAAAAAAATATTAAAAGAGAATGTCCTTAAAGCAGACTCTCTGCTTATTGTTGTCGTAATCGAAGCAGTGTCTGGAGCCGCCGGCGCAGTATTTCTCATGCTCACAGCTCTGGCACTCTTTGCAAAGCGAAGACAGGGGCTTTCTGAATTCCTGGAAACGGTTGAACCAGACGTCGCTGAACTTATCCTTGTAGATATTTCCCTGAACAAACTCAGGTCTTTCTTCGATATCTAGGCATGCCGTGATGTCGCCGTTTACTCTTATAGCAGCAGTATGTGTTCCTGCGCCGCAATAGAAGAACCAGTCTCTTACTTCCCTCTCGTATTCAAGGCCGAGATAGTGGGAGCACCCGTAACCTACAGGGATGCCCTGTTCTCTTTTCGCGCGGATAAAGTTAAAGATATATCTCTGGTCATCAGGCGTAAGGAGCATGTCGGGATATTCCAAAGCTCTTCCCATCGGCTCAATTCCGATAACACGCCATGAATCGAGATCCATCTTATCCAGGATCTCATAGAGTTCGTCTAATTCGCCGATATTCCTGTGATTTACAACGGTCGTAACCTGGATATGCCTGAAAGCCTTGCGGTCAATGAGGTTCTGGATTCCTTCCATAGCCCTGTCGTAACCGCCCTTGATGCCTCTTTGCCTGTCGTGTGTATCGCGGAGTCCGTCGATACTTACAGACACGGTGCCCATCTTTACTCTCGCAAGCATATCGGCAACATCCTTTGTGATAAGCGTAGCATTTGTAGTCATGCCCCAGTGAAAACCTTCACTGACGGCATAACCTAAAAGCTCTTCAAAATCAGGATATAAAAGCGGTTCTCCGCCCGTGATGCAGAGCTGGACCTTCCTAAGATCGAAGTTCTCCTTCACATCTCTTAAGACCGCTTTGAAAGCTTCCTTATCAGGTCCGTGCCCTAAGCCGGGCTCACAGGAACTGCCGCAATGAAAACATTTCGAATTGCAGCTTCTCGTTAATTCAAAAAACAGGTAGATCAGATCCGGCTTCTCGAAAAGCCTGGCTCTTTCTTCAGCCTTCCTGTCGAGATAAACCTTCTTAGCCTCAGCAATATCCAGAGTCATCAGTCGTTTATGTCCTCCGGCGGAGGTCCGTAAACGTCGACTTCGTTGTTGTCGACTGTTGTGTCACTGGGAGGTCCATATACGACTTCCTCAGGATTGGAATTGTCAGGATCTTTCTCAGACACTGTGGTGTCTGTCTCGTCCGTGACCTCCGCGGAGGTTGTTACGTCTGACGGCGGGGGACCATACACGTTGACTTCCTGCGGCGGGCCATATACACAGCCTTCCACAGCAATGCTAAGCGCACCGATTCCTGCTGCGATTGCAGTAAAGGTTAATGGTTTCTTAGATCTTTTCATCGTCTTAAATCCCCCCGGTTAGTTTCTGGATCAAGCGAGTGTTTCTTCGTCTGAAGGATTGTCGAAAGAGTTATCTCCGCCAAGTCCCTTGAATCCTGCCATCGGTCTCGATGCTGTGGGAGCAGCCTTCGAGTTAGGATCCATTATTGAAGGTCTCTGTCCTTCCAATGCAGCACCCATTGCAGGTGCAGTCATTGCGTTCTTTGTGTCGCGCTCTTTGTCAACTATCGCAGAAGGTCTTACGATTCCGCCGTAAGCAGATGTGTGCTCTTCCTGTTCAACGGAAACATCACGGCTGCTCTGGGCTCTTCTGAAGAAAGCTGACTTATGGGATGTTGCAGAATCAGCGATGCTTGTGTAAGCAGCCTTTGCCTTCTCATCTGCAAGTCTCTTTGCTTCTTCCTCTTCCTGTCTCTTCTGCTCTTCGAGACGTCTTGCTTCCTTAGCTTCTTCAGTTTCCTTGAAAGCGGAAACACCGGCCATGGAAGGAGCTGCCCATACAGGTGCTCTGCCGGAATTGTTATAGCTCTTTCCTGCAAGGAGGCTTCCTAACTGGTGAGAGTTGGAAGAAGCCTTTGCCTGCTCCTTGGAAAGTGACGGACCGGAGATGTCCTTGGATGCGGAAGCTCCGACACCGGAAGATGAGCCGCTCTTAAATGACATCAGAGGATTGCTCTTGATCTCACTTACACTAGCGGGTTCCTTCTCTGTGTTCTTATCTTTTCTGTCGTTAAGAGCCTTATCGTAACCGGGAGCTGAAGCAATTGCGGAAATGCCCGGAGCTACTGTGCTCTCAGAGGATGCCAGGGTGTTTCTGAAGAATGCTGATGTCTTAGCCTGAGCCTTAGCTCTCTCAGCCTTGATCTCTCTTGCAGCCTCAGCTTCCTTCATTGCCTTCTCAGCCTCTGCAAGCTTTGCTTCTGCCTCAGCCTTTGCAGCTGCTGCGATCTGTGCAGCCTTCTCAGCCTCAGCCTTTGCGCGCTCAGCAGCAAGTGCTTCTTCTCTTGCTTTACGCTCTTCTTCGAGCCTTGACTGTTCAGCAGCTCTTGCAGCCTCTTCAGCCCTTCTGGTCTCTTCTGCAAGTCTTGCTTCCTCAGCCTTCCTTGCTTCTTCGGCTTTTCTGGCCTCTTCTGCTTTTCTGAGCTGTTCAGCGATTCTTGCTTCCTCAGCTCTTCTGGCTTCCTGAGCCTTCTTAGCTTCTTCGATCCTTGCCTTTTCGGCCTCTCTCAAAGATTCCTGGATCTTTCTTGCTTCTTCAGCCTTAGCCTCTGCTTCAGCCTTTGCAATAGCAGCGAGTCTGATTGCTTCTTCAGCCTTTCTTGCCTCTTCCTGTCTTGCTCTCTCGGCTGCTTCAGCTGCTTCCTTAGCTTTTCTGGCATCCTCAGCCTTCCTTGCTTCTTCTGCAAGTCTTGCTTCCTCTGCCTTTCTTGCTATCTCGGCTTTTCTAGCTTCTTCAGCTGCCTTAGCTTCCTCGGCGGCCTTCTTCTCGGCCTCGATTCTCTTAGCTTCGGCATTCTTTCTTATCTCTTCTACTCTTGCAGCCTGGGCAGCTCTTCTCTCCTCAAGGAGCTTGGCAGCCTTCTCGCGCTCAGCGATCTGTTCAGGTGTAAGTTCATTCTTAGGACGTCTGATAGGTTCAGCCTTCTTCTCTTCCTTATGTGAAGCAACTGCTACCGCGCCGGCCAGAGCACCGGGTGCCACAGCAGGAGCTGCGGGCTTAAATGCAGAGAATGCAGGCTTTGCAGGTGCCTCAGGCGCTTTGCTTGCCGCAGGCTTGAATGCGGATGCACCGGGTCTTGAAGCAGCAGGCGTTGTTGCTGCCGCAGAAGGTGCAGATGCAGAAGGCTTGAACGGTGAGTAAGCTGCTGAAGGATCTGCAGAAGGAAGTGTTCCCGGAACCTTGGAAGGCTTGAAAATACTCTTAAATGCAGAATTCTGTGCACTGCGGTTAACCTTCGGATTTGCTGCAGGCTTAGCTGCTGTCTGTGCTGCTGCATTAGCAGTCTCAGCAGGCTTTGCTGCTTCAGGAGCGGGCTTGAAAGGATTGACGAATCCGTTCTTGTTTACAGCAGATTCAGCGGGCTTAAATGCGTTCTTTGCTGCATGGCTCTGAGCAGCAGGTGCTTCATCAGAAGCAAGACCTGTGTGCTTTGCAGCTGTTGTGCTTGCGGGCTTGAATGCAGAAGAAGCAGGCTTTGCTGTCTCAGCAGGCTTTGATGCTGCTTCGCTCAAAGGCTTGAAAGCATTTCTGACTGTAGGGTTCTGAGCTGCATCCTTAGTCTCGATCCTGTTATCAGTTCTGAATGCATTCTTCATTGCATTGTTCTGAGCGACAGAATCTACTGTGGGCTGGATTCCGGAAGCGTTTGTAGGCTTGAACGGAGTCTGAGTCCTGGAACTCATTGTTCTGGCTGCTGCCGTTGTTCCGGCAACACCACCCAAAGCAGTCTTTGCCTGAGTATTAGTGCCTGCGGATCTGTTAAATGCATTGCTCTTCAAAGCGGGCTTTTCGCCAGCCTTATCAGCAGGCTTGAATGTACCGCCGAACTTTGTATCTTCCGTAGCCTTGGGAGATTCAACAGAACGGTCTGAAGGAAGCTTCATGGGACCCTTGTGCTGGATGGGCTTTGCCTCAGTACCGGGTGCGGGCTTGAAAGGACTGATCTCGCCTGCTTCCATTGCCTTGATCTCCTTCATGGCAGTAGCAGCATTGAACGCCTTGTGATCCTTTTCCTTGGGATCAGCTGCAATCGGCATTGCCTTGACGGGTCCTAAATAGCCGAACTTATCAGCGATAAAAGTAACACCCGGAATAAATGCGATGGCAAGGTCAACACCTTCGAGTTCCTTCTTGTCCTTGAGGTACTTATATCTTGCGATTGCAGCACCTGAACCGAGGATAAGGAGGATCAGCCACAGCCAGTTAGCCTTTACAACAGGGGTCTTTTTCTTGCCGGTTGTAGCGAGTGCTGCAACTACGGGTGAAGGTGTGGGAGAACCTGTAGGTGTGGGTGTGCCCTCACCTGTTCCGCCGTTTCCTGTTGTGGTCGTGGCTGCACCGGACTCATTTGTAACTGTAGTTGTCTGACCGATCACTCCGGCAGCAACACCTGCTCCCGCACCATTAATATTCGGATCAGATGCGTTCAGGTTCGTGTTGTCAGGTGCCAGTGTTTCTGTCGGCTTAGGTGCCTCAGTCGCTAACAATGTTGTTACTGAGGTTGTAGTATCAGCTGCCTGTGTGTTGGTAGGAGCTTTTGTATTTGTAGGCTTCGGCTTCTTTGTAGCCGTCGGCTTGGGTTTCTTTGTTGCTGTAGGCTTAGGTGCCTGTGTATTCGTGTTGGTAGGAGCCTGCGTATTTGTAGGCTGAGGCTTCTGTGTATTTGTAGGCTGCGGCTTTTGTGTTGCCGTAGGATTGGGCTTCTTTGTAGCCGTAGGCTTCGGCTTCTGCGTTGCCGTAGGATTGGGCTTCTTTGTAGCCGTGGGCTTCGGCTTCTGCGTAGCCGTAGGATTGGGCTTCTTTGTAGCCGTGGGCTTCGGCTTCTGTGTTGCCGTAGGATTAGGCTTCTTTGTAGCTGTAGGCTGCGGCTTCTGAGTTGCTGTAGGATTAGGCTTCTTTGTAGCTGTAGGCCTGGGCGTGTTTGTATTGGTCGGCTTGGGTGTGTTGGTATTTGTAGGCTTGGCGGGTGCCTTGGTATTTGTAGGCTTGGGAGCAGAAGTAGGATTTCTTGAAACCTTAACGTTTGAAACCTCAGGCTTCAAATTTGATAGCGCCGTACCTGTGATATTTAAATGAAATTCACCGTTAGGTTCTCCATCATCACCATTCCACCCTTTTATTGTTAAGGTGAGATAGTCTCCATCTCCACGAACTTTAACCGCACCAGTGCTTTTTGCATATACATCTGAACCAAAGTCGATTTTGCAATCTACATTCTGACCCTTGGAATAGCCAGATACAGTAATATACAGATTGGCCTCGTCACCACCCCAGCTCTCTGCTTTGGCTGTGACCTTGCCGGCTGCCAAAACTTCATGAGAATCATAAAAAACGAACGCATAAGAGAATCCGATAAGCATGCACAAGAGCAAGCATATCGACTTAAGCGAGAAGCGACCCGAATTGCTACCCGTCATCAGTATTAACCTCCAAAATACACAAGCACACAAGTCCCCTAATATAGATATTAGAAGATATTAAAATTATACAAGTTTGCACCTTGTATTTTCAAGTACTTGAAATGTCATGAAAAACTGATAAATAGGGCTTTTTAAGGCTGTTCTTCATTGTTCTGTTCGAGAACTTCTTCATCAGGAACAAAGCCTTCGACAGCTTCCTTCGCGGCAGGGATAATTGCCTCTTCACCGGACTTCAAGATCTCAGGTTTTTCTTCTGGAACTGTAGCGGGACGGTCAATCTCGGCATTGGATACTTCTGTACCGATCTGAGGTCTCATGGCAGAAGTGTATGTGGTGTCTTCTTCTGCTTCTTCGGTCGTAACTCTGGCCGCTGTAGGGCGCTTTAAGGCTGTAGGCTTTACCTTCTGAACGGGAGCGTCCGTGATCCTGACTTCAGAGGGAGCTGCTGAATCCATTACGAGTGCGGGAGTCTCCGCTTCCTTGCCTACCTCATCGGAATCAAGCTCTTTTCGCTGCTGCTGGCGCGCTTCAAGAGTATTCGAATAAACAGGTCTTATGGGAGCTGTATTTGATTTCTGAAGATAGCCGTTGATGATGATCTGCTCTTTTGCCTTGTCGATCTCTTCGGCCTTTTTTGAAGAGATGCCGAGAGAACCGAAGAGGTCTTTTGCTTCCTTTTCTTCCAACTGGGCTTCGCTCTTTCCTCCGAGCAAAGTATTCCTGGAAGCTGCTTCCTCCTCTTCGATCTTTTTGGGATCTCTGGAGCCGCGCTTGATCTGGCGGATCTTCTTTTTGCCCGTTTTGGGAGAGATAGCCTCGACGCGGTTTACGACCTGCTCAGCCCTCCACTGGGTATCGAGCTGATCGTCGATCTTCTCTTTGCGCTTATCTCTGATCTTAAGGACAATAAGTGCGATTGCAAGACCAACTGCAACAGCTATGGCGATGCCGATAACGATCGGTTCTAACTGGCGGTTGTCTTCAAAGATATTTGCCATGAAGATATACTGCATGTTATTTATCCTCCTGTGCCTCGTCCGGTTTATTCTCTCCGGATCCGGCAGCAATTACCTCATTTTCTTTATTGTCATTCCCTGTATCAACAGGATCAAAAGGCATTATCAGTTCTTCTCTTTTTCTCTTATCAGCCCTCTTCTTCAGGACGATCGAGACGGCCACGATGGAACCTGTCACAACTACTGCTATTATAACAACTACGACGAGAATCGTTGAGGCTTTTCGGATCATATTAGAGGCAAGGTCTGGCTTGTCATCGTAATAAACACCTCCGCAGGTGTCGCCTATTGTCTCTTCGGTGGTATCAACGATCGTTTCCGTGCTCCAGGTGTTCGGCTTCGGCTTATCAGGCGAAGGCGTGATTATAATGCCTTCGTAATCGTTTAATGCAATGCCGTTAACACCCAGCGGGACAGCGTGATCGAGGCCTATGAACTTGCCGTTCTCATTCTTCCAGAGGACCTCTTTTACGAAGTTATATTTCTCTTCATCCCATGTCTTGAAGTCGTCTTTTACAAGGCCGCCGGTATCGCCGGAATTGGCATTGAAGCACCAGAAAGTATGGTGGAGATGGCGCTCAGCAATAAGCTGTCTGAAGTATTCCATCCACTTCAGATTATCGCCTTCCATGAAGCCGCCCCACTCACCTACGAAGATGGGCGCTATGTCTTCTTCTGCGATGTAGAGCCAGTAGTCGTGCCATGCATCCTTATAGAGCGATTCGTATGTGAAACCGCCCTTGAACCACGGCTGTTCGTAGACTCTCGGACCGTAATCGTGAGGTGAATAAACGATCTGTTTATTGCGTTCGGGACTGCCGAAATCTATCGGATAATCCTTTACTCCCATGAGGTTTGCGCCCCACCAGGTGTTGTAATAATCTTTATCGTCGTCTTTGGAGACGAAGTTATTTGCCTTGATGTTTTTCGGATAGATCTGGATGCCTTCTATTATGATAAGAGCATTTGGATTCTTGTCCAGAACGGCATTGCCGGCAATCTGTGCGACCCACTTCCAGTTGTCCATATCGTCAGAATTGTTCCAAATGGCATGCGGTGTCTCCGAAGCTTTTCCGTGAGGCTCATTCTTTAAGTCGTAACCGATAATGGTGTCGTTATTCTTATATCTGTCAGCGATCCATGAGAGTGAATCGACAAAGTGAACGACGGTCATGTCTTCCCTGTACCAGACGGGGTGGTTATGGCCTGACGCATCGGTCTTTACAGTGTGGATATCGATTATAACCTTCATGCCGTTCTTCTCGCAGAGTGAGAGAACGCAATCGAAGATCTCAAGGGAATTCATCGAATTCAGTTCTTCGTTATAAGCGTTGTTGTAATTGGCTCTGGGGTATTCACCCTTCTTCCATTGGAGCAGGAGTTCGGCGCTCATGGGAACTCTTAAGACGTTAAATCCCCTGTCTGCGATCGCCTTGATCGTGTCCTTGAGATTGCAGTTCCAGACGCCGTCGAACAGATTGGTTCCGGTGTTGTAACCGAACCAGTTGCAGCCTGTAAGCCAGACTTCCTTTCCGTCCTTGTCAACTATGTGTGAGCCTTCCGTGGTAAGCCAGTCGTCACCTTCAACACCCTTTGTATTGCGTGCGGGATCGGGATTATTCGCAGGCTCTGTAGCAGCAGTTGTGCCCGATGTCTGGGACGCTGTTGTGGCCTGTGTCTCATTAACGCTGCCGGACTCGCCGTCGCCTGAGACGGAGACCAGTTTAGCTGAATTTACGTCACTTCCAGTGACCTGGATTCCTACTTTGTTATCGAATCCCCAGCTGTTGGAACCGGTCGAAGAACATGTTGCAGTAACCTGGTTTCCCTTAATGACATATGAGTCGAATCCCCAGCCTGTAGCTGATTCTATCTTGCCCGAAAATTCTGCTACGACAGTGATGCTCTTATAGCCTGAACAGCCTGACAGCTGGATCTCGAGCTGGCCGCCACTGCCCCAGCAATTAGACGTTCCCGTGCCCTTTGGGGCTGCCAGAGAGACAGTTGGGAAAATGGTAAAAACAAATACAAATGAAAGAAACAGCAGAAGGATCTTCTGCCCTGTTTTGCGTTTCATATCAAGACTCCATCAGAGATCGATCTCAGCTTTTCTGCCGGAAGGCTCGTATTTCTCGTATACGACACCTGCCGCATCGAGCATTTTACGTGCTGCCTTTGAAGCATCAGTATCGTGATACTTGTCGTCGAAATAAACCACTTTCGCAACGCGCTTCTGGATCAGGGCCTTTGTGCATTCGTTGCAGGGGAAAAGCGTAACATAGACAGTGGAACCTGCGAGGTTGCCTTCCTTGGAATTGAGGATCGCATTAAGTTCGGCATGAGCAACAAACGCATACTTGGTGTCGAGCATTCCGCCTGATCTTGCCCAGGGGAAGTCCTCGTCGTCACAGCCAATGGGGAATCCGTTATAACCGACGGATAAGATGTAGTTATCCTTGTCGACGATGCAGGCACCTACCTGAGTGGAAGGGTCCTTGCTTCTCATGGAAGCAAGCTTTGCAACGCCCATAAAGTACTCGTCCCAGCTGATGTAATCAGTTCTCTTGTCGCTCATAAGAGGCCTCCGGTTTATTAAATAAGCACCCTTAATTCTATCTGAACTAAGGGCGCGTATCAACAAAACAGTCAAAAAACGGGAGAAGTATCAGTCCCTGCTGCCGTTCGTGACGAGGCTTTCTACCAGATCTTCGTATGAGATGCCGTCTGCCTTTGCAGCTTCAGGAAGAAGTGATGTGTTTGTCATTCCCGGAAGGTTGTTTGCTTCGATGAACCAGAACTCGTGATTAACATCGTCGTACATCATGTCGACTCTGCCGTACTGTGTCATTCTAAGGAGCTTGAAGATCTTCAAGGCGATCTTCTGTCCCTTCTTGTAATCTTCCTCATCGATCTCGGCGGGACATACATGTGTTGTAAGTCCGTCCTGATACTTGTTCTTATAGTCGTAGAATCCCTCGTGGGGAATGATCTCCGTGATGGGAAGTGCCTTGTCATTAACGATGGAGATCGTGATCTCGCGCGCCTTTATAAACTTCTCGATAAGGATCTTCTGGTGGTATGAAGCCGCATAATTAATAGCTGCCTCGTATTCATCCTGTGACTTAACGATGGATACGCCGCAGGAAGATCCGTTGCCGATAGGCTTAACTACGCAAGGAAGTCCGATCTCACTGTTTACTCTCTCGAAAGTAAGCTTTTCGGGTTCATCGACGATCCAGTCAGCAGTAAGATAGCCTGCCGCTCTTGCAAGTGCCTTTGAGAGGTCCTTATCCATGGCGATAGCGCAGCCTAAATAATCACAGCCTGTGTATTCGATATCGAAAGCATCGAGGAGTGCCTGTACCTGGCCATTCTCGCCGTGGCTGCCGTGAAGGCCCAAGAAGACCTTGTCGGCATATTTGCACATCTCGATTACTCTGGGGCCTACCCAGCTCTTTCTTCCACCATGCTGTCTGATGATCTCGTCAAGATCAGGCTCTGTCTCAGGAATAGTGTACGAAAACGGATTTACCGTACCGCGTCTGAAATAATACTCGCAAGGATAGTTGGTCTCGATTCCGTCATAGAGGTCGACCAGCGCGACTTCGTGTCCCTTGGAGAGCAAAGCATTGGCAATAAGACTTGCCGACTTGAGTGATACATCTCTTTCCGGCGACAGACCGCCGCCAAGAACAGTAATTTTCATACAAATTCCCCTTTTATCGCAAAAGATAGACAGATTATACTCTTTTTCGAGCGGCGTCTTCATTTATACTCAAAAATTGCCACATGTTTGTAAAAAGCTAAGTTGTGATAATATTAGAAGGATATTTAAAATAAGGGGATTTCTATGCTCGCTATTTTATATTTAGTATTAAGTGCTGCATTCGGTATTTGCTTTGTAGGCCTTTGTGTGCCGGATGTCAGAAGGCTTTATGTCGCTTGCAGTCCTTCAGCGAAGGCTATTACCCATATTCCGAATACGTTATTTACGGTTCCTGCAGGAATCGTTACGGGTCTCATGTGCGTCCCGTTCTTTAATTATTTCGTAATCCTCGGACTCTCATACATAATGAACAGCGGCGACCTTTGCATGAAGCTCGGCATTCTCATTACATTTGCGTTCTTCATCTGGATGATCCTCACATGCCTCATCCTCATCAACCGCAGAAGGATCAAGCGTGATGAGCTCAAGGCTGCCGGTGCCACCATGATCGAAGAGTATCAGCACAATGCTGTTGATTCCGTTTTCTATGGCGTTGTTATCCTGATCGTCACCATCATGGCAACATTCCTTATGTTCTACACATACAGGATCAACGGCACATCGCTCCTCAACGGCGCTTCCACATTCTCAGACCTCTCGCCTCATACGGCTATGGTCTCTTCTTTCGGCAAGGGTTTTAACTTCCCTACCCAGTACATGCATTTCTCCGGAGACGGAATCAAGTATCACTTCTTCTTCTATTTCCTCTGCGGCATGCTCGAATATCTGGGTCTCCCGATCGATTATGCGCTTAACTTCCCTTCAATAATCACAATGGTATGTGCGCTCATTCTCTTAGGACTTCTCGCAGTACTCTTAAGCTCCAGAAGAGCAGCTTTTGCAGTTGCACCTGTTCTGGTCTTCTTCAGAAGCTCACTTAATGTTTTCTTCCACTTAAATGAATATATGCGCCAGGGCTATACCCTCGCAAAGGCCGTAGGTGAAGTTCTCAACTTCGGCATGTGGTATAAGGTAACCGATTACGACGACTGGGGTATCTGGGCGATCAACGTATATCCCAACCAGCGTCACCTGATGCTCGGCATTGCCGTCATCATTATTATGGTCATCCTTTTCCTGCCTTTCTTAAGAAGGCTCGGCATCTCAGTTTCACGTGCTGAAGACTTCGGTGAAGGCGTTAAGAATTTTGCATTCTCAAGAACAGCATGGCTTACAAGATCTGAGGACCCTCTCTATCCTCTGTCACTCACATTCCTTGCATGCGTTCTCGTTATCGTAATGCCTTATTTCCACGGTTCCTGCCTCATCGCGCTCCTCCTTGTCCTCTTTGGAATGGCGCTCGTATCCGAGAGCAGACTCCTTTATCTGGCAGTAGCTGTCTGCGCCGTTGTCTCTTCATTTATCCAGACACTGGTCTTCTCCGGCGGATATAAGAACGTCGTATCGTTCGTATTCACGCCCGGCTTCATTCTCGGCAAAGACGTAACACTCTACAATCTCGCGCGTTACCTGTTTATCGTTACGGGATTAACGCTTATCCTTGCAACAGTTTTCGCGGTCGTAACACTTGTAAGCGACCTGGTACACAAGAAGCCCGTTCACCGCTTCCTGCTGTTCCTCTGCGCTCTTAACCCGATGATCTTTGCATTCCTCTTCCAGGTCACACTGGAGATGCTCGCAAACCACAAGTTCATCCAGATAACACTTATCCTTGTTGATGCTTTTGTTGCGGCATTTATCGCAAATCTCCTCTACATTCCGCTTAAGAAGAGAAAGACAGAAGATGAAGAGCCTACATATTCTGTTGAAGCTGACGACATCATCGACGGCAACTTAATGGACGGCGATCTCGCAGTTGTAGCTGCTGATTCAAATGTTGGCGTCAGAACACCCATCCTCCCTTCCACAAGTGCTTTCGGTGAGCCTGTCGAAGAGAAGGAAGAAGATGCTCTTGATATCGAAGCCATGGAAGCCCACACAGGCGTTGATGCTGACGTATCAGGCTTAGGCGGCGATTCAGATGATTCATCTTCCAAGAAGGAAGAAGAGATCAAAGAAGAGGCGGTTCCTGAAGAGCTCCTTTTCGGCGACAGCAAGAAAGAATCTGAAGACGAGGAAGAACCTGAAGAAGAATCAGAAGAAAAGACTGAGGAAGGATCAGAAGACAAGGCTGAAGAAGCTGAAGAAAAGGCTGAATCAGAAGAGTCAGAAGAGAAGCCTTCAGAAGAAGAAAAAGAATCCTCCGAAGCTGATACAGAAGAAGCAAAGGAAGATTCCGGTGAAGAAGGCGAAAAGGAAGACGACAGCGAAGCCAAGGCCGGTGTTGCTGCTCTTGCTGCCCTCTTCGGCGAAGATATAAAGGAAAAGGAAGAATCAGAGTCTGAAGAAAAGTCTGAGGATGAGGAATCTGAAGAAGATGAGACCTCTGACGAGGACGATTCCGATGAAGCTTTGAAGGAATCCACACCTGAGCCTGCTCACGTTGCAATGCGCCCGGGCACGATCGCCCTTAACTCCATCAAGTTCGGCGAAGATGAGCCTGAGGACGATGACAACGTCACTATCGCTTCTGCTGATGCAGTTATCGACGGTTCAACACCCGAACCTGAAGAGGCAGAGGAGGAATTAGAGCCTGAGACATTGAAGCATGAGCCTGTTAAGACCAAGAAGGAAAAGGGACTCCCCTATACCGCTTGGTTCGTATTAGAGCTCGCAGGCGTTATCCTTGCAGTAGCTCTCATGGTACCTCTCACGGCTACAGGCGTCAGCGAATGGGCAACATACGTAAATATCAACAGGACCCCTCTGGTTACTGACATAAATTCACCTGTCACCAGATGGATCGCTGAGAATACAGCTCCTTCCGACGTATTCCTTACGCCCTACACATGGTCTATGAACCGCTTCATCCTTGCAGGACGTCCCATGTACTACGGCTGGCCTTACTACGCATGGTCAGCAGGACATGACACATACACGAGAGATACCATCTATCAGTGGCTTATCTCAGGATGTGGCAACGATGTAAATGAGTTCACCAGATACTGCAGAGAGAGAAATATCAAGTACCTCATTATCGATCAGGATTTCTATGATATGGATCTCGACTCAGGCGTAGAGCTCAACAAAGAATTTGTCGAAAGAAACCTCAAGCAGGTCGCTTACTTCGCAGAGGAGAATACAACGATCTATAAGATCTTTTAATTAAGTCCGGGATGAGCCTTGTGATACTCGTTCTTGATCTCGTACATCATTACGTCAGCTTCTTCGACATAGTCGTTGACTGACTTTGATGATGCGGGGTCTGTAAGGACATAGCCCACGCTTATGGAGAACTTGAAGGGATTGATGCCCAGGTTGTTCTCCCTGTCGATAAAGGCTATCATGTCACGCTCGAACTTCTCGGCATATTCCTTAGTCGCATTGGCAGCAATGATCAGGAATTCGTCACCGCCGTAACGGATTCCTATCGCGTTGTCATCACCGATACACTTCTTGATCGCGTCAGCCACAATGTTGATCGCCCTGTCTCCGAAAACATGTCCGTAGCGGTCATTGATCTTCTTCATGTGGTTGATATCAGCGAACATGATCATGGCTGTATTGCCGTGCTCTTTACTCTCTTCAACAATCGGAACGGCATGGCTTACGAAGCAGAATCTGTTGTAAAGACCTGTCATGGGATCCTTGTCGTACAGGAAACGGAGCTCTTTGTTGACCATCTCCAAACGCATGTTGATCCTAAGCTCCATGAAGGAATGCTCGAGCTTTTCGAGATATTCGTAAATACGGAACGCCTCGTCGATGATGTAGGTGCCGTCTCTGAATACGACATAGCCGTAGTTATACTGCTCGTTATGCAGCGGATAGAAGAAGTAGATGTGCTGCTCGCCCTCATGCTTGATAAAACCTGGGATCTTAAGATTCCTGTCTATTCCCTCTTCAGAGATCTTTCCGCCTGAGAGCGCAACGGCAATATCAAAATCCGTGTCATAGCAGTCCTTAAGGACTTCCTCATCAGGCGACGTGAGATCATCGTAGTAATCCTTGTTGAGCATGATGTAATAGTCTTCACCGATATATTCGTGATTATCGGTATAAAAGGCCCTTAAGCTCTGCTTCATGTCATCGTAGTCCTTGGACTCAAGGATCGTCGTACGCTCGGTACGCATGAAGCGGTTAAAGAAGTCAGCCTGCTTGCTCTTCGCATGGATATTCCTGCAGTAATTCCTTCTGCCTATATCATAAGGGCTGTTGGCTTCACAGTTGCAGCCGCAGCTCTCGCCCACCACGAGCTTAGAAGCAACGGACGTGGTTATCTCATTATCCACGCCTTCTATCTCATCGTAGAGGATCTTGCAGGCGTTATAACCTACCGTCACATAATCCTGGTCAACTGTAGTCATTGCAGGATAGGATACTCTTCCCTCACCGATGTTATCAAAACCTGTAACAATAACATCCTCAGGAAGCTCGTAGCCTAAGTCACGGAGTTCGCAGCTGACTGCCAGGGCCATGATGTCATTGGCGCATATGATCGCGTCAGGAAGGCCCTCAGGAGCCTTTGCGAGCTTTCTCGAGATGTCTATCGCAGTCTCGTTTACCCAGTTGCCGTAATAAACGTCCTTGTCATCGAGCGCAAGGCCGTGCTTCCGCATTACTTCGCAGACGACATTATATCTTTCGATGGTATCGACGTGATCTTTTGTACCGCCGATATAAACGACTCGCTTAACGTCATGGACGGTGATAAGGTGCTCGACGAGATCTCTCATGCCGTCTTCGTTGTTGATATCGACATTGGGAATGCCCTCGAAAGGCATACCGATACTTACGACAGGAAGACCCTTTTCCCTGGCTGCCCTGCAGCAGTGTCCGGCAAGTTCCGGATTATTCAGAATTCCTGAAAAGACGATTAGGCCGTCGTATTCTTCAAGCTTTGCGAGCTGGTAGATGTTGAACTGGCCGACATTAAATGTCGGCTTCTCGTTGCTTGCGGCAAAGCCTATATAGAAATGCGTATCGAAGTCCTTAATGGCAGCGTAGCGCTTGATACCCTCAATAGCCTTGAGAGTAATACTGCCGTTATAACCGTTCGAAAAAATGGCTATCCTGTGCTTCATTCCGCTTTTGCTCTCCCGCGATTCCACCCTTATACCTGGTATTATATACTGATTTGGTATGTAAGATATCTTCAAAATATCAAGTAATGTAAACAATTAGAGAATAAAGTATTTTGGCTCTTTAACAATTGTAAATGCCTGGATTTTAAGCATTTCACGGAAAACAAAAGAGGCTGCCCGCATTAGGCAGCCTCGTTAATTGCTTTAATTTCAGTCTATATTACTTTACTTCATTGAAGCCTTCTCTTGCAGCATATGTTGTGTGCAGGAGCTCGTGAGCCTTGTGTGAGTTAGGCTCGCCGAGATACTTCTCGTAGAGTTCAACGATCTGAGGATTCTTGTGAGACTGACGGAGTGTCTGACGCTCATCCTCGGAATAGAGTGCCTGAGCTCTCTTTTCCTTGTATGTGTCGAGGATATCGTCTGCCTCATTAGGCATGAAGCAAGGACGTACGTAAGGCTGACCACCACCGTTGATACAACCACCGGGGCATCCCATGATCTCGATGAACTGATACTTAGACTTGCCTTCGCGGATCTCGTCGAGAAGAACCTTAGCGCTCTTCATGCCGGAAGCGATAGCAACGTTAACTGTTGTGCCGTTGATGTCGAGAGAAGCCTCACGGATACCTGCGTCGTGACCACGGACAGCCTTGATCTCGATAGGCTCGCACTCTTTACCTGTGAGCTTGAAGTAAACAGTTCTGAGAGCTGCTTCCATAACGCCGCCTGTTACACCGAAGATAACAGCTGCGCCTGTGTAATCGCCCATGATATCCTGATCCCACTCCTCATCAGGGAGACGGTTGAACATGATACC
>JAEEGK010001141.1_pt1 | contig 66487 bp, 56 predicted proteins | sample 8958771 | NCBI WGS metagenome assembly JAEEGK01 (sample SAMN16246547, study PRJNA631951) | gut metagenome | biome: gut microbiome; feature: rumen; material: SC-attached | host: Bos | place: Iran: Karaj | collected 2018-10
GAGAGCGTAATTTCTTTCGCCAATTAATTTTTCCTCAGCTCAGATTATGGAGGGAACCAAGAAGCCTCCGCGTGCTTACGTACCATCTCAACCCGCTGTCAAATCCAGTCAACCCCAGGTCTTGATTTCGTAAAATCGGGTGCAAAGATACAAAAAAAATCACAGATTACACAGATTATACAAGTTTTTTTCATTTTTTCCTGCGGATTCTGCGAAATATGAGGTAAAAATAGTACCTTTGCACTCGATTATATAATAAATAAGGTAGAAATGAAGATAAAATACCTCATGATGGCAGGCTGTCTGATGCTGATGCTGACCGCCTGCAAGACTCCGACGAACGTGGCCTACCTGCAAGACAGCAACGACGGCGACGTGATCACCCTACAGGCCAAGGAGCTGAAGCTGAAGCCTGCCGACAAGATTTCGATCGTGGTAAACACCAAGTCGGTGGAACTGAACAACGTGCTGAACCTTCCGATGACCACACAGATTATCGGCTACTCCGAACAGCAGTCGCTGGCGCAGAGCCGCGGCACCTCAGGCTATACCATCGACTCTGAGGGATTCATCGACTATCCGCTTATCGGCAAGGTGAAGGTGGCCGGGCTCAGTCGGGAGCAGGTGGCCGCCCATCTGAAGGCGACGCTGGAAGAGAAGAATGTGGCCAAGGACGCCGTAGTGACTGTGGAATACCTGAATCTCGGATTCTCCGTGCTGGGTGAAGTGAACCGGCCTGGATTCTATGCCTTTGAAAACGATCAGGTGTCCATTCTCCAGGCCTTGGGTCTGGCTGGCGACATGAACCTCTATGGCCGTCGCGATGCCGTGAAGGTGATCAGGACAGAGGACGGACAGCAGAAGACATATGTATTGAGCATGCTCGACAACAAACAGCTGACATCATCGCCCGCCTACTATCTGCAGCAGAACGACATCGTCTATGTGGAGCCCAACAACTACCGCAAGCGCCAGTCGACTGCCAACGCGACGGAAATCACCACGGCGTCATTCTGGCTGTCAGCTCTCTCTGTGCTGACGACCATCGCTGTGTTGGTGTTTAAGTGAGAATTGAAAATTGACAATTGAGAATTGATAATTCTGAAATGAATAAAGATCTGACTATCGGCGAGTTCTTCAAACTGTGTCTCGCCAACAAGGCAAAGTTTGCAGCTTCAGTGGCAGTGATGCTGGTGCTGGCAGCAGCATATCTCATCGTCACACCACCGAAATACACGAAGAAGGCTCAGCTGCTCGTGAGGGATAATAGTGCCCTTGGCGGACTGATGGGTAAGATGGGCGGTCTGGGCGAACTCGGCGGACTGATGGGGCTGGGTGGCTCGTCGAACGTTTACAATGAACTGCACGCCATGCAGTCGCCCTGGCTGCTGCTTTCGGTCGTGCGCCAGATGAACCTCGACATGAGTTATGTCGTGAAAGGCATCCGCAATAAAGACCTCTATGGGGACGATCTGCCCGTGACGGTCAAGTTCTCCAACCTCTCTGACGAGGACGATGTGCAAATGAAGCTTGACCTGAAGAAGAACGGCGAGTTCAAGATCTACAAGATCAGGAAGAACGACGACAAGTATGACGACGAACTGACGGGACACGTGAACAGTATTGTGAAGAGTCCGATTGGGGATATTGAGGTGAAGGCGGCAGGAAAGGCGGCGAAGGCGGCGGATCAGACCACCCCTAACCCCTCCTACTTAGGAGGGGAAGAGGAGATGACCATCACCGTGAGGCGTACGGAACCGATGGCTGTGGTGAACGCCATCAGCAAGAGCCGGCTGACCATCGCCGTAGAGAACCGCGATGCCACGATCATCGACATCAAGTGCACTGACGTCTCGAAGCAACGCGCCACAGACATCATCAACAACGTGATTGCCGAATACCGCAAGGAGTCGGCAGAGGATCAGGATGCACAGACGGCCGTCTCTGAACGTTACGTGACAGAGCGCCTCATCTCATTGGAGAACGAGTTGAAGAGCCTCGACAGCCGTGTGGCCGACTATAAGAGCAAGACGATGATGCCCGACCTTGAGGTGATGGCGAAGGTGTATGCAGAGAGTGCGAAGGACATCTCGCAGGCCCATCTCGAACTGAGCAACCAGCTCTATGTGGCCCAGAGCATCAGGGATTACCTGCGCGACGAGTCGAAGAAAGACGAGCTGCTGCCTGCCCTGTTGGTGTCAGACAATCAGGGACTGGCCGATCAGGTGAGTGAGTATAACACCCTGCAGTTGCAGCGCAACAAGATCATCGCCAGTTCAAGCAAGGAAAGTCCTCTGGTAAAAGATATCGACAAGCAGTTGAACGCCATGCACGACGCTGTGCTTTCATCTGCAGAGAACGCCATCAAGCAACTGAAGATTCAACTGAAAAGCGTCGCCGCCAAGGAGAGTGAGGGCAAGCAGTTGCTGGCCTCAGCCCCCAAGAAGTTCATCGGCGGCCTGACCGATGAACGCGACTGGAAGGTGCTCAACGAAGTGTACGTCTTCCTGCTGCAGAAGCGTGAGGAAGCCCAGATGACGAAAGCCCTGAAGAGCGACGTTCGCCTGCTCACCCCACCGCTTGGAGAGAAGAAGCAGACATCGCCCAAGAAGGGCAGCATACTCGTCTGCGCCTTCCTGCTGGGACTCTTTATTCCGGCCTGCTGGATTGCAATCAGGGAAAAGATGAGGCCGAGGAATGAGGAACGAGGAATGAAAAGGTGAGAAGTGATGGCAGACGTGAGCCAATTGTCGATACTCCTGATTCTGCTCATGGAAGTGACAGTGCTGACGTGGGTGGAGTATAGGGCGTGGAAGACATTCTACACACCGCTCTGCACATTGATGCTGCCATACACGTTCGTCTTGCTGGTGACCACCGCCATCGCAGGGAATTTCGGCTACGTGCCATTCAACTACGACAGTATTTGGGTGTGGATTTATGGTCTGCCGTTGTTCGCACTGCCCAGTTATGCGTTTGCGGCGGTTATTTCGAGGAGGGAGGAGTGTGGAGTGAGGAGGGAGAATAGTCAAAGTTCAGATTATTCTGCGGATAAAAGTAATCTCACTCCACACTCCTCACTCCACATTCCACAAGAGTTTCCTCGAATCTTACTATACATCTGCGGCATCGTCATCCTGCTGCTCTTCGCCAAGTTATATACGACCCTCTCGGGAAGTCTGTTTCTCTTCGGAACCGACGAGTTCGCCGACGATTTCAGCGGACACGGAATCTGGGCACACATACGTACCTTACTGATACCGCTTATCATTCTGATGTTCTACCAGGTTGGCAAGGGCTGCCGATGGCTCTGGATTCCCATCATACTGATGCTCATCCTGCAGTTTGTGAACATGGTGAAAGGCACCATCGTCATCCCCATCTTCGCTGCCCTGCTCATGCGGATCTACACCGGAAAGACGCGTATGAGCCTCCGACTGATACTAATCATGACCGGCTTAGGCGTCCTCGTGTTCTTCCTCATCTACATCGTCATCCCTATCATGGGCAACGGCAGCGCTGCCGACATGAAACTGGTGCAGTTCGTGGGAGAGCACATCGTACACTATTTCACCAGCGGCACCATGGGCTGGAGTTTCGACATCGACCAGAACATGCCCGACCGCAAGGACTTCGAATATATCGTAGCTCCCTTCGTGAACATTGCCCGCGCCATCAAGGGCGAGGAACTGGTGAGCGTTGTAAACCGCTTCTACTGGTGCACTGGTACTGACGTCACCACCCTTACCAACGTGCGCACCTTCTTCGGCACACTCTACATCTACTCCGATGCCTGGCAGTTCATCACCTATACCCTCTTCCTCAGCACCTTCATCTATGCGTGGAAGGTGGCCACCATCTTCAAGCACAGCGTCTATCTGGACATCATACTCTTCTATTATTGCGGACTGCTGATGATGGGATGGTTCGAGTTCTATTTCTTCCACCTCGACACCATCGAAATCCCACTGATTACGCTGTTCTATGGATGGCTGGCACATCAAACCGCTGGAATCAGACCACCCCTGGCCCCTCCTACTCAGGAGGGGAAACAAGTGGTGGAGGCCCCTCCTACTCAGGAGGGGAAAGAGAGAAAGGAGGTTGCCCTTGGGTAGCATCAAGCACAACCTCGCCTACAGCGCCCTGCTGACGATGAGCACCTACCTCGTGCCCCTGATACTCTTCCCTTATATCAGCCGCGTCTTAGGCATCGAGAACATCGGACGCATCGACACCATCGACAACCTGATGGACTACTGCATCCTCTTCTCGATGATGGGTCTGACGAGCGTTGGCATCCGCGAGATTGCCAAGAACAAAGACAACCCCGAGACGCTCGGCCAGACGTTCACAGACATGTTTGCGCTGAACCTCTGCAGCACGCTGCTCATTGCCGCTGTCTTCGCCATCGCGGTATGGTTCTCGCCGAGGTTGCAAGACTATGGCATGCTGATACCTATCGGCCTCTGCAAGCTCATCGCCAACCTGTTCTGGATCGAATGGCTCTATACAGGGCTTGAGGACTTCCGTTATATCACCCTGCGTTCGCTCATCCTCCGCACGCTGTTCGTCATCAGTGTCTTCCTGCTGGTACGCACCCAGACAGACACCGCCGTCTACTATGCGCTCTTCGTGGGCATCACCGTGGGCAACGCCGTCTGCAACTGGTATCACAAGCGCACCTTCCTGCACTGGGACTTGCGCCATGCCCATTTGCGCCGTTTCCTCGTGCCGTTCATCATGCTGGGACTGTTCTCCATGCTCTCCGCCTTCTATACGAAGCTGTCGTTGCCCGTATTGAGTTTCATCACAGACGACCATGAGGCAGGCAGCTATGCCACCGCCACCCGTGTCTTTCAAGTGATCATCGCCTTAGTGAGTGCCCTGACGGGTGTGATGATTCCACGGATGAGTGTGCTGATGAAGGAGGGGAAGTTCGACCAGGTACGGGCCTACGCCAGCGCTTCGTTCCGACTGCTTTTCTGGTTTGCGGCGCCAGTCATCTGCTTCGCGGAGATCTTCGCACCAGACATCATCCGTCTGTTTGCCGGCTCAGGCTTCGACGATGCCATCCTGCCCATGCGCATCATCATGCTCCAACTCATCATCGTTGGGGCAGAGCAGATCATCGTGCGCCAGCTGCTGATACCCTATCGCAGCGACAATGCCATCGTTCGGGCAGGCATCCTGGGTGTCGCCGTGTGGCTGGTGCTGACCATCGCCCTCGTACCAGCCTTACACAGCGTAGGCACCTGCCTCGTATGGATTGCTGCCGAGTTGGCTGTGCTCATCGTGGCCACCATTGAGACACGCCGCTCATTAGACGTATCGTTTCCTTTCCGTCTCTTCCTCTTGTCGTGCCTCTATGCCGTGCCCTATCTGCTGCTGGGCTTGTTTACCCTCTGGCTAACGGATCTGATGTTGCCGCGACTCATCATCGCCAGCATCCTGTTCATCGCCTACGCCCTCCTGCTGGAGCAGAAGGTCTACCGCACAGGCATCGTAGAGATGATAAAAAGTAAAAAGGTAAAAAAGTAAAAAGGTAAAAAAGTAAAAAGGAAATCTCTATGAGCATTGCCATCGGAATCGTCACCTATCAGCCAGACCTCAATCGTCTCAGCGATAATTTGCGAGCTGCAATTGCCAGTTCAATGGTTGACCGTGTGCTGATCTATGACAACCATTCTGACAACTGCGAGGCCATTCGCCATCTGACGACCCTTGACAGCCGCTGCCTACTGATGGAGGGCGATGAAAACCGAGGGATTGCCTGCGCCCTGAATGAACTCTGTCAGAAAGCCGCCGATGAGGGTTGCGAGTGGGTGCTCACCCTCGACCAAGACTCCGTCATTCCCAAGGGACTGTTGGATGAGTATGACCACTATACAAACCAGGAAGACCTCGGCATCATCTGTCCAGGCATTATCGACCGCAACATGGGTCGCGAATATACCCGTCTGACCAGCGGCACAGATTATGTCGCCCAGTGCATCACAGCTGGTAATCTGGTCCATCTCAAGGCCTGGCAGCAGTGTGGCGGCTACAGCGAGGAACTGTTTATCGACGGTGTCGACTTCGACTTCTGCATGAAGATGCGTGAAGCAGGCTACAAGATCCTGCGCACCAACAACGTGTGCCTCCTTCAGGAGGTGGGTCACGGCCGCAAGATTCCCCTGCCCTTCCACCATCAGATGTCTGTGCTCAACCATTCGCCCCAGCGTCTCTATTATATCGCCCGCAACTACCTCTACATCGGCCGTCGTTATCATCAGCGGTGGCATTGGGCGATAGAGGTGTTAAAGCGTATGTTCATCGTCGCCTGCTTCGAAGACAACCGCCGGCAGAAGCTGCGTGCCATGTTCTTAGGTATCCGTCACTATCGTCAAGATAAAATGGGAAGATATGATTTATAACACGAATTTCCACGAATTATCCATTCATTGCTACGCGCAGCATTATATGAACAATTATATGGCAATTATATGTTAAAAGAATGAGAGAAATGAAGGTCTTATTTGTTCCCGTTACGTATAATTCTTACGACGCGCTCGACAATTATATCGCGTCAGTCGGCAAGGCCCTCGAAGCTGCCGCCGATCCCACCATCAGCGTGAAGATTCATGTCGCAGATAACTCGACATCTTCGAGGAATGAGGAATGTGGAATGTGGAATGAGAATAGTCAAAGTGTAGAAACCACCCACTACGACAACCCAGGCTATCTGCCTGCGGCCTTGAAGACGGTCTATTCAGAAGACTATGCCAGCTACGACTACATCATCATCTCCAACGTTGACGTCACGCTCGACGAGACATTCTTCACCGCCCTTCGCGACCTGAAGCCCGACCCTGACACCGTCTGGATTGCCCCCTTCATCTGGTCACCCAGCGAAAACCGCGACGTCAACCCCAAGATTCTCGAACGCTACACGAAGAAACGTCTGCAACTCCTCCGTCTCCTCTTTGCCTGCCCACCACTGTATTATCTATATACGAGAACGCTCTACCGAATTAAATATTCGAGGAGTGAGGAGAGTGGAGTGAGGAGTGAGAATAGTTCGGAGGCAGAATCTACAACAGAGTCATCTGCTCTTGGAGTATCCTCCCTCCACACTCCACACTCCACACTCCACGAAAAAAATATTTACTCCGGCCACGGCTCATTCATGATCTTCCGCCCGGAACTCTTCCAGCAGGAGCCCCCACTCGACTACCCCGTATTCCTCTTCTGCGAGGAAATCTTCATGGCAGAGATGGTGCGGCACATTGGCAAGAAGACCGTCCACTACCCTGCCGTCAAGGTCTGGGACTGCGAACATGCCTCCACTGGTCTGATGGGCCTCTGGCGCTATTGCAAGTATAATCACGACGCCCTGTCGTACATCATCAAGCACTTCTATGAATAAGATTGAGAAACTCGTTTACGATGCCCTGAAGCGGCATCCACAGATCAAGCTCTTCGTCCGTGACATGTATCAGAACGTGATGGACCTCATCCCCGACAAGCCCAACTTCACCGCCGGCGACACACAAGTGTTCGAAGGTTTCTTCTGGGGTTTCCACGATGTGTCGCCCATCTCCTCTGACGAACGCCACATGCTCGGCTGTAAGCTGAACATTCCCCTCCGCATGCCCCAGCCCGGCGAGCCGCTTACTATCGGGTATTGGGATCTTTCGAGGAGTGAGGAGTGTGGAGTGAGGAGTGAGAATAGTCAATTCAATGAAGTGGCCACTTCCTACGCCTGGGCCTATCACAAGGGCTGCCGTCTGCAATGGCTCGGCGACTCCAACGACACGTTCATCTTCAACACCTGTCGCGACAACCGCCTCTGTGCCGAGATCCACCGAATACCTTCGAGGAGTGAGGAGTGTGGAGTGAGGAGTGAGATCACCTACCCCATCGACACCGTCAGCCACAACGGCCGCTACGCCACGACCTTCAGCTACCGCCGCCTGGAGAAAATGATGCCCGGCTACGGCTACGACGTTGAAGACGGCAGCTACCTCGACGAGGCCGCCCCCAAAGACACTGGCCTCTACCTCATCGACATCAATCAAAACACGCGCTCGCTGCTCCTCTCCCTCGCCGACCTCGCCAAGATGGAACCTACGGAGAATATGAAGGGTGCCCGCCACTTCGTCACCCATACCGAGTTCTCGCCTGACGACCAGCGCATCGCCTTCCTCCACCGCTGGACCTTCGATGACCCCGACGAGCGGTTCACACGCCTCATCACCTGTCGCCTCGACGGCACAGACATCCATATCTCCCCCACCACCGACATGGTGTCGCACTATGTCTGGGACGCTCCCCACGGCATCCTCGCCTTCTGCCGCATCGGCACCGTCGACGGCCACTACCTCTTCAGCGACTACACGATGAAGAAGTGGCGCCACGTAGCGCCACAACTCAACAGCGACGGCCACCAGTCGTTTATCCCTGGCACCGACGCTGCCGTTACTGACACCTACCCTGACGGCAGGCGTTACGCCAAACTCTGGCGCATCAATCTGGAAAATGATGAAACGACACTATTGGCCGACCTGAAGTCGCCCAAGGCCTTCCAGTCGCCCAACTGCTATAAGAACTGGGCCTGCGACCTCCATCCGCGCGTCAGTCCCCGTGGCACCTACGTCACCTTCGACTCCGTCCACACCAACCGCCGCGCCCTCTGTGTCATGAAGATTGGGCAATAAAAGAGACTGGCGTCAGTTATAGGCAAACCTTGAAAGTCTGGTCGTTAATCCTGATGATATAAACTTTATTGGGGGCAACGGGAATCTCTGCATGAGACCCCGTTGCTTTTGAAGTGTACACACAGTGGCCGTCGAGCGTATAGACCTCCACCCGATCACCCTCCGAGAGACTGTTGAGCATCAGCCCATTGTCTGTCACCTTCACCTCAGGTCGTGAATCTGTGTAAATCCGTGTCAGTCCGGTGCTGCCTTCTGCATAGACCACCGTGAGACGGGTGTCGGCATTGATGGCTGGCGTGGTATAAGTCCCGTCAGCAGAGAGTTCCGCCGTCACATCCTCCTCATCGAGCATGACACTGTACACATACCAGCCTTCCTCAGCCACGAACTGCAGCGTCACGTATGGCCGCGCTTCGTCGATCTTCAGCCTCAAGCTGCCACGGGCACCGTCGTTTACGGTCAGCCAGATGTCTTGGTTCTCCTCGCCCTCGGCAGCCTCACGGATAATCACAAAGTTGCGCCATCCGTCGGCAGCCTTATACTTCAGCACGCTCCCTTTCGGTACGTAGAGCGGGATGGTAAAGTCCATGCCGTCGAAAGTAGAGAAGTCACAGGCAGGAGGCTGCGGATTCCGGCAGGTAATCGAGGCGAGCGCCGTGCAACCCTTGAACAGACTGCCGCCCAACTGGGTGATGTTCTTGGGGATCGTGATCGTCTGCAGGCTGGTGCAGTCAGAAAAGAAGGAAGACGCCAACGACGTCAGTCCCTCAGACAGATGGACGTCCGTCAGGCTGGAACAACCTCTAAAGAGGCTGCCAGCGTATGTCACGCTGGACGGCAAGGTCACAGAGGTCAGGTTCTTACAGTAGTAGAAGGCTCCCCCGCAGATGGAATCCACACCGTTCTCTATCGTCAGGTTCTTCAGGCCGTCACACTCATAGAACGCATCCATGTCGAGTTTCCTCACACTGGCAGGAATCGTCAGCGACGGCAGACTGCTGCATCCCTTGAAGGCTTCAAGGCCAATCACTTTCACTCCGTCCTCGATGGCCAGCTTCGTCATGCCGTTACAACCGTAGAAGGCCTGCTGACTGATCTCCGCCACACCTTTGGGGATGGTGACGGAAGCCAGATGACGGCAGTCGCGGAAGGCGTTCTTGCCGATAGTCATGACGCTGGCAGGCAGGTCGGCCTTGGTGATACCCGTATTATAAAAGGAATAAGATGCGATGGTCTTCACCCCGTCGGGCACCACCGCTTGACTTCCGCCATAAAGCAGCGTACCCGTAGCAGTCTCGATGATGGCATTGCAGTCCTCACGCGAGTCGTATGTCGGATTGCCATCCTCCACCTTGATGGTCTTCAGGCCGTAGCACCCGATGAAGGCCCCCTCGCTGATGCTCCTGACACTGGCAGGGATGGCCAGTTCTGTCAGGCTCTTGCAGTTCTTGAAGGCAGACTCACCGATCTCCTCCACCGTCTGGCCGATAGAAACCGAAGCCAGTTTGCCGTTGTCCTTGAATGAGCATCTGCCGATGCGGGTCACGCCGTCGTCGATCACCACGTGCTCCATCAGGGAACTGAGACACTCCCAGGGAGCATAGAGATACCCTTCGCTGAACCAGACGCCATTATGATAATGGCCGGACTCCCCACATTCGAGCATGGGGCCGTTGCCCGTCACGGTCAGCGTGTGGTCGTCAGCTGTGTACGTGTATCTCATGTCATCGCCAAAGGGTGCGGAGAAACCAGCCTGAACAAACTCTGAGAACGGCTGGATGGCAGCAAGACGCTGAGCCCACTCAGTATTCCGATAGGCATCGACGATAGAATCGGGAACCACCAAGGTCACCCGGTCATCAAGATCCTCGCCCACAGGATCATAAGGATATCCACTATTGGGCTGGCACAGCACTACCAACTGACGAAGGGCCGTACATCCTGTGAAAGCCGATGTCATCACTGGCATGGAGCTAAGCTGACCGTCTGCAGTGCCGATGATGAACGTCTCGAGACTGGTGCATCCCTCGAAGGTATTGTTGAATCCATTGACGATACTCATGGCGATGGTGTACTCACCGTCAATGTAAATGCGCACATTCGCCGAAGGGAAAACGATCTGCTGCAAAGAGGAACATCCTGCGAACACACGATTGGAATAAAACGCGGTCAGCGATCTGGGAATGATGATGCTCTTCAAACCGCTACAGCCGCTGAAAGCGCGCATATGGATCGTTGTGACACCCTCCGGAATCACGATCTTCTCAATGCCCTTACAATCCTTAAATGCCTCACCTCCGATAGTCTTCAAAGGATACTTCGTACCACCGTTATCGATGACAGCTGGCAGATGCAGTTCTTTTCCTTCAAACTTGCTGCCGTCCTTCACCGATGCCAAATTTTCATTCGGCCATAGGGAATACACTACGCCGTCGATCGTGACTTCATTTTCTGCACTGACAGTCAAAGCCGTCAGCATACCGAAAACCACCAGCACGAATCGCCTCATCACGTTCATTCTTTCCATACACATTTCTCTTTTAGTGATTACTTTCTACTTTTATAAACGATTGAAAGCCGGAAAGTATACCCTACACGGCGTTAAAAAGTCATAAATCTGGAAATGAATACACCAGATACTGAAAGTTAGGCTCGGTTGGATAGTTGGTGAGTCGCCCTGAGCGTGTTATAAACGACAGAATGCCACTATATACGCCATTGCCGAATGTGAATTGGTCACCGTAGATGTTAATATAATGAATACGTCGGGCATCATAGTTCAGAAGCCGTTCTGTGTCCATGACCGGCATGCCGTCAATCAGAACCAATGAGGGCGTAATATTATTGTGCTGGTCCTGTTCTGTTTGGACAATCAGCTGTTGCCGTCCATTGATTTTCCTTTTCGAGACGCATTGCACATACTCAAGCAGCACCTCCCTGACGGTCAGGAACTGACGGTACTCGTCAAGATTGTAGGAGAGATAAGGCGTGATGCCATGTATGGTTTCGTCGTAGGGCAATGGCTTTCCTTCTTCAGCCGTATCGTCGGCATCATCGCCCAACTTGATTTCGCGTTTGGCAGGAGCAATGGCTATCTGGTGGCGCTGCATGTCGAGGGAGCGGGCTTCCACCTCGCTGCGCTTGTAATGGAACTCGAGATGCGGAAGCTGCTGGGGGAGCAACGCGGCAAACGGGCTTATCATTTCAATGGGCAGACTCTCGCCGGTAGACGTCACGGCACTGAGCACCAACGGCAGTTTGCCGTGGATGCCATGGGTGTAAAAGACTGCCATGGAGTCGCCGACCATCTTTCCCTCAAAATAATGTATCTGCTTGCCTATAATACTTAAGGAAGGAAGAATCCGGCTGCCTTCGTACGTCTTGCCGTCATAGACATGGCTGACACGCGCCCTGATGATATGTCCTTCAGTCTCGCGCTCATCGATGGGTTTCGAGGAAGGAGGGAGGAGGAGTGAGGAAGGAGCCTCGACATTATCTTCCGATACCCACGTAATATCGTCATCGACACTCTTGTGAAGCGGATTTACGATAGCCACAAGCTGCTGAGACACCTGGGAGTCATCGCGAGTATAGACTGATAACACATAATACCCGCTATGGAGGCGGGAAGGCAGTTCGATGATACCCGTCCCCTGCCCTCCTTTAAGACCTACCACAACGCCTGCCGCCAAACCATGCGTGTCGCACAGTTCGGCATAGGCCACCAGGGCATCAGCGTCAGATACGCTGACCTCCATCGCCTCACCGGCAAGATACCAGGGGCGGTCGGTCTCTACATGCGCAGCAGATAAAGGTAAAAGGGTAAATGGGTAAAAAAGTAAAAGGGCTAAAAGCCTCCCCAAGCCCCTCCAAAGGAGGGGTTGTTTTGTTGCACTATCCATTTGATGTATACTTATTCTCATTTTCATTCAATTACATTGTCTATCTGAACATCCCCTCCTTGGGAGGGGCTTGGGGAGGCTCTCTTAATAGCTTACGTCTTCATCTAATGACCAGTAATCAGGCTCTTCTGTATATGCACCCCGTTCTCTGACATCGAGTTGATACTTTGTGGCCCAAGCCGTATTCAGCGGTCCACCTCCATTCATCCTGTTGTCATCCCACTCGCAGAGGTACATTCCCTGACGGGCCATTCGCATGCACTCATCTATAGTACAGTCATTGAGCCAGACGCGGGTGTCGCCTTTATAAGTGCGGTTGACAATGAAATCACGAGAATCGAAGAAAAACCTGTATTTTGCCGTATTCAGCGCGCATCCAACAAACCCTATCACGGACTTGCGAGACGTGAGGCAACGGATATTGGTGGGCAGGGCCGACGGTAGCGGTGTGAACAATCCTCCCATCTCTGAACTGGCTTGGCGCCGGGCACATTCATACTCGTACTCTTCCTTTGATATGGCACGCTGTTGCACCAATCCGCTATATTTGAAAAAGAGACGCTCATCGCTGTTGTCAAAGTCGTAAAGCTTGATTCCTTGGATGTGCTGGCCTTCATAATGGGTGCTGGCTTCAACCAGGATATTCGTGCCTAAGGCATTCCTCCATCCGCGTTCAGGAAAGATGCCGATTGAATCGACCTTCTGCCCTGTGCTTGTGTCGAAATACATGTAGGTAGTGTATTCCGGATGCACTTCCCAGGTCTCAATGTACGACCAGGAATAGTAATTCGTCTTGCTGGCATCAAAGGGAGCATCGGGGGTGACGAGCACATCGATATGGCGATCCGGCGTATCCTGCACCCCGACAACGCTGGCTATCTTCTCTGTCCGGAGAGGCAGCTGAGGTTCGGATTCATAGACCTCGCCATCAGCTTCAATATGCAGATAATACTTGACGTCAGGCTCAAGCTGGTCAATCCAGCAGGCGTAATAGTCGTCGGTGGCTTGCGCCTTGTATTCGGAGCCGTCGCTGCCGTGTACTGAGACACTTGCTCCCGTGACCATCCTGGGTGCATGGGTAGCCTTGATATCCTGTGTGCGCGACAGATAGAACTTATTCAGTTCCGCAGAACATATCGTGCCTTCGACAACGAGCAAGTTGGTATCCTCGGCAGAAATGTCAGCTTCATATTCATCAATACAGCCCGACAGTGCGAAAAGTAAAAAGGTAAAAAGGTAAAAAGGTAAAACCTTTACACCCCATGCCTTTGAACTTCCACATACTTTATCTTTCATATCTTTCTTACCTTTTTACTTTTTTACCTTTTTACCTTTCTTAGTTGAATTTTATATTAAGTGACACGTATGGAATGGCAGTGCCAAACACTGACAGCCTATAGCCTTTTATATGATCCCCTTCGTTGACATAATAGATATTATAGGCATTCCTGCGTGCGAGGGCGTTGTACACACCAATGGAGAACGACGTGTGGAGGAAACTGGTGAGTTTGTGGGTCGGCTCGATATTGAATGCAAGGTCCAGACGCATATAGTCGGGAATACGGTAAGTGTTGCGGTCGGAATAATAGGGCATGAACTTCTGGTAGTACGTGTTGTAATACTTGCCTGCTGGCAGCGTCGTCGGGCGGCCGGTGGCGTAGTTAAAGTTGCTTGACAGGCTGTATCTCTCGGTAAACTTGAAGTTGAGCACAGCCTTCAGCTCATGGGGTCTGTCGTATTCTGAAGGATACCAGTCGCCATCGTTCAGCGGCTTTTCCACCCTCTTGTCATCCTGGCGCAGCAAGGAGCGGGCGAAGGTGTAGCTCACCCATCCATTCACCTTGCCCGTAGGTTTCTTCACCTGCAGCTCTACGCCATAGGCTTTCCCCTTGGTTGAGATCACATCGGTCTCAAGGTGAGGGTTCATCAGCAGCACGGCAGAATTGCGATAATTGAGATAGTCGTCGATGTGCTTGTAGTACACTTCGGCAGAAAGCTCGTAATTCTTGTCCCTTGTCTCATAATAGATACCGGCAGCAGCCTGCCATCCTTTCTGCGGCTTGATATTAAGGTCGGAAAGCTTCCATGTGTCAGTAGGCGACACGATCGACGTGTTCGACACCTTATGGATATACTGGTGCATCGTGTTGAAGCCCACCTTCAGCGAGACGTTTTCCTGGATGGCATAGAGCGCTGACAGGCGAAACTCAGGAGCCTGATAGGTCTTAATGACTCCTGTCTCCTGACTCCTGACTCCTATCAAAGTTTCCTCTGATGGCAGCTGGTCTTCCTCATAATAATTCACGTCGCGGGGACCAAGGGCATTGAACATGGAATAGCGCAAACCGGCAGAGACCGACAGCTTTTCCGTGAGAGGGAGTTCGTAACTGATATAAGCTGCGCTCTCCAATGCCTTCTCACGCTGCAGCTGGTCGGCCTTGACGTAGGAGGCATCGCCCACCGGCTCATACTTTCCTGCCTGCACATTATAGTGCTGCATGGAGAGACCGTATGTGATGACCTGTTTTTCCGTCAGGCGATGACGGAAGTGAAGTTTGCCCCACAGCTGGTCGATGCCGAAACTCAGCCGGGCAGCCATGGAAGGCGTTGCCCTGTCCTCGTTGAAATAGTCGTAGTGGTCGAGTCCGGCAGACAGTGTGGCCGTGATCTTCTCACTCAGCATAGAACGCCACTCTGCTGAGATGTTACTGTTCTGATAGCCGTAATTGTCATCCGAACTGAACGAGAACTTGTCGTGGCTCCAATAGCCATTTACCTTCAGACGGTTCCGGTTGTTGGGTTTCCACGTCAGCACGCCGCCTAAGTCATAGAAATTCGCAGAACCGTCTTTGTAGCCGCTTTTCTCTGGCAGCTGCTTCAGTATCCAGTCACTATAGGTCGTGCGCCCATTCAACAGCAGCGACACCTTATCCTTAACGACAGGTATCTCAATCGTCGCCTTGCTGGTGAGCACACCAATACTGGCAGAACCTGTCAGCTTTTGCATATTGGCCTCCTTCGAGAGGACCTTCAGCACACTGCTGATCCTGCCTCCATATTCTACGGGAACACTCGACTTGAACAGTTCTACATCCTCCACCGCATCAGAATTGAACGACGTGAACAGACCGAACAGGTGCGACGGATTAAATACCGTACCTCCATTGAAAAGTATCAGGTTCTGGTCGGTGGCACCGCCTCGCACATTATATCCGCTTGAAGCCTCTCCAACCGTAGTGACACCTGGCAGCGAGAGCACAATCTTCATGATGTCCGACTCGCCAAAGGCTGCGGGAATATTCTTCAGCAACTGGGGCTTGAACTTCTCGGAACCCATCATCACGTTATCCACCGACGACGGCCGGCCACCAACAACCACAATCTCGTCCAATTCCTGATCATCAGCAATACTGGCCCTTGCCTTCGTCACCCCCGGCACTACATAGACCTGGGTTTTTGCCGAACCGACGGCTATCGAGAGGGTATCGCTGTCAAGAACGGGAATGCCGGTGATAAGTTCCTTATCAGATAATGGATAATTGATAATGGATGATGGATAATTATTTGCTGCGCCTTCCTGCAATTCTCCATTATCTGCTGCATCTTCAGCCGCGGAAGCCAATTTTCCATTATCCATTATCCATTTTCCATTGTCGATTTCCAATTGACTAACCACCTTCACCAGACTCCCCTCGCGCTTGCTCTTTGAGAAGGAGAGATGGTTTTTCCTCGCCGTCTGCCGGATTTGCTTCTTCTGTTCCGGAAAGAGTTTTGTCACGTCAGACAGCCGCTTCACGTGATGCTTTTCCCCGTCTGGCGTGATGAGTGTATAATGCTCGTAGGTTCTGAGTATCTTCAGCAGTTTCCCGGTACCAAAATACATGTCACCATTGTCAATCTTCCACTCACTATGATAAAACCGGATGCCATTGGTACTCCCATCGCAAAGCAGGACCGCATATCGTGTACTATCCTCCGGATCATGCACATACCTGTGGCCGTCCATCTCAAACCAGTCAATGTATTTCTGTTCTGGCAGACATAAGAAATTGCTTCCGGGGGAAAGGACCGCTACTCTCTGCGCCAATTGGTCAAAGCGCAGTTTCACATCATCATAGACCACGCCATAATAACTGACACGGCCTGAATAAAAATCCGGCTTTTCATGATAATACGGAATGTCATGCCACAACCTGAGTTGATATTGTGGTTCAAGTGGCCCGACATACAGGCGGGCGTAGTCGGAAGCCAGGGAAATGTGCTCCTGAGCTCCGACATGCAGTATGACCGACATCATACAGAGCAATAATAAATACCTGATCGTCCCTTTCGGAAGTGCCATGTCTCTTTAGTTTGATTGGTTTTACGTGAAAACGTCTGCAAAGGTATGACTTTTTCAGGAAACCGCCAAATGATTCCACAAAAATCCTATCGAAGGGTGGTAAACACCCTTCTGTAATGTTGTAATGCTGTAATGTTGTAATGAGACACACATTTCACATGTTCCCCTTGTATTGTATGGCCAGCATCGTCAGGTCATCGTTGGGCTCGGCTCCGGAGCGGTGCTGCTCCACGGCTGGCATGGGAATGTAAGTAAGGAGTTATACATTAATTAAAAAGCCGTCGGCATGGGAATGTCGGCGGCTTTTGGCATGAATGGTAGATAGGGGCTCTTCCGCGAGATAATCTGTAGCAGACAGTTCGTGTCAATCACTACGGGGTTCATCGTTCGCTACTTTTTATAGGGCGTGCGGAAGTGTGAGCCTCGCAATTCCTGGAGCTTCTTCTCGTCGAACTGACCACTCTCCCTGAGCTGATCCATTTCCTCATCGATCTGTTTGGCGTAGAACGCTGCCAGTTGCTGCCGCAACTTTTCCAGCCCCACGGCAGTCTTGATGTGGGAAACCAATTTGAACACCTGTACTTGTGCAGGAGTAAAAGTTATTGTTTCCATAATTGTACCTTATTTTACGTTACTGACTGCAAAGATAGGAACAATTATTGAGATTTCCAAATCTTTTGCCAGAAATCTTTATTTTCCGCCGTTTTCGTAGTCACGAGAGCATATCACCCGGGCCAGGCCCCAGTGATAGGTTTTAAGGAATCCGAGCATCCAAAGAGGGAGCTTGGCCCCAGTGACAATAATAATCTTATGCTGCCTCGTAAATGTAGTTTCGGAACAGGCTGACCCTGCTCTGTTCTGTGGCTGCAATATCAATGCTCTGCAATGGCGAAACGGCTATTAGGTTATTGGAATAACGCGTGAGGTAATTGATGCCGTCAACGGTGCTAATACTGCCATCGGTAGGCATCGAGCGAATAACCTCCGACAGGAACTCGTATTCCTTCGGAGAAAACAGGCCGCGCACGGCTTCCAACTTCTGCTGCGAATAGCGCACGTCCACCTTTTCGCCATCGACGAATATCAGTCCGAGGCTGACACGCTCGGAAATCTCGGGGCGGATAACCGCGTAAATGATACTGTATTTCATATTATGCAATGTTTTCGTTAAGACAATCCATGAAGTTCTGCCAGACGGCCATCACAACGACGAGCTGCATGGGGTACGGGCCTTTTTGAGCCACGGATTAACACGGATTGACACAGAATCTTTATTAGGCACGGATTAACACGGCCTTAATGAATTAAGGACACGGCTTTCTCAGCGCAGAGGAAGCCGTGTTTTGTTAAAAGCCGTGAAATCCGTGCCAAAATTAAAAAAGACAGCAAAACATTACAACATTACAGCATTACAACATTACAGAAGGGTATAAGCACTGTGTCCAGGAATTCGTAATGATCCAAAAAGAACTGGCGGTCGCATTCCACTTCCTGCTCCCAGGAGCCCAAAGGAAACGCGCCGACGGAAATCCGTTTGTCAAGAATCGGCCAAAGACGGAAGTTCAGTTCTTGCGATTTCCGGAGTTGACGGCTCAGTTCATCATAATAGGCCAGAACCCCTGCCCTCACCTTCCTGCCGTAGTGCTGATGCAACTTGGCGACTTCTGCCATGAAAAGACTGTCGGCGGCAAGCCGTCTGAAATAATGTGTTGACACGAGGTGATGGTTCGGGTTGGGACGTTGTTCGCCATCATAGAATCCGGAGCCCAGACTCCAGTCAAAGTCCCACAAGGGCCCTATCGCAAGGCGGCTGACGGGCGTGTTGTCGTATTTCGTCATGTACATATTATACTCTTCCTGCATCATCAGTTGCACCTGATAGTACCATTTGGCCCACGACTCGACATCGATATGGTCTGCAAATTCATGTGGCTTGACGGCATTCTTGAGCGACCTCTCGAACTGATCCATCACACGGGCTGCATAACTGAGGACATCGGTAGTGATGTCCTTCTCGTCAGGATACTTGAACTTGAAGAAGTACCCGCTGTCGATGGTCTGGAAGAACACTTGTTCCTCTGCGACCCGGTCAGGGTAGATGTATTCTGCGATGAAGCCCGTATCAGCCACACGGATGCGGTCTTCGCCCGCTCTCACCGACTCTGTCAACTGATAACAGCCTTGATGACTGCCGTTGAATACCAGTTCGACAAAACGGCTCTGGGGTGTCCAGTCGCACTCTAACAACTGACCGATCCTGAAGCCGATGGCCGCACGCATCAACGACTTGTCGAAATAGTTTGATAACAGCACAAAGTGCTTGTTGGCAGCCATGCCCAAGAACGAAGCCTTGTGGCTAAACTTCAACCGATAGGGCTGCTTGGGGCTATCAGTCCAGCTGGCGTGTCCTCGGCCACGAATGTGAAGCCGGGAATCCTCGAACAAAGTCTTGCCATCATGCACGATCCGCATGACGGCCGGAATGTACTCCGTCCTTGACGTGACAGCAGCACCGCTGTCGGTCGTAATATAGCAGACGGGCAGACCTGTCAATTCATAGTCATTACAGAGACTGTCTTCCCTCAAGAGGTTCGGGGCCTCCTGCCTTACTTTGGATGACGATACGTGTGTCTCCACCATCGGAGAGGGGACTGACACTTCTGGATTATTCTCATCACAGGCCATCAGCGACAGTAGGAGTATGGCCTCACATGCAGGCATAGCAATGGCCTGCAACACTGCGAACAGTGTCGTTTTCGGTTGTTTCATTTTCAGAAAGTTTTTGTTTACATAAGAATCAAGTCAGAGGTTCAATGCGCCCGAAAAGCCGCCAGGGGTATGACTGCTGATAGGCAGGGACGGCAGAGGCGGGAACATGAAGCACGGCCCGGGACAGATCGACGTCTTCGAATACGAGGCTGGCATCTTCGGCCGTAGCCGTCGGGAATGGGAGCTGGGGAGGAGACGTACCAAGACAGACGACTTTACGTAGCGACGTGCAGTCCTTGAAAGCGCCAGGATCGATGGCCTCAAGCGTGGCAGGGAGCATCAGCGAAGCCAAGTTGCTGCAACCGTCGAAGGCATTGGCATAAATACGGGTGACACCCTCTGGCACAGTATAACCGGTGAGCGAGGTACATCTTTTGAAGGTTCCCTCGGGAATGGACTGGGGATGCCAGTCCACCGCCGTCAGGTGGTTACATTCCGAGAAGACAAGGGGTCCGATCTGTTCGACGCCAGACGGAACCATCATCGAAGTGAGGCCCGTACAATATTCGAACACACCCCTGTCGATCGATCTTAACGACTGTGGCAGCGTGAGCCGGGTAAGGGATACGCATTTGGTAAAGCAATGCTCCGACAGATAGACAACGCCTTCCGGAATGTTGACCTCTGCCAAACGTGAACAATGGGCGAAGCACTCGGCGGGAAGGCGCGTCAAGCCCTCGGGCAACGAGACCGATACCAGGCCCGTGCAGCCCGTGAAGGCCTGCCAGCCGATGCTCCTGACGCTTGCGGGCAGACGGAGGGAGGTGAGTGACGTGCAGCAATAGAAGGCATTCGAGCCGATCTCCTCCAAACCGTCGGACAGCGTCACAAAGGTCATCGACGTACAGTTGGAGAAGGCCTCAAAACCGATACTCCTGACATGGGGCGGCAGGTCGGCCTCTCTCAAGGCGTAACACCCACGGCACATCCGCATCGGCACCGTCGAAAGACCTTTAGGAAAGACGATCGACTCCAGACCGCTACATTCTAAGAACGCACTCTCGCCAATGTCGGTGACACTATCAGGAATACGAACTGAACGGAGATTCTCGCAACCCGAGAAGGCCTTGGGAGCTATCGCCACGACACGGTAGGTCACCCCTTCACAGGCGACGGTCTCTGGGATGATCACATTGTCGCGATAGAAGACATCGCCAGCCGTGACGACGGCCGTCCTGGCATCGGCGGAAAGCAGATAGCAGATGCCGTCGATCCTGGCATCGAAGGGATCGAAGACGAGCCGCTGCTCCTGGATGTCAAGACTTTCACCACAAGAACACAACACCATCAAGACGACGGCCATAAACTGAATAACATACTTCATACGCTCGATTTTTTACGGATTTCTATTCACGATTTCACGCTCCGACTCGGCACGGCGGATCTCGGCGTCCTTCTTGTCACGGTAAGTGCGGCGCACCTGGCTACCGCCGAGCGACCAGGTGGCGGTGAGGCTGACAAGGCGGGAATGATAGTCGGCACGGACACGCTCGGTGAACCAGCTGTAGGTGCGGGTGGCGTGGCTGACGTGCTGGTGGAAGGGGTCGCGAGCCGTTAGCGACAGTTTCAGACGGTCGCCGGGCAGGGTATAGCGCAGCGACAGCGTCGTGCTGCCACAGGCATCGGTGTCGGTCATCTTCTCCAACTGGCGGAACCAGTGGTCGTAGCGCACATTGAACAACAGCGTCCGGCTGCGATTCAGGAACACGTCGGCAGAGAGGGCGACGGCCTTCCCCCACCCTTCCAAGTCGGGCATATTGGGGTTCAGAATGTCGTTCTCATTGCGGTCGAGGCCGGGCGCGACGGACTGGCCGTGATAATAATACAGGTTAGCCTCAGCGACAATGGAGAGTTGAGAGGTGACAGTTGAGAGTTGAGAGATTTTGGAGAGGAGGTTCGACAGCTGGTAGCGCAGGAAGAGGCCGCTCTGACTCTCACGGAGCCAGTTTTCCGGGCGGGTGGTCTGCGACTCGACCGTATACTGCTGGTCGTTGCCAATCAGGAAGCGGGTAACCCAGTCGGTCTGGTTCTTGCCATGGCGGTACCACAGATGGGCATAGAGTCCGCAGGCGTGACGCCAGATGAGACCGGCATAATCGGTGAGGCCGGGCGAGAGGCCGGGATTACCGGAGATGAGGTGCGTCATGGTCATATAGACAGGCACGCGGTTCAGGTCGTCGAAGTCCGGGCGGTCGATGGTGCGGCCCATCTGAAGGGAGAACTGGCCAGAGTTGACAGTTGAGAGCTGGCAGTTGAGAGTTGGGAGAAGGCGGCTGATGGTCTGGCGGGTCTTCTGCAACCGCTCGCCGTCAAGTTCCTCACCCCACAGCCAGGAGTGTTCCCAGTTCAGGCTGACGCTGGCCGACAGCTGCGGCAGTATCTGCTTGCGCAGCGAGAGGTAGGCGGCGGCGGTGCGCTCCTGATAGCTGTAGGAGTTGAAGAGGTGGGAGGTCTGCACGAGATTGGGACTGTCGGAGGCAGCGTCTGACGACTGTTCCTCGAACTTGTCGACAGTGTTGTCGATGTCGGTGTAGGACAATCCTGTCTCTATGGTAATTATTTCCCCTCCTGAGTAGGAGGGGCAGGGGTGGTCTGATCGATATATCGGCAGGCTGAAGTCGAGCTTCAGGGAGTGGATGCGGTAGTCGGTCTCGTGGCGGAAGGCGCTGAGCAGATGGTAGGGATCCTCCGAGGCGCCATAGTAGACGGGGATGTCGGCATGACCATCCATCACCGAACCGCGTTTGCCTGATTTATTGTAAAAATTATAAGTCAGGCTGATCTGTCTCTCCGCCTTTCCGAGCTGCCAGTCGCTATAGGCGGTCAGGCTGACCGTGTGCATCTTACCGATGGGTGACAGCGAGGAGACTGACGCCGTGGTGTACTCCTTGATATCCGGGCCGATACCGGCGAAGGGGGCATAGTTGATGCCGAACCGCAACAGGCCGTCGTCGGTCACACGATGGAGGCTCATGCTCTGGCGATAAGAGAGCATGGCACCCGTCTCCCATCCCCGTGTCGGCTGGAAGTGCAAAGTCAGGCCAGTGCCTAAGTCTTTGTTCTCCTTCTTTTCACGAATGTCGGAATATTTCTCAAACTCCAAGGGGCGTTGGTAGGTGGTTGTCAGGTCGGCCAACTCCTCCAAGCGTTTGCCATACAGTTCGAGCGAAGCGTCGAAGCCTTTGGTAGCGTAGCTGGCGGTGCCGCCGAGTTGCCAGTTCCAGTCATCGTTGGCAGCGAGCGTGCCGCTGAGGTCACCCCGCCAGCCGAGCGTCTGGTCACGGTTCAGCACAATATTGATATAGCCTCCGCCGGTATCTGTGCGATAGCGGCCAGACGGAACAGGGACTACCTCAATGCGCTCTATGTCCTCTGCCTGCAGCGACCACAACTTCCGCTGGACCGCCTCGGCATCACGATCCACCACACGGCCGTTGATCATCAGTCCGGCATGTCCGCGGCCCAGGATGCTCATCACGCCACCCGACATGCTGACCATCGGCACACGGCTCATCAGTTCCAGGGCGTTCTGCCCTCGGGCGAAAGAATCACGGGCCACGTAGTACTCCAGGCGATCCGTCTGCCAACGGATGACAGGGACGCTGCCGTGGACGGTCACCTGGCGCAGATAGTAGTCTTCCATCTGCATCCGGATGGTTCCCACGTGACGGACGGGCAGCAGGCGGTCGATGGTCTTGAAGCCCACACAACTGATACGTGCCCTGACCTGACTGGCCCTGCAGGGGATCACGAAATCACCGACCTCGTTACTCACCCCGCCGCCGATAAGGACGCAGTCCTTCCCCTCCTGAGTAGGCGATTGCGTCTTAATGGAGCAATCTTCTGCAGGGGTGGTCTGATCCGCCGCATTAAATAGGGCAATATTCGCGTATGCCACAGGATGCCCCGCAGCATCAACAAGCCGCCCGATGAGCTTCGTTTGTGACTTCTGCATACATTCGACGAAGATCTCCCGTCCCTGCATGATCACCCTGACAGGATAAAAGCCGCACACCTGCCGCACGGCATCGGGCAAGGGAACATCCTTACCAACGGTACAGCTGACGGTGAAGTCCTCCAACTCGTCGTAGACGAAAGAGACGTCGTACTGTGGCGATGACTGGTCAAGTTCAATCAAGGCTTCAGAGAGCGACGTGCCACGAAAGACGTGTTGCGCCCTTACTGAGCCCATCGAGAGCATCAGGATCGCTATGCAGAAAATCCTTCTCACTTTTCACTCCTCACTTTTCACTCCTCACTCCACGATAATCCTGTCGTTGGACAGCGTGAGGCGCACCTTATCGAAATGATTCAGCCGCTGCAGCAAGGAGTCCACGCATTCCATCTTGTTCCACTTGATGTAGAGACGCACACGACGAGTGTCCTCACGACGGTATTCTGTCTGGAGCCGGTAATAGGCCGACACCGTGGAGAGAATCTCCTGGAACTCCGCGTTTTGGAAGATATGGATGGAGTCTTCGGCCTCAGACGGCAGAGCCGAGGGCTGCGCTGTGGCTTCCGGAACGGCCGCCACGGATTCGGGCTCTGGCTGCTGACGGCCCTGCAGTAGTCTGACGGCAGCGTAGGAAACGGCCGACAGGACAATCACGGCCATGACGACAGCCGCCACCTTCCGAAGTGCCAGGGGTATCAAAGGGACTGTCCGATGATGCTCCTGACGGCTGACGATCCGCTGCCATTCGGCATCTATGGCCTCGTCACTCTCCTCAGGTCTCTCGGCGTATGCACTGGCGGCGTCACACATCAGTCGATAATACGCGGCGCACTCCTCGTCACGAAGCAGTTCCTCCAATTCCTCGTCGGTATACTGCTCAGGATGCTCCGTGGCATCGAGCACCCGGAAAAGCTTGTCTTCTTGGTCTGTCTTACTCATATTTCCTTCGCGTTAAAATGGTTATGCAGTTGGGATACGGCCTGTTGCAGATGCTGGTAGACGGTCTTTTTGCTGACGCCCAGCTCAGCCGCAATCTCCTGATATTTCAGATGCTTTTCGAACCGCAGCAGGAACACTTGCCGGGTCTGTTCCGGCAATTGCGTGTCCACATAGCGTCGAAGTTCCGCATAGCGCTGTGCCTCGCAGGTTTCGGAGATATAGAGGCTGTTGTCTATGGGGAGGAGCCGTTCTACTCGCTGGCGCACTTTCCGATGGACAAGAATGTCCACGCAACGGTTGCGGACGGAATTGACCAAATACCCCTCTGTCACACCATCCTTAGGCAGGTCATCCACCTGCATCAGTCGAGTAAAGACGTCACTGACGACATCCTTGCTCTCCTCGTCATCATGCAACAGTCTGTAGGCCATCTGCCTCAGCCGAGCATAATACTTGCGGAATAGCTGTTCGATCTCTGCTTGCTTCTGCATCCTATCTATATAACGGGCGAAGGCAGAAAAGTATACGCCAAAATGCGTTAAAAAAAGCAAATAAGGATGTAAGGCTCTTTATGACAAGCCCTCGCCTGCCAGACAGCAGACGAGGGCGGTTATCATCAGATATCTCTGAACGCTCTTAGAAGAAGAGGGTAGCACTGATTTTCCAGGAGCGCGATTTGGGCTTCAGCTCGTTGTTGTTGGCCTTGGCTTCGTTTACCGTAGACTCTAACTCACCCGTCTTAGAGATGCCGAGGTTGTAGGCGACACCCACTTCAAACTTCTTGCTAAGCATGATACCGGCGCCGAAGTTCCAGCCGAACATCGCCGTGTTGAAATCGAATGTTTCTTTGATTTTGTCAAAATTGAAATCAGAGCCGACGTTGAAGTCGAACTGCGGACCAGTGGCCACATAGAAACCGGTGGCCTCATTGAGCTTGAGGTTCACGCGGAGATCGATGGGCAGGATGATGGCCTGACGTTTGACGGTCTCATCGTTCACCTTGCTGTTGGACTGCTCATACATCAGGGCTCCCTGGACACCGAGGAACGGCAGGAAGTCGATCTTCAGCGTGGGACCAACGAAGAAGCCGACGCCAGACTCACACTTGACGGCATCATTGTCGATGCTCATCTTGGTAAAGTTTACACCACCCTTCACACCGAATTGGATGCCCTGGGCACTAGCGGGAGCGACGGCCATGAATGCCATCACAATCACAGCGCTGATAAATTTCATTGTTCTGTTCATAATGTGAAATTTAAATTTATAAAATTAGGTATATTAGTTCACTTGTTACGGATCACGCCTCTGTTCAGGTCGAAATAGTTGGCGGGATTCCGGGGCTTGCCGTCGACACGTGTCTCGAAGTGCAGATGGGGCGTCGTGGCGCGACCGGTCTGGCCAACGAGGCCAATCACCTGGCCGGCCTTCACCCGCTGGCCTTTCTTCACCATATTCTTGGAATTATGGGCGTAATAGGTCTCGAGACCGTTGGCATGCTGGATGCGTATCAGGTTGCCGTAGCCGTGGAACTTGCCAGAGAAGACCACCTCACCGGCGAACGCGGCGTAGATCTTATCCTTGTTCTTGGTCTTCAGGTCGGCTCCCGTATGCTGCCTGCCGCCACGCTGACCGTAAGGACTGATGACCTTCGCGCCGGGCAGTGGGAAGTGCCAGCCTTGAGCATCGGAAGAGACGGTCGAAGTCGGTGACGTCGGATAGTTGCGATGGGAGCAGCCGACCAGCAGCACGGCCAACAGCAATAAAGGAATATATTTCTTGTATAGTGTCATATTTATAGAATTTTGACACAAAGATATGATTTTTTCTTAACACCTACAAGAAAAGATATGCTATTTATAAGAATTTAACATATCCACCATCACTTTCTTGCCATTCAGGATATAAATGCCCCTCTTAGAGGGTGCGCCATTGAGCCGACGGCCATAGAGGTCGAAATAGTGACGATCTGCGGATTTGCCGTTTTCGAGCGGGCTGTTGCGACTGAGCCGGACAGGCCGGATGGCTGTGATGCCGTGGACGGCCTCTTCCATCCAGGGCTTGCGGGTGCCGAACCACTCCATGGCCTCAGCGATGAAATCGTCGGAAAGGGGCAGGGTATACATCTCGCTGGCCCAACGGTCGTTGTTCAGAATGATTGAGGTATCGACAGACTGGCGGAGGGGAGACGAGAGGTAGTCGGAGAGGTACTGGCGGATGCCGTCGAAGACCGAGTCTTTCACCTCGTCCCAGAGGGCGATATAGCGCTTGGCATAGGTGCTGTCGGCACTATGGAGCATGCCGCCGAAGTAATAACGGTCGTGGAGTTCGTCCCACCCCTGGCTCTGCATGATCACGTCGAAATCCCAGAGGCATCCCATGCGGAGCAGGGTGGTGTCGCTGTCGTCGTATTTCGTGATATACATATTGGATCCTGCCCCGTCCTTATTGCCGAGGATGTCGTGGGCCAGCATCCAGCGGGCGAAGGATTCGACATCGACGTGCTGGAGATAGGTGCTGTCTGGCAGGGATGCCTCGGCTGCAGACAGCACTTGCTGGATACTGTCGAGCCGGCCCGGCGTGATGTCTTTCGCGTCAGGATATTTAAAGGTATAGTTTAAGGGCTCTACGAAATCGGCCTCGGCATATACCTCTTCTTTCCACCAGTAGGCATCCAGTTCGGTGACGAACCCCGATTCGGCCACGTCGAGGCGGCAGGCGGGATTGCGCTCCACCGACTCCATCAGCATATAGAGGCCGCGGAAGTCATCGTTGAAGACGAGGTTGACAAAACGGAAGCGAGGCGTCCAGTCCATCTCCATCAGTTCGCTCACCTTCAGCCCGATCAGATAGTTCAGCTCAAAGAAAGGAATGAGCAGCCAGTTGCGGTCAGCATAGCTGCTGTCACCAATGCCGAGCATTTCGGCAGGCTGCTGCAACTTGATCTTATAGGGTTTCTTCGGGCGACGGGCAGACCAGTTGCCGCGCACCTTCACGGTCATGCCGCTGACGGATTTCTCGTAGTCGCCGCTGTCAAAGAGGATGCCGGTGGTGTCTCTCACGACCACACGGCCGGGCACTTTGACGGCATTGCGAATGCTGCCACCCAGGCATCCCTCGGGCGGATCGGCAATCTCGTAGGTGGGTTCCTCTTCATCGACGGTCGTCACCTCCACTACGGGAATTCCAATAGCGAGCAGACGGTCTACAAGCGGGAGGGAGTCATTCTCGCCTTCAGCCTGTATGGAGCACCCAAAAACGAGCAATAAACACCATAAAAACTGTTTCATGGCCGCAAAGGTAAGCAAATTTTGAAGAAAAAAGCAAAAAAGTTGCACAAAAATGCCAAAATGAGCAATTTTTGTAGTACCTTTGCACGCTCAAACGGGCTCACAAAAAAAATAATCTGCCCGATATAATAAAAACGTATTATATACGTTTATAAAGAAAAAACCATCGGATGGCTATTAAATTAATGTATATAGCGAATGAGCCGAGAATTGCTCAAATCGCGGAAAAGAATGGTGTGGACCGGATTTTTGTGGATCTGGAAATCCGTGGCAAGGCCGAGAGGCAGGGTCATGTGGATTCCGTCAAGTCGCACCATTGCCTCAATGATATCAGCAATATCAAGAACACCTTGACCACATCTGAATTATTGGTGCGGTCGAATGCCATTTACCCTAACAGCAAGAACGAGATTGAGGAGATCGTCAGCCGTGGCGCTGACGTTGTCATGCTGCCTATGTGGACTTCCGTGGACGACGTAAAGAAGTTCAGGGACTATATCAACGGCCGGGCCAAGGTGATGCTGTTGTTAGAGACCGTTCCTGCAGAGAGAGTCATCGACGAGGTACTGGAGCTGGACGGCATCGACGAGGTGCTCATCGGACTGAACGACCTGCACCTGCAATACCACCTGAAGTTCATGTTTGAACTTCTGACCAACGGCAAGGTGGACGAGATCATGGGCAAGCTGAAGGCCAAGGGGAAATTCTGCGGATTCGGCGGCATCGCCCGTCTGAACGAGGGCATGATCTCCGGAAAGAGGATCCTGACAGAGCACTACCGCCTGCATTCGGACATGGCCATCCTGAGCCGCAGTTTCTGTGACACGTCGAAGATCAAGGACATTGACAAGATAGAAGCCATCTTCTGTGAAGGCGTGCAGGAAATCAGGCAGTACGAGACGTTCCTATCATCCCAGTCAAAAGAGTTCTTTGAGGAAAACCACCAAGTAGTCATTGAGAAGGTGAACGAAATCGTGGGAAGTGGGAAGTGAAAAGTGAAGAATGGAATGGAGTTGAACATCAGCCAGCTACGGGAGATCGAGCGTGAACAAGAAGGCTCTTTTTACCTGCTTGACACCCAGCAGTTCGTTCAGAACTTCAACGAATTACTTGCCGCTTTCCGCCATTTTTACCCCGACACACAGATTGCATACTCCTATAAGACCAACTATACACCCCGCATCTGCCAACTCGTAGACCAGTTGGGAGGCTATGCCGAGGTGGTTTCTGACATGGAGTATGAGATCGCCCGCCGACTCGGCATCAGCACCAGCAAGGTGCATTTCAACGGCCCATACAAGAACAGTGCGGCCGTCAAGGAGATCATCCTTGGCGGAGGCATCGTGAACCTTGACGACTATATCGAGGTGCCCGCCATCCTCGAACTGGCGAAATCGCATCCGGAGAAACAAATCCAGATTGGGATACGCTGTAATTTCAAGATCAACGACCGCACGACGTCCCGATTCGGCTTTGACGTGACCAAACAGGCGTTTCAGGAGATGCTCCAGACGCTGAGAGCAGCCGGAAACATCACCATTGCCGGCATCCAGTGCCATTTCGCCTCCAGAAGCCTTGACACCTGGCAGCCCAGGGCCAACGGGCTCTGCAAGCTGGTGGATGACGTCTGTGACGAGACGCCAGACCATATTGACCTTGGCGGAGGTATGTACGGGAAGATGAAGGACTCGTTGAAGATGCAGTTCAACACCCGCATACCGACCTATGAAGAGTATGCCCAGAAGGCTGCTGCGTTCATCGCCGACCATTTCCAGAATGCCAAGAAGCGCCCTACCCTGTTCATTGAGCCCGGCAGCGCACTGGTGGGCGACGTGATGCGGTTTGCCGCCCCCGTGGTCAGCATCAAGGACATCAGGGGAAAGGCCATCGCCACCTTGCTGGGCAGTGTCTATAACATCAATCCCACCCTCAACAGGAAGAATCCGCCTATTACCGTCTATAGCGACGCCCTGTCTGCCAGGACAGAATATGAGAATCTGGATTTTGGCGGCTATACCTGCATTGAAAGCGACTATCTCTACAAAGGATATAACGGGCCGCTGGCTGTCGGCGACATCGTCGTCTTCGAGAATGTCGGCTCCTACTCCGTGGTGTTGAAACCCCCTTTCATCCTGCCGAACTTCCCCATCATCGAATGGGACAACGGCCATACCAGCGTGGTGAAGAGAAAAGAATCGTTTGATGATCTTTTCCATACGTACAAATTTGATTTTTAATGGCGTATGTGGTGGACAGCATTGAATAACGTCATCAAACGGGGGTTTGACATCTTGTCGTCACTCATCGCACTGGTATTGTTATCACCAGTGTTGCTGGTCTGTGCCATCTGGGTGAAACGGGATTCGGAAGGACCTGCGATCTTCAAGCAGGACAGACTGACAAAAGACGGCCGCATCTTCAAGATGCTGAAATTCCGTTCGATGGTCCAGAATGCCGAGAAGACCGGTGCCGGCCTGTTCAACTATGAAGGAGACCCAAGGGTGACCCGTTGCGGACGTTTCCTCCGCGAGCACAGCCTTGACGAACTGCCACAGCTCCTGAATATCCTGAAGGGGGATATGTCGGTGGTAGGGCCGCGACCTTGTGTCGTTTATGAGCTGGGGGACTATGCGACGCTGAACCGCCGGTTTAAAAAGAGATTTGAGGTGAAGGCCGGTCTGACAGGCTATGCCCAGATCCAAGGACGGAATGATCTGGAATGGGATCAGAAGGTGGATTTCGACAACCGCTACATTGACTATTACAGGAAATGGGGAGTGGCATTCGACCTGTATATCATCGTAAGGACCTTCACCGACGTATTCCGTCATCAAGACATCTACGAAAATAAAATCGCCGAGGACCTTAGCGATGACACGTCGGCTGAGCTGGCTCAGGCAAAGGTCATTGAAATGGCACACCGGGAAGAAGTGTGAAGTGAGAAGTGAAAAGAGAAAAGTGAAAAGTTAATATATGGATAATAATCATCGACTTATCTGGATTGGAGGCAAGATCGTACCTGTGGCCGAGGCTACGGTCAACGTCTTGTCGCCCACGTCACAGTTTGGTGCAAACGTGTTTGAGGGCATACGCTGCTACTGGTCGGAGCAGGATCAGCAACTGTATGCGTTCAGGCTGGCAGATCATTACAAACGGCTGCAGAACTCTATTAAGATACTCCGATTCAACAGCCCGTATTCGACATCGGATTTCCAGCAGGGACTCGTGGATGTGGTCAAGGCCAACGGCTATCGTGAGGACATCGCCGTCAGGCAGACGGTCTTTGTCGACGGCATCGGAGGTACCTGGAACTCCTGTGAGCCCATCAATATGTTCATAGCCCCCATTGCCAAACCCTTCCAGAAGATTCAGGACAAGGCAGGTCTCAGATGCCAGGTCAGTTCCTGGGAACGTATCAGCGACCGGAACCTGTCGCCGCGTGCCAAGGTCGGCGCCAACTACATCAACAGCCGCATGGCCTATCTTGAAGCAAGGGAGAACGGCTATGACACAGCCCTCATCCTGAACAATCAGGGCAGGATCTCAGAAGGTCCTGGTGCCTGTTTCTTCATGGTGCGCGACAATAAACTGATCACTCCCCCTCCCACGGCCTCGGTGCTTGAAAGCATTACCCGCGACACGATCATACGGATAGCAGCAGAACAACTTGGCATAGAAACCCAGGAAAGGGATATCGACCGTACAGAACTGTATATCTGCGACGAAGCATTCCTTTGCGGTTCTGCGATGGAGATCACCCATATCACGAATATCGATGGACTGGCTGTCGGAGACGGGAAACTCGGAAAGATCACCCAAGACTTGTCAAACATCTATCATCAGATCATCACAGGCCAATTGAGCCAATACAAGGAATGGCTCACACCTATCTATTAATCGTGTATGGCAGCCGACAACAGATACCAGCAAGGGTTGGTCTCGATCATCACACCTGTCTTTAAGGCAGAGAAAATGATTGAGCAGACCATCCGTTCTGTTCAGGCTCAGACATACAAGGACTGGGAGATGCTGCTGATTGACGACTGTTCGCCTGACCATTCCGGCGAGATCATCCAGAAGATGGCAGAAACGGATGCCCGCATCAAATACCATCGGCTGCCCCATAACAGTGGTGCTGCCGTGGCCCGTAACACAGCCATAGAACATGCACAGGGAGCCTATCTGGCTTTCCTGGACAGTGATGACCTGTGGACTCCAACGAAGCTGGAACGCCAATTGGACTTCATGGCAGAGAAAGGATGTGCCTTCTCTTATACGCGTATTCAGATGATTGATGGGGAAGGCAACATCTTGAAAAGGGACATTCCCATCCCACTGAAGACGGATTACAAACGACTGTTACGACAGACAGTGATTGCGACATCGACAGTCGTCATTAACCGTCAGTTGACTGGCGATTTCTCCATGCCGCTGCGCCGTGGAGGACAAGACTATGCCACCTGGCTGCAACTGCTGCGTAATACGGATAGCGCTTACGGCCTCGATGAGTGTCTCACGTCCTATCGTACTGGAGGACAGTCGTTGTCTTCCAACAAGTTCAAAAGCATAGAACAGGTGTACGCCATTCAGACAGAAGACGAGCATATCGGTAAGATTCCTGCTTTCCTTAACACGCTCTGTTTTTGTTTCTACGCGTTTAAGAAACATTTCCTATAATATATATTATGGTACGCGCGCGATAAAACTGGACTAAGAACAATGAAGAGACTCATAGACCTACTGATAGCCACCATCTGCCTGATCATCTTCTCCCCGCTCCTGCTTATCTGCTATCTGGCAGTGAAACTGGAAGACGGTGGACCTGCCATCTTCAAGCAAGAGCGCATCGGAAAAGGCGGCAAGCCCTTCAACATCTATAAGTTCCGGAGTTTGACCATCGATAAAGAACGCGATGAGAATGCCCTCTTCGGACATGAGAGAAGCGCGGATATGACCAAGACGGGACGATTCCTGCGAGACCACCATCTCGACGAACTGCCACAGTTATGGAATGTGGCGAAGGGAGATATGGCCTTCATCGGGCCGAGACCTGAACGGAAATACTATATTGACCAGATCATGCAGCACGACCCTCGCTACGAACGGCTCTATGCCCTCCGTCCAGGAGTCACCAGCTATGCCACGCTGCATAACGGCTATACCGACACGATGGAGAAGATGCTCATACGACTGGAGATGGACCTCTATTACCTTGAGCATCAGTCTCTGTGGCTCGACGCCAAGATCCTGATGCAGACCTTCGCCTACATCGCCTTCGGAAAGAAATTCTAATACTTCTTGAAATGCAGTCTCAATACGGGAGACTCGAGAACCATCCTGTCGGACTGCAGGCTGACCACCTTCATATTTTCCTGTAAAGCATTGACACCATAACGCCTCAGGACCTCGACATCGGTCACCAGCGTGTCACCATCGGCACGGTCAAACATATAGGGATTGGCCAATGTCAACTGTTGGTTGTCATACACAAGATTATAGATAATCGTATTATTCTCAAGATCCGACAACTGCAGCAGCTTGAACTGTATACTCCAGAATATCCTGGCCTGGCCATAGTCTACACTGCGCTGCGACGAGAGCGAGTCCACCCGCTCCAGATGCCAATAGCCATCGAGGTCACCATTGTCTGTAGTTTCCAGTTCGCATCCTACAAGGAAGAAGAGACTCAGGACGCTAAGCATGATAAACCATTTTCTCATATTTCTCATAAGATACCTTTTTTAATGATTGATAATTGCACGCCGAAGTTCTTGCCAGTGATCTCTCCTGAGTCAAAGCCCAGGCCACCCTTCAGGCTCCAGCCTTGCAACAGCCGGTAAGAGGCCTCTGCCAGCATGCTATACTGATGACGCTCAGGCAGATAGGGATTGTGATAAGTGCCGTAGCCTGTCTGCCAAGTGGCCAGCACACGGTAGTCCAGATTCTTGATGGGATGGCCAGACAATCCCAGGTGCCAGGCCACAAAACGGTTGTTGCCAATCTCTATCGTATTGTCCTGATACAAGGGAGAGAGATAGAGCGGATTGCCCATAACCTGCCCCCAATGCTGCCAACCGGTATAGAGATGATGGTTATAGTAGTCGTCCATACCGCCTAAATGGGTACTGATATACTGAGTATGGTCGTGATACACAGGGCCACTCTGGTTCTTGGTACAGAGATATTCCAGCACAATGGCATTCAGCCAGTCATTCTTTTTCAGATTCAACTCCAGACCCACCATAATGTCTTTCAGGCCGTAGAAAAAATAACGGTTGTCTTTCTTCACATTCCATTCATCACCAGAGCCATAGCCGTCATAGTCGAGCAAGAACATTGAAGAGTGATCCTCGAAGTAATGGTCGGCGTAGGCACTCAGCCGCCAGCTGTCGGTATCATAATTCACCCGCAATACCCAACTGCCGACCTGATTGCCATCGGCATTCTGGTAAGCGCTGTTCGCCTCGTCAGAACCTGAACCGCCAGGCATCAGGGCATTCCAAAACGACTTCAGGCCAGAACCATTTTCGTAACACACCATCTCACCATTCTGCCTGATAAATGACTTTCCACCAAACTGGCAGGCCATCTCCACACCCATCTCCACAGAGAAAGGCTTCCCTTCCTTGCCAATCTTCAGATAGCCGGCCTTACTGTGGTAGAATGTACCTTCTGTATACCGGCTACGGCAATCGGTGAAATCCTTCTGCCAGCCATCGTCAGTGGTCTTGCCATAGGCGATATGACCTTTCAGTGACAGCCATTGCTTAGTACCAGGAATAGCCCAATAATCGGGCAGTGCCAGTCTTATCTGAGGAACAGGACGGGCGTTGATGCCCAAAGTCTGCGAACCAGAACTCAGTTCCTGATTCTTCAGTTCCATCGGCTGTTCCTTGGCACCCACGGTCAGCGTTCCCTTAAGCCAGCGAGCTTCTACAAAGGCCTGCTGCACCACAAACGTACTGGTGAAACCTGCTGCCACAGCGAGATCGAGGCCATAGCCGATGCCCCATTTCCGTCCGTTATCCAACGCCATCGGCCGCTCGATAGCTCCACGCACATAGCCATTGGCTTTCTTCAGCGAACTGAGACCGTATTTGTTGGCATTGAGCCACAAGGGGGTATGATCGCCACCTGAGAAGGTAGCCTGTAGCTCAGCACGATAAGCAAGGCTATCGAACAAAGAACGTTCCTGTGCCTGTACCGTCAGCAGCGAGCCCATAAAAAATAAGATAGAAAAAATGATTCTCATTTGCAAATTTGCTCTTTTGACGGTGCAAAATTACAACAATTATTCCGAATAACCATACAGTTTAGGGATTTTCCCCTGCCCGATTAGGGAAAATCCTTTGCGTATGCCCCGTTTTTGTTGTTACTTTGCAACGTGAAAGAGATAAAATGAAGTAAAACCCTTTAAAAAGATACGAGTATGAAGAAGATGTTTTTCGCACTGATGATGATGCTGACAGCAACCGTCTCTGCAAACGCAATGAGCTATGAGCAGGCCCGCAACGAGGCCCTGTTCCTGACCGACAAGATGGCTTATGAGCTGAATCTCACTAACGAACAGTACGAGGCAGCCTATGAGATCAATCTCGACTATCTGATGGGTGTCACCAGCCGTTACGATGTGTATGGAACCTACTGGGAGCGCCGTAATCTCGACTTGAGCTATATCCTGCTTGACTGGCAGTGGAATGCCTTCATCGCAGCTTCCTATTTCTATCGTCCGCTGTACTGGGACGCCGGCTACTGGCATTTCGGCATCTATGCCCGTTACCCACACCGTGACTACTTCTACTTCGGACGTCCTCACTTCTATCACTCCTATCATGGTGCACACGCCTGGCACAGAGTAGGCGGACACGGCTACTATCACGGCCATCGTGACCACTTCCATGGCTCTCACAGAGAGCATATCGGTATGCACGACCGTTGGAACCGTGGTGACTTCCGTGGCAACCGTCACAGCTCCACCCGCGTCACTGCCGGCGACAGAGGCCGCATCGGAAGAGGCACTATCGAACGGAATCCAGGTAGAGACAGGGGTATCGAGCGTAGAAACGGTTCTGTTGGCAGCAACAGAGGTATGGAGCGCAGAAGTCCTTCGAGATCTGTAGACAGCCGTAGCTCTCAGAGGCCTCAGAGGAGCATCGAGAGGGGCTCTCGCAGCAGCAGTACCTATAGCAGCCCCAGCCGTAGTGGTATAAGTTCGCATAGAAGCAGCACTTACAGCGGCGGCTCTCGCAGCGGTTCGTTCAGTGGCGGTTCACATAGTGGTTCGTTCAGCGGTGGTTCACGCAGCGGTTCGTTCAGCGGTGGTTCACGCAGCGGTTCGTTCAGCGGCGGCTCACGTAGTGGTGGATTCAGCGGTGGTTCTCATAGCGGAGGATTCAGCGGCGGCTCTCGTGGCGGTGGTTCCTTCAGTGGAGGTTCACACGGTGGTGGTTCTCACGGCGGCGGACACAGCGGTGGCGGTGGCAGCAGAATGGGTGGACACCGATAAGTCAGAGCACCAACTCCCTGACTTCCGCATTCGACATCCTCGGAATTTCGCTCATTGACTTCTTAGAATAGACAGCCTGGACGGCTTTATTGATAATGCCATGTCCTACGGCCAGCACCTTCTTTCCTGGATAAGTCTTCTTGACATAAGCGATGAATTCGCCAGCCCGGGAAAGAAGGTTTTCCAATGTCTCGATATCATCTGGCCACACCTCGTTTTTCAGGCTGGGGATATATCTTCCCGTAAAACCGCCCCAGTCTCGTTCCCTCAACAATGGCGTCGTGACAACTTCCAATCCGTGGGGCGCAGCGAGGATGGCTGCCGTATCCACAGAGCGCTTCAGGTCGCTGGCCAGCACGATGTCTATCTCACGATCCTTCCACTGTTCGCTGAGTTCGCGAGCCTGGCGCAGACCATTCTCGTTCAGTTCACCCTGCGTCTGTCCCTGCATGATCTGATTGGCATTATCTACCGTCTCCCCATGCCTTGCGAGATATAATATCGTATCCATTCGTATGATTTTGGTGCAAAATTACTGAAATATTTGTAATTTCCACAATAATTTTGTATTTTTGCAGCGTAAAATAGAATTTTGACCCATTATGAAGATATTACAAAGTTCATTCTTCCGCGCCATCTGCGCCATCGCAGTAGGTATTCTGCTCATCAAGTATCCTGACAATACCGTCACGTGGCTTACTGTCGCCATCGGCGTACTCTTCTTCCTTTCAGGCATTATCTCGTTGATTGTGTATATCAACGCCAGGAAGCATGTATCAGAATACAAAATCACTGATGCCGAGGGCAATGTCGTGGCTGGCGAGCCCCCCACCTTCCCCATCGTCGGAATGGGAAGCATCATCCTCGGCGCCATCCTCGCCCTTACACCCAACATCTTCATCACCGCTCTGATGTATATCATCGGCGGTATGCTCATTTTGGGTGCCATCAACCAGTATATGAGCCTGGTGAATGCCAGAAAGTTCGGTAAAATCAGCTTCGGCTACTGGATATTCCCCTCTATCATCCTGCTTACAGGCCTTTACGTCATCATCCGTCCTATGGATCCTGCAAGCATCGCCATGCTCATCCTTGGCTGGTGTACGCTGCTGTATGGCGTGACGGAGATGATTAACTCCATCAAGTTCCACTCTGACAGACGCAAGTTTGTCAAAGCCCAGGAAATCCAGCAGGCCGAGGAAGTCACGGAAGTTCAAGACGCTGAGGAGATCCAATCCGCAGAAGAGGCTCTTCCAGAAACTGTTTCTCCCCCTGACCCTCCTACTCAGGAGGGGAAATAATTACTCTTCCTTTTTCTCCATTTCCTCACGGACCTCTTCGGAGAAGCCCTGGATGTAGGTACGCAGGATATCGATACCCCGTTTGTTCTCACGTCCCCAGGGGATGATGAGGTCGGCAAACTTCTTCGTGGGCTCGATGAATTGCTCGTGCATAGGTTTCACATCGTTCTCGTAGTGGCTCAGCACCATCTCGACAGTTCTGCCCCTCTCCACCACATCGCGACGGATATTACGAATCAAACGCACATCGCTGTCAGTATCCACATAAATCTTCAGATCCATCATATCACGCAACTTCTTATAGTGCAGCGTCATAATGCCTTCGAGGATTATCACGGGCTTCGGATCAACATGGATGGTCTCAGGCAGACGGTTCGAGAGCACATACGAATATGTAGGCTGCTCGATGGCCTCGCCGTTCTTCAGTTTCTTAATATGTTCCGTGAGCAACTTCCAGTCGAAGGCATCAGGATGGTCGAAATTGATGGCCTTGCGCTCTTCTGCGGTCAGGTCGGTTGTGTCGTTGTAATAGGAGTCCAACGGGATGACGGCCGCACAATGTGGCGGCAGAGCCTTGGCAATACGCTTCACGACGGTGGTCTTGCCAGAACCCGAACCGCCAGCGATTCCGATGATGATCATAGTTATTGTACTTTTAGTGGGTACAAAGATAGGCATTTTTTTCCAAACCAACACATTTTCTTGAAGGAAAAACAAAAATTAGGCGAAAAGTTTGTGTAATCCGAAAAAAATGTGTACCTTTGCAGCCCAAAGTGAAAATTTGAACATTTACATTATTAATATTAAACTCAAAATGAAAAAAGGTATTCATCCCGAAAACTATCGCCCCGTCGTGTTTAAGGACATGTCCAACGGCGATATGTTCCTCTCGAAGTCTACAGCAAAGACTAACGACACAGTAGAATTCGAAGGCGAAACTTACCCTGTGGTAAAAGTAGAAATCTCCAGCACCTCTCACCCGTTCTATACTGGTAAGAGCAAGCTCGTCGACACCGCTGGACGTGTTGATAAGTTCATGAGCCGCTACGGTAAGGCTGCGAAGAAGTAAGAGCAGTTTTGAGATAAAAAGCTTGCGCTTGGGTAGTTGCATATGCCCAAGCGCACTTTTTTTGCCCAAATATTTGGTAGAAACAAAGAAAAGTCGTAAATTTGTACCCAGAACTTAACATATTACATATTTTAGGCAAAACATGAGAACAGTTTATGACTTCACTGTCAAAGACAGAAAAGGCAAGGACGTATCCCTGAAGGAGTACGCCAATGAAGTGTTGCTGATTGTCAATACAGCAACAAAGTGCGGATTTACGCCGCAGTACGACGAGCTGGAGAAGCTCTACGAGAAGTATCATGCCCTAGGCTTTGAGATCCTCGACTTCCCCTGCAACCAGTTCGGCCAACAGGCACCTGGCACAGACGAAAGCATCCATGAGTTCTGCAAGCTCAACTTCGGCACGGAGTTCCCACGCTTCAAGAAGATCAAGGTGAACGGTGACGATGCCGATCCCCTCTACAAGTTCCTGCAGGACGAGAAGGGTTTCGCCGGCTGGGATATGGAGCACCCCATCGCCCACATCCTCGACGATATGCTGTCGAAGGCTGACCCCGACTACAAGGAGAAGGCTGACATCAAGTGGAACTTCACCAAGTTCCTCATCAACAAGAAGGGCCAGGTTATCGCCCGCTTCGAACCCACTGAGAAGATCACTAACATCGAAAAGCAGATTGAGGAACTGTTGAAATAAAGATTGGCGGCATCGCGCGTACCTTATAAATAGGTATATATAATATGAAAAGGCTCGTTTCACAACGAGCCTTTTCTTTAAATTACTTAAAAAACTAAATTAATCAACCATAAACCTTAACCATTAAAATCTTTATTCTGGTGCAAAGATACAACAAATATCAATATGCTATGTAGACTTTGCGTTATTTTATGTTTAAAATGCGTGAATTAACGGATTTTCGACACAAAATCACGCATTTTCTACATTTTCAGGCCCTAAAACAACAAGTTTTTTTGAGAAATATGCAGTTTCTCGATAAAAATGACTATTTTTGCACGGTAGTTATTCGACCACTTATCTTATGACCGCGCGAATATTGTTAGTCTTTGCCGTCTTGGCAATCGTCATCGTCATCAGTCTCGTAGGCAGAAACCTCTACCTGCGAAGCCTGCGACTGCGCCGTCGTCTACAGATGAGTTACATGTTCACAAACATCACCCACGAACTGCTCACGCCACTCACCGTAATCTCCGCCTCCGTTGACAAACTCTGCGACGAAGCGCCCCAGCATGGCCACGACTACGACCTTATGCAACTCAATATCCAGCGTATGGTGCGCCTGCTACAGCAGATTCTCGAGACCAGCAAGTCGGAGGCAGGACAGCTAAAACTAGTGGTTGCACAGGGTGATGTTATGCGCTATATCCGCGAGACAGCCGAGTGCCTCGAACCTCTTCTGGTGCGCAAACGACAACATTTCACCATCTCCTGCTACCCTGAGAGCATGATGGGATGGATTGATACCGACAAACTTGACAAGATCATCTATAATCTCCTCTCCAATGCCGCCAAATACTCCAACGAAAACGGTGAGGTGACGCTGAAGGTACAGACAAACACGACCTTCGACCACATCCGCATTGAGGTGAGCGACACAGGCGACGGCATCCCACCAGAGAAGATGAAACACCTCTTCCAGCGATTCCACGATGGCGAATACCGTAAGTACCAGACCATCGGCACGGGTCTCGGCCTTAATCTTACCCATGACCTCGTATACCTGCACCACGGCACTATCCGCTGCGATAGCGAAGTGGGCAAAGGCACCACCTTCACCGTCGAACTACCCATCAACAAGGAATCCTTCAGCCCGGACCAGATTGACGAGACACGTACCATCGACTTCAATATCCCCAAAAACGCCATCATCGACGTCCAAGCACTCACCCCCGATGTCTATGTCGAAGAAAACGATCCGCAGGATCATCCTGATGAGGACATCTACCGTCTGCTCGTCGTCGAAGACAATGCCGAGCTCCTCATGCTCATGCGACAGTTGTTGAAGTCGTCCTACCACGTCTATGCCGCCAAGAACGGTCGTGAGGCCCTCGACATCATCCATCAGAAAGAACTCGACCTCATCATCTCCGACGTGATGATGCCCGAGATGGACGGCTACGCACTCACGAAGGCCATCAAGGGCGATCCCAATTACAGCCATCTGCCCATCATCCTCCTTACCGCCAAGACACAGGAGGAAGACGAGCAGGAGGCCCTGCGCCTCGGAGCCGACGAGTATCTCACGAAGCCCTTCCGCCTCAAAGACCTCAAATTGCGTATCGACAACATCATTGAGAACCGCAAGCGCATCCAAGTTGAATACCATCAGGAAACTGCCGACGATGCCAGGCGTATTGTCACCTCTCCGAAGTCGCCCGACGAGGAGTTCCTCAGCCGTGTCCTCGAATGTATCTATTCCCATATCGAAGACGACGCCTACGACCGTGACGCCCTCGCTGTCGATATGGGAGCCAGTCCATCGACCATCTACAACAAGTTGCGCTCCATCACGGGTCTGAACGTCTCTGGCCTCATCCGCGACGTCCGTCTGAAAGAAGCCCATCGCCTCGCACAGACAAACCCCACGCTCCGCGTCAGCGATCTCGCCTATAAAGTAGGATTCCGCGACCCCCGCTATTTCTCCACCTGTTTCAAAAAACAGTTTGGCATGCTGCCCAAGGAGTACATGGAGAGCCTATATCAAGTGAAAAGTGAAGAGTGAAGAATTGAGAATTAAGAGATAAATAACAAACTTAACACAAAGAATTATGGCTAAACAAAAGAAATTCATCCTCCAAGAGAGTGAGATTCCCACACAGTGGTACAACATCCAGGCAGACATGCCCAACAAACCCATGCCGCCTATCCATCCTGCTACAAAGCAGCCTCTAGGCGTCGACGACCTCGCCCACATCTTCCCACGGGAGTGCTGTGTACAGGAGTTAGACACAGAACACCGTTGGATTGACATCCCTGAGGATGTGCTCGACAAGTACAAGTACTACCGTTCTACTCCGCTGGTGCGCGCCTATGCCCTCGAAGAGGCCCTTGGCACACCTGCCCACATTTATTTCAAGAACGAGTCTACCAATCCCCTGGGTTCTCATAAGATCAACTCAGCCCTACCCCAGTGCTACTACGCCAAGCAGGAAGGCACGACGAACGTCACCACAGAGACAGGTGCAGGACAGTGGGGTGCAGCCCTCTCGTATGCAGCCAAAATCTATGGCCTCGACTGCGCAGTCTATCAGGTGAAGATCACCATGCAGCAGAAGCCCTATCGTTCTTCAATCATGCGTACCTTTGGTGCTGTTGTAACTGGTTCTCCATCGATGTCCACCCGTGCTGGTAAGGACATCCTGACGAAGGATCCCACCCACTCAGGTTCTCTTGGCACCGCTATCTCTGAGGCTGTCGAACTCGCCACGACTACACCTAATTGTAAATACACACTGGGTTCTGTGCTGAATCACGTTGGTCTCCACCAGACCATCATCGGCCTCGAGGCTGAGAAGCAGATGGCGATGGCAGGCGAATACCCTGATATCGTCATCGGCTGCTTCGGTGGCGGTTCCAACTTCGGCGGTATTTCCTTCCCCTTCATGCGTCACAACCTGAGCGGTGAACGCCATACTGAGTTCATCGCTGCCGAGCCAGACAGTTGTCCGAAGCTCACACGTGGCCAGTTCCGCTATGACTTCGGTGACGAGGCCGGCTACACCCCGCTGCTGCCGATGTACACGCTAGGCCACAACTTCAAGCCCTCCAACATCCACGCAGGCGGTCTGCGTTATCATGGTGCCGGCATGATCATCTCTCAGCTCATCAAGGACGGTCTGATGCATGGTGTTGACATCCCGCAGCTCGAGACCTTCGAGGCCGGTATGCTCTTTGCCCGTACAGAGGGTATCATCCCTGCTCCTGAAAGCACACACGCCATCGCTGCCACCATCCGCGAGGCCAAGAAGTGCAAGGAGACAGGCGAGGAGAAGGTCATCCTCTTCAACCTCTCCGGTCACGGACTCATCGACATGCCGTCTTACGAGGCTTTCATCAAGGGCGACCTGCAGAATTACACGGTCACCGACGAAATGATCGCCGAGAACCTCGCAGAACTCGACAAACAATAATATTTTACGACAACGAATTACACGAATTTCACGAATTTATTCCAAGCCTATAATCAAAGACTCAGAAAATTCGTTTAATTCATGTAATTCGTTGGTTTTTTAATCTTATATCAGTTTTTTAATGTGTCTTGCGGAATTCGTCTAACTGTTTGAAGCAGTGGCGGTCGATGATCGCCTCCAGTTCGCGGTCAGGATTGTTGCGGATGCCGCATTTATAGTCAAGCACCATCATTTCACCGTTCTTCGCGGTATACGGCTTCCATGCTGGCAGCCCCTCAATGTTCGGATTGCCGTTATGGGCGAACTGCGCCCACACGCTACTCATCGTGTCTGCCAGCTTCAGATCCTCTGCCGTAGGATTTGGCAGTTCGTTGGGTGAGTGGTTCAGTGTATTGAAGCAGAACTTCAACTCATGTCCATGCACCGATCCCTTGTTCACTGGCGAGCGCCACGTGAACATATACATATAGAGGGGTGTCTTAAGGGTTGAAGTCCTCTCGTCGGCAGTAATGATCGTCTTCGGACGGAACAGCCAGTCGATACTCACCAGATCCTGTGGCACAAACTGCGGATACGCCTTGGCAAAGGCCTTCACATACGCCTCCGTCTCATCGCCGAAGGTCTTTTGCAACTGCTCTTTCGCCTGCTCTAGCGTCATCTCCTTGTCATACTGAAGCCGTTGCAACTCGTTAAATGTCGTACCCATCAGGACGGGCTTCTCATCCGACAGTTTCGCAAACGCAGGCTGGAACGGCTGTTGCAACAGTACTTCGCCGTCGGGTGTTGGTCCGAAGCCCCACATCATCGGTGTGCCAGGCTTCCGCGTGCCGATACTTGCGGCCATCGCCCGTTGTCCTGCATCGTACAGTTGCTGATAGGGAATATCCTTGATTCTGTCCACGTCTTTCTCACTGATACCCAGTTCCTTCAGCACGGCCTTGCCCAACTGCTGCGTCATCTCGTGGTTGTTCACATTTAGGATGGTGCCGCTCATGATGATCGCCTTGTGGAAAAGGCCTTTTGCCTTAGGCATGCACATCAGCGTACCCACCTTGCCGCCACCACCAGACTCACCGAAGACGGTCACGTTCGTAGGATCGCCGCCAAACCGTGTGATATTGTCACGGATCCACTCTAAGGCTTGCACCACGTCGAGCATGCCCACGTTGCCAGAATACCTATACTTCTCCGACACCGCTGAGAGATCCAGGAATCCGAGGATGTTCAGACGGTGGTTGATGCTCACCACGACCACGTCCTTATGGGCGAGTCGCATGCCTGGATTCCAGGCCGACGTGCCAGAGTCGAAGCCACCACCGTGCAGCCACAGCATCACGGGCTTCTTCGCTTTCAGGTCTGTAGTCCACACGTTCAGCACACACGAGTTCTTCTCCGACATCTCGTCCTCGCTTAACTGTCGCCCCCACGTCTGTTGCATCACCTGCGGGCCCCAGTGGTCACAGGCTCTTACGCCCTCCCACTTGTCCACAGGCTGTGGCGGCATACACCGTTCCACCTTCGCGTAGGGAATACCGAGATACGCCATCGACCCTTCCTGCATAATACCACTCACGTCACCTGACACCGTGCTGATCACTGGCGCCAGGCATGTCTTAGGGCCCACGATGTCCCTCACTTGATTGGCCAGAGCCTCCGACGGCACCGCCTCACCCTCATAGGGCATCAGATACCAGCGCACCGTCCAGCTCAGTGTCTCCTTCGGCTGCAACAGCTGATAGGCGCCCTGGCTCTCCAACTCGATATGCGCCTTGCCACGGTTCACATACACCTGCACCTCTGCCTCGTCGGGAGCAGGCTGCTCAGGCATCAGGTCGTCGAAACGCTTCACCAGTAGCAGACCACGCGAACAATATGCCAGCCAACCCTTGCCGTCGGCGTTCACCTTGCGATTCTCGTTCCGCTCGTCCGTCTGGTACCACGCCAGCCCGTACTGTGCCTTGAAGTCCATCAGACCTGCAGGCCAAATGCCGTCCACAGGAGCATCGAAGAAGATCAGGCCTCCCTCGTTCTCCACACGTGTAATCTCCCAGGGCGCCACCTTCCTTGGCTCGCTGCCCTCGTTGGTGATGGTATAAGTCGCGACGATTGCCCCGTCCTGCTCGTCCGTAGTGAACGTCTTCCCTACCCTACACTTCAGCCTCTCCGACACCTCGCTCGTCATCTTCAGCGTCTGGCCATCTTGCTCCACCGTGTAGGGATTCTTATCAAACTCCTTCACCGGTGGCCAGTTCCACTCCTTCTGCGGACTGGTCCAGAACGTGCTGCCAAAGGCCTCCGGCCATCTCAGCTGCGAGAGCATCTCGCGGTCGTCATACTTCAACGACAGGATTTTTCCGCCCTTAGCGGCATTGATCTCCATCTTCACATGTCCGCACTGCAGACTGTACATGCCCGTAGCGTCCTGTTCTCCTTGCTGTTGAGGCATCTGCGCTGATGCCATCAGCCATCCCATGGCAACCGCCATCAGGATTGTTGTGAGTAGTCTCTTCATAAATAATCTTAGTCTATTGATAACGTTTGTATATATACCTATTTATTATACGCGCGAGAAGCCCAAAAGTATATTTCCCCCACCATTATTTATAAAACGTTAACGCAAAAGCAAAGAGGCTCGCTGCCGCGAGCCCCCTTTGATGTTGTGTGGTGAATCCACCCCTCCCCCCTCCTATTCTGGAGGAGATGAAAATACCTATTATGCGATGTCGATCTGGCGAGAGACCTTGACCTTCTCTTCGACAATCTTGGGGAGTTCGACGGTCAAGACACCATGCTCGACCTTAGCGGAAATGGCGTCGCGCTTCACATCGTCAGGCAGAATCAGCGTCTGCTCGAACTTTGAGTAAGAGAACTCACGACGCAGGTAGCGGGTGTTCTTGTCCTCGTCCTTCTTCTCGGTCTTGCTCTCCATCTTCACGACGAGGTTGCCTTCATCGTTGATGTGCACATTGAAATCCTCCTTTTTCATGCCCGGTGCGGCGAGCTCTACGATGTAGGCTTTGTCGCTTTCTTTCACATTGATTGCAGGTGCAGTGCAGTTGGTCTTCGGAAGAAACTCCGTGTTAAACAGATCGTTAAACACTGCAGGAATCCAGTTATTTGTTCTCATCATTGGCATCATAATTTTTACCTCCTAATTATATTTTTAAAAGTTACACAATATTAAAGTTTTTTGGCCGTCGAGCTAATCGCGGTCATAATGCTTATGGCAAGAAGAGTGCCAAAGTTGTCGAGGAAGGAGGAAGGAGGAACGAGAAACGAGAAATAATGTCAAGATGACATAATTTCGCGACAGATTGTCAGAGCAGAGGCAACGGAGGGCACGTCGGCGATGATAACGGAACGCTTTCCTGCAGTCTCGTGGAAGTTGCAGCGACGGGGGTTGCGGCCCACGTAGTCGAGGATGCGCCCAAAAGCTTCGCTCTGGAAGTAAGGGCTATCGGGATTGGTCACAAAGTAGAGGTGCATCTTCGACTGCTTGAGGAGTATCTTCTCGATGCCGAGCTGTTTGCCGCAGACGCGCAAAGGAACGACACGGATGAGTTCTTCGGCAACATCGGGTATGGCACCAAAACGGTCTGTTAGGCGGCCACGATAGGCTTTGAGGTCATCGTCAAGGTGTTGGCTGCCGGCGAGGTTGTCGAGTTCGCGATAGAGCAGCATGCGCTCGGAGTCGCTGGGGACGTAGAGGTCGGGAAAGTACATCTCAAGGTCGGACTCGAGGGTGCAGTCGTCGACATAATACGAGGAAGGAGGAAGGAGGAAGGAGGAAAGAGATGTGTCTGCTGGAGGATTAGCCCCAGATGATCTCCCTGCCGAAGAAGTATTCTCCTTCCTCTTTCCTCCTTCCTCATTCCTCGAAAACTCTGGGGTTTCATTCCGCAGTTCCGCCATGGCCTGGTTGAGGATCTTCTGATAGGTCTCGTAGCCGAGGTCGGAGATGAAGCCGGACTGCTCAGCGCCAAGGAGATTGCCAGCGCCACGGATGTCGAGATCCTGCATGGCGATGTTGATGCCGGAACCGAGATCGGAGAAATTCTCGAGGGCTTCGAGGCGACGGCGCGACTCTGGATTGAGGGCTGCCAACGGTGGTGCAAGCAGGTAACAGAAAGCTTTGCGGTTGCCTCGCCCTACGCGACCTCGCATCTGGTGGAGGTCGGAGAGGCCGAAGTTGTGGGCACCGTTGATGATGATGGTGTTGGCGTTGGGGATGTCGATGCCGTTCTCGACGATGGTGGTGGAAAGCAGCACGTCATAGTCATAGTTGGAGAAGTCGAGCACGATCTGTTCGAGCTGCTCAGGCTTCATCTGTCCGTGACCGATGGCGACACGGGCATCAGGGATATACTTGTGAATCATCTCCGCGATATGAGTGAGGTCGGAGATGCGGTTGTTGACAAAATAGACCTGTCCGTTACGCGACATCTCGAAGTTGATGGCGTCGGTGATGATCTCCGCGCCGAAGGTGTGTATCTCAGTCTGGATGGGATAGCGGTTGGGCGGTGGTGTCTGGATGACGCTGAGGTCACGGGCACCAACGAGCGAGAACTGGAGGGTGCGCGGGATAGGCGTAGCGGACATCGTGAGGGTGTCGACGTTGGACTTCAGCTGGCGCAGTTTCTCCTTGGTGGAAACGCCGAACTTCTGTTCCTCGTCGATGATGAGGAGTCCGAGATCCTTGAACTTCACTGACTTGCCGATGAGCTTATGCGTACCTATTATTATATCTATCTTACCATCGGCGAGGTCTTTCAACAGGGCCGTGGTCTGCTTGGCACTACGAGCACGAGTGAGGTAGTCGACGCGGACGGGCATATCCTTCAGGCGACCAGAGAATGTGCGGAAGTGCTGATAGGCCAAGACGGTGGTGGGCACAAGAACAGCCACCTGTTTGCCGTCGGCGGCAGCTTTGAAGGCGGCGCGCACGGCGACCTCGGTCTTGCCAAAGCCCACGTCGCCACAGACGAGACGGTCCATCGGACGAGCCCGCTCCATGTCGGCCTTCACGTCCTGCGTGGCCTTGAGCTGATCAGGGGTGTCTTCGTAAAGGAAGCTGGCCTCGAGTTCATGCTGCATGTAGGTGTCGGCACTGAAGGCAAAGCCCTTCTCACGGCGGCGCTTGGCGTAGAGCTTAATCAGGTCGCGGGCGATGTCCTTGATGTGTTTCTTCGTGCGCTCCTTGAGGCGTTCCCATTGGCCTGTGCCGAGGGTGGAGAGACGAGGCGGCTCACCATTGTCTTGAGACTTGTATTTCGAGACCTTATAAAGAGAGTGGATCGAGACGTAGATGCTGTCGCCATTCTGGTAGATGATCTTAATCATCTCCTGATAAGCCCCCTCCTGGCCTCCCCCCTTAGGGGAGGTAACTGGCATGCGCACGAGGCCACCAAACTTGCCCACGCCATGATCAACGTGAACCACGAAGTCGCCGATCTCGAACTGCTGAATCTCCTTGAGCGTGAGGGCCATCTTACCACTGCGAGCCTTGTCGCTGCGGAGGTTGTATTTGTGGAAACGGTCAAAGATCTGGTGGTCGGTGAAGACGCAGATACGGAGGTCGCGGTCGATGAAGCCCTCGTGGAGCGTCTTGTCGACAGGATTGAAATGCAAGTCCCCTAAGTTAGGGGGTTGGGGGTCTGAAGAAGCCTTTGACATTCCCTTGTTCAGACCCCTGTCGCCCCCTAACTCAGGGGGCATTAGGATCTCCTTCAAGCGCTCGTTCTGCTTCTGACTGTCGGCACAGATGTATATCTTGTAGCCCTGCGACAGATAGTCGGCGAAGGTCTGCTGGAGCAGGTCGAAGTTCTTGTGGAACAGCGGCTGCGCCGAGATCGAGAAGTGAAGAGTGAAGAGTGAGGAGCGAGAAGTGGAGGCGGAGGCTTCCACAGAGGTGGAAGGGCGATGACCGAATTCGATGCGACGGAAGTTGAGGGCGTCGGAGAGGAATGTAGAGCCTTGTGTGAGCTGGAGTTCACGACGGAGCTGGCGCTCGATGTCGCGCTGTTCCATCTCCGTAGCGGTCTCGAGTTGCTCGCGCTTCGCCTGGGCAGAGAAGCCTTCCTGATAGGTGCGATCGATCGTGTCGTGGACGTAAAGAAAGTCTTTCGTCACGAGGAGCACGTCGTTGGGCACGAAAGAGAGAAATGAGACCTTTTCGTCGGCCGTCACCGTGAGTTCCGGCACGATCTCAATCTGTTCGCGCTGTTCACGGGACAACTGGTTCTCCACCTCAAAAGTGCGGATGGAATCGATATCGTCGCCAAAGAAGTCGATACGATAGGGGTATTCGCAACTGAAAGAATAGACGTCGAGGATGGAGCCACGGAGGGCAAACTGTCCGGGTTCGTAAACGTAGTCCACCTCGTGGAAGCCGAACTCACGGAGGGTTTTCTCTATATCAGCAACGGCAATCGTCTGGTCCTTGGTGAGGACGAGGGTGCGGGAGTCGAGGTTTTTCTTCGAAACGACAAGTTCTGCGATGGCCTCGGGATAGGTCACGATGTACAAGCCCCCTAAGTTAGGGGGTTGGGGGTCTGAAGAAGCCTTTGACATTCCCTTGTTCAGACCCCTATCGTCCCCTAACTTAGGGGACAAAGCGGTCAACACCTCCGTGCGGAGGATTTCGGAGGCGGGATCGCGCTGGGCGTACTTCACGGCACGACGGTAACTGGAGGGGAAGAAGAGCACATCGCTGGTTCCCATGAGTTGGGTGAGGTCGTGGTAAAAATAGCCTGCCTCCTCGGCATCCTGCAGGACGAAGAGCATACGACGGGGACACTTCTCGGCGAGGCTGGCAAAAAGCATCGGTGCGGAAGAGGCCAACAAGCCTTCAAGGAAAATCGTGGATTTTGACGATTTTCCCAGTTCGCTGGCGAGTGCCTTCAACTGCGGCAAACGGGCATATTGATGCGCTAACTCCTGTATATTCATCGCGAATTGGCTGCAAAAGTAATAAAAAAAAGCCACAGATTACACAGATTAACACTGATTTAATGATTTTTTCTTGAAATCTGTGTAATCTGTGGCCAAAAATTCGTAACTTTGCAGCATCAAAGCATAAAATGATGCACCAGAGCGACAGTATTGTCATCATCCCGACGTATAACGAGAAGGAGAATATCGAGAAGATTATCCGTGCGGTATTCTCATTAGACAAGTGTTTCCACATTCTCGTAATCGACGACGGCTCGCCAGACGGAACGGCAGCTATCGTCAGGGGACTGATGGCGATGGAATTCGGCAACCGTCTGTTCATCATCGAACGTAGCGGGAAATTAGGATTAGGTACGGCCTACATCACCGGCTTCAAGTGGGCGTTGGAACACGACTATGCCTACATCTTCGAGATGGATGCAGACTTCAGCCACGATCCGAAGGACCTGCCCAGACTGTATGCCGCCTGTCATGACGAGGGCTACGATGTGTCCATCGGCAGTCGTTATGTGAGTGGTGTGAACGTGGTGAACTGGCCCGTTGGCCGTGTGCTGATGAGTTATTTCGCCTCGAAGTACGTCAGGATTGTCACGGGCTTCAAGGTGCACGACACGACGGCGGGCTTCGTCTGCTACAAGCGTCGTGTGCTCAAAACCATCGAACTGGACAAGATCCGCTTCAAGGGCTATGCCTTCCAGATAGAGATGAAATACACGGCCCATAAGATTGGCTTTAAGATCAAGGAGGTAAGCGTGATCTTCGTGAACCGCAAGGAGGGCGTGAGCAAGATGTCGGGTGGAATCTTCGGCGAGGCGTTCTTCGGCGTGATGAAACTCCGTTGGGACGGATGGATGCGGAAATATCCAAAGATAAAAGATTAAGAGACAACAACGTATGTATTTTACGACAACACAAACAACCAAGACAACCTATTTCGCCAAGTTTGGCGAATTAAAAAGTTGTTATTGTTGTCATTGTTGTCGTCAATAAAGTTTAAGATGATAAAGTTTCTGTATATAATCTATCAGATATTTGTGGGACTGCCAGTGGTGGTGATTATGACGATCATCACGGCCTTGGAAGTGGGTATCGGCACAACCATCGGCAACGGTCACTTCTGGGGCTACTACCCTGGACGGTGGTGGGCAAAGATCATCCTCTGGACGCTGCTGATACCCGTGAAGGTGGAAGGGCGAGAGAAACTGGAGAAAGGTCGCAGCTACGTGTTCGTGGCGAACCATCAGGGCATCTTCGACATCTTCCTAATCTACGGTCATCTGGGTCGTAACTTCAAGTGGATGATGAAGCACCAGCTGGGCAAAATTCCTTTCGTGGGCTATGCCTGCAAGAAGTCGCACCAGATCTTTGTCGATAAGAGCGGTCCCAAGAAAATCAAGAAGACTTACGACACGGCACGGGACATTCTGCAAGAGGGTTACAGCGTGACGGTGTTCCCAGAGGGTGCCCGTTCGTTTACGGGTCACATGGGAATCTTCCGCAAGGGGGCTTTCGCCTTAGCAGACGAGTTGCAGTTGTCTGTGGTGCCGATGACCATCAACGGTTCGTTTGACATCCTGCCTCGCACCCGAGGATTCATCAATCTCATCGACTGGCATCCGCTCCGTCTGACCATCCATGAGCCCATCCATCCCATCGGCAAAGGGCCTGAGAATGTGGAGAACAGCCGTCAGAAGGCGTACGATGCTATTATGGGCGGACTCGAAGAGAAGTACCAAGGATACATTGAGAATCCAGACCAATAGGATTTACGATTTACAGATTGACGATTTACGATTGATATGATTGCCAGGGCTCCATATTTATTCCTGCTGTTGATACTGATTCCAGATCTGTATTTCGATCTGCACTACTGGCGTCATAAGTATAGTGCCGGACAGAGGCTACTGCGCTGGCTCCCGTCCATCGTTTTGGTGGCCTATACCCTCAAACTGACCTACGAGAAGAACTTCATTCCCGACAATCCAGACATCTTATGGATTTACCTGATATTACTCGGACTGATAGCCGTGCCCAAGGCGGTGTTTATGCTGTGCTCCATCGTGGGACTGGGAGTCTGCAAATTGTTCCGAAGCCGCAAAAATTACGGCAATCTCGTGGGACTCCTCTTTGTGCCTATCATCTGGTATATCCTGCTCTACGGATCATTCATCGGTTTCAACAAACTGGAGGTGAATCGTCAGACCTTCGTTTCAAAGGATCTGCCACAAGCCTTCGACGGCTATAAGGTCGTGATCCTCTCCGATGCCCACGTTGGTTCCTATACCGATCGTAATGCGTATGTCCTGAAACAGGCCTTCGACAGTATCAACGCCCAACGGCCAGACCTCGTCGTGTTCTTAGGTGACATGCAGAACACTGAACCCAAGGATATCTACCCCCACATGGACGTGCTGAGCAGCGTGAAGGCGAAGGACGGCATCTACACCGTGCTTGGCAATCACGACTATGGCGACTATATCTGTGGCAATACGGCCAGAAAGGTGGCGAACTGTCGTGAGACCATGAGTCTGGAGCGGCAGATGGGCTGGACGCTGCTGATGAACGAGCATCGTTACATCAATCGTGAGAAATCGAGCATCGTCATCGCGGGTATGGAGAACGATGGCGACGGCATCAAATTCCCACAGAAAGGTGATATCAAGAAGACGCTGAAGGGCGTGAATCGGGATGCGTTCGTCATCATGCTCGAGCATGATCCCTCCTCTTGGCGACGTAAGATCATCCCTGACGGCCGAGCCCAACTCACCCTTAGCGGCCATACCCACAAGATGCAGTTCGCGCTCTTCGGTTGGAGTCCGATGGAACTAATGGGTGTGGAGTTCAACGATTGGTACACTGAAGGCAACCAATCCATCTTCGTCACTGCCGGCCTCGGCGGTCTCATTCCCTTCCGCTTTGGTGCTACAGGTGAGATTGTCGTCCTCACCCTCCGGAGGGGCAATTAGCCGTTCTCTTATCATATAATAAGGTTTACATGCGTACACGAAGAAAGTTTTCGGGCTTTTTCTTGTTTGTTTCGAGAATTATTCGTAACTTTGCACCCAATAAATCTTTTTATTAACTCTTAAAACACTTTTATTATGGAAAAGAAAGGTACAAAGAAAGGAAAGGTGATGGTAAAGGGAAAGAACAAGTACATACGGTTTGACTGGGCTGCGAAGTACATGCTCCGCTCAAAGGCCGACTTTGCCATCTTCGAGGGTCTTATTAACGTGCTCATCGGCGAGAAGATTGAGATTGTCGAGCTGTTGGAGAGCGAGTCGAATCAGGAGCACAAGGACGACAAGTTCAACCGTGTGGACATCAAGGCGAAGGACTCCCAGGGACGGATCATCATCGTGGAAATTCAGCAGAGCCGTGAACTGGACTACCTGCAACGTATGCTCTATGGCGTGGCGAAGACCATCACTGAGCACATGGGTCGAGGGAAAAGCTATGAGAACGTGAAGAAGGTGTACAGCATCAACATCCTCTATTTCGATCTTGGCGAAGGAGCCGACTATCTCTATCACGGCCAGACAACGCTGATCGGCGTACATACCAAGGATACACTCCAGTTGACACAACATGAGCAGGATGACCTGCATGTGGTGACTCCAGAGGATGTCTTCCCTGAATACTTTGTTATCCGTGTGAATGAGTTTAACCAGCTAGCCGTTACGCCACTTGAAGAGTGGCTAGAGTACCTGAAGGATGAGTATATCCGTCCAGACACGAAGGTTCCTGGCTTGATGGAGGCTCGCGAGCGTTTGGAGTATCTCAAAATGTCAGAGGAGGAACGCCGTGTCTATGACAACTATCTCGACACACTTGTCCGCGATACCGATGTCATGAAAACGAAGCTTCTTGAAGCCGAGATTCAGGGTCGCAAACAAGGAGAGGCAAAAGGCATGGCAGAAGGTCTCGCTAAAGGCCTCGCTAAAGGCCTCGCTGAAGGACGGGCTGAAGGCAAGGATGAAGCCAATCGTGAGAATGCCCGCAAAATGAAGGCTGATGGGATGCCATTCGAACTTATTTCTAAATATACAAGCCTTTCAAAAGAAGAGATAGAAGCATTGTAACAATAATATGCATTTATATTTTTATACACCCGAAAACTTTTAGCAAGTTTTCGGGCTTTTTCTTGTTTGTTTCAGAAATTATTCGTATCTTTGCGCCATCGCTCGTTCTTGCTTAGGCAAGCGACCACAAGTTGAGCGAGCCCAGCAATGGGCGGCGGGCGGTCTTAGTGATCAGAAAGACGTTTTCGAACGTCTGTCGTTGTGACTCACGAACTTCGCAACTCCGTAACATCACAGCAGGCAGATGACAACCGAAGCGTCTACGTGGAGCGTTTCTATATACCTTATTAATATATAGTTCGTTCTGGCGTGGGCTAACTGCGTTGTCTATCCTGTGTGATGTTGGCAATGCGAAGGCCTGTGAGTCCAGGATGGGCAGAAGAACAGACACCTACGCCTTTTTTGTGTACTAAGGAGAACAAGACAATAACAAAAAACAATGCCGAATCAGGGGTGTGAATAGGCCAACACTTAAGACGAGAACCTATGAAGAGACTATTTGCAGCCCTTTTATGTGTAATGCCATTCGTTGGGATGGCCCAAGAAGAGTATCAGACCTTCATTTATACCAGTGATGACTTGGCGGATGAAATCCAACAACAAAGCAGCGAACGTCAGTCACGTGGCTATTTGGGCGATTTGTTCAATGCCAGTAAAGAGGCGGTCAAAGGTATCGGTGCCGGTTATGTCACCTCATTCATTGACATGGGAGTGAATGCTATTGGCGCTTTACTGACGCGAAATACCCGTATGAAACAGGAATGGGAAGAAACGGTAAAGGCGGAGAACGTATGGCAGACGCAGATCAGCACAGTATCAGAGATTAACGACTTCTACAAGGAAACCTCTTTTGATGGTGCTATGGATCCAAAGGGTATGCGCTTTGATGGCATTGGCTGTTTGCGAAAGGTGGATAACGACACCGTTTTCTATATCTCATGCCATATTGACCGTACGAAGATCAACCGTATCATCAACCACTCTAAGTTTGAGTTGGTGCTTGATACGCTGATCGTCAGCCCAACCCATTCTAATCTTCCCAATACCTATCTCGATATACCTTATTCTTTTGAGGAACGCCAGAACTTCACGCTTTCTATGAATATCAAAATTACTTCTTCATGGATGAATGAGATAGTGCAGTTACAAAAGAATCAGGAACTTGGTGAATTCTCCATCAACATTCCTGTTGACGAGAAAGTGCTTGACAGCAAAGGATTCCTCCGCTATGTTCGTGAAAGGGAAGCCCAGCCAGCCTACAAGGTAGTGGGTGAAAGTTTCATTGTCCCCCGTTCATATATGGGTTATCGTGATGCTGATGACAACTTCAAGAATAGTTGGGGAACAGGCGAATACAAACTATCCATCGAGCTGAAAGAAACCTGCGATGTCACTCAGCAATATCGTGAAAACTGGAAGCAAGACCAGAAGCGTCGCAAGGAAATGCAATCCAAGGAGAATCTGTTGGCACGTAGTTGGCAGGTTATTTCCAACCAACGATGGGATGAACTCACGCAGTCATGGGTTATTACTACTCTGAAAGCCCCTGCTGGGATTATTACTAAAGATGTGATTGACGAATTAGGGTTAGAATCAAAGTCTTCTTATTAAAAATATTTTTCAAAATGAAAAAGATGAACATGATTCTTAGCATATGTCAAGATACCATCAAAGAAAAAAATCTTCTTTTGATAATTGATGATATTTACAAAAATATTGCAAGTGTGTATGATAATATAAGGGAAAGTTCTATAGAATCAGCTTCTCAAGCAATACATTCTGCATATTCCAACAAAGATCAACAATTTAATACAGAAATATTGGTTGCAGTTTCTCATTTGAGATTTGCTTTTAATATTTCTAAAGAGGCTTTAGGATTAAAACGTAGGTATAGCTACTTCTTTGGTCTTATGTCAGGAATCGAGGATTTGCTTAATTATTCAGAAAAACTATTGATTGAAGATTGTTTATGTGGATTAAGTGGGGTTATTGCAATACTATATAGAGAGGTTGGGAAAATAGACATTTCTGAAGAATGGATAGAGGTTTCAATCAAATATTATAAAAAGAATATCAATTTTTATCACGACTTTTCTCTTGAAAATATACAAAAGGAGCATCTCAATTTTGTGTATACCAAATATGGAGAATCAGAAGAAGTTGTAGAAACTAATCATATAACAGGTGATTATATGACAATAACAAAAGATTATGAATATTTAGCATTGACTCCCGAAGGAGAAAAATACGTTAAAGGTACAAAAGACAAATTGCTAGAGCAGTATAGGGAATTGCTTAGAACAATTAAAATAGTTTAAGATGAATAAAAGTTTATTTCTGTGTTTAGTCTTACTGTTTAGTTCAGTTAACGCTATATATTCACAAGAAGAGATAGAAGAATCCATAATATATTCTTATTTCGAGAAAGGAATGGAAGCTTATCGGAGTAATCAATATGATGAAGCACTGCATCCTTTTTTGGAAGGATTAAAAAAAATCAAAACATCAGATGACAAATGGTACACTCTATTATCTGGTATGGCCGTTTTATGTCATTGTCAACTCGGGAACTATTTACAAGCTATAGAATTACAAGAAGAAGTAGCAATTAAAATCTGCAAACAATATGGTAATAAATCATATCAGTATGCAAAAGAATTAGAGAAACTTGGAACCATCTATTGGAGTATGGGCAATCTTAATAAAGCGATTGAGAATGGAGAACAATCATTAACTATTTATATAGCTAAAGGAGATTCTATTTCTACAGAATTTGCAAGTACATCAATGATGTTAACATCGGCTTATCTTGCCAATGATAATCCTATGAAAGCTCTTTATCATTGCAAAAAAGCAACAACAATTGCAGAAGTGCAAGGAGAAACCACTCTCTATTTGACAGGATTAAATAATATGTCAGTTATATGTGAAAACTTAAACGATTACGATAATGCCATATTATATGCTGAAGAGTGTTTAAAAAAACTTTCCAGCAAGAAGGAAGAGAACATTATTTCATATGCAACAACACTTTCAAATTTAGGCTTGGATTATATCTATAATGGTCAAATTATAAAGGGAAAAACTTGTATTGAAGAGGCACTTACAATTATGAAAGATGTATATGGCGATAAACATGTTAAATATGCTACTTTATTGACAAATCTAGGATATGCATATACAAAATATGGGGATTATGATCATGCCATTAAGATAGAGGAAAAAGCCTATGCAATATATAAAAACTCACCAATTGAAAAGAATTATCATGGTATAATGTCAACATTAAACAATTTAATTTCATATTGTTATCATGAAGGAAAACAATCTGAAGCGAAATTATACGAGAAAGAGTATCGGGAAAGAGCGCTTGGCGATTCGACTTTAGCATATGCCATGTTTTTACATAATATTGCTTCATATGAGAGTAGCCATCAAAAAGCTATTAGTATTGAGGAAGAAGCTTTGGAAATAGCTAAGAAACATAATTCTATGATACTTGTTGCAAATATTATGGAGGGAATTGCTAAACATTATTATGAAGATAATGGCTACGAAGAAGCATTGTTACATTCATTGTTCGCTCGGCAAATTTTTGTTGATGTTGTTGGAGATAATCATCAGGATTATTATTATTCATTACATAACTTATCTTCTTTCTATTGGAAATTGAATGACTATAAAAAGGCAGCAGAATGCTACATGGAATTAATAAGTAAAGTGTCCGCTCATATTCTATCTTTTTTCCCTAGCCTTTCTTTAAATCAACAAAAAGAGTTTTGGTCATTATATAATAAAATGTATGAAGAAAATCTACACAAACACACCTTTTACAATATAGATTATTCTGATTATATACAATTGGCATATAATGGAATTCTCTTAAGTAAGGGTTTGTTACTTAACACAGAGATTGAGATGAAAAAGATACTCTACGAACAAGGAGACCAGTCTGTAATTTCTTTATACAATGAAATAAAAACAGACCGTTCCATATTTAACAAAGTAAGTAGTTTGCCATTATCTAAAAGGAATATTAATCTCGATTCATTAAATCAATGTATAGAAGTAAAAGAAAAATTGTTAATTAATAAATCGAAACAGTTTGGTGATTATACCGAAAATCTAAAAATAAAATGGCAAGATGTTCAAGCAAAATTAGGACAAAAAGATATGAGTATAGAATTTGTTTCCTTCCCATTGGCAAATGATAGCACGATGTATGTTGCATACGTCTTAAAGAAAGGCATGACAAGTCCCAAGATGATTCCTTTGTTTGAAGAGAAGCAATTAAAGAAAGGTGAGGAACTCTATAAAAATACTTCTGTCAGCAAGTTGGTTTGGGAGCCTCTTGCTGAATACCTGAATGGAGTACAGAATGTCTATTTTGCGCCAGCCGGAGAACTATACAATATCGGTATAGAGTATTTGCCTCATTGGAGTGGTGAGGGGAGAATGTCGGAGAAATGGAAAATGTATCGTTTGTCCTCGACAAGGCAATTGGCAGTTATTAAAGACAAGAATGCCCTCAAACTGGCATCTGTCTATGGAGGTGTAAAGTATGATACTAAGGAGGAGTTGCTTATTACTGATAGCAGGAAATATCATTCACAAGAAAGGTCGTTTAGTTATGAGCCGTTTGCGATAGCGGATTCTTTGAATCTGAGAGCAGGTGCATCGTATCTGCCAGCGACAAAAACAGAGGCAGAAGAGATTGACAAGACCTTAGAACAAAAGAAAATAATGACCAAGTTGTTGATTGACACGCTTGCAACGGAAGGGGCTTTCAAGGATTTGTCTGGCAAGAAAACAAATTTGCTACATATCGCAACGCATGGATTCTACTGGACAGAGAAAGAAGCCCAATATAGCAAGAATCTGGACTTCCTTATGTTAGGCGAAAATCAACCAAAATATGTTGAAGACAAAGCGTTGACTCGCTCTGGATTGCTAATGGCAGGAGCTAACAATGCTCTGATGGGAAAGAAACTGCCAGAAGGTGTAGATGATGGGATTCTGACAGCTAAAGAAATCTCTCAATTGGATTTGCGTGGATTAGATTTGGTGGTTCTTTCTGCTTGTGAAACGGGACTTGGTGAAATTAAAGGTGATGGTGTGTTTGGCTTACAACGTGGATTCAAGAAAGCAGGAGCCAACTCTCTGTTAATGAGTCTTTGGAAAGTCGACGACAATGCAACACAATTGTTGATGACTCGGTTCTATAAGAACCTAACGTCTGGAATGAGCAAGTTTGAATCCCTGCGGCAAGCGCAGAAGTATGTACGGGAATATGAGGTCGAGATTGAAGTGAAGTCAGATAACCGACCCTCTGTTTCTGCTCATGCCAGAGAGCAAGCACAACAAAACGTCAACAAAGAAAAAGTATTCAAGAAAGTGAAGAAATATGAAGACCCCAAATACTGGGCCGCTTTTATCTTATTGGATGCAATAGATTAATATACTAAATAAAATGATTATGGGAACAAAATTAAAATTTGTGTTGCTTATAGCAATAATGACATTAATTCCTTCTAATATATGTTTTGGACAGGCTCTTGTAAAATATAAGATTCATTGTACAGATGTCAATAAAAGAAGTTTATCTACGCATGACGTATTAGTGGAATATGACGAAGATATACTTACTGTGAATGTATACAAAAATAAAATTACTTTGACATCAGAAAAGTTTGGAAAAACAATTCAATTCAATAATTATTGTAGGCATACTAAAGAAAAAGTCACTCTTTCTAGTAAATTTGGCAACGATCCAGGTTATAATGATATTTTTTTCAATTCTAGGGAAGAATGGATTTCATATAGTAGGACAAAAAAAGCTCGTTTATTACAATCATTGATGCAGGTTCAGTTTAGTAATAATAATTGTTACTACAATTTTAATGTGGCATATGGTGAAATATTTGATAAGGTAAACAACAAATGGGTTATAGGCCATGTAGCAGGTAAAAATTATGAGAATGATAAGGTCAGGAATAGATTACGGAAGGATCTAGGTGAATTATGTTCAGATTTTGAGTATGAGTTACATGAAAGACTTGCAATTGGAGATGATTATGATCCATGGGATCAATAATGGGAGAACGAATGATAATGAAACAAGTAAAAGCCATTTGGAGTATTGTCAGAACTTTGGCAAAGCGGAATAAAACCGCCTTGCTTGTTTCATTATGCAATGTGGTAATCTTGCTTGTTTTGTCATACGTTCTGAATAATCAATCGCTATTTACGGGTGAAAATCTGAACCACTATGCCTGGGTCGAATGGGTGAAGAATAAAGTCGGTCTGGTAAAGCAATTAGATAGCCATGATGTATTGTTTGTAAATATAGCATACGACAAGCAACTGACAGAGAGGACTGACGAATATGGGATGCCAATAGGCAATACAAGCATTACTGATCGTGCAAAGTTACTGTCGTTCTTACAAATGCTCCATTCGACAGACAATTACAAATACATATTTCTTGATGTCAGATTCGAAAAGGGTTATGATGTGCCGGAAGTAGATTCTACACTGTTTGCAGAAATACGTAACATGAGAATGATTGTGATAGCAAACCACTCCGATGTGGAGATTGCGGATAGTTCTTTGTTAGAAAAGGCAGCCATCAGTGACTATAAGGCTACTATCACCGCCACGAACTTTGTCAGATATAAATATACATACAACGGCAATCCGTCGATGCCACTATATGCCTATAGGGATTTAACCAAAAGAACAATCAAGAGGCATGGACTGATATATACATGTGACGGAAGGCTGTGCTATAATAGTCTGTTTGTGAACTTCCCTGTTGAAAACTTTAGCGAGTTTGACGACGAGAACAGGAAACAATACTATAACTTGGGAAGCGACCTGTTAGACAATTATTCTGAAGAAGACTTGGCGACTTTGACACAAGGGAAATATATCGTCATTGGTGACATGATTGAGGATTTGCACGACACGTATTCAGGGTTGAAGCCTGGCTCTGTGATTACGTATTATGCATTTCAGGCATTGATGAACAGAAAACATTTCGTGTCATACGGTTTGCTGTTACTCTTAGCCGTCCTCTATTTCCTTATCTCACTATCGCAGTTCAGACGCAATTCACTGTTAGAGCAGATACCGTTTGTACATAAGTCCAACTCAAAGATTCTACATTTCGCGCTGTCATTTGTGGAGTACACCTTTATCTTGGCAGCAGTAGCCATGTTACTTAATGTTGTGTGGGGAGTCTCATTAAGTATATTGGTGCCATCCACCTATTTCGCTATCCAGAAAATGATTATAAACTATAAAAGGACAAAGATATGAAAAAGCTATTTCCCATCATTATGGTTGTCAGCCTTGTTACATCTGTCTGGGCTGACAATTACAAGATTCTCCAAATGAATACGAAGACCATCAAAATTGGAAGCCGTATTTATAAGAAAGGTGATGTGTTCTCTGAAGATTCCACCATAAATTGGAGCAACGACAAGCAGGCATTGAAGACCCAGAATACAGAAACGAAGAAGGTACAGCTGTTTGTGGCTGATGCGTTCCAAAAGAAACAGAGCAAGAGCATCAAGGATTATTATATCAAGAACAACCGACTTTCTGCACGAGCCTTTGGATTGGGCGAGATGGTAGAAATTCTTGCAGAAACATTCTATCTGCTTGATACCATCAGAATTGAATCACCTGTACCTGTAGACAATACACGTTATTTTTATATCACATTCCAAGATGATGGAAAGGATGTGCGAAAATCTTTGCCTATGCTGGATGATGAGTTGTTGATCGATCGTTCGATGTTTCCTCGTGCCAACAAGATTCTTGAGACAAGGGTGTCTATGTCGTACACCTGCGAGGGGGTAGATGAAGACTATTTGCTGACAGACTCCATGAGGATCATATTTGTTCCGAAGAAAATCAAGCATGAATGAACTGATTATCATATTGGCAACTATTTCACCTAGAATCATCATCAGGGTATATGTATCTCCTAAGTAGACTGTATCACTTTCGTAGAGAAAGATAGTTATGATGATGAGGAGAATGTGACATTGACAGGCAGTTGGTTATGGGCAAAGAAGGAGGCTGGTTATTATGAGCTGTTGACTTTTAACGAGGATCAGACATATACCGGATACGACTATTATTTCTCTTATGGATTTGATACCCAGACTTACGGATGGTATTCTCTGTATGGCAATATGCTGACATTACAGTCAAATTGGTTTGGATATAGGCGAAGATACAATTGGTTTGTTATAGGCATGACTGGCAATGCTTTAGAAGTGATGACAGATATGGGGGCTTTTACCTACTATAGATTGCAACCAGAGACTATCTATATTCAGGATGGAGGATCGTCTTCTGCATTTGACAATGAAGACAACATTGTTTTTGCTGATGGCATTATCGTCGAAGCCAAAGGGAACCAATTGATTGGAAGAGTAAAAGGAACAACATACATTCTCGTTTCTATAGCAGGACAAGACAAGATTGTTGCATATAAAGTTAATGTGAAATGATAGATTATCCTCCTTCACTGGCTCTATAAAGAAAAATGATAAAGAGTATGAGAAAAGTAATGTTGTTTGTTTGCATGATGACGGCGATAGTCGCATCGGCACAGAATGTGGAAGAGGAGGAATATATTCCCGATAGTATCGCCATTGACATCACAGTCGACAGTACAGCGGTGGACACAGAAGGCTCAATTCCTGACATTGAAGAAGTGGAATGGGATGACCGCTATGCTGTGGCAGAAAAAGACGGGAAATGGGGACTATACGACGTAAAGTGTGACAGTCTGCTGACGGATCTCATTTATGACGAAGCCGCTCCTGCTTTCAGGAAGAGAGTGTTCGATGAGTATATTACCTATTATTATATAAGACTGGATAACCGAGCTGGAGTGGTTGGTGTCTTTGAGTCTACTGGCGGCATTACGACGATCTTGGCTTCACAAGCTCTGAGTCTGACCGCTGATGAGAATTGGGAGGATAGTGTTAAGGTGTATCGCAGTCTTGTAAATGATGGTGATACCGAGGCATATTGGAAGTTAGCTTTGTGCCATCTCGAAGGGAAAGGCGTAAAGAAGAACTTCCTTCAGGCAATATGGATGATGATGCTTGCTGATGAGGATCAGGATTACGGTGAAAGGGCAGAACAGCTTTTCTTGTCTTTGCCAGAAAATGATGATAACAGAATAAAGTTCGAGGCAGCAAAGGCTTTCATTAACGGAGACCTCCAGCAACTCAAAAGTGTCAATGAGCGGTTAGCACCTGTTGATCCTGCGAACCACGAACTTGTTAGTGGACTCATCGCTATGGTGGAAAAGAAAAAGGAGGATGCTCAAGGCCATTTCAATAAGGCATCGGAAATGGGATGCACGTTAGCAGAACTATTCAAAGGTGCTGTGAGTGACGGCTATTCTGATGAGCAGCATATACAGGCATTGGAAAAGATTGCCGAGGAGTCGCCTTTCGTTTACAACTTCCTTGGTGATATGATGTTGGGCTCATCCAAGTGGGGAAAGAAGAGAGAAGATAAGGCCCGTGAGTATTATGTAAAAGCAGATGAGTATGCCTGTCTTTCCAAAGGCGGCAAAACATTTCTTGAAAGCAAACGGGAAAAGAATGAATAAGTATAAGGTATTGCAAATAGTCATCCCGGACATGGCGATTGTCTATGGTGGCGTGAGGGGAAGGACGCTGTCATCAAGGCATCTGGCCGATGCCCGAAAGGCATTGGCTGATGCGGGTATCTATCAGGTGATAGACCTGAGGCAGGACTACACGAGCGACAGGTATAGGGATATCTGCGAGATGAACGGAATGAAGTATTTCCATTATCCTGTGCATAGAACCAAAGAGACGGTTGCCAACATGGTAAAGGATTTCGCAACGTTCTGCGAATTGATAGACCGTGGAGACTTCTTCATTTCATGTGCCCAGGGACTGCATCGGACGGACATTGCCCTCTGCACCTATTGGGTGTTCCACGGAGCAGACAAAGGCAAGGAACCGCCTGTGCTTGTAGGGTATCTGGAAGAGAAGGGCCATGATGCCAGCAAGATATTCGAAGTGCTTAACTCGTTCTACAAACTGCTGTCTGAGCAAAATGGCGAGGAGCCCATGACAATGGAGGTGTTCAAAGAACGAAAAGGCATTATTCATGACATCAACCAAGATGTGACTATAACATAAAGAGGAAATGACAATGGAGAGAAGATATACACCAGAGAGAATAACAGTGCTGAAGACAAACGAAGTGTTTGTGTTCGGCAGTAATATTTATGGCCATCATTCAGGCGGAGCAGCACGCATCGCTATGGAACTTTTCGGAGCCATATGGGGAAAAGGCATTGGTCTTCAAGGACGGAGTTATGCTATTCCCACCATGCAGGGAGGTGTTGAGACAATTAAACCATACGTCGATGATTTCATTCGTTTTGCCAAGCCCCATAAGGAACTGACATTCTATGTGACCCGCATCGGTTGTGGCATCGCTGGATTCAATGACAAGGATATTGCCCCACTATTTGCAGATGCATTGAACATGGAGAATGTCATTCTGCCAAAACCGTTCGTCGAATGTATAGAGGATAAGCGGTCTATGACAGGAAAGATTGGCGTGAAACGATTCCTTGAAGCGCAGAATAGGACATACTGTGGCTATCAACAGGCATTGGAGGAAGTGAAGGCCGGACAGAAGCGAGGTCATTGGATCTGGTATATCTTCCCACAGATGAAAGGTCTTGGGTTCAGCGATATGGCTGAGTTCTATGGGATAGCAGACCGAGAGGAGGGTGAGGACTATTTGCTCCACCCTACCCTGAATGACAGAATCCACGAGATATCTACTGCACTTTTAGAGCATCAGGACAAGTCTGCCGAGGAAATATTTGGCGGTCTTGATGCGATGAAGGTCAGGTCGAGCATGACCTTGTTTGATGAGTTGTCGCCAAATGATGTCTTTGCCAAAGTGCTTGATGTCTTCTATCATGGTGAGAGGGACGAGAAGACACTGGAACTACTGGAAGAGGAATGATCACAGACAAGCCCATTACACCTTCCGCATCACCCAATAAAGGGCACCGGCATTGGTGTGCTTACTCTGGAACTTGCTTATCTGTACGTCCGCTTTAACCAAAGGTCGAGGAAACGGTCATAGACGATGTAACCTTTTGAGGTCTGGTAAACCAGGTCTTTCTCCTTCAAGACATCAAGGGCCCTCTTGACACTACTACCACCGGACAGCTCATATTTCAAGACGAACTCATTGGCTTGTGGTTGGGCTACCACACCTTCCATCGCAATGGCCTTCAAAAGACAGAACTGATTGCCCGTCAGAAATGTCATCAGCATTTCGTATTGACTGCCCTTATCAGAAAGAATGCTCAATATGGCATCCCTGACCTGTTGGTAGTCTGTCACATGTCTCTCACGTTCATACAGACGATTCAATACGGACTGGAGATACCATGTATAGCCGTCAAATTGCTCGTAAAGTTGTTGAAACACAGCCGCATTAATCGAGCCCTTCTTCTCATTGAAGAAACGGGAAGCGAAATCATAGTAGATTTCCGGATGAATAGGTTCGAGAGCGAGCGTAGCGGTGCTCTGGTAGAAAGGACGCTTGGGCGAACTGAACATCTCTGCCATCAGGTGCATTTTGCTGCCAGAGAAGATGAAGTGAGCATTGTGGATAAACTGAATGTGTGAACGCAACAGAGCCTCAGTTCCCTGTTCAGGATAATCCGTGATAGTCTGGAACTCATCGATGGCCACATACACCTCCTTACCGCTTGCCTTCAGATAATCAAAAAGACTTTTGAGGGTGTATTCCGACTTTGAACGTTCGAAAGCCACTGATACCGTCGGGGCACCTGTTAGGGGATCAAAGGATACTGTAGGCCGCCATTGGCTAAAGTAACGGAGCACTTTATCAAGAGGCGTCCGTCTGTCGAGCAGTTTCTCTTCAATAATAGCCCTTCCCAAGGCTTGTGTCAGATCATGCTGGCTCTGAGTGTGGAATATGTCGGTATAAATACAAACAGCATCCTTATTCTGCTGTCTAATCAGATGAAAGACGTGCTTAACAAGTCCTGTTTTCCCAATTTTCCTTGGAGAAATAAGAACTGTATTACGTCCATTTTTCAGATTAGCAATGAGTCGTTCCGACTCTATAGTTCGATCGCAGAAGTACTCAGGACTCTCATAACCCTCATAAACAAAGGGGTTTAATAGTTTTGTTGTCTTTTTTGCCATATTCTAAAATAATAAATCCATAGCGCATTTTGCGTTTCACAATTTGCGTTTTACAATTTGCACGATGCAAATATACAAAAAGATGCCATAAGTTGTATCAACCAAAGGCATCTTTTTGCAATGATTAACTATATATCTGCAACAATCACACTTTCCGCATCACCCAATAGAGGGCACCGGCGTTGGTGTGCTTGCTCTGGAACTTGTATTCCGGGCGGCTGAGGTAATTGCCGATTTTGCGGAATGTGCCTTCGTCTTCTTTGTAGCCTT
>JAEEGK010001142.1_pt1 | contig 66456 bp, 69 predicted proteins | sample 8958771 | NCBI WGS metagenome assembly JAEEGK01 (sample SAMN16246547, study PRJNA631951) | gut metagenome | biome: gut microbiome; feature: rumen; material: SC-attached | host: Bos | place: Iran: Karaj | collected 2018-10
ATCTGCAGATCCTCGATTCGCTCAAAGAGAATAACTTCAAGACTGAGGTCGGCCCCGGTGTCTACGATATCCACAGTCCCCGCGTTCCTTCAGTCGAGGAGATCGTTAATGCTCTTACCAAGATGAGAGCAAAGATCGAAGATTCCAAGCTCTGGGTCAACCCCGACTGCGGCCTTAAGACAAGAGGCACGGAAGAGACAGTTAAGAGCCTTAAGAATCTTGTTGCTGCAGCAAAGCAGATCAGAGGATAAGCCATGAAGGTATCACAGGTTTACAACACGAAAAGAAGTCTCTCGTTCGAGATCTTTCCTCCTAAGAAAGACACTGAGCTTCAGAACATTGACGAGACTTTGGAAGTCCTGGCCGAGCTTGAGCCTGACTTCATCAGCGTGACCTTTGGCGCGGGCGGATCTTCCAACTGCAACAGGACGATCGAGCTTGCCAAGAAGATCAAGTATGAATACAACATCGAGCCTGTGGTACACCTCACATGTCTTCACTACGATAAGAATGAGATCGACGAGTTTGCCAAGGTGCTCAGGTCCGAAGGCATAGAAAACATCCTCGCGCTGCGCGGAGACCCGAACCCGAACGTGGGCGCCAAGGATGATTTTCGTCACTCGTCCGATCTCATTTCATATCTAAAAGATGACTACGATTTTTGTTTTCTGGGCGCTTGTTATCCCGAGTGCCATCCCGAATCACCAAATGCTGTTTCTGAGATAAAGAGCCTCAAGAAAAAGGTGGATGCCGGCGCGGAAGTGCTTCTGTCACAGCTCTTCTTCGATAACGACATCTTCTACCGCTTCAACGAAGAATGCGAGATCGCAGGCATAGATGTTCCTGTCATTCCGGGAGTAATGCCGGTAATAAACGCAGCGCAGATCAAGCGCATGGTGTCTTTGTGCAACGCATCTTTCCCGAAGAGATTCCAGCGTATAATCTCGCGCTACGAAGATAACAAGGAAGCGCTTTTTGATGCAGGTATGTCTTACTGTTTAAGCCAGATAATCGATCTTCTCGTAAGCGACATCAAGGGCATTCATCTTTATACTATGAATAATCCTTTGGTAGCGAGAAGGATATGTGAGGGGATAAAGAATATCATCTAGTTCCTTTTTGCCATTCCGAATTCAAATTTAATGAGCAGCCGCATCTTGCACAAATTGCGGCTGCTTTTTTCTATTTGATATATCTCTATAATTCTTGTAATGAGTCTGACTGCTGATAGAATTAAATTGAATTAGGAGGAGTTTCATGAAAAAAAGAAAATATTAGTCACGTTACTAATTCTTATATTGTTCATCGTGCTCTTGTTCCCTTATAAGTCAACGCAATATGATGGAACATATTATTATGCGCTCGTATATACTGTTGTTTGTAAAAATGAGCTTTCTGTTGCTCCACACGATTCTGCCTCAACCACATTAGTAACAAAGGGAACTCAGATATATATATTTAAGAATAAAGTGTTTGATAATACTGAAACAGTAGAATACGATTGAAGTCAAACGAGTAAATCTCCGTCATCAGAATGATATGAGGTTATAGTTAACACGTTGAAAGCCTTTCGGGAGAGACTGAGATTGAGTAAAAAGACGATTGCAATTAGTTTGATAGAAACCTTTATTTTAGCAACACTGTTTGTTTTAACCGGTGTGTATTATAGTCACTTGAGTTATGGCAAAATGTTAAAACACGAAGTGTTCAGTTATTCCGGGCACACATCATTTGATTACGAAGTATCTGATTATGATGGGAATATATATCCTCCGGGAACTGAATTTGAAGTATACACAATATCTGCAACGGGTGGGCTGGGAATCAGAACAGCTGATAAAACGCTGATTTCGCACAGTGGAATTAATCTGACCGAAGTAACTAACAGTGACGAGCTGGCTGATGCATTAAAAACAATAAAGGAACAAGTAAAAGAGGATCGTGCGGATCTTGATAAAAAGTTTGTTGTTTTAGGTTTGATATGTTTCGTTGTGATAGGCGCAATATATTTTGTTGTGAACTATAAAGCATTGAAGAGTGATAGAAGCCGGAGAATTCTCTGTATTATTTCTGTGTTAGTAAGTGTAGTAATTGCTATAGGGCTCATAACTTTATTTAGAAAGGTCTTATAAGTGATGGATAATAATCTGGCGAACAAAACTCTGGTGATATTAACTATCCTTATGTTACTTGCCGTAGCATCCTTTGGAACCATTAGGTCAATCGGCAAGTCAAGACAAGTTGTTGAATCTTATTACAGTGAGATCTCATTGAATGAAAGTATAGTGCTTGATGACCAGAATACTTTGAATAAGTTTGGCTCACCAATCACGCTTGAGAAAGGTACACGGGGAGAGATTAGCGACTCTTTTGATTGGTACAGTGAATGTCATGGATACAAACACATTAAAGCCCGTTTTAATCTGGATGATAATAAAAGACTGGATGTTATTCTTTTATTTGAACCAGGCAACGAAGAAACAGCTGATAATACGCAAGTTGTTGATGCGACTATTACAATTGGTAACGGCGAAGAACAGCAAATAATACCCGGGACAATTACTGTCAGCGATCCTCCTTTTATAGACATAAACAATGTGGAGGATTCCCAAAGGATTATTACTGAGTTCCAACAAACACGGGAATCCTATAACCGGAAAGTTAAGAAAACTGTCGTTACCGGAAGTGTGATATCAGTTATGATCGCGATAGCGTTGGTATCAGTGGTATGGACAATTAAATTAGTTTGTCATAAAGAAAAGATAGCAAGAATCCTTTTAATAGTCTCAGCTTGTATTGATGTCGTGATGGTTATAGCCGCTGCCCTTGAGTTTTATTTTATTGGGTGGTTATAGTTTCATGCCGGTCAGTGTGATTCTTGGGTAAGACTTGGATACAGTGTTATAATTCTGAAAAAGCGGATGACCTCCGCCCGAAGGGGATAACACATGATCACTTATCAGAAACTTACTAAGGCTCAATTAGACACTTTTATTCAGATGCGCATCAGGCAGCTCAGAGAAGAGGGCGCGACTGAAGATATAGATCTTGTTCCTGCTTTGCTGGATTACTATGACCGCCATATGGCTGACGGTACATTTGTCTCGTGGCTTGCGATGGACGGCGATAAGATCGTCGGTACCAGCGGGATGTCTTTTGTGGAGAAGCCGCCGTATTTCAGTTGCCCGAGCGGCAGGCTGGGACTCCTTTCGAGCATGTTTACGGATCCTGATTACCGCAGGATGGGCATTGCAAAAGAACTTCTTTCGAGAGTTGTAGAAGAAGCAAGGAATTACGGGTGCGGATGCGTGCAGATCACCGCGTCTGATATGGGCGTGCTCTTGTATACCGATTTTGGCTTTAAAAAGAACGGTAACTTCATGCAGTATAATTTCTGATATTTCGGGAGGATATTATGGGAAAGATCGAGAGATATGATGTTAACGATGAATGGGCACACGCAGGGCTCGTAAAGGCCGGAGATTATTGTTTCCTGAGCTATTGCGTCGGCAATATCGGAGGAACAGTAGAAGAGCAGATCAACGGTGCTTTTGACAATATGGAGGAGCGCCTTGCCATGGTCGGTCTGACGCTCGAAAATGTCGTTCAGATGGACTGCCTTTTCAGAGATGTATGGAACATTCCCACTATGGAGAAAGTCATTAAGGAAAGGTTTAACGGCCATTATCCCGCGCGCAAATCAATACAGACTGAGTTTGCGCATGTGGGTGGAGAATCAGGCCTTCAGTTCCAGGTGGATTGCGTCGCTTATTGCGGATAAGGGGTAAATAATGAGATTTGCAGAAAGAGAGATAACTTTAAAAGACGGCAGGACATGTATCCTGAAGCCTAATTCGCCTGAATATGCGGAGCAGATGATCAAATATCTGAAAGAGACAGCGGGCGAGACGGATTTTCTTTTGCGCTATCCGGATGAGATTAATTTCACCTTGGAAAAAGAGCAGGAGATCCTCGGAGGTATTCTTGAGAATCCATATGCGATCATGATGGTCGCTATAGTCGACGGCAGGGTAGCAGGCAACTGCGCCGTTAACGGGATTGGAGGTCAAAGAAGGATTCAGCACCGCTGCTCGCTTGCGATCGCGCTATATAAAGAGTTCTGGGGCCTCGGAATCGGCAGCGCCATGATCGCTTACATGATTGAGCTTGCACGTGAAGTGGGCTGGGAACAGATGGAGCTCGAAGTCATTGCTGAGAATGAACAGGCCTTTAATGTCTATAAGAAGTGTGGTTTTATTGAGACAGGACGCCATCACAACGCGGTTAAGCTTGATGACGGTACGTATCACGATGAGATCCTGATGTATAAGGAACTGTGATCGTTTAGAGGAGAATTATAATGCCGTTAGTCAGAGTCGACATGATAAAAGGCAAGGACAAAGAATACAAGAAGACCTTGCTCGAATGCATACACGAAGGCCTTGTCGAGAGCATCGGCATTGAAGACTGGGACAGGTTCCAGCGTATCGTTGAGATCGACAGGGAAGACTTTGAGACCGCTCCTGGAAAGACCGAAAACTTCATGATCATTGAGATCACTATGTTCCCGGGCAGGACTAAGGAGCAGAAGAAGGCTCTTATTGAGCGCGTAACAGCAAAGCTCGTAGAGCGTTTATCCATAGCGGCTGCCGATGTGTTCATCGTGATAAATGAACCTGCTGATGAGAATTGGGGCATGGCCGGAAAACAAAGAGGATGAATAACGTATTATTTGTTGGTTTTAAAGGAAAGAATAATGCGTCAGGAATGCTGGTCGAGCAAATAGCTCCTGATCATTTGCTTCTTACTAATTCATTTGCAGGACTTCGCAGAGATATAGATTCTGTCCCTAATGAATATGATTATATTGTGATGTTTGGCGTTGATAAAACACTTACCGATTCAGTGAGAATTGATAAGATTGCATCATTAAACGGTATAAAGAAGGCTACGGCTATAAATCTTCAAAGCATAAAAGAAAAACTGGCTGACAGGGGAGTGCCAGCGGAAATATCTGAGATGCCTACAGCCTATCTGTGTAATGAGGCATATTGGCACATGCTCGAAAAGTTTTCCGGAAGGGCAGTTTTTATTCACGTACCAACGATTAAAAATGTGGATGAATGCTTTGTCGAAAGAATGAAAAAGGTATTCCAAGGCGGCATGGAATTCTAAGGATATCCATTCAGTGCAATCTTGGTATAATTTAATTGTTGGAACTGCTTTTTCGATGCATACATTAACTTTGCTGGAACTTCTGAAAACTATTTTGATTTATGGAGTGAATGCTAATGGGAAATACTGCCGATAATGATTCTTCTGTAACTGGTGCGAATAGAAAAGGATTAAGAGCAGTTGCGATAATTCTTAGCCTGATAGAGGCGGTAGCAATTGCTGTTTTTATAGGTGTTTTCATATTCGACGGATTTGTACAATACGAGCGCATGGTAGCTCCGTCTCCGTTAAGCTATGACTATGATGGTGAAACTGTCTTTGATTTCGATGTTAAAGGCGATGACGGAACCATTTATCCGGCAGGTACCGTTTTAAAAGTTTATGGTTTTACTCGGTGGGATCAGTTAATGCTGAAAACTGAGACAGGAAGTGTAGTTACCGGAACGCATAGTCCATATTGCATTTCAGATGCGAAAAACAGTGATGAATTATTTCAGGCATTTGAAGCATTACAAGAAACTGAGAAACAGGAAGAATACAAACAGGACATTACTGTTATCGTGATTTCTTCCATCACGTGCCTGATAGCGTACTTTTTATTCGCATATATAAACAACAGATGGATTGGCAAGCCGAAAAAGCAGATCATTCTGCTTGTCATTATATTGTTGTTTTCCATTTTTAATTCTATGTTTCTTCATACGTATCTTTCGAGAGCACATGCACCGGTTATATATCTTTATCCTGAAGAGGATATGGAGGTTAACGTCAGACTCATTCTTGACGGTAAACTGACTACAACTTATCCTTCGTATGATGAACAGAACGGTTGGACTGTTACTGCATCTCCTGACGGAATAATAACTGACAAAAGCGGGAGACAGTATTCTTATCTTTTCTGGGAAGGCGATATAGCAATAACTCCTGACTTGAGCCACGGATTCTGTGTTAAGGGAGAAGATACTGCCGAATTCCTTGAGGGGTCTTTGAAACAGTTAGGACTTACTGATACTGAAGCAGATGCTTTCATCATGTATTGGCTTCCTTTAATGGAAGGAAACAAGTATAACGTCATTACATTCCAGACAGCGGCTTATGAAGATGTTGCTTTACTTTCAGTCAAGCCAAAGCCTGATACCGTAATCAGAGTGAATATGTTGTGGTATCCTGCTAACACATATGTGGATATGGAGCCTCAGGATCTTACAGCTGTTAATCCATCGGAAAGAAAAGGTTTTACAGTAGTCGAATGGGGTGGCGAGAAATATAGGCCCCCGATAATTCTAAACTAGTATCTATAGAGAAATAGAAAATTCGCAGTATTGGCATGATTAATTCGTTGAACAATAATACCATGAATAGAAAACAACACTTAATAAACAGAATAACAGCTCTATTTTTATTGTCGGTGATGGTCTTAAACATTTCCGGTTGTAGACTCATTCGAAAAGTTATATATCCGGAAGATAAAGGAATCAGGTTCTTGAGATTCATTGCTGCAACCGGAAATAAAGAGAATGACAATTGTATTTTTATCTCAAATAATTATGGGTTATACGGGAAAAAGCTTTCGAACTATCGTCAGCTGACAAGTGATACGGCATATGAGCTTATTGAAGAGGTAACAGCACTGCCTGATGTTTACGGCGATGAGTCTGAACCGTTTGCCTACTACATCAGCCTTGACTACTACGATAAGAATAAGAATTATGTAGAAGTGGATAAGTATGGATATGGAGGGTTCCCCGATAATTGGATAAAGATCGTTGAGCTCACAAATTCTGTAGCGGAAAAGGAAATTGAACGCCTTACTTACAGTACGGACATTGTGGAAATCAACGGTGACCTTCTGAGAAAAGAGTTTGGTATTACCGATGAAATGCTTCCCAAAGGCGTAACGGTAGATAAATTTGCCGAAGATACAAATTATACATACAGAGACTTATATGAGTCTTATTTCAATACACAATATTATGTCAGCAATTACTGCTATGACTATTATGACTTTGCGCAATATAAAATAACCAAAGATTCAGTAGCGGCAGCATCTGACAGTAAGGCGCTTAAGGAATATGCAGAACCCCGTCTGGATGACATCACTTCAGAAAGTGATATAAGTATCATAGGAAAAGTCAGCGGACAGTATTTTGAGATAGTCAGATTTGACTGTTTTGATGAGTGGAAAACACTTAACGATATCAGTGAGTATGATTTGATGACAAATGACGATCAGACGCTGGATATCAGTCGAACGGTGATACTTCAACAGGAAGGCATGCTTGGCACTGATTCAAGATTGATATTTGTTGATCCGACAAGCCGTTTTCTGATTATTATTAGTGGTGCTACATACCCGGATTACAATTTTTTATATGATTTCATAAACAGCTGAATTGGCGATATAGAAGACTGATTTACCGCTTGGTTTCCTCCTTTGTACCGCTTAGGTGCAAAGCTCTTGAGCAAGGTTTTGCGGCCGATATAATGGCCTTAAAACCAAGGAGGTAACAACCATGATCAACGAAGTAAAATCCGCTGTTTTCACAGCTCCCAAGACAAACATCAACGAACTGCGCCGCGAGGCTCAGGTCATCCAGATGAAGGGCGCGCCCTTCATGATGGCTTCAGTCATTTTATGGACCTGCGCTACCATCTGCCGCATCCTTCCCGTGAGCCTTTACATGAAGAACCTGCTCACTTTCTGCTGCCCTATGCTTTTGGTCCCGCTGGCACTTTTATTCTCCAAGATGATCGGCGCTGACATCTTCAAGAAGACTGATAATCCGGTAAACAAATTGGGCATCCTCTGCACATGCAACCAGCTTTTGTATCTGCTCATCGTAATGTGGGCATTCTCGATGAAGCCCGAAGTGATGATGATGCTTTTCGCGATGGTATTCGGCGCACATCTCTTGCCTTTCTCATGGGTATATGAGAGCAAAACATATCTTGTAATGTCGATCGTAACGACTTTAGGCTCGCTTTTGACAGCATGCGTTTTTGGCGAAGTAGTTATGGGAGTGTTCATGGTGATCTGCCAGATCATAACTTCGGTATTGCTGCTTGCCGAATGCAGAAAATTATCTGCCTCAAAAACCTAAGCTGTTGAATTATAATGGGGAATAGGAAGGAGCGTCCGGGCCGGTCACGCACTCCGGCAGGTCCGGCGCTTCCCCGATCTCCATGGGGCTAAGAGGTTATTATGAAAGTTACGATCAAGAACGATATCGATTCAGGCACGTTGGTCGAGATCCACTGCAAAGAAGTGACGGCTGAGACCGAGCGTCTTAAAAGATACATCAGCCGCTTTGACGAGCGCATTACAGGCACCAGCGAAGGCCAGACTCACAACATCGACATCAGCTCGATCCTTTATATTGAGTCTGTCGATAAGAAGACTTTTCTTTACACATCGCGAAATGTTTTTCTTACGGAAAAGCGCCTCTACGAGCTCGAAGAACTTCTGGATGAGAAAACGTTTTTCCGCTGCTCGAAGTCAGTCATCGTCAATCTCGACAGGATAAAAAGTCTTAAGCCTGAAGTCACGAGAAACATTCTTGCAACGCTCGAAAACGATGAGGTCATAGTGATCTCACGCCGTTATGCCAGAGCGCTTAAGACCTTGATCGGTCTGGAGGGATAATATGGAAGACGTTAAAAAGTTATTGGTATATTTCAGGAACGCGCTGGCATTCTCATTTGCATGGCTCGTCTTATGCGTAGTAGTAGCATCGCTTGCAGGAGACGGCAATATCACCGCTTTGTTCCTGGTAAAGCTTCTTGCGCTTTGCGCATGGGGATCTATCTGCTTCGTGTTCTCTTTCTGCACGAAGTTTATGAAGAAAAAAGGCTTTGTATTCTGCCTTACTGTATTCTTCCTTTTGTTTATCCCCGTTGAAGTCCTGATGTTCTATCTGATGGGTATCTTTGTGGGAATAGGCACACCGGCATTGTGGATCACTCTCGGAGCTATCATAATCGCATCCTACGTGCTTTGCATCCTTATAGATGTACTTGTTATGCGCAAGCGTGCGCGCGAATATACGGCAAAACTGAAAGAATATAAAGCACGCAATCTTAACTAAGCCTTAACTTGATCCAAAGAATATTGATTAAGGTATTTTCGAGTGGCAAAATATCTTCCAGTACAAATCCTTTGTATTGGAATTAGGGGGTAATAGAATATGTTAGAAGTCAAAAACGTAACCAAGCGTTACGGCAAAAACCTTGCATGCGATGATGTATCTTTCAATCTGGAGCCGGGTACACTGACAGTCCTTTTGGGACCTAACGGCGCCGGCAAGAGCACCATCATCAAGTCGATCATCGGATTTCTCAAGTACAACGGATCCATCACGATCAACGGAACGAGCACAAAGACCACAGAGGCACGCAAATACTTAGGTTATATCCCTGAGATGCCTTCTTTGTATCCGACACTTACTGTAGGCGAGCACATGGAATTCATCGCCCGTGCCTACAAGCTTACGAATTACAAGGACCGTATCAACATGCTTCTCGAGCGTTTCGAGCTTGATGACAAGCGCAAGAAGTTCGGCGACGAGCTCTCCAAGGGTATGCAGCAGAAGTTAAATCTCTGCCTTGGACTTTTGCCTGATCCCGATTACATCCTGCTTGACGAGCCTATGCTCGGTCTCGATCCGCATGCCATCAAAGAGCTCAAGCTCTACATCGAAGAGATGCGCAAGGAAGGCAAGACTCTTCTTATCAGTACGCATATCATCGACAGCGTAGACATGCTCTGGGACAGAACGATCATCATGCAGAGCGGTAAGATCCGCGCTAACGTTGCGCGTGATGAGATCGAAGGCAGCGGCAAGTCTTTGGAAGACCTGTTCTTCGAAGTTACCGAAGGCATCGAGAAGGAAGCTGTAAGCAGCTCGAGTGAGAAGGCAGGAGAAGAGCAATGAGACTGTTTTTCTACTATATCACCCACTCGTTTCTTAATACGATTAAGAAACTGCTGAAGACGTGGGTCGCGATATTCGTTGTCCTCATGATCTGCGGCGGCCTTTTCGGCGGCATCATGGGCTCGATCTTCAAGGATAAAGCAAAGACAAGGACTAGTGAGACTTCAGTTGAAACAACGGCTGATGATCCTTCCGGCGAGACTGACGAAGATAAGGATTCTGAAGCTGATGATGAGATCACGCTCGAATTCTCTTTCGGCGACCGCATAAAGAATTTCATGAAGACTAACAATCTGACTTCGGCGAATATAGTCGATATCGCAATCTCAGCATTGTTCCTGCTCATTCTCGCGACGAACGTTGCAAACTCAAAGAGTTCCGGCAAGTTATTCCAGCCGGCCGACGTTACGATGCTTTTCGCGTCGCCGCTCAAACCGCAGTCGGTCCTCATGTTCAGGCTTACCTGCACGCTCGGAATGTCATTCTTCCTGTCGCTTTTCATGCTCTATCAGATACCGAATCTCATGAATGGCGCAGGGCTCGGCCTTTGGGGCGCACTGTCATGCGTTGTCGTTTACACGCTTATCCTCATGATCAGCACGCTGATCCAGGTCGCTTTCTACACGATCACGTCCAAGCTCGAGAACGGCACAGACAGCATCAATAAGTTCCTTATAGGTTTCTACAGCCTTATCGGCATCGGCTTTATCGCTTACATGACGATCACAAAGCAGGAAGTCGCACCCGCGCTGTTCGGATATTTCGCAAGTCCTTCAACGCACTGGGTACCTTTCTGGGGCTGGCTCAGAGGCATCTCTTATTACGCAGTAACAGGCGACCTCGCAAAGTCCGGACTTTATCTGGGACTCTTCATCGTCGCATGCATCCTCGTTGTCGTATTCATCTGGAAGATGAAGGCAGACTTCTATGAAGATGCAATGTTTGCCGCAGAGCGAAAAGCAGAGCAGATGGAGAATGCCAAGAATGCTTCCCGCGGTGCTGTAGTTACCCGTGAAAAGGCACGCAAGGGCTCTATCGACCGCGAAGGCTTCCATTACGGCTCAGGCGCAAGCGTTTTCTTCTTCAAGGCGGTCTTTAACAGATTCAGATTTGCCAAGCTCAAGATCTTCTCTACGACCATGATCGTCTATCTTCTCGTAGCGGGCTTTGCAGCTTATATAGCACAGCGCAACGGCAACGGAGCCGATCTGTTCGTTATCCCTGCCGCAGCACTCGGCGTCATGGCATTCTACCGCACTCTGGGAGACCCTATCAGAGAAGATACTTCACGCGAGTTCTTCATCATGATCCCTGAGAAGGGCTATTCAAAGATCATCTATTCGCTCCTCGGCTGCCTCGCAGTCACAGCGATCGACCTGCTCGCACCTATGGTGCTTGCAGCCTGCATCCTCGGAACGAATCCTCTGATGGTTCTCGTATGGTATGTATTCATACTGTCGATCAGTTTCTTCGCCACAAACGTCGGAACATTCATCGCTTTGTCCTTGCCCGGCGAATCGGCGAAAACGATCAAGACCGTCATCCAGATCATGTTCCTGTACTTCGGTCTTGCTCCTGCAGCAATCGCCGTCATAGCAGGCATAGTCTTCAATCAGCTTTTGATCGCACTCGCGATCGGCGCAGCCATCAACTTTGTGATCGGCTTCCTCGTATCACTCCTGCTGCCGCTGTTTTTGGGGAAGAGGTAAGGCTATTTAAGATTTGATTTGAGGAGCTGTCTTCTTTGGAGGCGGCTCCTTTTTTGTTGTGGTGGCTTTCATGTCCATGAGCCGGCCGATTGCCGGGAAGTGACACGTTTTGGACGCGGATCGTGTCATTTTTCGTCACTTCTGCGGTTATTGCCAAATAGTGACACGTTTTAAAGGCTTTCCGTGTCACTTTTCGTCACAGCCAGGACAGACTGCACTTTTTTCAACACAGCCCGGAAGTGACTGCACTTTTTCAGCACTGCCGGAAAACGCGAAAATCCGGATTGCGTAAAACGTGCCTAAAACAGCCCGGGAAACGCACGATTTACGCATTTTTCGCCAAACTAGCGTAAAACCGTGCCTAAAACGGTCCGAATCACGCACGATTTACGCACTGAGAAATTCATTCCTGAAATCGACACGAAAAGCCCCCTCTCCGTGTGAGTTTTCGTGAATTGCCCACGCGCGGGGACTGAGGCGTCAAAGCCCTGCAAAACAAGCCTTTGTAACACTGTTACACTTCTTCAGACGTCTCGCTTGCGGAGGTTGCAGCAGTATCAGAGCGGTAAACATCGAACTCGTAGCCGATGATCGTGCCGTCGTACTTGTTGTAGAAGAGAATGCAGTAGAAGCCCTCGGGGAACATCTCGTCAGCGGTGTAGGTGATGTGGATCTCGTTGGGATCTAACTCGGTAATGTACTCGGAGATATAGTAGTCAGTCCACTTGGGCGAGGTCTCGCTGGCGACTCTGTATTTGTAGGTCCAGACGTACCATTCGCCGGGCTCTTCGATCGTTAAAAGGATCTCAAAAGTATCCGTGTCGGTGTAGCTCTCGGTGATGGGATCCCATTTGTCGCCAAGCATCTGGATGTCGGCGACCATATCGAAAAGGCTCCGCATATACTCAAGATCCGTATTCTCGTAGTCGTAGACCACAGTCAGGTCGTCCGGGTTATTCAGGACGATGCCGCCCTTTGTAAGGCGGAATTCCATTGTGACAGTCACTTCGACCGTGTCGCTGACGCCGTTCAGAAGACTGCCGAATTCATCCGTGTTGATGAATTTCTCGTGTTTCTCGAGGAGGACGCTGTGGTCCTTGTATGAAAACTTGACGTCAATAAGAAGGGAGTTGCCCTTAGCCTTTTCCTCAAAACTGTCGACATCGATGGTGGAGGTGATGGTAGAAGCGATCATGTGCCTGATGACAAGCTCATTCTCGGGGTCATTCTCTTTATCGTCGTCGTAGAGAGCCTGTTCATCGAGCGTAGGCATAGCCGCCTCCATCTTGGAGGGCTTATCCGCGCAATAGCTTGCGAAGGTGTCATAATCGCAGGCTGCAAGAGCTTCGGTGACCAGGTTTACCGCTTTGTAGACTTTCTCGGTCGCAGAAGACTGGGGATCACCGACATCTATCCCGGAATTATCCGTATCATCCGTGTTGCCGAATAGGGAGCAGGAAGCCAGCGTAAAGACATTGGCCAGTATAAGAATCGATGCGATAAGCTTGTTTTTCATATCTATCCTCTAAAAGCAATATCCAATATTATACTTCATTATTGATTTCGACCACAAAAAGCCGGCGGGGCACGGGACACATTGTAACATCAAACACGCGACACCGCTTGGTTTAAGGTGTAAAATCGTGTCACCATGTTAGAACGAATCAAGAAAGACCCGGTTTTGTTTATTTCAGGAATACTCGCGGTAGTATCCTGCTTCTTCGTAACCCCTGACAAGCAATATATGGGTTATATTGACCTGAGGGTGCTTGCGATCCTGTTCTGCATGATGCTCGTCGTCAGCGAGCTCGTTATTCTCGGGGTCTTTGATAAGCTCACGAATAAGCTCTTGTCGAAGGTCCATTCTTCGCGCATGGTATCACTTATCCTTGTGTGGATGTCATTTTTCCTGGGGATGATCCTTACAAACGACGTAACGCTCGTTACGCTGGTGCCTTTCGCGATCGCGCTTATGAAGTCCTTTGACGACAGGAAAACGCTGACGTTTACTTTGATCTTAATGACTGTTGCTACCAATTTGGGAAGCATGCAGACACCTATCGGAAACCCGCAGAATATCTATCTTTACACGCATTACAACATGGAGATCGGAAGCTTCATGCTGATGATGCTGCCGTATTCGCTATGCTCGCTCATCCTCGTTACGATCGCTGTTTTCGTGCTCTGCAAAGACATGAAGATCGAGCATAAGGAGGATAAAGCGTTAGAGAAGATCCCGGGTGTCAGGATAGCCGTATGCATCCTGCTTTTCGTATTGAGCCTTTTGGTCGTTTTGAGGGTGATGCACTATCTCATCATTTTCGCGCTTGTCGCGTCCATAATGTTATTGATGGACCCGAAAGCCTTTAAGGGCGTGGATTATACGCTGCTCATCACTTTTATTTTCTTCTTCGTATTCGTGGGAAATATGGGCAGGATCGATGTTGTCTATGAGGCGATATCTTCCATCGTCGAAAAGTCTCCGACGCTTACAGCCATTGCTTCTTCGCAGGTTATAAGCAATGTCCCTGCGGCTCTGCTCTTGTCGGCATTTACGGATAACGGAAACGCGCTTGTAATCGGTACGAACTTAGGCGGTCTCGGAACGCTCATCGCGAGCATGGCAAGCCTTATAACATATAAATTCCACGCGGCGCTTCCTGCCCCCAAGAAAAAGAGCGTCAATTATATCGGCGCATTCACTGTCGTAAATATCATATTCCTGGTCATTTTGTTGGGCGTTTACTGTATTTTCAGGTAATTTAGAGGCTTTTTGTACTACACACCAACACAAGACTTATATAAAATTTCTTTGTGATATAATAACAAACTGTCAGCCGGGAATAGGCTGCGGAGGTATAGATATGAAAAATAAAGTAGTTTTGGTAATTTTATCGGCGCTCCTCGCTGCTACAATGCTCAGCGGATGCCTGATCCCTAAAAGAAAGAATAGCGGCAATGGCTACAGCAACCCGTATGATGACGACGACGATGACGACGATGATGACGACGACGATGATTACACTGTAGATGATGACGATATCGACTACACTACAGACGATATTGACAATACTACAGATGATGTCGTAATCAGCAGCACAGATTGGGCTGATATCGAGATCTTGGGTGATACTAACCTTAAGGCGAAGGTAACTCCGACCCATGGCATTCCTGATGATTTTATCGTATATGGTGACGTAACATACGGAGATGTTTGTGACGCGATCTACGATAACTGCGATTTCCGTGACAGCCTTTCCAATGAGGCGATCCCGTTCGATGTCGACATGTACAACAAGGTCTGCACAATGATCTGGTTCAGCTCGGATGAATTCAAGATGATGGCTTCCACAAGAGATTCTGTATTGGCTCAGATGGCTTATATCGCTACTCTGTCTTATGAGTTCTCAAGTGACAACTTTGATCCCGAATACTGTATCTATGACGAGACGACGAACACTTACGAGTTCCACGGAGTCCTTGATAAGAACAACATCGGCAGATGCATCATTTCTTTCACCGATACCAACGGCGGAACGGTTAACTTCGAAGACGCTATGTGCGGTGACGAGATCGTTTGGAAGTTTGATTTCAACAACATTTCTGTCTACCAGATCGGTCTGACTGAAGACACATTGTCAGACTATCCGACAGGCGGATTCCTGAACGTTGCTAATTATTTCGCAGGCTTCATCGACGGAGCTCTCGGCTAAAGAATAACTTTTAAGCAAATCAAAAAGCTGTCCCGCACTTAAGCAGGGCAGCTTTTTTAATACATCGCGAAATGATCTCTTTATAGTGAAGGAAAACTCAAATTGCCGTAAACTGACACGATTACGGCTCCAAACGTGTCACATCCCGTCACTATCTGGGGAATTGCCCAAAAGTGACACGAATAGAGTTCAAATCGTGTCATTTTCCGTCACTGCCTTTTTGACACCTTGCGTATCGCCCCATAAACCACATACTCAAGAAGAAGTATCGCGGTGATAAGCACAAGCAGACCGCAGAGGTAAAACTTTTCGCCGGTAAAATTGCAGATCCATTCAAGCGGTGAGCTCTCGGGAGGGAACATCAGGAACATGTAGTTTACGCCCGCGTGCTGATTCAAAAGATATACCGGAGGCACGACGATCAAGAGGAACAGGTATGAATACCAGAAATGCCTGAATGATATATGAGCCTTTTTCCTGACAAGGAAAAGCAGGGGGATAAACACGAGAAGCGAATGCGTGAAAAAGCACAGGAGCGGCAGATAAGACCAGAAAGGCCTGTAATTCCAGTCAGGGAAAAGAAGCGCTCCGACAGCACCGGGCATTAAGAGAACGACAGCGATCTCGGCAAAGAAAGACTGAAGTTTTCCTCGCGTGAATGCTGCAGCGAGGTTTACGAAGATGCCGAGATTACAAAGGTGCAGCGGCAGAAAATCTATAAGCGAACCACCCTCTTTTATGAGCAGGATGTCCTGAAGTATTTCGCCGCACAACACAACTACCGACAGTATCCGCGCTGCGTTCATGGCAGCTCTGTCAGAGACTTTACGGGCAATAAGAAGACCTGCGGTTATTATGACCGCGATGGAGATCAGCATTACAATGTGCTCTGTGCAGAAGTGCTCGAATTCGTTCATGAGTTCATTCTACACCGTCAGAGGGCAAAGCCAAGCCCGCAGCCCGAATGGAACGACTAATTATTTTCGCTCGTCCAAAGCTTTCTGGACTCTGTCCTGCGCAATCTTTACTACGCTGTCCAGATCTTTTTGGCCCAGGAAATAAGCAGGCATCTCTTCTATGAGTATCGTGTTAATGGCGGCATCTGAGTATGGCATGTTTGAGCAGCTCAATATGATGTTCTCGAGATCATCAATGTTCTGCTCTGAGAAGAAAAGACGAGTCGGGTTGGGATCTTCGCCTTCCCAGCCGAAGACGGCCCAGTATCCGTCACCGTTGATATATTCGACTGCGGCTTCACCCTGCTGTCTGAATATAGTGCGGTTAATAACCAGAAGATCATCCGATGCGATAAATTTTTGAATATCATCTGACAGAAGGATCTTTGCAAACTCAACACATGCATCAACGTTATATGCTTTGGCTGATACTGCGACAGAGAGGTTTGCGTTGGCGGAAGGACCTCTGCCGTCAGTCGACGGGATACCCAGTATATCTGAAGAACCGGTCATCTCCGCGATCTCGATCATATAACTGAATGAGCCATAGCAGGAATATAAGGCTGCATCCCTGTTGCGGGTCAGGAACGGATCCTCAACATTAGGATCAATATAGGCTCCCCAAAGCTCTGAATCTACCGGAACATTATTCTTGACGAAGTCTGCAAGTTCGGCGAATTCGGGAACAGTGAAATCAGCTTTACCGTCCGAAATGAACTTATCGCTCATATTGTTAAACAGCTTGACGAAATAATAAGACTGTCCGTTGTCGATTACATCTTTGCCGTTTAATGTGTTATTTAGGAAGTTCTCATACTCCGGGATGGTGAAGCCTTTTCCTGAACTGCCGGCATTCTCACTGTCCGTAATGATCCCTTCAACGTAGAAACTGATTGGCAGGTTATAGAGCTTGCCGTCAACTTTTGCGGAATCGATTATGTTGGTGAAGTATTTTTCCGAATCGAGATCATATAAATAAGGTGTAAGATCCGTAAGGTATTCCGGGTTATTCAGCTGTCCGTACTGACTTGCATTTATCAGGATGTCTGGACCTTCGCCGTTGATCAGATCCATTGCAAGCCGGGTGCTCATCTCAGAATTGATATCCTGCAGAAATGCGGATTGTTCGTCGGCACTTGAGATCGTCCAGTTAGTGTAATCGTAATTATATCGGTCTGTGACCTCGATATAGTATTCGGTGTTGCTCTCGTTGAATTCTATTATTGCGTCACTTACTGCAACGTCGATACTTTCAATGTCTCCCTGACATAGTTCAAGTATCTTTTTGCCTGCGTGAGGGTTGGTATCAGCTCTTGTAAATTCGATGATAGTGAAGTTCGATCTGTACCGGTCAGAGAATTCGTTGTATGACCAGTCGTCTCCGATAAGCACAAAGGAGTCCTTGCTGATCTCGGCTATATGAAGCTCGGAAAGAGTGCTGTTGCCGACTCCGCACCAGGAGTAATTGAAGAATTCGTCTATGGACTTATCTTTGAAATTGATGACGTAGATCCCCCGGTCTGCCAGGAAATATGTTTTGCCGTCGGTTCCGGTGACAGAATAATCTATGGATTTCTCATTTAACCAGTTGTATTCATCTGATTTATCAGAAGATAACGCGAGCGTTTTAAGATCCAGCTCGTAATAGATGCACTCATTTTTCTTTTCGACCGGAATGACAGCCGTATTCTCATCTTTAGCCATTATTGTGTAGATGTTGAGATCCTCATTGTTGGCATCTTTGATCTCGACGGTTCTTTCTGAGCCGTCAGGTGAGGTTATGTGAAGATGATAGTAAGCTGCAGTGTATTCTTCATTCCAAAGGCTCTCTGTTCTGATAAGGTGATCGCCGATCTTGTAGACCTCCGGATCAATGTCATCAAAGTCTGCATGTTCTTCAGTACCGATGAGTTCTCCTGTCAGCGGATCGAAGTCTCTTGAGAAGTAAATGAAGTCTTCCTCTTCTTCGTTGTAACAAGCGTATTTTGAAGTGATCTTACCAAAGGAATATTCAGTCCCGCAAAGATTTGTATTGGGCTCCAGATCTTCTGTCAGATCAAGGATCTGAATAGTCCCGCCGGTGTTACGGTCGATCACGGTTACTGTCTCGATATCGTAGTCATTGCCGTTGATCTCGTCATAATCTATAAATTCCATTTCCGGGTATTCATAACTGCCGCTTGTTAAGATCAACATCCTGTTATCTTCAATTCCTAACAGGCGCTGAGTTATTCTGTCAACTTCTTTGGTCCCGTCTAATTCAGGATCGAAATGAATCGTTTTTGTGTTGAACCACGGTGAATCAGCTTTGATGGTCTCTCCGCTGCGGCTTTTGGTGCTGCCGGATTTTTTACCGCACGAAGCGGCAGATAATGACATCGCTAAGATAAGCGTGACAGAAAGCGCCTTGACAGTAACTCTATACATATTTAGCTCCTTATTATCCCGAAAAGAACTTAACCCAGAAAACATTCTATCATTACACCGACAATCAATTGCGGTTATTTTGCAACATTTTAGGACGTTTAATTGTATATAGGGCAAAGAGCTTTTCGAGAGGGAAAGAAAAACGGAGGCCGGTTATGGAACAGGAAGTTAAGAAGAGAAGCAAAAAGCCGTTGGTTATAGGGCTTGCAATAACAGGCGCAGTAGTGATCGCAGCTGTTGCAGCAGTGATGATTTTGCCTAAGCTATCAGTCCAGGAAACAAAGACAAAAAGAAAAAGAGACAAAGAGCCTTCGCACAAGTATGCGACAGAATATGATCTTGAGCTTAACAAGACCGGGTATAAGGATGATATGCCCTGGAGCATCAGGAAATATGAGGATGACAATCAGATTTACCTGTCTATCTGGAACAGCTCACATAAAGAAGAAGCATTGGATTACTTAAGCTTCAGAGTCTATGATTCTGCATCTGATGCAAAAAAGGCATATAAAGAGATCCTCGAGTACTATAAGAATTACTCTGATTCTGATGTGACACAAGGCTACAACTGGTTCACAGGATGGGAACCGGGTGTCTGTGACGCATTTATATATGAGATGGTATATCTTCAGGATAATGTGATCATCTATGCGGATCTCAATATCGTAAGCGCTTGGGCCGATGATTACTGGTATGATGACGATGAGACCATAGAGACATCAGCACCGACTACGACAGCCTTTGACAGAATGAGCCTCAAAGACTACATTCTTGATAATTCAAGAAATATCCAAGACTACGTAATGCACGATATCTTGGATTACTGATCGCTGTTTGCCATCTGCTCGTAGGTGATACCGTATTTGAGCGCAATATCTCTGGCGTAAGAACTTGAATCGGGTTCTGCGCGCTTGAGGATAAATGTATTCTTGTTATCCTTACGTTCCATGACGAGACTGACTATATTGCCCTGGCCGTCCCATTTGTTCATTTCGGGGATCTCTTTGGCAAGGTCATGGATATGAGTATTGAAGATTACGCTTGCGCCCCTTTCCTTAAGGACACGGATGAGATCTTTGGACAGATATAAACCGTCTGAAGCAGACGTTGTTGAAAATGTCTCGTTGAAGAGTATAAGTGTATTTTTCTCAGCTGCCTTGACGATCTCCTTGATGCGCTTTGCTTCCTCTCCGAGTCTTCCGTAATTGATCGTGAGGTTCTCATCGATCGGGAAATGCGTAAGGATATTCATGAAGGGGAGACCTGTGCATGAAGATGCCGTGACGAACATACCGAGAGACATCATGGCTGAGATAAGTCCCAGACCCTGCTCTACGATGGTCTTGCCGCCGCGGTTAGGACCTGTCAGGATGAATATGTGCTCGTCGTTTGTGAATGCAAAGTCATTCTTAACGATATCGTTCTCGCCTACGAAAGCCAGACGGATGTTATAGAAGTCCTTGAGGTCGAGAGTGCTTTCTGATGCGTCAGTGATCTCAGGGAAAGATATCTCATAGCCCTTGCTCTTAAGCTTTCTTCCGAGTTCAGCGCTCCTGATATAGAAGGAAAGTCCTTCGTACATCTCGATCAGGAAGCGGTTATCGTAATCGACATACTTGGACAAAGTCCTCTTGATCTCGAAGAAATGCAGCTTAAGGTGTTTCTCCATTTTCGGAGTGATGGCTGCGAGAAGAGGATCCTGGCTCTTGTATTTTATGAAAGGATTGGATGCCTTGGAAAGAAGCGCGACATCAGCAAGCGTGTACTTGGACCTGATGCCGTGCGGAACGAACTCTATGGCGGTGACATTCTCGATGTCGAGCTCCGGCGTGAAGTTAATGCCTATTACGGCGCCCCTGACGTTCGCTAAGTCTTCGTGCATCTTCTGGATATCGCTCTTGGCGACGCTGAATTTCTCATCGGTGATGACCTGGTGGACATAGTCGCGGAGCGCGGTAAGACCTTCTGATTCTATCTTGTTCTCCGAAAGGAGCTTATCCAGTTCTTCTATGACATCGACATAAACGACGAGTTCTCTTAACGTCTCGAGCAGAGTATAAAGGGTAGTGTCCCTGTTGCTTGCTGCCTTCTTGATGCCGCCAAAGTGCTTTAACACCTGGATCTTTTCGAGGACTTGCTTCAAGGAACGGCAGAGTTCTTCGTTATCAATGAGGTCTTTTAAGACCTGCTGTCTGAAGATGATATCCTTGGGATCAACAGGGAGGGAAGTCATGATCTTTTTCAAGAACTTGCGCTCTTCGGCATCAGAGCTCATATGCTCGATGACTTCGTAAAGAGCAATGTCCTTTACTGTCTCTTCAGACAGTTCAACGGTTCTTTTCTTCGAGTCTTGCGAAAATAATATCTCCATGAGCGCACCCCCAAAACATTAAAAGTATTACATAAAATCGCTAATAAAAACAGTACGCGGCTAAAGAGCGCCCCTTCGGCTTTGTATCCATATAACATAATGAACAGCTTCCCGCGGTTCTTTTTCTTTGTGATTTTGTCGCTTGATAGAGTTTTGCTCTATTTCTATAATGCGTTGGTTATAAAAACAGGTGTGAATATCAGAGGATGATTATGAAAGAATTTAAGCCCAAGCTGTTCTCGGTAATGAAGAATTATTCAGGTTCCCAGCTCGTAAAGGATATCGTAGCGGGAATCATCGTAGCTATAATCGCGCTCCCGTTATCTATCGCTCTTGCTATCGCTTCCGGCGTCGGTCCTGAAGCAGGTATCTATACCGCGATCGTCGCAGGATTCATCGTATCTTTCCTTGGCGGAAGCCGCGTGCAGATCGCAGGTCCTACGGCAGCATTTGCAACGATCGTTGCAGGCATCGTAATGAAGGACGGCAAGGAAGGACTCATCATCGCCACCATAATGGCAGGCATCATTCTCATAATCATGGGCTTTTGCCGGTTCGGCAGCCTTTTAAAATATATACCTGATCCGATCACGACAGGATTTACTGCGGGAATCGCAGTAACCCTGTTCATCGGTCAGATCAAGGATTTCACGGGTATCACATACCAGAACGGCGAAAAGCCCATCGAGACAGGCGAGAAGGTAATGGCCCTGGTCAAGAACGCTGCGACTGTCAATTGGCAGGGCGTCCTCATCGGTGCCATCGCGCTCCTGATACTTATCGTATGGCCGATGATCTTCAAGAAACTTCCTATCCCGGCATCTTTCATTGCCGTCATTGTAACGGCAGCAATTGTTGAGATATTCCATTGGGACGTTAATACGATCGGAAAGTCCTTTGCAGATATCAAAGCAGGACTTCCGCCTGTAAGCGTAAACGCTTCAATGTTCTCTTTTGCAAACATCAAAGGACAGTTCTCTAACGCTATCACTATCGCATTCCTTGCAGGTGTCGAGTCACTCCTTTCTGCAGTCGTCGCGGACTCCATGATCGGCTCCAAGCACAGACCTAACGCCGAGCTCGTAGCCCAGGGCGTAGGTAATATCGCTTCGGCTTGCTTCGGAGGCATACCTGCTACAGGCGCCATCGCGAGGACCGCTGCAAACATCAAGAACGGCGGCCGCACACCTATCGCAGGCATGGTTCACTCGGTAACACTTCTTATCGTCGTTGTGTTCCTCATGCCTTACGCGAAGCTCATTCCGATGCCCTGCATCGCAGCTATCCTTTTCCAGGTCGCTTATAACATGAGCGGATGGAGAAGATTCGTTAAGCTCATCAAGAGCTCGCCCAAGAGCGATATCATGGTATTGCTCATCACGTTTGTACTTACCGTAGTTTTCGATCTCGTTGTCGCCATCGAAGTAGGCGTGCTCCTTGCAGCTGTTCTCTTCATGAAGAGAATGAGCGATGTCACTCAGGTCGCAGGCTGGAAAGACTTTGACCCCGAGAACGATCCTGACAGCATCGATCTCCGCGTACTGCCTGAGCATACTATCGTCTATGAGATCAACGGACCTATGTTTTTCGCGACTGCGGGAAAGATCCTTCAGATCTCGCCTAAGGAAGACACCAAGGCTCTCGTACTCCGTATGAGAAGCGTAAGCACCATTGATGCTACTGCTCTGCGCAATCTCGAGATCCTTTTCGAAGACTGCAAGAACAGAGGCGTGCAGCTCGTAATGTCACACGTCAACGAGCAGCCTATGAAGGTCATTCAGAAGTCTGGCTTTGACAAGAAGGTCGGAGAAGAAAACTTCTGCCCCCATATCGATAATGCTCTTGCAAGAGCTCAGGAGATCGTTAAGGCTTAAGCCTGCTCAAGTGCCTTGATCTTCTTGATCCTCGACATGATAAGCGAGACTATTACGAGGCATACACCCGAGAAGAGGATCGTAATGGAAGAGCCTGTTCCGACACCAGTATGGGTGAGCTTGCCTACGGTATCAGCCGTTACTCCGCAGAGCGCGTAAGCGATGACGTAGCCCAATTGCGAGATGAATCCTATGAAGCCCCAGGCCCTTCCCTGAAGCTCGTCAGGAATGTTGATCCTTACGAGGTAATCGAGGCTGTTATTCGCGAAAGGAATGCAGGCGAAGAACATGAAGCCAAAGATGCAGATCACATAAGGATTTTCTGTAGCTGCAAACATTGCCATGCCGAGTCCCGAGAATGCGAGTCCCATCCAAAGTGCCCTGAAGAAGTTCTTCTTGATTCCTTTGACACCGAGCAGGATGCTTGTTACGAGCATTCCTGATGCAGCTGTCGTCTCAACGATACCGAGCGTCTTAGAATCTGCAAAAGATAATACGAATGATTCACCGAGGACCTGGAAAACACCCATGAATAAAGTGATCAGGGAAGTGATGATGATCAGCAGGAGAATGCCCTTGTTGCCTGAGATCACTTTCCAGCCTTCCTTCATGCTCTTGAAGAAAGAATCGGGATTTTTGGGCGTGCTCGTCTTGATGCCGCGTCTGACGACCGCTGCGACGATTACCGTAAGGAAGAATGTGCAGATGTCGATGATGAGTATCAGCTTGATGTCGCTTACTGCGAGCAGGAAGCCTGCGATGATGGGCGAGAAAAGGTATCTGGAGCTCCCTGCGATCGACACGAGACCGTTTGCCTTAGAGTACTGTTCCTTGGTAAGCAGGTCAGTGATAGTAGCGGTGTAAGAGGGTTCGAGCAGGGCAGAGAATACAGAGCTTATCGTGGTCCCGAGATAGATCTGCCAGAGCGCCGCATCGCCCTGCAGCATGCATATAAGGATGAACAATACGCCAAGACCCGACAGGCCGTCCCCGATCATCATGAGAAGTCTTCTGTCATATCTGTCTGCAAGAACGCCTGCAGGGACTTTGAGTACCAGGCAGGGAAGGAATCCCAATAATGTGAGGAGCGCCATATCTGCTGCGCTGCCGGTCTTCTGGAAGATATAAAGACCTAAGCCGAAGCTTGTAAGGCCTCCGCCGATGGATGATATGAATTCGCCTGCCCACAGGAGCATGAACTTGCCGTAATTGTTCTTAGTCTTTTCCACTTCAATAAATGCCTTTCGCTGTTGTTGAGTTAACTATAACGCAGTCAAAGGTGCAGTTCTTTAGATAACTATTACGCAATTCTTAAATAACTCTTAAATCTGAGCTTGACAGCAAATATGGATGGCAGATTGAAGCGTTTTTATATTGCATAAAAATGCGAGAATGAATTCTATTTGATATTTAGTTAGAAACCTTGAGATCAATAACTCTCCGAACAATAATATTACTAATGTTTAACTTGTAAATGCTTGAGCTTTTAAGAGTTGAGAGGTTATTATGGTCAATAAAAAAGGAAAGAAAGTAAAAGTCATAATAATAATCGCAATAGTGCTTATTTTACTCGTATTTCTTTTATTTCCTCGGAAATACCAGTTGCTTGATGGCGGATCGACCGGTTACAGAGGATTCATGTATATTTATTCTATTGAGGATCGTTGCAGTTTTGTTTCCTTGAATGGTGATTACTATTATGAGAAAGGAACAGTTATTACGATACTTGGGATAGAAATATATAATGGAACTGAAGTAGATACATCACAAACAGCAATAGGGCACCACTCCCCTGAAGCAGAAAAGGTAGACGAATTATTAGAATCGTTTTATGAGTCACAAAGATTTGCTCAAGAGTCGACATAAATGAAGATGGGTCAAATAATGGGGTCAGACCCCATCAAAATCTGCTAAATATTTAGCAGGCGGGACAATTGATTTTTTACCGGTTCTTAAGGCTGATATTATGAATGATAAAGCTAATAAAAAGAGAGCAATCATTTTTTGTTTGATCGAAGCCGTTATAGTCGCGGCTGTTGTTATTGCATTTGAAATGACGCTTAACAGGGCAGCCAGAGTGCCTGCAATACTTTTGTCTCATGCTGAGCACGAAGCGGTATTTGATCACGATATAACCGGATGCGATGGTACTGTGTATCCTGCAGGAACGGTTTTTAATGTGCGATATATTGATTCATCCGGTGGATTGACACTCTATAACGATGATTGGGTAATGGTCTCTAAAGGAGAGGTTAATATCTCAGAAGCACAAAGCAATCCGGATTTGATCGCATTTGCTGATGAGATAGCTACAGCTGAGAATTACAGGCAAAAGCAGGAAAAAGCATATGATCTGCAAGCTGTTGGGGTTGGGCTTGTTGCAGGAGTGGTAGCTTTTTGGATATTCTTTGCGATTAATTATCCGTTAAGAAATGTATTGAAAGCTGAAGTGATTGTTCTGATAGTTCATGTTGTTATCAGTTCATTTGTTGCGCCCTTCCTGATGACCTATGCTTCAAAGGCTAAAGCTCCGGTAATATATCTTTATCCGCAGGAGGATACTGAGGTCAATGTCAGATTATCATTAAATGGAGAGATAGAAACGACATATCCTCTTTACGACAAGACTATCGGTTGGAATGTAATTGCTTCGCCTAACGGAACACTTACTGATTCATCCGGGAACGAGTATTCATTCCTGTTCTGGGAAGGCGATATAGTGATCAAGCCTGACCTTAGTAAAGGTTTTTGTGTCAAGGGCGAAGATACCGCAGAGTTCCTTGAACAATCATTAAAACAACTCGGTCTTTCAGATACCGAGCGGGATGCATTCATAATGTTCTGGCTTCCGGAACTTGAAAACAACAAATACAATGTTATTACTTTCCAAACAGAAGCCTATGAAAAAGCAGTGTCAATGAATATTACACCTGAACCAGATACCATCATCCGGGTTAACATGCTCTGGTATCCTTCAACCACGTATGTAGATATGGAACCGCAGGATCTGACGGTGCTCAACCCTTCGGAAAGAGAAGGATTCACCGTTGTTGAATGGGGCGGCGAGAAATACGAACGAGGTATCTTTAAATGATAGAAGCCAGATCCTTAAGCATGATCTACGGTAACGGCCATCAGGCGGTAGATGATGTCTCTTTCGATATCAAAGCAGGTGAGATAGTCGGTTTTGCGGGCCCGAACGGCGCGGGAAAGACCACGGTAATCAAGATGCTCACGGGCATCCTCCAGCCTACTGAGGGCACTGCCGTAATTAACGGATACGATATCGGCAAGAATCCCATTAATGCCAAGAAGTCATTTGCATATATCGCCGATAATCCGGATATCCTCATACAGCTCACGGGCCTTGAGTATCTGAACTTTATCGCTGATATGTATGAAGTCCCCGAAGATGTAAGGAAAGAGAAGATAAACAGCCTTGCTGAAAGATTCGGAATGAAGGATGAGCTTAATACCCAGATGCGAGAATATTCGCACGGCATGAGGCAGAAGCTCATGGTCATCTCGGCGCTGATACATAACCCGCCTGCGTGGATCCTGGATGAGCCCATGACGGGTCTTGATCCGTCTGCGGCTTTTGAACTGAAGCAAATGATGAGAGAGCACGCGAGAGCAGGCAATGCAGTATTATTCTCTACACATGTCCTGGAAGTCGCCGAGCAGCTCTGTGACAGAATACTTATCATCAACAACGGCAAGATCGTGACTGAGGGCACGCTTGAGTTCTTAAGGCTCAATAATCCCGACATGACACTTGAAGAGATATTCGTTAAGCTCACGTCCGGACGGAGATAACAGATGAATAAGACAAGGAGCTTATACAAGGCATTCAGCTCGAATCTTGAGATGCCGAAGCCGAACGGTGAGAAGAAAGAAAAGCTCTATACCCGTTTCGGAATTATCGCATTCATCGGAATTATGATCCCGGTGTCTGTCCTTGTCGGCTATGTTACTTATGCTTTAACGAATCTTCTTTACGAGTTCAATGGTGATTCGTACGGGCTTTTATCAGAGCTTGATCTGATCTCGGCATTTGCCATGATATTCTGCATGCCGCTGATGTTCAGCGTATTGTTCTTCTCGTCAGATCTTAGCTTCCTGACGGCTCTGCCGATCACTCCGGTATCGCTTTATACCGCAAGGTTCTGGCACACCTTCAAGGCAGAAAACGTCATGACGTCCAATGTGCTTTTTGCCATATACATCGGTTATTTTGTATCTGTCGCGGAAAACAGCAGTATCGCTGACGCGCTGAATCCCGTGGCGATAATCTCGGCGTTCGTAGGCTTCTTCGGCTCGCTCCTGATGCCGCTCATCTATTGCTCCATCATCGGGCTTCTCATGATGATGGTCTTGCGCAAGTTCAAAAGGGCAAGCATCTACTACAATTCAACGCTGATACTGTTCGTGGCATTTGTGCTTATCTTCCTGTCATCATTCAGAAGATACGGCAGCATCAGCCTGATGAATTATCTCGATTCACTTGTCGTCGGCAATAACTCATTTACGGCCATCTGCAATGTCATGTTCCCTACGAACTATCTGACTACACTGGCCATAAAGACTCACAATGTCCTTCCTCTTATCGCTTCGTTCGCAATACTTGCTGCTTTGTATGCGGCATCTGTTTTTATAGCGCGGCTCACTTATCAGAAAGGGCTTTTCGCGGCGGCCATCGTCAGCAACAAAAAGACTTACCGCAAGTCTGCTTTGTCATTTGGAAAGCGCAGTGTATTCTCATCGCTCCTGATCAAAGAGATAAGGGTGCTGACGAGGACTATGACATACAGGCTTAACTGTGTGCTCGCAAATCTTATCTGGCCGGCAGTGGCCGTGATCTTTGTCGCCATGGCACCGGAGCAAAGCTTCTTTAAGGTATTTACGGCCAAGCTTGCGGCCAAAGATCCGTTCAGCCACGTTCTCTTGTTCGCGATATTTATCGCCGTGGCATTTATCGCGTCAGGCCTTAACTCGATAGCGTCCACGTCCTTTACGCGTGAAGGCGTGCATATCGATATGCTCAATTATCTTCCTGCCCCGCTCGAAAAGCAGATCAAAGCGAAGATTCTTACAGCGATCCTGTTCACGTTTATCCCGGTCGCAATATCAATAATACCCGTTGCCATTTGTCTGGGAATGACCGTGATGATTCCGCTTTATATCGTGGCATCTTTCTTATGCGTAGTGATAGCGACGATGATCGGCGTCGTTATGGATTCCGTATCGCCTTATACAGTCTGGTCAGATGAGCTGAGCGCGCTTCGCGGCAACCTCAACTGCTTCTTTAACCTGGCCGCCGAGATGATCGCTGCGCTCGTTATCGGCGCGGTGTCTTACGGTATATATCTGTTGCTTGGTAATTCGGTGATAACCCTGTCAGCAATAACAGTTCTGCTTGTCATCGCTGCTGTGCTCAGTTATTTGGCGGGTATGCCAAAGGCCAAGAAGAATATCGAACAACTTAAATAATCTTATATAGCGCATGCAACATTTTCGCGCCCTGGTCTGTATAGATGGTAACTAAGTCAAAAGGAGATATTTATATGAAAAAGGTTGTTTCTTTAACGCTTATCCTTATGTTCGTTATGGTATCTGCATTTGCTTTGACAGGATGCGGCAAGAAGAAGTGTGCCAAATGCGGAAAGACTGAAGATGAAGTAGAGCTGTTTCTTTTTGACACCAGTACCCATCCCGGCGGTGACGGCAAGTATTATTGCAGCGCATGCTATAGACAAGTCTACAGCGAGACGCCGGTCCCTGGAGTAGCCGACGAGATAGCCAAAGTTATGGAGTAAGCCGCCTGAGTGCGGAGATGGGATAATCCCATTGACTAAGTAGGTTACTGCTGATAAAATTCCACCATAAAAAGAAAAACACCCGAATGCCAGATTGAGCCTTCGGGTTTTTTGTTACAATATAAGGATAAGGACCTGAATTAAGAAAGAGGTTACGTATGAGCAAAGATAAAATGCATGAAGAGATCGACGAGATCGTCCAGACAATATTCGAAGACTATAACGGCGGCAAGAATATCGATGCCATCAAGCTTTTCAGCAATCCCGACAAGGATGAGGTAAGAGAGCTTGTAGAGCACTTCTTCAGGATCATATATCCGGGATATTTCCGCGATCTTACTTACAAGATCTACAATCCGAAGAACAGCTTTGCTGTTACTATCGAGGATGTTTTCTATCACCTCAAAAAGCAGATCTACAGAGCTCTCGATTATTCCCAGAGCGATGACAAGATGACTGATGATACGCGTGAGCAGGAGAGCTACCGCATTACTACGGAGTTCTTTAAGAAGATCCCGATGATCAGGGAATACATTGAGACGGACCTCCTTGCTACGCTCGACGGTGACCCTGCCGCAGCGAACTTTGATGAGGTCATCCTCGCATATCCGGGCCTTATGGCTATTACTGTTTACCGCATTGCGCACGAGCTCTATCTGCTTAAGGTGCCGATCCTTCCCCGTCTTATGACTGAGTACGCTCATTCCGAGACCGGAATCGATATCCACCCCGGTGCTACGATCGGCAAGTATTTCTTCATCGATCACGGCACGGGTATCGTTGTAGGTGAGACATCCATAATCGGCAATAACGTAAAGATCTATCAGGGTGTTACTATCGGTGCTCTCTCTACCAGAGGCGGCCAGAAGCTCTCGGGCAAGAAGCGTCACCCGACTATCTGCGACAACGTTACGATCTATGCAAATGCTTCTATCCTGGGCGGCAATACGGTTATCGGCGAGAACACTGTAATCGGAGGCAACTCGTTTATTACGTCTTCTGTAGAACCCAATTCCAAGGTCAGCATGAAGAATCTCGAGAAGGAGAATAAGTCTGACAAGGATCATGTTACGAGCGAGGAAGTTAAGCCCGGCGAAGAGTGGTTCTACGTCATCTGATAACCTTTAGACAATTGACTTATGAATATTTGAGCACAACTCACCCTTGGCCTATTAACAATTATGATTATAGAACGGGGATAAAAGCATAGTTTTAACTAAATGAAAACAAAAAGTATGGGTTTGTTAACCTGTTGTAAAGTGGGCAAAAAGGCACGAAAATGACTGAAAACAAGCCGCTTTTCACGATTTAGCTGTTAGTTCTCCAGCTCCAGAACGTCATTCTTATCGACAATGGCTTTGCCGTACCATTTTTTCTTATACCAGTAATACATAACTATAAGACCCCGGATACATTCGTCCGTGGCAGTTCCGGCATAGATGCCTGCTACGCCCACGCCAAGCGCTACACCGACCGTGTAGCCCATTGACAGGCCTAAGCCCCAGTTGCAGATGATTCCTATTATGAGCGGGAAAATGTACGCACCGGCAGCTTTGAGACTGCAGACGAATGTCATGTTGAGGCAGCGTCCCATCTCGATGAAGATATCAACGATCATGATCATCTGGCCGAGAGCTATGATGTTCTGGTTATCTGTAAAAATGTGCAATGTTAGACTGCAAAGAAGCGCGTTTATGGAAGCCAGCGCTATCGTTATAGGCATCGAAGTCTTAAGCGTCTTGAATACTCTCTTGTAGGCTTCTTCCTGTTTGCCTGCGCCTACGAGATGTCCCGTGATGATCTGCGTGGCCATGGCTGAAGCGTTCGAGAAGATCAAAGCAAATGAGATAAGCGAGTTGCAGAAAGCTCTGGCATTGACCGCGTCATTTCCCATAGCGTTAACAAAAGAGAGAAGCGTTGTCTGATAAAGATTGTACGTGAGATTCTCACCTGCGGTAGGAAGACCGATCTTTATCATCTTACCGAGAAGCCTGCCGGGGAAGGGTTTAAGATAGCGAAGTGATACCTTACCGATCTTCTTTGCGAAGAAGAAGATAAATAGTACTACGACTGCGAGGGCTCTGGCAAAAACAGTCGAAATGGCAACGCCTGCGACACCCATATTGAGGAATGCCAGAGGTCCGAACAGGAAAAGGTAGTTGCCGCCGATATTGACAACATTGATGGCCAACGTGACCCACATACCGATCTTCGGATATCCGTTGCATCTCAAGATCTGGAGCATAACGCTGAATACGGCAGTGATGAAGCCGCCTCCGCCTACGATGTAGATGTAGATCATCGAGTAGGGACGCATCTCGGCTGACACATTAAGGAATCTCATGATCAACGGATTAGCTGCGCAGAAAAGACCGCTTAAGAAAACACCGACAGAAAGATTTACAATAATTGCCAGCGTATAGATCATGTTCATCTTGTCATACAGCTTTGCACCGAGATACTGTGATACGACTACGCTCGTTGCCGTGGCTATGACGTTGAAAAGGATGTTCATCATGAACATGATGGTATTGGCGTTGCCGACAGCACCGACTGCGTTCGTGTCATAATTACTCAGCATGATCATGTCGACGTTGTTGAGCATCGTGTTAAGGAAAAGCTCAAGGAATATAGGACCCGACAGAATAAGCAGCGGTGTCTTCTCGTCAATGACGATTGTATTTTTCTTGTTTAATGATTGCCCCATATTGACCCTTTATCAGGAATTGCCTGTAATTCCGTTGACAATGATACTACAGGGCAAAATCTGAATATATTAAAATATCATAGCTTTCTTGCTAAAAAATTTAATCAATATTCAAGGAAATATTGTTAATGCAACATTATGTCCGGTAATCGTATATAATTAAACCCGTCTGTAAAGGCGGGTCTATTTGATAGCGGAGCGTGACATATGATATCACTTAACAATTATTTATACAGCGGCGATACGGTAGTTAAGATCCTGCACTGCTATTCGCGTGATCTCAAGGAGAACGCAATAAGAGAGAATAACGGTGTCGATCTGGCTCACAGCAACTGCCTGATCCAGATGATAGAGCTCCTTGAACATAACGAGTTCCTGACCTTGCAGTCACAGACGATCCGTGAGTTTTATAAGTTCATGACAGAGAAGTATCCGTATCTTGCCTTTACGTTCAAGGGCAGGATCAAGTCGCTTATCCGTCTCGAAGAAAAGATCAACGGCAATATCGTTGAGTTCATTTATGATTATTACACCCGTACCGGAAAGTTTCCTTCGGAGGCTGACATCAAGGAACAGATAAGACGCATCAAAGACCTGATTGCTTACAGGATTGTTATATCTCTGCCGAAGTGCCATCTTGATCCCGGTCAGAACAGGGAAGAGATCGAGCTTAAGCATATTTATGAGATCGCGAATGCGCTTCCGGGCTTCCTTGAAGAGCGCGGTTTTGATCCCGTAATATCAGGCTTTGACGGCCAGAGCGAGAAGATCGATGAGCAATACAGACAGTATTACCGCGACTACATCGCTTCTCCTAAGGGATACGATTACCGTTCTTTGCATATTGCTTTTTTCGACAACACCTCCAGAAGCAATATTGAGGTCCAGATCAGGACGAAGACGATGGATGACAATGCTGAGATCGGACCTGCAAACCACCTCGGCTATGAGAAGAGACAGGAGAATGACAGAGCCCGCCGTGAAGCTATTCCTGAAGGCGAAAACACCTTTTTCGATAATGCATACGAGCGCGGAATGAAGCTTCAGAAGCTTGATCTTAGCAAGGTGGATGTCAATATGTTCGGAGCAGTGGATAATGCCCTGATCAATGACGGCTGCGGGCTGTACAGAGGCCGGCTCATCCTTCCTTACGAGCACCTGTCGAGATTCCAGAACGACCTTGTATAACCCCGGTGGCTGATATGAACCTACAAGGGTGGTATAATATAAGCAGCTAATCGATACTCCACACGGGATAAGCTGCCTTATAAGCGGTGATCCCGTTTAGCTTTTCCTATATCCCTCAAAGGAGAAAAAGCATATGGGTGACAGCAAACAGCAGCAGGTAGATCAGCTCTTAAGAGGCATTTATCGCATGTGCGTTAACAGGGACGACTGTAAAGGATGTCCCTTCTATATTACGAAGTGCACATTTGAAGAACCCAAGCCGAGCACATGGTTTGATGAGGAGACTATCGAGATCAAGCCTGAGCCTGAAGCTCCCAAGCCTGTTGATTTTGAATTTGCCAAGCATACCAAGGAAGAGCCTGTTGAAGAGTCTGTTGAAGAGCCTGCGAAGAAAGACGATTCTGATGCCACATGGTTAGTAAGTACGACTATGGGCAGCGTCTTTACCAAGTATGTTTTTATCTGTTCCAAGTGCGGCTTTAAGAAGGAATCCATTTTCTCCATAACTCCCACGTCATACTGCCCTGAATGCGCTAAGCGCAAGGCGGGTAACGCTTAATTAGCCGGCGTATAAATAAACGGCTCCGAATACAGATAGTAATATCCGTAGTTGTGATTATCTATTATCATCCTGGCCTTGTATTTCCAGATCATTAGAATCTGTCCGTCGCTCATGTAATCGACCGGCACTGCCTCTGCGCTGTAAAGCTCTTTTCTCTGGTCGTTCTGGGTAATGCCTGTAGGCTTTGGGATATCTTCAACAGAAGCTGCTGTTACATCGGATGAATCTATCTCCACGATAAGATCAGATGCCCACCAGGGGTAGTTGGTCGTAAGGCCTGTATAAGATTTCAGGTAATCAGCAGCGAAAGCCTCCGGTTCTGAATATGTCCACGGCCAGACGGTCAGTCCGCGTCTGCTGGCGGCAAGGATTATCTCTTCGTCGTAATAGCTCGTATAATCCGGATTCATCGTGGCATTCCACTTGTCCAGAACACCATAGAGCTGCGCTACCGCTGCTTCTGTTCCCGAGGCTTCCTTAATGGCAGTCAGATCTCCGTAATAAGGCACCTTTTCATTGTCGCTGTCTTCGGCATAACCGAGCGCACCTGCGGACAATTCGGGGTGATCACTGTACATTGCATCGAGTATAACAGTGTTAAATGTTATTGTATTGAACTGGTCACGGCAATCGTTTGAGTCGAGCATGTCCTCGTATATGCCTATGATCTCGGGGTTGGTGCTCTTTATCTCGGCATTGTGGATTATGGATGTATTCTTGAAGTTATCTATGTATTCGCTCAAGAGAGGGACTACATATTCTTTCTGTTCTTCCTGCCCGAAAAGCACTCCGTTCCTGGATTTTGCTGCCGGGACGGCGTTGACTGTAGTGATGCCGCGGAACTGGTGCTCCCAAACAAAGACCCTGCTCCTCAAAATATCTATCGGGTAGTCTTCAACATTCTTTTCGTAACTCAAGCTGAGGAAAAGCCAGGGGTAGTCGTCGTGATAGATGAAGATCTCGTTATCCGAGCTTAAGTGAAGATCGCTCTCGACCGAGTCCGCGCCCTCATTGTACGCGCCCCAGGCAGAATCGAGAGTGTTCTCGACATAATTCGACGGGTCGCCTCTGTGGCCTATAATGAAAGGAACCCTGAGGAGCGTTGGCTCACCGTCATTGAATAATTCTTCCGTCCTGTATGCTTCCTTGTAATCGTCTACCAAGACTCCGTTGATACCGCGGGCATACAGAGTTACCAATGATCTTGTATCAGAACCGGACACCGCCCAGACAGTGCTTCCCAAGGACTGGAGCTTTCTGATGCAGCCGCGTGACGCTATATCTTCGCCGATAAGAATGACTTTGCCGTGAGCATCGTTCGTAGTCGCGATCATGTCGAGAAGTGTGTCTTTGCTGACTGTTCTTACAGCCGAGTAATCAAGCATACCGCGGACGTTCAGAAGGTCTGCCACATCCTTTACGAGCTCGCTGTTTTGGGGCGTCGAACAGACGAAGCAGTCCTTAAATCCCGTCCTCGTAAGCCAGAGCTTCAATTCCTGGGCTGTCTCTTGGTCACTGATATAAAATGACGGAATAGCTTTTTTTGCAGTCGCAGTAACATAATCGGACAGGTTCTCGGTAATTAATCCGCCGTCCCTGTCGTAGACCTTAAGATCTTTATCGAGCCAGACAAAAACGACCTGCGGTCTTACGTCACGGTCAGCGATACTCATTGCGCCGTTGTCAGCGTTCCACGCAACGGTCGGTGCCATCGCGATAGAAGTGTCAGGCTCGTAAAGCTCGGAGTAAGACATTTCCGACAGGTCGGGATACTTGAGACTGTTGTTTACTACCTCAGTCTGCCAGGGCTCTTTTATTCCCGTTGCCTCGGGAACCCCGGAATTACATGCGGACAGCGACAGAAACAGCAGCGCGCCAAGCGAAATAAACGCGAGTAAACGCGCGCGCTTAAGAATTGGCAGGGAAGCCCGTGATTCCTTATCCAGATTATTCATTCCTATTATTTCTCCCATACGATGCGACAGCAAAAGCATCAATTCCCCAATTGTGCTGATGTCGAGACCCCATTAATCTCTTGTCGCAATCTTTGTATATCATATCAGTTAAAAGAAAATTTGTTAATGTGGTGGCAAAATATATTTTTAATACCCGCCCATATTCTTCTTGATCAGATACAGGATCAGCATGTGAAGCGGATAGACGACGTAGAATAAGATCTTGAGGACCTTACCCTTGATGAATCCTCTTTTGCCGTTATAAAAAGCGATAGGTATGAATGCCATTCCTGCCTGCCAGCGGCTCGACAGGACACATGAGCCGGTCACAGCCCTGAATACCGGATAATCTCTTAAAAGCCCCATCAAAAGGATAAAGCCAAAGCCCGAACATCCGTAATCGGCATGGAGCACGATGGATATGAGAAGCAGTGCGAGAAGCATAAATATGCCTTTGGTCTTGTCTTTGGCGGTCTTCAGCTCTTCGATCACGCATAATCCGAGAAAGCCGAGAAGCAGGGTGAAAAAGACATTCTGACTGCTGTAAAACAATTTGCCGGTGTGTTCGAGATTCCAGGGGATCTCTGAGATCAGGGCAAACACGAATAATCGGATACCGTATTTCCTGCGGTCACTCGTATAGTGGAATCCCTCGGCCAGAAGAAAAGCGAATATCGGGAAAGCGATCCTTCCTATGAACCGCATTAACGTATAAAGGGTAAGGGTGTGATCTGCTATCTGGAGAATGATGATCGGGTTTTCGCGCAAAAAAACACTTGCCACATGATCGATCAGCATGGTGAGCACAGCGATGACCTTAAGTCCGCTGCTGCTTAAGAAACGGTATTTTTCCGGGATCAATCGGTAGTTCTCCATTATTTCGCCTCACCGTAAGTATTTATGTGTCTATTATACCTTTATTCCGCGAAAAGCATTTTACAGGTTGATGATATAATATTGCTTGTTAAGAATGCATGGGGGATAACAATGGATAGGATATATAACTGCTCTGGCCGATGAGAAAAAGGCCAAGCGCGGCGGCTTCGATGAAAAGGTATTTCTGGAGAAAGTAGAGCAATCTTAACCTATGGGAACACAAAGAGAATTTGCGATATGGGATAAAAGCGGAAGCGGAGTTTTGACGGAGACTCCGCTGATTTATAAAGCCTGCAGGGAAGGTAAGCTCGGGTCTGTTCATTCATATTCTGACGGCTGTATTTATCAGACGGTGTTCACTTATTTGTGCGGCAGACCGGATGAACAGTTTATTGAAGAGCATCCGGAATTGATCTATGAGTCCAGACTGGTATGCATGACTCCTGACTGGGAAGAATACATAAGAGGATTATCCGTTAAGTTCATTCTCAAAAGAGAACTTATGGAGCCTCTTAATTCTGAGTCTGTAAAGAAGCTCAGGGGCCTTCCTGAAGGCTACAGCTTAAGCCCTTTTACCCGTGAAATCTTCGAAGAGCATCCTTTTGACCACGGACGCAACTATAAGGACTACGAGGACTTTGCCGCTAACGGCGCTGGAACTGCAGTGTTGTTTGACGGTAAGGTCGTATCAGCTTGTTCGAGCTTTATCACTTTGGGAGACCAGGTGGAGCTGGATGTATCTACTGATCCTGAGCACAGGCGGAAGGGACTTGCCGATCATTGCGTTTATGAGATGCTCAGGCAAAGCTACGATAAAAAACTAACGGTACATTGGGACGCGCAGAATGTGATGTCGTCTGAGATGGCGAAGAGCCACGGATTCGTTCCTGTTGCCGAATATGCAGTATATTGGCTGGAAAGGGGTTAATAAATGAGAGCACTTATCATTAATTGCAGTCCCGTAAGGAACGGCGCCACAGCAAGGATCGCAGAGATCATCGGGGATGAATTGAAGTCACGTTATGAGATAAAGAACATATGCATCGACGATTATTCTTTCGCATTCTGCAAAGGCTGCAGGGCGTGTCACAAGACCGCTTCCTGCGTTATGAGCGACGCTTCCGTCATCCGTGACATAATGAATGAATTTGACGCGGCAGATATCATCGTGTCGGTCGCGCCGTCATATTGGGCAGATATCCCCGGTCAGTACAAAGCCTTTATCGACAGGTGCACTCCCTGGTGCAATACACATGAACCGCACGCAACGATCAAGCCCGGCAAGAAGGGCTATGCGGTCGCTTTAAGGACAGGACCAAATATGCCCGAGTGCGAGAGACTCATCGGAAGCATAGAACATTTCTACGGTCATCTTGAGATCGAGCGTGCAGGCCGCTTAGGTTTGACTTCGATCGAATACAAAGAAAATGTCGAGCCCAGAAAGGACGAGATAATAAGCTTCTGCAGCACGATTTAATAAACTCTTCTTGCCTTGCACAGTGACATTGTGCAACAATACTTTTATGTTATTTGAAAGACATAAGAGGTGATGAAGATGTTCAGAAAGATCCGTGAATGGTTTAGTATCAGGCTGGCAAAAAATCCGGGACAGATCGTATTGCTGTCGATACTGTTTTTTAATGTCGCTTTCATTTTTCTTTCTGCATTCATCATCAGCAAAATGTCCTTGAGCGGGACTGAAGGATTAGGTTTCTTCGAATCAGCTTTCTATACGATCAGCATGATCCTTGATGCCGGATGTATCTCTTATGTAGTGCAGGAGATCGGTCCTGAGAATGTCGCGATAGCGCTGATATGTCTTGGCATAGTAATCATCGGAATGATCTCTTTTACCGGTGCTGTAATCGGTTACATCACCAACTATATTTCGAGCTTTATCGAAGCCTCAAATTCCGGCAACCACAAGCTCCTGATGTCCAATCATTTTGTTATCCTTAACTGGAATTCGAGGGCTCTGGAGATCGTCAACGATCTTCTTTACGGAGACAGTGTCAACAAGGTAGTCGTATTGGTAGGCTCCGGGAAGGCCGATATTGAGAAGCAGATAGACGAGCGGCTCCACGAGACCGTGAAACGCGAGAACAACAAGATCATGGAAGACTGCCAAAACAAGTCATTCTTTGCGCGCAAATGGCATTGCATGACACATAAGTTTAAGAACAAACTGACGATAATCGTCAGGGAAGGCGATGTGTTCTCATCAAAGCAGCTCTTTGATATATCGCTGCATCACGCTTCCTCGATAGTTATTCTCGGTGAAGAGATCAGCAATTCCGAATGCAAGTATGCCCTCAAGGATAAAGTGGAGAAATTCGACAACGGCAATTCCCTTACCATAAAGACGCTCATGCAGGTATCGGACATTACCTCAGCTTCCTATTCGGAGGATAACCAGAGGATCATCGTTGAGGTCACTGATGAGTGGACATGGAATCTCGTGCAGAAGATCATCAGGAGCAAGCAGGTTGACGGCAAGTGCAATATCGTGCCCGTCAGGGTCAATCAGATCCTGGGTAAGATGATGGCCCAGTTCTCGCTGATGCCTGAACTTAATTCCATCTACAACGAACTGCTCTCCAATAAGGGAGCGTCGTTCTATACCGCGCGCTGCGAAGAGAGCGATGAGCTTTCTTATATCGAAGCTTCTCTTGGCAGCAACAGTCATGTCATTCCGCTGACCGTACAGTCTGAGAAGAACAAGAACTATTGCTATTACATGGCTTTGAATGAGAGGGATGTTAACAGAAAGAGCGATGAAAAGCTTTCAGGAATCCCCGTAAGGCTCAATAAGGATTTCTGGCTTGAGAAAAAGAAGATCATCATTCTCGGTCACAACAGCAAGTGCCATGAGATCATGGAAGGCTTTGCATCTTTCTTATCAGAATGGAGCTATAAGGATTCTGATGAACTGCTCCTCAGCATCGTAGTTATAGATGACGAGAAGAGTCTTGAGAAGATGGGTTATTACAAGGAGTATCCGTTCGTTATCAAGACAGTCGCAGCAGAACTCTTTGAGAAGGACCTTATCTGTGATTCCATAAACGAGTTCCTTGAGATGAATGATGAAGACGTCAGCGTTCTTATCCTTTCAGATGATCTTGTCACAGGTGATGAAGTCGATGCAGGCATGTTTGCGAACCTCGTTTACGTCCAGGATATCATCAGGGACAAAGTCGAAGCAGATCCTGACTTCGATGTCGGAAGCATCGATGTTATCGCCGAGATCAATGACCCGAAGCATCACGATGTCGTAAGCAGCTACAGCGTAAAGAACGTAGTCATCAGTAACAGATTTATAAGCAAGATGATCACACAGATCGGCGAAAAGGACGCGATCTTCGATTTCTATCAGGATATTCTGGAATACGATGACGATTCCGCTGACGGTTATGAGAGCAAAGAAGTATACGTTAAGAAAGCAAAGGATTTCTTTGCCGGTTTACCGATGGACTGCACTGCGGATAAGCTGATACGAGGTGTTTTCGATGCTTCCTGCGATCCCGAGATCCCTCTCGAAAAGCAGAACGTATCGATCTTATTAGGCCTCGTTAAGCAGAGCGGAGAGATACAGCTCTTCAGCGGTGATCAGACCATGACTGATGTAATGGTCGGAGAGAAAGATAAGGTAATCGTGTTCAGCAATCACTGATCAGCTTGTCATTGCTGCACACATAAAAAGCAGGATTACAAAGTAGATTCCGTAGAAGATCGTCAATCCGATGCCGAGGAAGAAAGCAGCGCGGCTCATTATCGAGCTGGCCTTTATCTTGCCTGTGTGCATACCGCCTCTGTCAAGATAATCCAGTATTGCAGTGCGGTTGTTGTGTCCCATAACGATAGCAACAATGCTTCCGATCGGAAAAGATGACAGTACTAAAGCGACGATGGCCTTCGTCATAAAGCTCTTTGACTGTTCTCTATACATAATGTCATTCATTGCCTGCTCATGACTGAAATCAGACTGATTGTTGTAATAGTTGTTTTCCATGGTTGCCCCCTTGTCAGAACAAGATTCCTTTTCCTACATTCGGTATTATATCGTATTTGGTAAAATAGCGGTGTATGCTTTAGACGCTTAAAACTGAGAGTTTTGATGTACAGTAAATGATTTGTTGAGGTGTAATAAATGATATTCACTGGTATAAGCAAGACTTTTTCTCTAGAGAACGAAGATCAATATAATATATCAGAGCATAATTAACGAATAAGAGAATGAATAACGATGGAATTTGAACAACTGATAAAACGCATAAATGAATTGAGCAGGAAGTCCAAGACTGAGGGTCTTACACCTGAGGAAAAGGCTGAGCAGACTGAGCTCCGCAATGAATACAGGGCTTTGGTAGTAGGCAACCTGTCATCACAACTGGAAGGCCTCAAGATCAAGCATCCTGACGGTACGATCACAGATGTGAAAAAGAAAAATTAAAAAGAATATAAATACATTTAGGGGGATACTATGGATAATTACATTGAAGGCAACAAGGCTGCATGGGAAGAGGCCTTTGACAAAAGAGATGAGTCCTGGGGTGCGGATATAACCGAGCGCATTAAGACTGAGGACTATCCTTTTTTCAACGATGAGACTAAGGCGTTACTTAAAAAGACCGATACAGAAGGCAAAGTGATCGGACAGTTTTGCTGCAACAACGGACGCGAACTGTTATCTCTGGTCAAATGCGGAAAAGCCGCAAAAGGCGTTGGCTTTGACATCGCTGAGAACCAGGTGGCTTTTGCGAATGAGAAAGCTAAAGAACTTGGTCTGCCCTGTGAATTTGAGGCTGCGAATATCTACGATATCGATGACAAGTACACAGAACAGTTTGACTTGATCTTAATCACCATCGGAGCCCTTTGCTGGTTCAATGATCTTGACCGCTTCTTTGCTGTCGCAGCAAAGTGCATGAAACCCGGTGGACAGATTATTATCAATGAGCAGCACCCTTGTACGAGCATGCTCACAACACCCGGTGAAGAGCTTTATGATCCTGAGCACAGACTCGAGTGCCACTATTCATATTTCGAGCATGAATGGACCGGAAACGGCGGCATATACTATATGACCTTAAAGAGCTACCAGTCAAAGACTTTCACCGACTACACCCATCCGATGTCTGAGATCATCTCAGGAATGTGCAACAACGGAATAGTTGTTACCGGCCTTCAGGAATATGATTACGATCTCAGCGGCGGCTTTACTGATCTGGATCACAGCGGCTATCCGCTTTCCATGATCCTGACGGGAAAGAAAATAGTTTAAGAATTGGTAAATCAATCCTCTTAAATATCTGAAGTTTAATTAGACAAATAGTGTGTTAGTCAACGCGCCGTGAGGGCCCGAATCCCTTGCGGCGCGTACGATTTTTCTTGAAACCGCGAAATTTCTCTAATATAATTAATTCGGGATAGGATTTTTTCAGGGAATAAGGGGGATTAGACTATGAAAAATTCTGTAAATGAAAATGCAAAGAAGAATGATTTCCGTTTTCTCGGACCGGAGCGTTACTATCATGTAGCCGGCCGCCAGCTTGATGAGAAAACGAATGACGGAACGGATGATTTTGTTAACATCCAGGGAAACGATGAGAAGACCACTTTTGGCTCGATAATTGCAGTAGGCATCGTAGCCATTGCCATTACAAGCCTTGTTTGTATCGCAGTGCGTCCGAAGGCTGCGGAAAAGCTTTACAGCGGCAATCTTGCAGCTGCTGTCTATGATGAGGCAGACATTATCGGCAACGATCAGTCACTTTCTGCAACACTTGATGAATACCTGGCTAATACCGGTATTTGCCCTGTTGTTTACACAGTTTATGATGAAGAGTGGAAGTCTGAATATGATGACCTTCAGACATATGCGCTCCATGTGTATGCTGATAACTACAGTGATCTCCAGCACTTCGTTGTAGTATGCTCTATTCCTGAAAACGAAGCTAAGCTGATTAACCAGGGCGAGGCTGTAGAAGCTCATTATGAAGTTTTCGCAATCAACGGTCCGGGCACAAATGCATTTATTTCAGAGTCTGATCTTACGAGATTCTGTGATCATTTAAGTGCAGATCTGAATAACGGTTCTGAGCCTTCTGCGGCATTTGAAGGAGCATTCAGAAAGGCGATCAATGACGCTGACAGCAAACTGCATCCTTATAAAGGCGGCTTTGGGAAGATATTCTTAACATTCCTGCCCGTACTGATTGTAACCATCATCTTTGTTATGGTTTTGGTAATAGTCAGCAGGAAGTATAAAAGAGACAGAGTAGCTCTTAAAGAGTCCGTGTCAAAGGCTTAAGAATGGAGGATTATGGATACTTTTTCAGAGGCGCTGTTAAGTGACAATAATAAGATACCGGAGTCTTTTGACTGGTTTGCACCTTTGATCGGAGACTGGGACTGTGATTATCACGATGAGTACTTTAAAGGTGAGAAGCGCCACGTAAAAGGCGAATGGATCTTCAGGCGCGTGTTGGAAGGCACCGGGATCCAGGACTTATTCATCTTCCCGTCCAGGGCTACCAAGGAAGCAGATCCGCAGCCTGACGGTGAATACGGAACATCTCTTCGTATCTTCAACAAGGACAAAGAGTGGTACGATGTAGTCTATACCTGTGCCGGCACGATGAAGCGCCTTACCTTTAAAAAGGAAGGCGACAGACTGGCCGGCAAGGTTTTAGACGAAGAAAGTACGTACTGGATCTTTTCTGATATCACTGAGAACAGCTTTCATTGGGAGTATGTTAAGAATCATCAGGATGGTTCGCGCGAACTCGTCTGTGAGATTTTTGGGAAAAGGATATCTTGATCTTTATGGCTATAACTACAAAGCAGTTTCAGAAGTTTTCAGACCTTGATCTTGTCTGGGATTTTCTGGTTGATATATATGAATACAAAAAGGATTACGGAGTCGCAGCGCCTTTCTTTGAGCATGCCATAAAAGCATCGTGGATGGATTCATCTTATTCTTTCCTCGACAGATTATGGTTCGACGGAGATAAGGTTGTTGCGTTTGTTTTTTACGAAGCTCCCATAACTGATATCTATTTCAATGTGCGTCCCGGTTACGAGTATCTGGCTGATGAACTCGTTGACTATGCCATTGCTACAATGCCGGACTTCGAAGGTGAACAGCAGTTCATTCTTTTCGGAGGGCAGGATTACCTGAAAGAAGCTGCTGCAAAAAGAGGCTTTAAGCAGGTTTATGAATATGAGTCTCTCATCTTCGATTTTGAGAACGAATTGAATTACGAGCTCCCTGAGGGATATCACTTTGTAAAGCCTGAAGATGTTGATCCCGTTAAGCTTTCCAAACTTTGCTGGTACGGTTTTGGACATGGCGAGAGAGGTGAGTTTGTTGATTACGATAAGTATGATGACTCACTTGACTGGACACCGGCAAAATCTCACAAAGACATCATGGGTGACATTATGGCCCCTTCAATGCATTCGACGCATGAGTACGATGTCATCATTGCGGATGAGAATGACGAGTATGTATGCTTTTCGGGTATGTGGTGGATCCCGGAGAATAAGCTCGCTTATATGGAGCCTTTGTGCACAGCTCCTGAGCACCGCCGTAAGGGCCTGGCAGCGGCAGCACTTACCAGGCATTACCGCAGGATGAAGGCGCTCGGCGCAACGCACATGACAGGCGGTGAGGATCCTTTCTACGGAAAGATCGGTTATGGTAACGGATCTCATTGGACCTTCTGGAAAAGATGATCAAGGATTAGCAGGAGAATGTTTATGACGGATATTAAAAGCCTTATAGATGAAGGATTCCGCGGAAATATACTGATCGTCAGAAAAGGCGCGGTGCTCTATGAATCAAGCAGTGGTTTTGCCGATCTTGCTAACGAGATCCCTAACACTATGGATACCAGATTTGCGACTGCATCAGCGGGAAAGACGTTTGTCGCTGTGGGCATTCTCCAGCTTGTCGAGCGTGGACTGATTAAGCTTGGTGATACGCTTGGAACATTGCTGGATATCGATCTTAAGCAGATCGATCCTGATGTGACTGTGGAGCAGCTTCTTAATCATACATCCGGAGTCCCTGATTATTTTGACGAGACTGTTATGGGTGATTATGAAGATCTGTGGAAAGACTATCCTTGCAGTAAGATCAGAAGTAACAACGACTTGTTCCCGTTGTTTATTGATAAAGCAATGATGTATCCGAGGGGAGAGAAGTTTCAGTACAACAATACCGGATATGTCCTGCTTGCGGCCATCATTGAGAAGATCAGCGGAATGGATTTTGATGCTTATCTTAAGAAGAATATCTTTGATGTCTGTGGAATGGACTCGACCGGATATTTTGAGATGGACAGGCTGCCTTCAAAGTGCGCTCACAACTATATCTATTGTGAGAAAACAAACGATTACCGTACCAATATTTTTTCTGTCGGCGCGAAAGGAACAGGTGACGGCGGTGTCTTTGTGACTGCCGGAGATCTTGTAAGATTCTGGCAGGGGCTTATCGGCCACAAGCTCATATCTGAGGATACTTTCAAGAAAATGATCTCTAAACAGAGCGGTGACGGCAGTGATCCTGAAGAAGGATATTACGGCTATGGAGTATGGATCATTGATAACCCCAAAGGAACTGACTTTGCATATATGCAGGGGTGTGATCCGGGGGTAAGCGCCATTGCGGAATATAATCCCGATAATGAACAGATATCAATTGCTCTAAGTAATTACGGTGATAATGTCTGGGCTTTGATGAGAAAGATACGTAAAGGATAGGAACTGACAAACAGGGGAAACGGAAATAATGAAAGTCTTTATAGTCTATTGTCATCCGTCGGAGGATTCGTTTACGAGAAATCTCCGCGACGCGTTTATAAAGGGAATCACAGACAGCGGGAATGAGTACGTTATGTCTGATCTGTATGCGATGGATTTTAAAGCAGACATCACGGAGCAGCAGTACTTAAGGGATGCCAATTACAGGAATACACCTTTTACCGAAGAAGATGTTTTGGCAGAACATGAGAAGATCAATTCATCTGATGCGATCGCATTTATATACCCGGTATTCTGGACTGAAGCACCTGCGAAACTTGTCGGCTGGTTTGACCGTGTATGGACATACGGATTTGCGTACGGCGATAAGAAGATGAAGATGCTGGACAAGGCAATGATACTCTGTTCCGCGGGCAATCCGATCGAGAGATTAGAGCAGTTCGGACTCCTTGCGAGTATGAAGAAAGTCATGTTGGGTGACAGGCTGATCAACCGCGCGAAGCAGCTGGAATTCGTTGTTTTCGACGGCACATCAAGAGAGAAAGAAACACGCGAAGGCAACTGGAACAGCAATCTTGAGAAAGCTTACGAGAAGGGTAAGAGTTTCTTCGCAGAAGAAGTAGTATTTACGGTAGACGATAAGTTCTTTACAGCAGTCGAGAATTCTAAATCAGGCGAAGTGTCTGAACAGACCATCTTCTGCTACCATCAGAAGGACAACGTTATCTGGGCAGAGTATTCAGGCGGAAGCATTGTGAAGGGTTTCCTCATCGGAACTATGGATGAGGATCATAATCTGCATTTCAACTATCAGCACATAAACAAGAATGGAGAATTGCGCACAGGTTCTTGCGATTCCGAGCCTTCGGTCGAGAACGGCAAACTCCGTTTCAACGAGAAGTGGAAATGGACAATGGGCGAAGAAGGAACGTCGGTAATTGAAGAGATCTGAGGAGGGGATATATGGGTTTATTTGATAAGTTTTCCAAGGATAAAAGCGCTCAGGGTTTGCCTGACATCCTCAGCATTCCGTGTGACTACAACGGTTATGATCTGATCTTTGAAGAGGGAATGACAAACCCTGTCGTTTATTCGGATATCACTGCGCTTGTTACCAATAACAACGTGGATGTCAATGAGATCGAGGGATATGATGAGCTTGAGAGAAATACCCCTGAAGAAGAGTTTTATGATTTTTTCGATAACTGGATCGAGGCTCTTGATGAAAAGGGGTTTATCGCAGAGCTTTTCCCGAATGTCGGTATAAGTACTTTTGTTGCTGACATAAATCAAGTGCTTGGTAACATCGGTTCTTCGCAGCTTCTCGATGTGGATGAGACAGTAAATGCATATCGCGCGGAAGTGGTAAAGTACAGCTTCAAAGGCAAGCCTGCAGATGCCGATTTTGCATACGATGTATTAGAAGCGAATATCGTAGCCTCCAGACTCAGAAAGATCGGCTATGAACTGATCGCGATCTTCAATGGTGTAGACAACGACGCGAAGGCAGTCATACCTCTGGATAAGATTCCTTTAATGCAGGAACTCGAAAGCAGAATTAAGTGATAATATACCGAATATGGGCACTAAACATGTAGTAGTCTTGCCTTATGATGAGGCATGGAAAAAGGATTTCGAAGAGATTAAAGCAGAGCTTATGGCTGTGCTTGGCGGACTGGTGCTGAGCGTAGAACATGTGGGAAGCACTTCGGTTCCCGGGCTTGCGGCTAAGCCTATTATTGATATTGATGTCATTATTGAAGACACTGACTGTTTTGAAAAAGTGAAAACTGCGCTTGAGACGATTGGTTATCAGCACGAAGGCGACCTGGGGATTCCCGGCCGCGAAGCATTCAAATATCACGGCAAAGAGCATTTAAGAAAGCATCATCTGTATGTTTGTGCCAAAGATTCCGATGAGCTTAAAAGACATCTATCCTTCAGGGATTATCTGCGCACGCATCCTGATGCCGTAAAAGAGTACGGCAGAATAAAAGAGGAAGGCGCAAGATTATATCCTTACGATATAGACAGCTATATCGGATACAAGGCGCCTTTTATTCAGAAATGCGTGAATAAAGCTAATAGCTAAGACTTAAGTTACGTTAATTATTTTCTCTTCAGGGGGATCTGCTCTTACGATTTCCGTGACCTTGCATACCGGATGCCAGACGTCATATTTTTCCGAGTGCTCCTTATCCATAATGCATGTAATGCTAAGCCATTCATCGGTATTCAGGACTATGTCACCGTCGCAATCGCAGATAAATGCGAATGTTGAAAGATCTTCCGAGCAGCAGGTCATTGCGATGCGGCCTAAAAGGAACGATCGGTCGTTTGCTGCCTTGGCTTTAAGCACCATGCCGGTAAATACGACTTCTTTTCCGATATACCTGTCAGGCTTTTCCGTAGCATCTATGTAAAAAGCCGCGAAAGAGTCATCGTCGATCTCAATAACATCCGCATCGGGGTTGTAAGGAAGGAAATCTCCGGGATCAAAATCTATCAAGCCTGAACTGTTTCTGAATACAATGGCTGACTTGGAATTTAATGCCCTGGCGTTTCTTCTGTAGAGAGGGAGGCTGTCGCGGACATCATCGCACCTGTTGAACATTATTATGTCTGCAGTCCTGATCTTATCTGCGATCAGCGCTTTAAGATTTGAAAGATACAGATCGAATGTCGAAGCGTCGACAAGCATGATCTCCATGATCTGCGCGGGATCCCATATTACACGCGGCCTGTTGCTATTCCACATGCCGTTGTATTCGACGACTACACACTCGGCATCTGCCTCATTTTCCAGCTCGAGTGTGTAATCGTAATTGAACAATGATTCTTCTTCGATCGACCTGATCAGAACATCCTGCTTCGCAAGCTCATCTTCATCGAACTCTTCTTCGCCCTCCTCGCATAAGATAAGAAGGGTTTTCTTGTGATGCTTTTCCTGCATCCCGGTGATAAAGTCTTTTATCGCCGTGGTTTTTCCGCTGTCCAAAAAGCCCGTGAAGATATATACAGGTATCACTTTATTCTGCAAGACACTCCATCAGTTTTTTCATGAACTTTTCTTTGTCGTAGCCGCGGCCGATGAACACGAGCTGGTTAAGCCTGTCACCGTATTTCTCGTGCCATTCTTCCTTTATGTCAGGGTATTCTTCGAATATAAGCTTTTTATCTTCTTCTGACATTGAAGCGACCCAGTTGGATACTTCGGTAACGGTTGAATTTCTTCCGGCCTGCTCGAAAAGCTGGACATGAACGCCGTCATTCTGAAACCACATATATCCCTTGCCTCTTATAATCTCGGGAGGGAAATCATTACTTACAAAATCAATGAACTTGTCGTAATCAAAGGGCCTCGGGTCTTTGAAGACAAATGAAGTAATGCCGTAATCGTCCTCACACACATCTTCCATCTTTACTTCACGTTCGAGGGCGCGCTGCAGGGCAGAGGAATTGAGCACTTCATCGTAATCGAATTTGTTTCCGCTGAAGATCTTATCAGGATCGATGCGGCCCTTTACGATCTCATATATCTCAGCTTTGTTCTGGAATGTCCTTATGACTTTCTTTATCTCTTCGATCTGGTCTTTCTCGAGCAGATCGCACTTGCTTAAAAGGACGATATTGCAAAACTCGATCTGATCCATTACGAGGTTGATTATATCCGGGTCTTCAGAACGGTCGCCCTCTATCTCGCGCATCTCATCGATGAACTCGTAGTACAGTCTGTCAGCATCTGCGACTGTTACGATCGAATCGAGATATACGCCTGACCGGCCCTTGAGCTTCTGATAGTTCAGGAAACCGTATGCTATAGCAGCGGGGTTGCTTACGCCTGATGCTTCAACGATTATCGCATCCACGTTATCGTCGTGTGAGAGCTTCTCGATCTGTTCCATGAAGGCTTCCTGCAAAGTGCAGCAGATACAGCCGTTTGTCATCTCGATCATCTTCGAATCGGATTCGACAACGCTGTTGTTCCTGATGAGCGAAGCGTCGATATTGATGCTCCCCAGATCGTTTACGATTATCGCGAGGTTCTTGTCTGTCTGGCTCTTCAGTAATTCATTCAATACTGTTGTTTTTCCTGATCCCAGATAGCCTGTGATCATGGTAACGGGCTTTGTTCTTGTTGATTCCATAGCTAATGCCGGCTTTCTAATTTGAGAATTGTTCTCATTTTTATCACAAGGCGGCAACGCTGTCAACGAAATTGATAACAATTATCAAATTTGCCCGAAAAGTGCCTAAATCTGGCGGTTTAGATTTCCAAATTGCTGTTTTCGTCGTATGAAAAGCACAATAAAATATTGACATATGTCAGAAAAGGATTATATTAATTCTGACATATGTCAATTTAATGCTTGGAGGTTAGCATGCCAAGGACCACGAAATGCAGAAAGATCTGCAGCTATCCTGACTATTACAGTTTTGTTCCCGAAGAAGCAGATAAGGAGAAGATCGAGACTGTAATGCTGTCTCTTGATGAGTATGAAACGATCAGACTCTTAGACCATGAAGGGCTTACTCAGGAAGAGTGCGCTGCCAGAATGGGAGTTGCCAGGACAACTGTGACTGCGATGTATGAGTGTGCCAGAAAAAAACTCGTAGGAGCCGTAGTTGAAGGAAAAAGACTGCGTATAGCCGGCGGCAACATCGAGATTGACAGAGAAAGAAACGGGCTTAATGTAAACCTGAAAATAAAAGGAGATAAAACAATGAGAGTAGCAGTAACTTACGATAACGGAAACGTTTTCGAGCATTTTGGAAGAACTGAACAGTTCAAGGTCTATGATATCGAGGATGGAAAGATCGTTAATTCGCAGATCCTGGGTACCAATGGCGAGAGCTGCGGTGCACTGGCAGGCATACTGAACATTGCAAATGTTGACGCGCTGATCTGCGGCGGAATCGGCGGTGGAGCAGTTTACGCTATTCAGGAAGCCGGGATCAAGCTTTATGCAGGCGCGAGCGGAAATACCGATGAAGCAGTTGAAGCATTGATCGCAGGCACGCTTGAAGCAAACGGCGAGGCAAACTGCCATCATCATGAGCACGGCGAAGGCCATGATTGCGGCCATGGAAAGTGCCACGAATAAGCATGAAGATAATCAATCTTATTGAAGAAGAAAACGGATTACAGTGACAGCGAGATCGGAGAGATCAGATCCATCGCTTACGAACATAAGAATTATCCGACAAGATTTGTTACCTGTCATTGCACAGGGACTGCTGCATTTGACGTAATGAAGAGCGTCATGGGAGAGAGTCTTGAGTATGTTCACTCAGGTGAAGCAGTGAGCCTGAGCTAATATAACCCGGCTTATAATTGACATTTAATTGATGCCGAATCTATGCATTACAAACCTAAAATAAATTTAACTCTTATTCGGGGGAATAGGAATTGTAGATATGAAATGGGGTGTAATCATATGAAAACGTTTAAGAGATTGGCCGCTTTAGGTCTTGTATGCGCTGTGATCTTTGCTGCGGCGGGATGTGCAAAATCAGGCAATCCCTCAGAAACTGAATCTGAGACTGTTACTTCTGAAACTTCGGAAGAAGATGACGGCCTTTCTGTTGGTGATCACATCTTGTTTGGCAATTATCAGCAAAAAACAGATGCCGATCCCGAGCCAATCGAGTGGCGTGTGCTTGAGATAAAGGACGATAAAGCACTTGTTATCACGGAATATCTGCTTGAGCCGCGCGTATATAACATTGAGATGGAAGATGTCACCTGGGAAGACAGCTCCCTGCGCAAATGGCTGAACGGGGATTTTTACGATACGGCCTTTTCTGCGAAGGAGAAGAGTCATATACAGACTGTAACGATCCAGAATCCTGACAACCCGTTATACGGAACACCGGGCGGCAATGACACTGAGGATAATGTGTTTTGCTTAAGCCTCGAGGAGGTTCAGATATATTTCGCTGATACCAATGACCGGATGGCCGCTCTTACTGATTATGCAATCTCGCGAGGCGCGTCAGTAAATGAAGACAATAAGCTTGAGAACGGCATGAAGACAGGCTGGTGGTGGCTTCGTACGCCCGCTTCATCTGCCAACAGAGCAGCAGAAGTCGACTGCTTTGGCAACATTGACACCGTTATCAATGATGACAGAGTTGATGGCTGCTTAGTCTTTTCCGAGGGAATCAGTGTCCGTCCTGCTGTCTGGATAACGCTTACCGATGAAGACAGTGAAGAGATAACTGAAGATGAAGAACCGGTCGTCAGAAGAGTTGAGTTCGGAAATGCTTTGGGATATAAGAGGTGTTATTGCGAATTGATCTCCATGGGCGAAAATGGGTTTATATGGAATCTTTATAATGAAGACCAGGAAATGATAGCCATGCAGTTCGGGTACAACGACTCTGAACCGCAACTATATTCTGTGGATATGGATGGCGACGGCACAGATGAACTGATAAGCTACTGCATTTACGGAGGTGACGGCGCTGCGCGCATCTTTGTTTACAGGAATAACAATGGCATAATTGAGCTAGGAGTTTTCGAGACGGACTTAACTGTTTCCGAATACTCTATGGAATATGATACTGCGGAAGAGAAGATCATATTACAGAACTGGACAGAAGAAAAAGAGACTGTATTAGGCATAGATGATTTTACATTCAGCAGATTTGATCCCGAGAATTTCCCGTGGTGATATTTCGCAGATATAGCCAAGAAGGGTGGACTTTTGGATTTATATGCAACATTTTTTGAAGTGTGACTGTTTATATGGCATAGACGTTCAAAAGGAGATATGAAATGAACAAGTTAGTTAAGAAAATAGCATGCGCCGTAATGGCATTCACACTTATTGCAGGTGTTTTCACAGGCTGCAAGACAAATAAATCAGCAAAAACTACGATCGCTATGCCGAACTATACATCGGTAAAGGATCCCTCCGGTAATCTTCCTGAAAAGGGAACGGTCGGTGATATGGAATACAGGATCTTAAAAAAGGGAGAGCTCGGCAGCTACAATACTTCCAGAGGTTACTATTTCGATATGGTCGATGAGCTCAATGCTCCGCTTCTCATCGTTATCTGTGCAGGAACACATAAAGCAGTAGATGCTGAGATTAAGATCGTTGATGTCGGAATGGATGGCTCAACACTCGTTATCGTTGTTGATGAATCAAAGGGTTCCGGCGAGAAGAACAAAGAGCTTGATTGTCCCACTTGCACATTGGAAGTAGATCATGAGCCTTCTGATCTTCTGATCGTAACTACAGCCGGAGAGAAGTTCGAGAAGGTTAATCCCTATGAAGGTTAAAGCGACTATTGTATTGATTACAGTTTTATCCGGTCTGCTTGTTGCCTGCAACGCAGATCCTGACGGAAGTGTTGTAACAACTGCAGATCCCGGTACCAGTGTGGTCAATACGGTTGCTTCTACTTCAATTGAGCATGAATATCATTTTGATCTGAGCCCCGGATGTGGTGAGCGCAATTATTTCTACGATATCAGACCATATTTGATGTATGAAGGCGATGAGTCATATGACGGAACAGTTACATCAGAAGAGTTCAAGGCCTACATCGAGGATAAGCTGGACAGCATTGATTATTCTGATGCTATATGTGCCAGAGGCTTATATCAGGATTACGGATTTGGAATAATTAAAAGGGATGAGTTCGAGGCCTGGAAAATAGATAATGACATTCCCGGACTCAGTTATCATAGAGACGGAACGTGGGTGATATATAGAGAAATTGAGTGGGAAGAAAGTGCTTATAAAAGCATAGATATAGGAACATATAAGGATCCTTCCGGCAAGTTTATTATTCTTACTGATTGTTACGATTACAAAGTCATATATGAATTCTTTAATGGTGAATATGAGCCGGAAGAAACAGATGAGTATGATGAGCCGATACAAGACGATCTTAGTGAAAACGATCAGATTATCATTGATGCTTTCTCTGATTATAACGATATTGAACCGCCATTTGTTATGTCTCCATCGATTTCTTATGATATCGATAATGATGGTGATGAAGAACTGGTAGCTGTTGTTTCCGGAAACTACGGAATTTACAGTTCGAATCTGCTGATTTATGATCCTGATTCCAAAGACACATGGGGTTTTTGTAATCCTGATACTGATTATGAGATCGAATTAGTCGATGACCGTCTGGTAGTTCATGTGACAATGAATGAGAATTGCAGGGATAAGAATGACCCTTATCTTCAATCTGGAACCGGTACTATCGTAAAGGACGGAACGATTCTTTATATTGTGTACGATGATGTGGATCAGAATTAGTGGGGTAAGTATACAGCAGCCATGAAAGATAATAAGTCAGCATATAATTCAAGTGTTTACGATGAAAACATAGTTTCAACACTTCCGTATTATCGTGAATACCATAACCAGATAATTGATCTCGTGAAAGCCGCGGGAATGCAGAATATAGACTGGCTGGATACCGGATGCGGGACAGGCACCCTTGCGAGCAGAGTTTTCGATTGCAGGGATGACGTCAGATTTACCTTATGTGATCCATCTGAGCAGATGCTAGATATAGCTAAAAACAAGCTGCAGGGACGGGATATAAGGGTATTCAACATTGCTTCGCAAAATATGACCTTTGATTCTGAGTTTGATGTTGTAACAGCTGTCCAAAGCCATCATTATCTAAAGCCGGATGAGCGTAAGACAGCAGTGGATAATTGTTTCCGCGCATTGAAGAGCAATGGCGTATTTGTTACTTTTGAGAACATCAGAATGACGACAGAAGCAAGCGATAAGATCGCACTGAAGAGATGGGAGAGTTTTCTGTCAGATCATTTGAAAGATCCTGAAGTCGTGAAAATGCATATAGACAGAAGGGGTGTTGAGGTTTTCCCGATAACTATTGAGGAACATATAAAATTGCTCCGTGAAGCAGGTTTTAAGTCTGTTGATGTGTTGTGGACTTCTTATCTTCAGGCAGGCTTTTGGGCAATGAAATACTGAAATCGCTAAACCTTAATAATTCTTAAGAAAAATTCAAAGCGAAAAAGAATATAATATCCCCATAGGATTTGACAGTCTTTTGGGGATGTTTTTATAGGGAACAATAAACATGAATGTAAGAATAGCTAATCCTGAGGATTCAAATATCATAGGCAATGTTCATTCCATGGCGTGGAAGTCCGCCTACCGCGGGATCTTTCCGGATGAATACATTGATGATGATACGGCTTCGAAAAGAGCGGAAGAATTCTTAGATTCGATCAAGGATAACAGGTGCACTTATTTCCTTTTGGAAGAAGCCGGTCAGGCAGCAGGAATCGTTAAGATACGAGAAGAAGACAACACTCTGGAAATCGAAAGCATCTACATTTTGGATGAGTATAGAGGCAAAGGCCTCGGGCGGCAGTTTATAGACTTCATCAAGACTTGCAGGCCGCAGGCTGACATCTTCCTATGGGTGCTCGAGGTTAATACAAACGCCAGAAGGTTCTATGAGAATAACGGATTTGTGATGAGCGGTGAATCAAGGACGATAAAGCGCGGTGCTGATTTTGTACAGTTAAGATATGTGAGTTGACGCTATTATGGCTGATCTTGAATTGTTGTTATAATATTGGCGGAGGGATTCATATGACATTTCAATACTTATTCGGCGAAGCAGATATGGCATTGGGCAGGGCTAAAAGATAAAGAATTAACTGTAGAAGCAGGTGTTTTTGGAGGAACAAATTATGACACATGACGAGATAATGAACCTCATTAACCGTTCCTTGTTTGCGGAAATCGGCTATACAGATGAGGAAGGCAGACAGAATATCCGAAAGACGTTTTGTGTATGGCATAAGGGCCTTGGCGGACATCTGATTTCAACAAATACAAGTTCTTCTCATATAAAGACTCTGCAGAAGAATGATAACGTATGCATTTATTTTTCCGATGAAGAGACCTTTGAAGGCGTTTGCTTATATGGAAAAGCCGTTATTCATTTTGACAGGGAATACAAAGCGCTCCTTTGGAATGAGGGTGATGAGAAATATTATCCTAACGGAATAGATGACGAGGACTACTGCATCCTGGAGATAGCAGCAGAGACCGGCAGGTATTACCGTTACGATGGAAAAGGTGATCTGACGCGCGAAGAAATAAGCACTTATGATGCCGGAAAAGAATATGAGAACGGCTACGATAAAGTCAATGCCAATGGCTGACTTTTTACGAGATCGTTAGAAAAGGGACAGATGTTATGAACAAGAAGGTATTGATCAGTGCTGTGGCGGGTGTAGTTGCTGCAGGAGCAATGTTGGTGGTAGTTATACTTGTAGTAAACGGTTTGCGCGAAAAGCCGTCATCAATGACAAGCTCGACGGAAGACGAGACTGAGAGCAGTTATTACAGGGAAGAGACTGAGATCCCGACAACAACGACCAGAGAGACGCAGGGCAGAGATTATTATGAGAACGGCGGATTTAAAGGCTGGGACAACTACTACATCATTCAGGATCTGACGACCGATGATATTATTGCCATGTATGAGCATTATCATGATATCGCTCATTCATACGACATTCATGAACTCAAGTATTTTGATAAAGAACTCGATCATCCTTGCTATTCCCAGATAGATGCCAGCGACCTCGGCGTGTTCATGTTCTACGACCTGATCCTGCCGGATGAGAAGATCGATCACGTCGAGAGCTTTAATGTAATAGGAACTGAATCCAACGGCACCACTGAATTCTCGATGAAGATCAGGATCCACGACCAGGATAAGGCGATGGAGATTTATGATTCATTCATAGAACGCTACAGCGCCGGCGCACAGGGCTCTGAGTTTTACAACATGCTGAATACCTTTGATAAAGGCGTCAGGATCACGGTGGATGATTCACATGACTGGCTCGTCTGTTATAAGAAGCTCAGGGATAAATATGATTGCACTTATTGGCTGATATATGTGTCGGAAGATTACTGAGTAAAGCATACGGAGCGTGAAACTATGGAGAAAAGCAGAAGAAAATCGGTTGATCCAATCTTCTCGATGTGTGTTCAGCCGTCTTTCATTATCGGAACAAACAATGAAGACGGATCTTATAATTTTGCTCCGATTACCTGGGTCAGCGCCACCCAGGGAGAAAAAGACGGATATTTCCTTGTTATAAGCATGTTTGGTACGAAAAGCACAAAGCTGAATGTGATCAGAACAGGCATGTTCAGCGCTAATCTTGTAAGCAAAGATATGCTTCCGCTTATGGATTATTTCGGCTCAAAGCACGCAAAGGACGGGAAAAAGAATGATATTTCTTACGATGTAAGCCGCGGAGAAGTCCTCGACGTACCTACGCTTGATGCGAGCAGATGGGTATATGAGTGTGAAGTAGTTAATAGTGTAGAGACAGGCGACTCGACTACTTTCTTTTGCCGTATCCGCAACATTCAGATCGATGAAAGGCTGTCTCCGAAAGATATATTTGATGTTGATCTGACAGTGCTTGATCCGGTCATTTATTCCGGGAAATATCACAGCTTGGGCAATATGCTCGGAGAGATAGGGGATTTTTACAGACCGGATATATTGAATGGTTGACATCAAATGAACACGGATGAAAAGAAAGTCTTTAATGCACGGCTGAAAACTCTTGCGGTGCCGCTCGCTCTGCAGAGCCTTCTGAATGCTCTGGTCGGAGCGTCTGATGCGCTCATGCTCGGAAGACTTAACCAGGATTCCATTGCAGCAGTATCACTTGCGAATCAGGTGTTTTTTGTGATGACACTGTTCACAGGGGCGATCACATCTGCTTCCGGAATCCTTATAGCCCAGTATTGGGGAAAGAAAGATTATAAAAACGCCGGACGCTTTCTGGCGATGGCCATAAGATATTCTGTTTTGATAAGTCTTGTGTTTTTTACCGCTGCACTCGTTTTCCCGGAACCGGTGATGCGGATATTCACCTCGGAAAGCAGTCTGATAGCCATAGGCGCGGGATATTTACGGATCGTCAGTTTTTCGTACATTTTCTCAGCCTTGGCACAATGCTTTCTGATGAATATGAAGATAGCAGGGGATGCTAAGCTGAGTGTCATTATTTCTGCTGTCACAGTCTCGGTAGATATGATCGCAGACTATTTCCTGATATATGGAAAATGCGGGCTGCCGGCGCTCGGAGCAAACGGCTCTGCCTATTCAACAATAGCTGTTGAAGCTTTATCGCTTGTGATAGTTCTTATCTGGGCCAAGAGAAAGGATACTATCCGTTTGTCGTTAAAGAGTCTGACGTACTTTTCCAAGGATTTCGAAAAGGATTATTGGAAAATATTTCCTGCAAACCTGGCCAGCGCTCTCTCGTGGGGCTTAAGCATTTCAGTTCACAACGTGATAATGGGACATTTGGGATCGGATGCGACGGCTTCAGCTTCTGTCACGAGTGTTGCGCAGCAGCTGATAGCCTGCGTGACGTGGGGTATAGCAGGAGGTTCCGGAATCATGATCGGTGAATTGCTTGGAGCAGGAAAACTGGATGAAGCAAAAAAATACGGCGACAGGTTCTATAAAGTTTCATTTTTGAGCGGATTGATCAACGTTCTGCTTATCGCAGCAACAGGACCGCTCGTATATGTTTTCTATGCCCTGACGAGTGAGGCCAAAAGGTACCTTTTGTGGATGCTGGTGTTTAGCTGCTTTTACATGTTTGCTTTTGCATATAATACGATTTTTACCTGCGGAGTGTTCCCGGCAGGAGGAGATGCTAAGTATGATGCCGTCAGTGTTTTCTTTGCCACGTGGTGCTTTGCTATTCCGGCATCGCTTATAGCTTTCTTTGTGTTTAAATGGCCGGTGCTCGTTGTTTATGTCATAATGTGTCTGGATGAGATTGTAAAATTGCCGTTCCTGAAATGGCATTACAACAAGTATATATGGGTAAAGAATCTGACGAGAGATGTGGCAGATTAGCGAGCTCGCTGAAATATTGGAAGCAAAAAACATATGGAATACCGCGAAGCCAACAGCGATGAACATGAGATCATCTGCAAACAGATCAGGAGTAAATCCGTCCTGTATGTCAGTATAATGGCGCCTATTATTCCTATATTTCTTCTTGCCTGTATTCTTTCTATTAGGATGATGATAAGGAATAAATATGACACAGCTGTTTTTGTGATTTCAACTCTAATGCTTGTTTTGTTGTTTATAGCTGCAGTGATTTTCATAGTTGGTTTGATGAAAGGTTTTGTTAAACGAATCATTTGTATAAACAATCACAAGTATAAGGTTGCTGATTGCAGTGTGACAGGCAGGGACCAGCGTATCAATCCGAAGCACATACACAGCTATGTAACGGTTGGTTTTCAAGATGGAAGTATGATCAGAGCTGAAGTTACGGCGAAGATTTATTCCCTGGCTGAGACCGGAAAACGGGCACTGCTGGTGAAGTACGACGAACCGGAAGGCAAGAAGGATCTTCCGTATGAAGTCGCAGTTTTATGATCAGGATATGAGAATGCTTTCGCTTCTCAGGCATTATACTTACCAAGGTGAGCTTTTGGGGAGAATGACATGAACAAATTGTTGCTTAAAATATGTGCTGTTTTGATGATCATTGCTGTGGCAGTGTCGACTTTGGCATGCAATAAGAAAAATAACGTAGATGAGACTGCCGCATTTTCCGGTGAAGATACGATTTCAGCTGATTTTCCTTGGTTTGAGAACAAGAAGATCAATATCGATTATGGTATAGATGAGAGCAAGCCGGCTGTATCCACAGGAGTATACTTAGCCGGTGCAGATGACAAATATATTGTCGCAGTTGCAACGGCCTACTATGAGCTGCTTGGCGATAATAGTTCTGTAAGTGACAGCGACATGCAGGAGTATGAAGCATCAATTACTCCTATAATATCCGTTTATGACAGAGTTGCGGATCAGACGGTCAACCATATCAATGTCAAAAAGGATATTTCTCCTGAAGGTGTTATTGATTCAATAGAATATGCCGATGGCAGGATTATAGTACCTTCACTAAAATACGATGCTTCTTCTAACAAGACTACTATTATTGAAACAATAATTGATCCGCTGTCAGGAAATGTTCTGGATAACCGAAGTGTCGATGCCGATGAGAAAAACACTATTGTCTGTTCGCGTAATGTCGGTGAGTATAAAACAGAAATAATCATGGATTGGGACTCAGGACTGACTGGGTTTACAGTAAGAGTTTATTCGCCTGATGGTAATTCAAGAGACATTTATGTTGATGGTAACGGAATTCAGATATTCAGTGCAAATGTTATTCTTCCGGTAACAGATACGACTGCTTTGATCTATGCTGAAACTGAAAAAGGCAGTATGTATTATTCTCTTGATCTTGAACAGTTCTCGGCTGTTTCAACCAATTACGAAGAATACAAATGGCTGGATCCATACATTAACGGCAATTTAACCGCCGGCGCTGACGGAAATACTTACTTTGCCTCTTCTCTTGGTATATCAAGGCTCGATTTAGAAAAGAAAACTGCTGAAACGGTTTTCGATTACAGTTGGTGCAGTATCAACAGACATACACTGAATTTCTTCTATGTAGCCGAATGCAAGGAAGACTCCTTCCTTCTTTGTGGAAATGTTTCGCAACAGGGAAGTTTTATAAAAGATGTGCAGTCGGAATTTGTTATCTATGAATTTAAAAAAGCCAGTCAGAATCCGCATGCGGGCAAGACAGTGCTCGAACTGTATGCTGCCAATGGTGAATTAGATTATACGACTGCTGATGCAGTTATCAGATTTAATGATGCTAACAGCGGTTATTATATTCAAGTCTCAGACCGGTACAATTTAAATAGTTATATCGACTACAATTTAGGCTTTAACAGTCAGGATGAAGCGGATGAATATAACCTGAGTGCAAAAACAAAAATGAGCAATGCCCTAGCCATAGATATTATTAACGGCAATGGCCCGGATATATTATTGGATACCGGCTCGTTCGGACTTCTGAACAATTCAAATTATCTTGCAGACCTTACTCCATATGTCGGAACGCTTGATCCTGATAAATACTATACAAATATTATCGATGGTGCGAAGTATGATGGAGCTCTTTATCAGTTGCCGGTTACATTTGCAGTCGACGGCATACACACAAACTCAAAATACGCAGGAAGTTCAGGAAAAGGGTTTACGCTTGCAGAGTATGAGGAATTTCTTAAGGGTGCTTTGAACGGTAAAGATGTAATTGTAGCCGGACAAGCTGTGTGTTTTGCAAAACTGTTCAGTGCTGAAAGTGATCTGTTCATTAAAGACGGTAAGGCAGATTTTACCAGTCCGGAGTTTAAGGAACTTGCAAGGTATGTAATGGATAATGTCCCGCAAAACAGCAGTAATTGGGGAGTGGCCGTTAACGATATTACTATTGCAACCCAAGAGGGAAGATGTGCCATTTACAATTCGTGTGGTCATATAAGCACATATTTTTATGATACAGAAGCATTAAGCGGTGCCACGGCTATTCTTGGTATTCCTTCTTCAGATGGCAGAGGACCGTTGTTTTCTCCAGGCCGGACTGTTGCTGTTTCCGCTCAAGCAAAGAACATTGATGCCTGCGGCGAATTTGTAAAGTTGTTGCTGTCAGATGATGTTCAGCTGAATTTTGCAATGTGCGATAGATTGGTAGTTAATCGGGAAGCAATAAGACAAGCAGCTAAAACGGCCGTCGATTACTATAACTCCGGCTCATCTGATGTCAGGAAAATGTATTCAGAGGAGACAATTAACGATCTGGATAAGGTTATTCTCAGTTGTTCGAGAATGAATTCAACGGATTCAGCGTTAAGTATCATACTCATTGAGGAGATGCCGGCGTATTTTACCGGTCAGAAAGATTTGGATTCGGTAATATCGATTGCTCAAGACAGAGCCCAGAAGGTTTTGGATGAACGAGGATGATTAATGTCTTAGTTTATGGCGCATGCTTAACACCTTCCAATAATGGAAAAATGTCATGATTTCTTGACCATACTTTTCGGCAGTACCTACATTGCTTTTGTTAAGTAATCAAGCTGCCCGAAAAATGCTTCGTTATCGTGCCCATTATCTACTTTGCGCTTGCTGTAGTATTGGCATTCCTTATAAAGCGTTTAATCCTCGATAAGCTCAAATCCAAAGACAAGGTTGAGACTTGATTCTGCCCATCCTCGGGTGTTGACAGTTTTTGATTCGCGGTATAATATAAACAGGATTATATAATTCTGTTTATGGAAAGTGACTCCTATGGCGCGTAAAACTACTATATCAAGAGAAGTTATTTTGGAAGCAGCGTTGAAGATGCTCATCAGGGACGGCTATGCATCGGTCAATGTTAAGACACTGGCATCTGAGATCGGGTGTTCGACTCAGCCTATTGTATGGCATTTCGAGAACATGACCGGACTAAGGCGGGCCCTCTCTGAATATGCGATGGCTTATGCCGCGAAGAAGGCTGCTTCAAGTTATGAGAACAAACTTGAGAGCTTTGAATTCCTGGGCAGGTCCTATGTGAAGATGGCGCTCAAGGAACCGAATCTTTTTAAGTTCCTTTATCTGGGCGAGAGCCCTATGGGCAAGCCCTATAACCTTAAGGATATCGGCAGGGCAAAAAATAAAGAGATGATCGCCATGATCGCAGAGCAGACCGGCCTTAATGAGGAGCAGGTTATCCGTTTTGTAAGGAATACCATCATTTATTCGCACGGCATTGCGACGATGCTTGCGACAGGGGTTCTCAAGGGAACTGAGAAAGAGATGATGGAAATGATCAATAAAGCTGCTGATGCGTTCATTCTGAATGAAGGCGCCGATCCTGAGAAGATAGCGGGGAAGGGAAAGTAATATGTTATCAACTGTAAGTTCAATAATAGGCGCAGTACTTCTCCTGGCAGTTGCGGTAATGGAGATCCTTTTGATATTCGGTCTGCCGTTGGGTGAGTTTACTATGGGCGGAAGATATAAAGTGCTGCCGCCGATGTACAGGATGTTTGCGGCTTCATCCGTTATCCTCCAGCTCTTCGGAGCAGCAATGATACTTCAGGGCGGCGGACTTATGAATATGTGGTTTGCAGGCAAAGTGATAAAGATCATCTGCTTCGTTTTCGCAGGCTTCTTTGCAGTGAACACGGTCATGAATATAATATCTCCAAGTAAGAAGGAAAAATACGTGATGACGCCGCTTGCGGCAGTCGAAGCCTGCTGCTTTGCAGTAACAGCGTTCTTAATGTAAAGGGGATAATCTATGATCTATGAAAAAGAACGCATTGATAGGTAACTGACAATGAGTATTTTCGACGACGTAAATAAATGGGAGAAAGAGGAAGGTGTAAATATCTTTTCTTCGATCCTGAATGTAAATGATCCGGTAGTTATGGACTACGGGTGCGGCGCAGGTAATTATTCTTTTGCGGCATCTTTTGCATTCGAACAGAAATGCAAAGTCTATGCTGTGGACATCAACAAGCAGTGCCTGGATTACGTAAGCGGGAAAGCAAAGGATGAGAAGATCGGCTGCATTATTCCGGTTGAGGGAAGAGAAGATTACCGTCACGATTTTGAAGACGGCTTCTTTGATCTTGTTATCTATGCTGATATGTTCCACGGTGAAGAGAAAATGTATAACGGGCTTCACCGCTTTGTGATGATAGAAGAAGCAAAAAGAACTCTCAAGGACGGCGGCATTCTTGCTGTCCTGCCTTTCCATCTGTCTAATTTCAGGGATAAGGATAAAAAGAAGTGCAAGTACACATACAAAAAGCTCATCGAAGAAATATGCGGATATGGTTTTAAATATACCGGGAAGAATCTTGAGGGGATACATTTCGAGAAAGTGTACAGCCCGTATTACCAGCAAAAGGGCGGTGTGACATTCGAGAGCCTTGAACGCGGAAAGATATTGGTGTTTGAGAAATAAGTCAGGGGATGAACAGATGATGTTCCCTGAATGCGTATTAGAATCATTGTTGTATAATGTGCTTATCTCTCAGGAGCAGTTCGAAGAGATCGTAAGGAAGAACACGTAAGTTGCTATTCTGCAAAATAGAAGTTTTACTTAGAAAAAACTTAAAAGCCGCACTCTATGTTGGAGTGCGGCTTATTACTTTGTCTTGGAGCAAATAGCTATTTCTTAATTATGCCGGTAGAACCGAATTATATTCTATCGCAGCTGCAGAGAAAATATGTAGAGCATTTAATACGTCTTTTAGTTCATCAGTAATGACACCACCGTTTGGTTGATTCAATACGATGTATGCATAGTTTGATGCGCGATACTTTAAGGTTTTGGCTTCGGTGCTTTCGCCAATGTAATACTTAATACTAAGTTTACTGCTGAAATTTGTTGCCGGTATTCCTTCAATAATTACTATTGTGTATTCGCCTGAAACAGTGGTTTTTAACTCTTGCTTCTTATATTCGAACTTGATACCGTCAACATCTTCAGTCTTGAAATAAAGCTTTAATGTAATTGTTGATTTGAGGGAAAGGCTTACTTTTGCAGGCGATATTTCTCCATCTTTATAGTATTCCAGGTCGCCAACAGATAAGGAGGTCTGCTGGCCATCCGCAGGCAGTATCGAATTCGCAAGATCATCTGTACCGTAACCGAAGTAGTTCTGAGCTGCTGCCCCGTAGTTCAGCATAGCCTTTACCAGTTCAATTGCATTAACAGAATACTTCTCAGGATGATCAAGGATATAAGCAGCATATTCTCTTACTGAATAGGTATAGGCATCACCTATCGGATTATTTTCGTCAATGTAAACTTGTGCGGTTATCTCATCAGCCATTTCTTTCGCTACAACATCACAACGGAAAATGTAGTATCCGTCTTTATTGGGTGTAAGATCTTTTGCCGGAATGTTCTGAGCTTTACCATTAACCGTGAATTTCATGTAAGCAGTATCAGAGTGTGCCAATACTTCATCGCTTAGTTTCATGTAGAAATTAACACCAATACTGCCGTCCAGGCTCAGGGAATATCCATATAAATGGGTTCCGCTGCCGAGTTGCACAATTATCGCTTCGCCATCAAAATCATAAAGACTTATATTAATGAAAGAAGCAAATAAAGATTGATAAGTTGAATAGTGTTCACTTGGAACATAAACACTTGCATTAATTGTCGATGAAAATATACTGCTAAGATTGTTTTCGAAAACATCTGGCCCAACTTCTAAACGTATTTCGGATAATTGTCCACAACCGGAAAATGAATTATAGCCAATGCTGGTTACGCTGTTAGGGATAGTAACCGAAGTGAGTGAAGAGCAACCTTCAAATGCATATTTACCGATGCTGGTTACACTGTTAGGAATATCGATTGAGGTGAGTGAAGTGCATCCGGAAAAAGCACTATCACTAATGCTTGTTACACTGTTAGGGATAGTAACCGAAGTGAGTGAAGTGCATCCGACAAAAGCACTATTACCAATGCTTGTTACACTGTTAGGAATAGCAATCGAAGAAAGTGAAGTGCAGTATGTAAATGCATACTTTCCAATGCTTGTCACGCCTTCGGTTATAACTATTTTTTTTATTTTGTCACTGTTATCCCACCATGGAGCATAATCATAGTTTTTCATTTTTCCCGTTCCGCTGATGGTCAGCAAACCATTGCTGTCAAGTGTCCAGGAAAGGTTTTCACCGTTGCCTTCGTCGCCGCAAAAGCCGCTGGCTACGATCTCGGGACCGGATTCTTCAGGATCGTCTGCAAGAACAGTTATTCCGCAGAACGCAAATAAAACAATAACAGTGGCGATGAGGGAGAGCAGTGTGCCCCAGGTTTTTCTCTTAGTCATATAGAGCTCCAATTCTTTTATGAAAACGTCCAATACAGAGTACTGGCTTTTAGTGACGGATATCAGTTATTGCCGTTGTTGCCGGGATCGTCTACTGGCGGCAGGCTTTCTGTGATGATGCGACATTTTCGAAATGGCAGACATTCAGTTCTAAGGTCTCGTAGGTTTCCTTGTTTTCCATTCTTGATCTCCGATAATTAGTTTATGGATTTTGAACACGTGCGGGTTGAGAAAGGCAACTTTAAGCGTGCTCTACTCCTAATTATATACTCTCTTCGCCGGTTGTTTAAGTGGGGTGTTCTGAGCAGGGGAATGCATCCCAATATAAAAGACTGCCTCAAAAGCATTCGCTTCTGAGACAGTCTTGTGCTTGTTATCTTGAACCGGCAGACCTTGATCTGTCTTACGATAAGATCCCGGCCACATAACATATCATTTTCCGGTGTAATACCCTATTATGCGGCCTACTGCCACGATATTGACCCCCATTTTGGTCCCCCGCTTTTTGCGAAAATTTTGAAAATGTAATATTACATTTTTCGATGAGTACACAAAAAAGGCTCCGTTCAAGGCGGAAACCCTAATAAAATCAATATTTCTTTACTTGGCATGATATAATTCCTATTGAGGGGCAACCCTTAGATAGGATAATATACAGTATTACAGACGAATATGGGGATAGACAAAATGCTGGTAGAACACATAATCAAAACACCGGACGGTGAAGTTCATTATTGGATTTCTGAGAATCTGATTGCTGATCGGATTACACTGTTTTTTCTTCACGGCCTTACAGCGAGCCATGATCTGTTTAAAGGTCAGATAGAATACTTTTCGGACAGATATAATATCCTTACCTGGGATGCACCTGCGCATGGTGCGTCACGTCCTTATGTTGATTTCACTTATGAGAAAGCGGCACTGGCTGCGAAAAAGATCCTTGACGATAATGGTATCAGTGAAGCGGTTTTTATTGGTCAGTCTATGGGTGGGTTCATCACGCAATCCGTGATCAAAAGATTCCCTGATGTCGTGAAAGGCTTTGTCTCAATAGACAGCACTCCGTTCGGAGAAAAGTACTATTCGCGTTCAGACAAATGGTGGCTTCGTCAAATAGAGTGGATGGCAGGGATTTATCCTGATAAGACCCTTCGAAAAGCAATTGCAAAACAATGTACCACAACAGATCATGCGTATAAGAACATGATCGATATGCACTCGATATACAGCAAGAAAGAACTCTGTCATTTGCTGAGCATCGGTTATGCAGGTTTTTTGGAAGACAATTGTAATATTATAATCAACTGTCCAGTACTTTTGATCGTGGGGAGAGAAGACAAGACCGGGAAAGTCCAAAGCTATAACAGACAGTGGTCTGAAGATATAGGGGTTCCCATAACGTGGATTGAGAATGCCGCTCACAATTCGAATGATGACGATCCAGAAACGGTTAACAGGGCAATAGAATCTTTTATCAATAGTTTTAACGATTAAGGAGAATATAGGTATGGGAAAAATACAGTTTAAATATCATCCCAATATTTATGAGGATGACGTTCTTGTTCATAAGAGCGGTATATGTCAGTGCTGCGGTAAACAAATAAGCGAGTATATCGAACATATTTATTCAGCAGAGGATG
>JAEEGK010001143.1_pt1 | contig 66449 bp, 53 predicted proteins | sample 8958771 | NCBI WGS metagenome assembly JAEEGK01 (sample SAMN16246547, study PRJNA631951) | gut metagenome | biome: gut microbiome; feature: rumen; material: SC-attached | host: Bos | place: Iran: Karaj | collected 2018-10
TCGTAGGTCATCAGAACTTCAAGTGCTTGACGGTCATGCCATTATTGATGAGTTGTCGCAACGAGTCAATGCCGATGCGCAGGTGCTCGCCGACAAAGTTCTTGCTTACCTTTTTGTCGCTCTCCTCGGTCTTCACGCCTTCGGGCACCATGGGGTTGTCAGACACCAGTAGCAGGGCACCTGTAGGGATTTCGTTATGGAAACCGACCGTGAAAATAGTGGCCGTCTCCATGTCGACCGCCATGCAGCGGATCCTACGGAGGTAGTCCTTAAACTCATCATCGTGTTCCCACACACGACGGTTGGTGGTGTACACCGTTCCTGTCCAATAGTCGCGACCGTAGTCACGGATGGTGGTAGATATAGCTTTTTCGAGGCTGAATGCCGGCAGCGCAGGCACTTCAGGCGGGAAATAGTCGTTTGAGGTACCTTCGCCACGGATAGCGGCAATAGGCAAAATCAGATCGCCAACCTTGTTGATTTTCTTGATACCGCCGCATTTGCCGAGAAACAGCACAGCCTTAGGCTGGATGGCACTCAGCAGGTCCATGATGGTAGCGGCATTGGCACTGCCCATGCTGAAGTTGATGATGGTGATTTCGCCGTCGGTGGCGCAAGGCATGGAGCGGTCACGCCCAACGACTTCAACACCCTGCCATTCGGCAAAGCGGTCCACATAATTTTGGAAGTTGGTCAGCAAAATATATTTTCCAAACTGATCCAGGGGCAGACCCGTATAGCGAGGCAGCCAGTTTTCAACTATTTCTTGCTTGGTCTTCATTTACTTTCAAATATTTGCGCAAAGATAAGAATTCTATTTGAATTGTGTGTATCTTTGCAGGGTAAATGACACACTACCCCATAAAAATACTCATGGCCTTCGGCTGCACTTTCGACCCCGAGAGCGACGAGTTCTTCGACTGGCTGATGCGCAACGGCTATCCCGAACTCGGCGCCTTGAGCCGGACTATCCAAGGCGACACTGAGGCCAAGGACTGGCTGATGAATCACGGCTTCCCTCAACTGGCCGCCATCGACAGCGTCATCGACAAGGAAGAAAAAGCCGCCGAATGGCTTTTGAAAAACCATTTTGAAGTCGACCTCGCCTTTGCAAAAGCCATTAATCGCGACGACGATGCGTTGAATTGGCTGGAGAAAAACGAATTGCAGGTTTTTCTCATTCTCGCCAGTAAGATTCGTAAATATCTGGATGACAAATATTTAGATTATCACAAAATCCATTTTTAAAATGACTGAAAAAAAGTTGCGCTTTGTAAAGGAAAAAATCCTAACTTTGCCGCCAATCAGACGTTGAAATAATAATTAGAAAACTCATACAAAAATGAAAAAAGGATTATCAATTCTCATCAACATCCTGCTTTTTGCAGTTATCGTGTTCTTAGCTTGGCAAGTGGTCAAGAGCATTCAGGCTCCCATCAAGTTCAACAACGAACAGAAAGCCCGCGAGACCAAGGTCGTCGAACGTCTTATCGACATCCGTAACGCCGAGGTGCTTTACAAAAACGCCAACAACAAGTACACGGCCGATTTCGACTCATTGATCCAATTCTGCCAGACCGCCGAGATCCCGATCGTGAAGATCGTCCCCGACCCGACCGACACCACCTTCACCCGCACCATCAACGACACCTTGGGCTTCGTTAAGGTGATGGACTCCATCAAGTCGACCAGAGAGAACTTCAACATCAACGATCTGAAGTATGTGCCTTTTGCAGAGAACCAGCAACAGTTTGAACTGGAAGCCGGCATGATTAAGCGTAACGGTATCGACATCCCGGTGTTCGAAGCCCGTACGCCTTATGAAGTCTACCTGGCCACTCCTGGCGCCAACTTCAATGAGAAGGAATGGAACCAACGCCGCGACAACGCCAAGGCTGAAAAGGAAAGCATCAACCGTTATGCCGGTCTGAGAGTGGGCTCCATGGAAGAAGCCACCACCGACGGCAACTGGGAGAAACTCTAAACCAGCCTGATGAATGACGGCATCATTGAATCCTTATATCTCCAAGTTTGACGAGGAACTTGATGTCGAGAAGTCATCCCAATACAGAATGACCATCCAATGTGCGTTGGGTGGTTTTTCTTTTGCCCTTCTCGATGACACAAGCAAGACCCTCTTGGGCTTGGAATATTACCAGTCGGAGCTGCTGAACAGCAGCGATGACCTCTTCCATGCCCTTGAGCGTGCATTGGAAGCCAAAGACCTGAACCACAAGGAGTTCAAATCGGTGACTTGCATTATCGACGAGCGATATAACGCCCTTGTCCCCAAAGCACTTTACAACGAAGCCGACCAAAGCCAGTACCTTGACTTCGCTTTCCAGGTGCCCAACCGTTACACGTTGCAGGCCGAGCTATTGGAAGGCGTGGGATGCTACAATGTCTTCGCCTGGTCGAAGGATCTGAAAGACAAGATCATGGCCAAATGGAAACACGCCCAAGTCACCCATTCAAGTAGCGTGTTCATCAACAGTGTGATGCAAAAGCCCGAAGACCATTGTGTGTTCGTCAACGTCAGAAACCGCGATTTCGACATGCTCATCCAAAGGGAAGGGAAGCTCTCTTTCTTCAACAACTTTAGGTTCAACACCAAAGACGATTTTGCCTACTTCTTGGTCTTTGCCATGGAGCAGAATGGCCTTTCAGGCATGGATACACCTGTGTGTTTCACTGGACTCATCCTGCCCGCCTCCGAGATCGTCGACCTCTGTGGCCGTTACGTGAGGGACCTCTGTTTTATGGAGGACCGTCATGAGCTCAAAGTCAGCAAAGCCTTGGAGGACGTGCCTTATCAGTATTATTACCTTCATTACCAAGCATTGAGATGAGAATCATCAGAGGAAGATACCAACGGCGACAAATTGTGGCGCCCAACAACCTGCCAGTGCGGCCCACCACCGACATGGCCAAGGAAAGCCTGTTCAACATCTTGGAGAACTACTATGACTTTGAAGAGACCGAGGCCATGGATCTCTTTGCCGGCACGGGCAACATCTCGTACGAACTCGTCTCAAGAGGTTGTCCCAAGGTGGTGGCTGTCGATCAGGACTTCGGCTGTGTGAAGTTCATCCGTGAGACCGCCAACAAACTCAACATGAAAGAGTTGCTTGTCGTTCGTTCCGATGTGTTTCGCTTCCTCGGCACCCACAAGATGCAATATGACCTCATCTTTGCCGACCCGCCTTACGACTGTGAGCATTACAACGAGTTGGTACAACTTATTTTTGACAACAACTTACTGAAGGAAAACGGGATGTTTGTGCTGGAGCACGACAAATACCAAAGCTTCGAGGAACATCCCCACTTCATGGAACAAAGGCATTACGGCAAAGTGAATTTTAGCTTCTTCGCACAGACCATCGAAGAGGAATCTGAGGATTAATATTATTTTGCACGCAGAACCCGCAGAAGTCTATGAAGCGCAAAGCAACGCCTACTTTTCGTCCGGTAGGTTCAGCGCATTCAGCGATTTCTGCGTGAGACACTAGATATACCCAAATCTTTTCCTGACGATTTCCTTCTCCTCGTCGCTGCTGTCGCGGAAGAGCGGCATGACTTCGTCTTCGGGGAAATCAGTGAAGGTGAGGAAAAGCAAGGCGTCGAGCGTGTCGTTGAAGTCGGGATCGACATTAAAGCAAAGGAACTTGGCGTTCAGCTTCAGGTATTTCTTGAACAAAGTGGGAAGACGATACTGGCCGTTGCTCAGGCGGAACATGAACTTGTCGAACTTGTCGATCGATTCCATATTGCCATTCATCAGCACCTCGGGATCCGCCTTCAGGAAATCGGAATGGAAAGGCGTCAACGGCGTGACCATGTGGGCCAGATCCTCACTCACAGGATGCTTCTCAGACACATACTTCACGATCATGCTCATATAGAACTTCGGATACCAGGCGCTGATGCTCACCGGGCCAATGAAATGGTTAATATCAGGATAGCGAACCACCACATCCGACAAACCACGCAACAGCAACACCAAAGGAAGTACCTCCTTTTGATAGTCGAGGGCGACGAATGAACGGCCCAACTCTATGGTGTGCGCCAGCTTTTCGGAGAAGGCCTCACTGATATTGAACAATGTGCTGATATAGAAGCCTTTGATACCAAATCTCGGAATGATATCGCTGCCGATGCCCAAACGATAGCAACCTGCTATCTTCTGTTTGGCGTTGTCCCAAAGGATCAGGTGCTTGAAATGTGTGTCAAACTCATCCTGGTCGAGGCTCTTGCCAGTACCCTCACCGATGGCACGGAAGGTCTCCTCACGCAGGCGGGCGATCTCGTGCATCAAGTTCGGTATATCTTCATAATCCGCGAGATAACAGTCGTAATCGGAGGCAGAATACAAGAATGACTTCTCTCGAATAGCCTCCAGCTCTTTCAACATCGCCGACAAATCCGTCGGAGCTTCAATCTCGGCTTGTTTCGTCGATGGCGTCTCAAGGACTTTCCCTGGGATATTGGCTTCGAGGGCATAGGAACGACTACGCAGGTAGGCGGCCAAGTCAGCCGGCTTCTCGTATGAGGCCACTTCGGAAGGCAGAATCGGCTTGCCGATTTGCAAATTGAAATTGGTATCGTGCTTGTTGATCAGTTCCTTGGTCAGGCGTGCCGTGCCCATCATAGGATGGATCTTGTCGACCGCATAAAACAACTTTGAGTTACGACCATCCCAAAACACAGGAATCACTGGAACGTTGGCGTTCTTGATGATACGGGCGATGGAAGTGCTCCAAGGCAGGTCCTCAGGATAGTCGTGGCCATGATAGCGCGAAACCTCACCAGCAGGGAACACGCCCAAGCCGTTACCCGCCTCAAGATGCATTATGGCGCCTTTGATGCCCCCTACACTGCTCTTCCATTCGGGATTCTTCTCGAACGGGTTGACGGCAAAGAAACACTCCTTGAGGTTGGGGATGTGTGAGAGGATGAAGTTGGCCATCACCTTGAAATCGGGACGCACCTTGGCGATGACGCTCAAAAGCATCACGCCTTCGATGGCGCCAAAGGGATGGTTGCTGACCACCACGAAGCCGCCCTCCTTTGGAATGTTCTCCAGTTGCTCTGGACTGACGTCGATGGTAATGCCCATATTCTCGATCAGGTGGTCGGCAAACGCAGGTCCTTGATAATCAGCAGCCCCATCAAACAAACGATTGATTTTTCCCAAACGGAGATAGCCATAGGCCAAGCCTGCGACACAATTGCCGAAGAAGCCTTTTAAGCCCAAAGCGTTCTTGAGATCCGATGTTGTAACTACTTTTCGCATGGTTATCGAGCCCGTCGAGTTTTAGGTTTCAATCGGCAAAGATACGGAATTAATCAATCAAAGCATAATTATAGAAAACAAATTGTATTATGAGGCAAACAAAAAAGTCCGCAGTTGTCTGCGGACTTTTATGCCTTAATAAAGATTCTGAATCAATCGACATCGGCACGAGCCATGGCGTCTTTGTAGTACTTCTGGTTGACGAAGACGTCTTCCTTGTACGGATTGATGTGACGTTTCTTGGAAACCGAGATGATGTAGCAAAGAGCCACGATGTTCACTATCAGAGCGAGTGTGCTGATCACCATCATCATGGTAGGATTGGCCGCCACGATGGAAGGATCAACTGTGGTGCCCACAACGCCGTCAACGGCAGCTTGTCCACCAGCAGCGTACAACTTCTCAATGGTGGTGACACCTTCAGGATAGAGAACAGGAAGCGTAGCCCAGCTGAACCACTGGCGACCGTCTTTGAAGGTCTCCTGGAAGAGCGGGAACACCTGTGCGAACATGCACCAGATGGCCAAGGTGTTGGCACGGTTCTGGATCCAGCCACCACGGTTCCACAGCAGAGCAGCAACGGTCGGGGCCAGCAGCAGGGCGATACCGCAGTACCAGCTGTGCGTCGGCAGGCAGTTGTAGGTGTAGGCAAAGTTCCAGATGTCGTAGATGACGATGTAGACCCAGGTCATGTCGGCCCAAATCATGTCTTTCTTGTCCTTGGAACCATACACATTCCACCAAGCGGTCATACAGAAGATGTTGAACAAACCGGCGACACCATTAAAGACATTGTGCCAGCCACCATATTGCCAAACGCCTTCGGAGGTAAGCCACCACTTGTTCCATCCCATCACGGCGCTCTCGAAGTCGGAAACGCATGCAATCAGGATGTTGATGGCCACGATGATGAACGGGAAAGGCTTGAACCAGTGCTTGGCACCGATGCCCCATTTGTACTTGATCATCATAAAGCCGATACATCCGGCTGTGGCTGCATAAAGCTTGGCATAATGGAACCAGCCTTGCATATAGACATGGGTCTGGTTTTCCAACGCCCACTGTGCTCCACTGCGGACTCCAAGCCAAATGGCGAGGAAGTAGGCCGTCAAAGCAACGGGAACAACCAAGAAAGTAAAGATACCGCCGAACTTGGTGCGACGGGCAAACTCGTTCAGTAAGATAAGACCAGCGAGGACAACGAGCATCATTCCCCACTGAGACAGCGCATTAGCGCCATACACTTGGAAAAACATAATTATTAGTTTTAAGTTGTTTAGTTATTCAGTTGTTCAGTTAACGCTTCGCGTCATTGCGAGGAACGAAGCAATCCAGACATTAAGTCAGTTGGACTTTCTTTTTGCGCTCTTTCGCCAAAGCATATACCGCCCATACCGCTGTGATTACTAACGACATGGGAACGCCTACGGTGAGCATTTCGCGGAGCATGACGGCACCGCCACCTGCTTCCTCCAGAGCAGTGAAGAAAGGATAGCGCCAGGTGACTTCTCCATTGATAATATGATCCACGATGAGCATCACCGAGCCACCCCAAAGCATCTTCTCCAAAGCGGGCAGATGGCGTGCAAAGACCGAATGGTCACTTCGGTTGTTTTTTTCATTGGATTTGCGAATGGCACTCGTGACCACCGCTTGTGCTAAAGGTACTACAAAACAGGACATAAGTTGTTGAATTGTTGATTGTTTATTTGTTGAATCGTTGAATTACCACGTTGAATGTTCGAATTGATGAGTTTGTGTTAGGTTGTTGAATTGCTGATTATTATCCAGATGAACAATTAAACAATTCAACATCCCAACAATTAAACGATTATACTGTTGATTTCCACTTCGTTACCCCGCAACAGCCAGGTGTTTTTGCTATTGCAATAGGGACACGTCTTGCCGAACTTGACCGTTTCATATTCTTTGTTGCAGTCGCCGCATAGGGTAACCGCAGGGATGGTGTTGACTTTCATCTCACAGCCCCGAAGGATGTCTTCCTTGTCGGCAGCCCAGCGCCAGCAGTCAGTGAGCAGATGCGGCACCACGGTCGACACCTCGCCGATGTCCATCACCACGCTGGAGACATGTTCCACATGGTTTTCTTCGGCCACCTGCTTGACGTCCTTGACGATATAGAATACGATTCCTAGTTCGTGCACTGTTGTTAATTGAGAATTGATAATTGATAATTATTTCTTGCCGAAGATGATTTTTCCAGTGCGTTTGAGAATATAGGGCAGGATAGCGCTGAACTTATCCTCAGAGGTGTACATGTGCGAAGCCTCCGGGTTGTCGCGATAGAGATGGATGGCGTCGAAGGCGCACTTAGTCGTGCAGATGCCACAGCCGATGCAACGGTTCTCGTCGACGACGGAAGCACCGCAGCTCAAGCAACGAGCCGTCTCCTTACGCACCTGCTCTTCGCTGAGGGTCACCATATATTCGCTGAAGGGATTCTCCTTAGCAGCCACGCCTTCCACCTGACGCGAGCCGTTGTCGTACGACTCTACCATGATATCGTCTTTGTCGAGTTCGATGAAGTCGCGGCGGTTGCGTCCGATGGTCATGTGACCATGCTGCACATAGCGGTGCAGACTCTCAGCAGCCTCCTTACCAGCGGCGATGGCATCGATGGCAAATTTAGGACCGGTATAGCAGTCGCCACCCACGAAGATGTCCTTCTCAGCGGTCTGGTAGGTCAACTTGTCGGCAACGGGATACACGTCTCTGAAGAACTCTACCTTGGTGTCCTTGAGCAGGTCTTTCAGAATGACGGTCTGTCCAATAGCGAAGATAACCATGTCGGCATCCAACGTAATCAGTTCATTTTCGTCGTATTGTGGGTTGAAACGATGTTCGGCATCATAGACCGAAGTGCATTTCTTGAAGACGATGCCGCTGACCTTACCTTCGCCGAGCACCTCTTTCGGTCCCCAACCAGGATTGATTACCACACCGTCTTCGCGGGCTTCACGGCGTTCCTCAAGTGAGGCAGGCATGATGTCTTCCGTCTCTAACGAAAGCATCGTCACCGTTTCTGCGCCGCTGCGTTTGGCCACACGGGCTGCGTCGATGGCCACATTGCCACCGCCAACGACAACTACATTGCCCGAGACCTTCATCTTGCCGCAGTTGGCGTCGTGCAGGAAGTCGATGGCGGTGATGGTACCGGGAAGTGTTTCACCCGTAATGCCGGGCAGTTTGCCTCCCTGGCAGCCGATGGCCACATAGAAACCCTTGTAGCCTTGTTCGCGGAGTTGTTCTATAGTGATGTCCTTGCCGACCTCCACGCCCGTGCGAATCTCCACACCAATCTCGCGCATGATGTCGATTTCGGCCTTGATCACCTCTTTGTCAAGTTTATAGGAAGGAATGCCGTATTGCAACATACCTCCAGGAATATCATTCTTTTCGAACACGGTGGGATAATAGCCCATCGTGGCGAGATAATAGGCACAGCTCAGACCAGCAGGTCCACCGCCAATGACGGCAATCTTCTCGTCCCAACGCTCAATGACGCTCGACGCAATATTGATCTCGGGCACAAAGCGCGTGTCAGCATTGAGGTCTTGGTCTGCAATGAATTTCTTGACGGCATCGATGGCAATGGGCTGGTCGATAGTGCCACGGGTGCAGGCGTCCTCGCAGCGACGGTTGCACACGCGTCCGCAGACCGCTGGGAAGGGATTCTCGCGCTTGATGAGTTCCAAGGCCTCCTTATACTTGCCCTCGGCGGCTTTCTTCAGATAGCCTTGAACAGCGATGTGGGCCGGACAGGCTGTCTTACAAGGTGCGGTACCCGTCGGATAGCAGTTGATGCGATTCTTGTCGCGGTAGTCTTCCGTCCACTTATGCGGTCCCCATTTCTTGGCATCGGGGAGTTCCTGTTTGGGATAGGTCTGTTCGCCATGTTTGGTGCAGAGCTTCTGTCCCAGCCTGACGGCGCCAGCAGGACAGTATTCCACGCAACGTCCGCAGGCCACACAACTCTTCGGGTCGACCTTGGCCACGTAGGCACTTCTCGACAGGTTCGGGGTGTTGAAAAGCTGCGAGGTGCGCAATGCATTACATATCTTGACATTACAATTACAGATGGCGAAAATCTTGCCTTCGCCGTCGACGTTGGTCACCTGATGCACAAAGCCGTTGTCCTCGGCTTTCTTCAAAATGGCCATAGCCTCATCGTATGTGATGAAATGTCCACGACCCGTTTCGGCAAGGTATTCGGCCATGTCGCCCACGCCGATGCACCAGTCACGGTAGTCATCGGCGCAGCCCTCGTCGAGTTTCTTGCGGCCATAACGGCAAGAGCAGATGCCCACTGCCAGATGGCCTTCATAGCGCTTCAACCAATAGGAAATATGCTCGATATCAACACTTTGGTTTTCCATGCTAATGGCCTTCTCCACAGGAATGACATGCATGCCGATGCCTGCGCCACCCATGGGGATGCTAGGCGTGATCTTCTCCAAGGGCAAGAACGTCATGCGTTCGAAGAACATGGCCAGCTCGGGATGGCGGTCCATCAGTTCCGTGTTCATGTTGGTGTATTCGGCCGAACCTGGGACGAACATAGGCACCCAGTAGATGCGGTCTTCACGGTTGTAGGTGGTACCTGCCACAGGGCCTTCCTTGGTGTATTTGTCACCATAGTCGTACTCCAGCATCCCGAAGTAGGACAGTTTGTCGAGCAGCTCATCGAAAGAAGCGTCGTCGGGAGTGTAGTGTTTCTTGGCGTTCCATTCATGGAGCAACTGGTAGGTACGGTGTTCGCGCACTTTCAAGGGCTTGCCTGGCAGCATATCCAAGAGCAGGTCGAGCGAAGCCTCACGGGTGGTGGCATCCATCTCGTCTTCGAAGATACAAGCCAAGCCCCAATATTCAGGGGCATCGCTGGTCATCTTGAGCTTGCCAGGGATGCGGTCGGTGACCTTTTGGACAAACTTCAGCAGTTTCGGGTTGGGGTTTTTGTCGCCTTTATGCTTGGGGACAAATTTGGTTGACATTTCGGGCATAATATTTTTAGTTTGGAGTTGTCAGTTTGCAGTTAATAGTTAGGTAATCGTTCAAAATAATGTACAGTTTTCTTGGCTGTAAGCTATCAGCCGTCAGCTATCAGCTTGGTAGCATCATGGCTGACTGCTGATGGCTGACTGCTGACGGCCAAATTCTCGTGCTTTTTATGTAAGCTATTTTGCTCATCTACCTATCAGTTGTTTTTCCAGGCGTTGACTTCAGTGAGGAGCCATTGAACGAAGGCATCCACGCCCTCCCCTGTTTTGGCGCAGATGGGGATGACTTGGGCATTGGGGTTACGCTGGTGGATGTAGGATTTGCAGCGTTCGAGGTCGAAGTCGAAGCACGGCATGACATCCGTCTTATTGATCAGAACAAGGTCGCACACCGTGAACATCAAAGGATATTTCAGCGGTTTGTCGTCGCCTTCGGGGACGGAGAGAATCATTGCATTGCGAACGGCTCCCGTGTCGAACTCAGCAGGACAGACCAGGTTACCCACGTTTTCGAGGACGACCAGATCCACATCTTTCAAGGCCACGTTGTCGAGACCTTGACGTGTCATCTCCGCGTCGAGGTGGCACATGCCTCCTGTATGGAGTTGGATCGACGGAACCCCCGTGGCTTCCACAATCTTGACGGCATCCACGTCGCTGTCGATGTCGGCTTCCATCACTGCCACACGCACCATGTCCTTGATGCGATTGAGAGTTTGGATAAGGGTTGTAGTCTTCCCACTTCCTGGGGCCGACATCAAGTTAAGGAGGAATACACCTTTCGTTTTCAGTTCCTTACGCAAAGCATCGGCATCTTTGTCGTTATCTTCGAAGACACTTTTCTTGATCTCGATAACTTTAACTTCGTCCATAAATTTTGGTATTTTCGGCAAAGATAAGGGAAAAACGCATTCAAACCCAAATCTTTACTGAAAAAAGCAAAGAAAAGCAAATTAAGTAATTAATCATATTTAAACTACATGATTTTTGACGCGGGACATGGGACTTTTTACTATGACCATTGACTATGACGATTACCATTTTCACAGGAATGCTGAAATTTCAGCTCTTGGTTGAAGTTGGTCATGGTCATAGTCACAAGTCATAGTCCCATAGTCTCGCGTCCAAGATGGAAACTTGATCTACCCTTCTACTTATAAAGAAGGAATTTTTAGGCGAGACCTGTTTGGGAAGGGTATCCTTCCTCCTTCCAAGCGATGGAATAATACTTCGAGAAATACCGTTTCGCGTGGCTGTTGGCGCGTATCTCAGTCCAAAACACGTTGTGGTCGCCTTTGCCAAGAGCACTCAGCAGGCTGGGCAGCCCGATGAGAGGCAGATAGAACCAGCCAAATAGTTGGCTATCGGCTGTATGGCCAAACTCGTGCATACAGATTTGATTTCCAATGATATAAGCCTCTCCTTCGCCAAACATCCAATGACCAGCCCACAGGACAACGAAAGTACCTAACGACACGCCCATACTATAGCCACATCCCAATTTCGTCGCAAAGGTGATGCCGCCCAGAGTATCGACACGGTCAATCTGTCCCGCCAAGGCCCTTCCCACCGAATACAACCATCCTACAAACGTCTGCGGTAGTTCCCAAGTGAACCTTGAAAACACTTGCCACACACGGCCCCATGACGAACGTTTATTGTCGGTCAGGAAGAGGCCTTGGGTGAGTTGGGCAACGAAACGAAATCTATTTGAAAAGGTTACTTGCATAACAAGAAAGTTGCGCAAAGATACGCAACTTTCATAAGCAATCACCATATAAAAATCCAAAGTTATGTTCAAAAAGGGATGTCAGAGTTGTGTTCGACGGCATCATCGCCATAAGTCCTGATGAGCTCCGCGTATCTATGGTTACCAGCCTTCAGGATTCTCTTTCCGAACGTCATTGTTTTCTGATAGTTGCCCTGAATTCAGTAGTTTCTATTTCACTGAAAAACAATAATTGTAGGATTTAGAGAAATAAAGAAGACCTTCAAGTTTCCTCAAAGGTCTTGTAATTATACCCATTATTAAACGGTTTTGTTTCATCCAAGATTGTCCACAGTTCAAACACTTAATACCAAGAGTTGCTCCTTTGACTATCATAACTATCTCTGGCAACTTTTTCCTCGCTGACATGTTTGCCGTTTTTGTCAATATAAAAAGCATTACCCAAAAAATCATAAACAACCGTGTACTTATTTGACAAACCTTCAATGGAACCGAAATCATACACCTGTTGGTACTTACATGGGACAACCAAAGTTCCGCTTGTGTTGATAAAGCCGTGCCCTTTCTCCAAAATCCAGACCCTGCACATCCCTTCATGGAAATCCCCGACTTCATCGTATTTCGGTGTAACAAGAATCTTTCCAGTCTCAGACATGATGCCCATTTTTTTCGTCTTTTGGTCTTTAATGGCATACATGCCTTCTGATTTGTCACCCACTATATACAACTTGTCTCCTATTAGTTTCAACTTGATATCACGCCAATCCTGATTCAATCTGACTGGGACCAATCCCTCCGCGTCCATCGTATAAACCCAAGCAAAATCAAATCCGGTGAGCATTTTTCCGCTTTCACTCATAATGGCACAAGCTTTATTCCTACCGTTGACTTTCACCAATTGGGTATAATGGCTGTCTATAGGAATAACCGCATCAACCCAGTCGCTGATAATCTTGCCAGAAGCATCGGCAACCGCATGTTTCTCTCCATTTGTCACCGAAAAATACTTACCCATAATTGGGCTCACCTCATCATACTCGTCAAACACAGGATTATGATCCGAGGATTGAGCCATGACGAATTGGCAAAGCAACATCATGGACAGGAGCAATAAAACCAATCTTTTCATAACTATGGATTGTTTAATTAAAACCCAAATGAGTAAGCAATCAAACCTACAGCAGAGAGCAATGCCAAGAAACCAAACCATCTTGTATATGAGCCTTTCTTACGCAGATAAGGAACACAAAATGTGACAATGCCAAATACAGCTTCAATGACGGCTCCTACAATAGGTTCTTCCATGATTATGGCTACTATATCAACTCCAACAGAGATGACCAGCCACAACAATGTGATGAGGACCCTCACCAACTTGTTTTCCTTTTTTTCTTCAGTTGACATTCTTTTATCCCTAAATCCGTGTCGGGCGCAACTTCTTATTCTATCAGATTGTTATTATTTCCTAATCTTTTATATCAATTTGAATTACTTGTAGTTTTTTTGCATTGTTCCACTCCAAACGCCTCCTCCTATCAACACTTCCGTATGAAGGTCACCTTCGAGTTCTCCATCAACAAATTTCTTAAGCGATTCGTATTTCTTTATGTCGCTGCCGACAGCAAAACTACTTACTTCTCGCTTCCATTCCACCGAAAACTTATCCCCAGGATTTGTAAAATGTTCCAATAAAGGATTAATATCGTAATCATACAATGTACATATTTCCGTGAACTGGGGGTCAAGCACTTTCAAACAGCAACCCCATCTGTAATTCCCATCATTTCCCCAATCAGGCCACCACGAACTACTGCCATTAGTACAAAGAGGTGTCAGATTGCCGATTTCATTTTTGATATCTTTATCGTTTTTCACCACATCGAATTTCGCAACGACTTCAATGTAATCTGAATTTAAAAACTCGTTGTGACCTTCTCTAAAACTTAAATTCACATTCTCAATATTGTAATACTCGACAAAAGTTCCTTTTACTTCAGGCTTATAATCGTAACCTTTCTTACCTTCTTTAGAACCTCCGCATGAAACAAATACCATTGCAATAACAGCAAATAAAATGCAAGTCAGTTTTTTCATATCTTAATCCCTAAATCCGTGTCGGGCGCAACTTTTTGATTGGTAGTATACTATTTCGATAAATTTTTACGATTTCTCTTTTAGAGGGCGACAAAAGAAGCAGCTTTCATCGCTCTCAAAACAGCATATTTGTTTTTATTCTTCAATCCTCCAACAAAGCCTCTGTCATCTTATTTGTGATTTTAAGATAACGCTTCATTTGGGCATCGGTCATCTCTCCTTTTGCTTTATCAAGCTTGTCAGCAAGTTTCTGTGCTTTTTCAGCCAATTTGACATATTCGCTCATTGCCGACATGTCGCCCTTCATCGCTTTTTTGTAGGTTTTGATGTACTGGTCGACATACTTCTCATACTCGTTGAGCAACTTGTCCCAGTTATCCCCTGCTACGATTTCCGTTTTTGCGGTTGTTTGGGGTTCCATGGCCGAAGTCGTGGTGCAAAAGCCTCCCATCAAGAAAGCCACCACTGCCGCTGTCATCATTATTTTCTTCATTTTCAAATCCCTATATCCGTGTCGGGCGCAACCTTTTATTTTTCGCCTACTCTATAAGCTTTTCGGCATCCGCTGCATCGTTCGCGTTGGGGAAGAAGACAACAAAAAAAAGCCCGCACCCCAATCCTATCTTGAAGTGAAGGCTCTGGTATGCCCGAAGTAAAGATAAGGAAAGCAGTGCGTGCTATGAGGGCACGCAGCGTACTTAACTCTGCCTTACTTCGTTCAAATTTACCAGATTCTCACTTTCAGACAGACGGTATCGCTACCGATAATGATGCCGCAAATATACAAATTTTTCGCTTTTGCAACAATTTTTGCACATTTTTCCGGCAAACCACCAGCACTGCTATCCGAGGGCAAAAGTAGAGGTTTTATTAATATAAGGTGTGGTACTTTTCGGTACTTGTTTTTCAGTTTCCCTGTAGCAGTCTTTCTAAAGGCAAGTCCTTATTAATACTGAAATAAAGCTTTTGGCACTCAACCCGCAACGAATCCGCTTCCCTCGGGTTTTCTTGGCCGACCCATCCAATAGAGGGCAACTTCCCAACATACAATCCAGTTATTTTCGAGACAAGTTCCTTGTAAACCACCTTGAAATCTGTCTCAAATTGGGCTTGACTTGCCAAATCCTTAGGTCTCATCGAATTGTGTAATTCTTCCATTTCCAACACAAAACGGTCTTTATAAATCTCTCCATAGTCCCAGTATGGGATTTCACCGCTTTTCATCCCATCTTGGATTTTCTTTTCAAATCTTTTATATAAGACCTGATACGCCTCATGTATAGAATCCAAATTCAGCGCGACTGCGTCATTACTAACAACAGGATCCTCTTTTTTAGTTTTTGTGTAACCCTGCTTTACAGGATTGGATTGTTCGATCACAACCGTATCACGCTGCTCTTGAACAATAACTACCGTGTCGGGAACCGTAACAACTTGTGGAACAGGCTCTATTTGTGCTGGAGCCGAAACCTCTTCCACTTTTTTCTTTGGCCAACTCATAACAAACAAAGCCATACCCAAAGCCACCAAAGCCAACCATATACCAATCTCACGCCAGCGAATGGCCTTGCCAACTTCCGAAACTCGTTGATACCGTTTCGCAGCCTCCTTTTGTTGACATTTACGTACAACCCAACCATAACGGCGTGGAAACAGCAACTTGATGATAAAACCCAAGGAATAAATGTCGCTTGTGACATCCGTCGTTCCCTGATGAACCAATTCGGGAGAAGCATAGGCCTTCGTGCCACCTGTGGCCTTGTCAATATTGGAATCACCATCGGCATAGCCGAAATCTATCAGCTTGACATTGTGTCCGTTGCGAGTAATAAGGATATTCTCAAGCTTCAAGTCGTTGTGAACCACCTGATGACTGTGGACGAAGGCCAAGGCATCCAGCAACTCACCAAGAAGGCGTTTCTTTTCTTTATTGGAGGGCGATGTCTTCAAAAAATCCGACAAGGTCGCACCATCGACATATTCCATGACGATGCACGGCCCCACTTCAGCATCCTCGCGCCAACTGATACACCTTACAATATGCTCATTGCCATAAAGCTGTTCCAAAATTTTGTATTCGCGCTGCAAACGAGCAAGATTCTCCGCCGAGGCACCTTGCTTCTGATTCAAGGCTTTCAGAAACAGTTTGCGCTCCCCGCTGATGACCGTATATAAAACACTATAGCCCGCACCACTATAAGGCAATTGCTTATAATCGTGGAACTTGGAAAAGCCGTCTGCCATTTCCTCGAATGAACCCGATGTGAAACTATTATCCACTTTTGGCCAATAATTGATGCAAAAGTAGGATTTTCTCGCCTTATCTGACCAATTATCGTAATTTTGCCTCACCAAACAAAGCCACAACCATGACAAAGACTTCCGTTTCAAGAAGCGCAAAAGAGCTTGATAACTTGCGTGAGGACATCAAGAAACGAGCTGGTTTTCAAGATAAAACTTTGTCGCCAAGCGATTTCGACTTCCTTGAGGAGGACATCAAAAAGGAACTACCCAAAACGTCCATCAATGCGAAAACCTTGAAACGCTTTTTTGGCTATGACAGAACGGAAGAAAGTTCATTCATAAGACTTTACACTTTGGATGTCTTGTCGCAATATGTGGGTTACGAAAATTGGAACGCATATCATGAGCTTTTACAACTTTTGGAAGGTAGCGGCTCCGGGGATTTCAAAGGCAAAGAACTCAACGCAGATGATTTGCAAATAGGCGACACCTTGCAAATCGCATGGCAACCCAATCGGAAAAGCACCTTGAAATATCTTGGCAATCAACAGTTTGAAATCACCGAAACAGAAAACTCGAAATGGCAGGTGGGCGACACATTTTTGTGCAAGCACTTCATCACGGACAAGCCTCTATATGTCGATAACCTTACCGACAAGAACGGTGTTTTGAAATCGGCGATGTATGTCGTTGGAGAAAAGAACGGTATTTCTTTTGAATCGCCAATATAAAAAAAGGCCCTCAGTCACCCAAGGGTCTTTTTTTACTGTTTACTAACTTATTTAGTACTCATCTTCGTTGAAGAAAAAGTCATCCTTCGAGGGGTAATCCGGCCAGAGGTCTTCGATGCGTTCGTATATCTCACCCTCGTCTTCGATTTCCTGAAGGTTCTCTATGATTTCTTCCTGTGCGCCCGTACGCAAGGCCCAATCCAACAGTTCGTCACGAGTGGCTGGCCATGGAGCGTCTTCCAATTTTGAGGCTAATTCTAGTGTCCAATACATAGTCTTATTAAGTTTGTTTTTGAGGGCGCAAAAGTACAAGTATTTTTTTAACTAACAAGGAGTTTTTATTCTAAAATACAATTAAATTATTTATTTGACTCCCAGTTGTTTTCATCCACTTTATCTAAATAACCAAAAAAACGCGCCAAAACAAAGAAGTAATCCGACAGACGATTGAGATACTTCAAATCAAGCAAATCAATAGGATGTTCAGAGGCCAAACGCCAGCCCTGACGCTCGGCACGACGGCACACCGTGCGGCACACATGCGCATGGCTGGCCTTCAGATTACCACCAGGGATGACAAAGCTCCTCAACTCGGGCAGTTGCTCGTTCATCACATCGATTTCGTGCTCCAAGTAGGCCACATCCTCAGCAGTCAGCACAGGGATCATCTTCTTTACCTCTGAGTTTTCGTCCAAGGCGAAGTGCGACTCGATGGTGAACAACTTGTTTTGTACTGTGTCCAAAACAGCTCTCATCTCAGCCGTGACACCTTCCTGGTCATACAACACACCAATGAAAGCGCTCAGTTCATCAACGGTGCCGTAAGCCTCTACCCTGTCGTCATATTTCGCGACACGCAGGCCACCAATCAACGAGGTCTTGCCTTCGTCGCCAGTTCTCGTATAGGTAATATTCTTCATTTAAAATTCAAAAATTTAAAGATTCTACATTCTACATTCTGCATTCTACATTCTGCATTCTACATTCTACATTCATCATACCTCCTACCTCAAAACCTTCCCCTAGATTGCTTCGTTCCTCGCAAATCGCAGATTCGACGTAGTCAATGACGCGAAGCGGCAGCCACTCATTCCACATTCCAAATTCCGCATTCTGCATTCAATACTTCAGCACAAAATCTTGTTTCTCAATGCCTTCGCGGAAGAAGACCACACCAACGCAATAGAGGTCGTAGGTGACCGAAACGTCCTCGTTGCCTTTGATTTCCTCCCAGGCGTCTTCCATGTCGCGGTTGTGATGTATGCCCTCGAAGACAAAGATGGAATCTGCGGTTTTATAGTTCAGGCAGTCCGTGAGATAATCCCAAGTGTCTTCCTCGAAGGAGTCGCGGCTGAAGAAGACGAAGCCCGTGTTGAGGCGCTTGAAATGCTCGGAGTCGAACTCGGCCGGTTGGATGAGGTTGACGTTGACGACACCCATCGAATTCAACGTCTCCAAAAAGCTCTCCGACTCCTCCAGATAGACCTTGGTCTGCATGTGACCCAAAGCCATCGAAGTGGCGTTCAAGGCGCTTATGTGTCCGAACGACACCACCGAATCGGGCTCAAAATAACGCACCATCCTATAAAGCAGGCGGCTCTGCTTGCGGAGGTTGAAGTTGATGTACTTCTTCTTGTCCAACAAACGACTAATGCGCAATATGGTGTCGTAGTCACGGTTGGAGCCGCTGTCGTTGAGCACCTTACGGCTAAACTCATAGACAAAAGGCGAATGGATGCTGTATTCGCTCTTGCGCTTCCATAGGTATTTCAGATAACTGCACACCATAACTCAATCGTATTGAACCTTTTGCAAATAGTATACCGTACGTCTTGGCTTGGGCTGGCTGCCATTCTGGATGATCTGCGAGCCATAGATGAGGAAACGGCTGCCATACCATCTCGCCATCTGAGCGAAGTACTCGTCTTCCACATAGTCAGCGCCATAGATCGGGGCCAGCTTCTCCTCCTGCAGGTTCATCAAAGGCTGACCCTGGACGTCGAAAGCGGCATAACGCAACTTGTTGCGATAAGGCGAAGCCACGACAAGCTCGTCATAGCAGGCGCCTTCGGCGGCATGCGGGAAAAGGTCGAAAGTCAACTCGTTGTCGAACTTCAACGATTGCTGCCATTGCAGATGGCCTTCCTGGTCGAAAGCCAGCAGCACCTCACTGAAGAAGTCGTAGCCGTCGAATACGGTGTAGGTATAGGGATAGCCGCCATAATAGCCATAATAGCCATAGTTCATGCGCGTCTCCGTATGATAATAGGGCATAAATGCCTCCACTGCAAAAACGGTCAAGTCGCCAAAATCGGTCAGACGCGGCGTCAAAAATTGGAAAGCAATCTCGCCTTTGACGGCTTTTTGGTTCTTGCTCAGCTTCAGCTTCTCCTCGCGCAGACGCACACGATCGGAGGCCGTCAGCGCATGTTCTATCTCAGGCATGTCCTTGAAGAGATACACCTTACTGTCGGGCACACTCGAAGCGAAGCGCATCCACACTACACCGACGCTCTCCTTGTCGTAGTTATCGGTCACGCCTTCAAGGTTGACCTTACGGCCCGTCTCGCGCTCCAAGGTACCGATGACCACTAGGTTTCTGTTTCGGTCGAAACGGAACACCATACGACCCAAGGCAGCGTTAGGGATGTTCTCATAGCGGTAGCTGCCCTGAAGGTTACCCGTCGGGGAATAGACCAAGAAAGACGTCGAGACAAAATGCTTGTTCTCGTATTCCTTTGCCGCCACCACGAAGCAACGTTCCTTGGCGAAAGCCTCCGTCTGAAACAACACGAAACTGCTAGAGGAAGGCGACACCGTGCGGCATTGGTTGTCGGTAAGGTCATAGAAATATAAGGCACCGTTGCCGCTTTTGTTGTTAAGCGCCATCATCATCGTGCCACCGGTGACTTCCACCGACAGCGGCACCGACTTCTCCGGCCATTTATTCCAGAAGGTCTGGTAGGTCTTTTCATGCCGATTGAAGCTCACGACAAGGAAGTCCAAAGTATCCGAGGCCTTTTTGTTACCGTCATTCATAAAGAGGAAGGCGGCGAAGCGGTCGTCGCTACCCGAGTCAACGAATTTGAGTTTTTCGGGCAAGGGAATCAAATCGCTGCGGGTCTCGTAGAGGCTGCTGTCGACGCAAGCGAAGTTCCAAAGGCGATGCTTCTGCTTGTCGGTCTTCTCGGTCTCGTAGACCATGAGGCCGCCCTTGTTGCCAAAGGACTGGAAGTGGCAGCCTTGATCCTTGTTCCAACGGCTCACCTCATAGCGCACAGGCTCCACCTGCTGGGCTGAGACCCAACTGGCAAAGAACAAGAATGCTATGAGGAGGAGTTTCTTCATCTTGTCGTCGCTTTGCGTCATTGCGAGGAGGAACGACGAAGCAATCCAGGGGTTAAGCTGGCTCTCTGGATTGCTTCGTTCCTCGCAATGACGCTATCGCGTCTGTATCAGAACTTCACGAACTTTGCAACTGCCGTCGTGCCGTTGGCATAGCGGAAGTTGACGAAGTAAACGCCGTTTTCGAGCTCACTCACGTTGAGTTGAGCCTCGCCGGCAGTGGCATTCATCTCACGCACCATGCGGCCCGTCATGTCGAATACGCTGACTTGGGCGTCGCTGTCAAGCGTGAAGGAAACCTGGGCACTGGCGGGGTTAGGATAGATACCAACCGTCGTGGCAGTGTTCTCGTTGACTGCAGTCAGATGTTGACCCGTCACTTTCACATAGTCGATCTCCCATGAAGCGGCGGCTTCGTCACTGCTGGTATAGATGAAAGCGATGTAGAAGCTGTGATTGCCAACGATGTCAGACACATCTAAAGCACCTGACTCAACCCATTCGTAGTTACCCGTCGAATAGTCGAAGGCGTCGGTGATGTCTTCCCATTCGAAATCGCTTGGTTCGCTGATGCCGTCATAGTCGGTGGAGATGGCCACGCGCAGCGGGTCGCCTTCAAACTTCATGGCGTTGCGGAATTCAACCCAAATCTCGTCAAAACCGAGGCCATACGGGATCTCAGCATAGCCAAACAGCCAGTCTTCGTTCTGATGAGCAGCGCCATCGGCATAACCATTCATATTGGCATAGGTCGTGCCTTGATGAGTGCCTTGATGCCAGGTTTGATCGCCATAGGCATCGAAGGTGAAGAACACGCCAAGATCATCATTGAAATCTTCATAGAGCAGAACGTAGACCTCTTCAGTAGTGGCCTCTGCGGTTGGATAGGTGCCATCGGTCTTATAGTCGATGTTGGAACCGCTGTTGGTGTAGGGGAAGATAGCGAAGTGATAGGTAGTGTTGGGTTCTAAGCCTTCGAAAACGACGCCATTGATGCCATAAGGCACATTCTTGGCGAGGTCGCTATCGGGAACAGGTGTGCCGTCGACAGGAACGGTGATATTGCCCGTGGAGGCCAAAACCAAATACTTGGAAGGCAATTGAGCTCCGGTGGCATCCTGCCACACGACGTATACATCAACGCCATCAGGCGCAGCCGTGAATTGGGTCGGATAGTTGCTCGGCTCGGGATCGGGCTGGGCAGCGCCACCGGCCTTGAAGAAGTAAACGGTAGCGGCCACATTCGACGACTCCTTATAGCAGCCGAACAAAGTGGAAGTGATGTTGTAGCGCATGTAGCACTGCTCCACACCACCATTGCTGACAGGCACCATACCGCCTTCATCACCATCGGTGATGGTCCAGCGACCGTTGTCGTTCAAATCGGTTTGCGTGCGGAGGTAGTTGCCACCGCCAGGGGCATAGAGATAACCGTTGTTGAGCGGATCGTAAATGGTCCAGGCACCGGGAGCACCGTCAAGGGTGAACTCGAAAGGAAGGTCCTGTTGCGAGGGGTCAGTGGCCACGGTAGCCGTGATGACACCGCCATTCTCGTCGATAGTGAGTGCATGACGGTTATTGGATTTCTGGTAGCTCATGACAAAGGCTTGGCCTTCGTTGTCGTAGCCCACCAGGATGTACTGGCCAGGCTCAAGTTGCGCGGCCGAGTTGACCATGGTGTAGGTCGTTTGGGCAAAGCCGCTCACCGAAAGGAGCAGCAGTGCCAATAATGAGAATAGAACTTTTTTCATCTTAGAGTGGTTTTATGTTTGACATTGAGTTATAGATCCAAAGTTTCAGCCTGTTCCACTGCCTTGATCTCGGGGATGACTTTCTTCATCACAGATTCGATGCCATTTTTAAGGGTCATCTTGCTGTGAGGGCAATTGCCGCAGGCACCCGTGAGCTGCACCAGAACGACCATATCGTCGGTGAGTTCCACGAAGTTGACGTCGCCGCCGTCCTGCTGGAGGTAGGGACGCACTTGTTCGAGGACGTTCTTGACTTTGCGTAATATCGTTTCTCTTTCCATTTCCATCAGTTGTTCAGTTGGAAGTTGTTCAGTTGTTCAGTTAGGCATTAATGATGGTTTGTGCAATCTGGTCGAAGGCCTTGGTGACTGGAGAGTCAGCGTCCAAAGCGAGCGGCATACCGGCATCACCGCACTCGGCGATCTTCTCCGTAATCGGGATCTGACCCAAGAGCGGCACACCCAGTTGGTCAGCAAATTCCTTGCCAGTCTCCTTGCCGAAGATATAGTATTTCTTCTCAGGCATGTCGGAAGGCGTGAAGTAGGCCATGTTCTCCACCAGACCGTAAATCGGGATCTGCAAGGCTTCTTCCTTGAACATCATGGCGGCGCGAAGCACATCGGCGAAGGCCACCTTCTGAGGCGTCGTCACGATGAGGGCACCCGACACGTTGTATTGCTGGGCCAACGTCAGTTGGATGTCGCCTGTCCCAGGAGGCATGTCAACGACCATCCAGTCCAACTCGCCCCAAAGGGTGTCGTTCATCAGCTGGTTCAAAGCGCTGGTAGCCATAGGTCCACGCCAGATGAGCGGACGGTTGGCGTCGACAAAGCAACCTATACTCATCAACTTGATGCCAAATCTTTCAAGAGGCAGCATCACGGTCTTGCCGTCTTTCTCGAATGCGGCTGGCTGTTCGTTGCCAAGGCCAAACATCATCGGGACGGAAGGGCCATAGATGTCAGCATCGATCAAACCCACACGTTGGTTGGCGCGTGCCAAGGCGATGGCCAGGTTAGCAGCCACCGTCGACTTGCCGACACCACCCTTGCCCGAAGCCACAGCAATGATATGCTTCACCTTCGAGAGGGCCGTCTTCTCCTCCACTACCTTGATTTCGATGTCGACATCCTCGCCAAACACCTCAGTCAGCGTGCGCTTGGCACCATTCACAAGGATGTCGTTCTTCGGGTCGTTGGCGTGTTCCATAACAAGGTCGAATCGGATGGCATTGTCTCTAACCATCAGATTCTCAACCATATTCAATGCGATGATATTATCCCCTTTAGGGAAATAGATGACGTCCTTCAGGACTTCCTGTACGTTTTCTTTATTAAGCATGGCGTTTCTAAAATGATTCTAAATTACCCTGCAAAGGTAAGAAATAGTTTAGAGTTGAGAGTTGAGAGTTGAGAGTTTTTTTGATTAATGCTTTAGGGTAATGCGCTTTGAGATGATGCCTTGCTCGGTCTTGATGCGAAGCATGTAGAGTCCTTCGGACGCATGTTGCAGGTCAACGGTGGTTTGATTTCCGTCGACTTCTTTCTGCAAGACACACTGCCCCAGTGTGTTGTAGACCGACACCGCCGTCATGCCTTCGGCTTCAACGGTGATGAGGCTCTTCGTCGGGTTAGGATAGACCTTCACTTGCGCCTCATTCTCATCCATGCCTGTGGGCGAATAATAGACATGCAACTCGAAGACGTTGTCGTAATAATGTCGGTTAGCGGGCGCCGAAGTGCAATCCAAAGCACCGTAATACGCATAGAGACGGTAGTAATAATGGCCTTCCTGATTCGCGGAATTGTCGGTGAAAGAAACCGCTGAAGCATTCAGCGACTTGATGCGATGGTATTCGCCATCGCCTTCCTTACGGAAGAGATAATAGCCCGATAGACCATCGTTCAGTTGTGGCGACTCCCACATCAGTTTAACCTTGAAATTGCTTGTTAATTCATAGTCCAGGTTACGGGGCGGATAGCAGGGTCCTGCCGTGGCACACGACTCGTTGGAGCGTTCACCGCTATCGCCGCCTTCGCAAAGCACAGCCACCTGATAACAATGTCCACCCATGGGCGCGTTTTCGTCAAGGCAAGTCGTACCTTCTTGGACAAGACGGTACAGTAAGCCGTCGCGATAGATGTTATAGCCATAACCAGGATCCTGGACGGCATCCCAAGTGAGCAGGATGGCGTCATCTTGGGCCGTGGCAACGAGATTCTGTGGGATTCCGCAAACCATTTCGTTTCCGCAATTGTTGTTGGTCTCGAAGAAGACGCCCGAAGGCATGTCATCAGAAGACCCTGAGAAGGAATACACCGTCTGCCCAGTGGCGTCCTTGATGACGAAAGCCATCTGGCTGACCGTTTCTTCAGGGGCAGTCCAGCCAAAGCTCACATGACCAAGCGGCAATTCAGGCTGGACCTGTACGCCAGCCGAGGTGTTGGTCGTCATACTCACTATTTCGCGGCCTGTGGCTGAATACACCGAAACGGCACCACCCTTCCAGCCTTGATAGCTTGTGGTGGTCATGATGACCTGCCATGTGCAGGAAGGACCCACTAAAACTTTCATGACATTGGCGTGTTTTCCAACACGACCATTGGCAACGGCATACACGGCATAATGGAACACATCGTAACGTGGCACATTCGCGTCTTCAAACTCAAGCGTAGCACCGGGGACTACATCGGTAAGGGTGGCGATGACTTCGTTGTCGCGCGTCACCACAACTTGTTCGATGGTCTCCAAGGTCGTGCCGTCGAGGGTGGTAGTAGGATTGGTCCAGTTGAGGCGCACCTTGAGGTCGGTGTCGCTGACAGGAACCGCCGTGAAATCAGTCGGCTCCGAAGGCGTCTGGTTATAGACCTCAGCAGGGACAAAATTGAACATGGCATCGGCGGGACTGGTGTAAGGAGCGTCATCTATGAGATACCAGCCGTCGGAGCCGCCGCCCCAACCCAAGTTGAAGTGGAACATATCGAAATCATCGTAGCCGTCGCACACGAAGGCATGGCAGCCGCCGTCTTGGCAGCCACCGTAATACATAGGCCATCCCATGTCGAACTGTTCGCGCACCATGGCCTTCCAGGTCTCCGTTTCAAAGTCGTTGCGACGGAGCTGGACGATGGCATCGCAGTAGTTGAAATAGGTATGCATCACACCAGGAATGGGACCCGAAGCGCCTCCGCTGCCATCAGGTCCATAGCCCATGTCGATGGTGACACCACAATGGAAACACAGTGTACCCGTGGCCAGCATTTCGGCTTCCGATGAATTGTTATTCAGCACATTAGGCATGTTGTCCCAATCGTAGGTAGTGTTGCCGAAGTCGGCACAGATTTGGCCATAATCCTCATGGTAGTAGCAATGGCTACCGATACCTTGGGTGGGATAGGCCCAGAAGCGCATCAACTGCGACATAGCCGTGGCAAGGCAACCCACTATGGCGTGACCGCCTGAGCCAGCTGGATCTTCGGGACAACAATAGTTATAGGGATAGGTTTGGTTCCATTGGGTTTGGCAGAAGTAACCCGTACCACGACCACCATGACGTGAAACGAGCCGACCATGCTCAAGTACCGAAGCCCATTCGGCAGCCACATCGGGAGTGGCCACGGCATTGCGCAATAGCGATATACACTCGGCCACGCCATCCAGATAATATGCCAACGCAGGCGGTATGTTGGCAGCATCGAACGCCGACTGGTCAGAATAGCCGATGACAGGACGATGCGCATCGTCGCCAGCAATGATGACGAAATTATGTTCGCCGATGTTATAGACATAAAACGCATCGTTCTGACCCGTGTAGACGAGTTCGGGCAGGGCGCGTTCCATTGCAAACTGCGTCGAGGCATATTTTTGGGCTGCAGTAAAGGCAACGCTGCTGTCTATAGGTTTGGCCTGAAGTGCCATTATGCTGAAAACCAGCATAAAAACTGATAATAAAAGCTTTTTCATTTTACAGACAATTGTTCTAATTAACTACGTTGATTCTACGAATTGCCTGCAAATGTAGTATTATTTTCTTAAAAATTCCGCCACCACCTTATTAAATGCGTCAGGGTTTTTGTTGGCCACAAAATGGTCGCCTTCGAGGATGGCTAGTTGGGCATTAGGCAAACTCTTGTAGATAAGCCGTGTGTGCGATTCCTTAATCATGTCCTTAGTGCCCGCAACGACCAAAACAGGCATCGTCAGGCTGGCCAATTCAAAAGGCTCAATATGTGGCTCGTTGACCATCAGGCCGAGCATTTCGGCATTCTGTTTGGCTTTTTCGGATTTCTTGGCGAACAGCCTTGCGATGCGGTAGCCAAATTCGATGGGCCATTGATACAGCGGCTTCACACCCGAAGGAAACAGGTTGGCACCATCCACAATCATTTTATCGACCCTTTCCGGGTATTTCAATGCAAAGGTCAAAGCGATGTTGCCACCGTCAGAAAAGCCGAGTAGTATGGCTTTTTCTATGCCTTTTTCGTCCATGAAATCGTGCAGGTCCTCTGCAAATTGTTTGATGGTGAAAGGCTTTTCACCACGAGGAGACTTCCCATGACCTCGCGTATCGATGGCAATGACGCGGTAATCCCAAGCGAAAAAAGGGATCTGATGCTCAAAGTAGTCGTTGCTTTCACCGTTGCCATGGAGCAAGATGAGCGGTTGGCCTTGGCCTTGTTCGATATAGTTTAATTTGATATCCATAGGTTTTTGTCTTATTGAGTTTCCCCTTCGGGGAATGGAGATGCATTTGTTTTGTTAACCGCGGCGGCAAGCAACGTCTACGACTCGTAAGCTTTAAAAGCCGCCGCTGGCAACTAAATGCCCCAGCTCCATTCCCGAAGGGAATCTTTTTTACATATACTTTTTCCTTTCTTCATCCGTAAACTTCTCAATGGCATACCTCAGCATGGTGCGCGGCATTGTTGCATGACGTGGCGCTAGCCAGTCTTTCAGCCTTTGCTCATCGCGTTTCCCCGCCTCACGTAGCAGCCATCCGACGGCCTTCTGCAGGAGGTCATGCAGGGGTTTCGGCTTGGCCAAAAAGAGGTCAGCAATGGCATAGGTGTCGTCCAACTCGCCATGACGAATGAATTGCATGGTGCTCACCATGCCAATGCGTTGCTCCCAAATCGTCTTTCCATCACGGGCCAGGTCGTAGAGCAAGGATCGGTCTTTGTCCAGGAGCCAAGTGCCAAGTAATTCGTAACAGGAGAGGTCGACCAAATCCCAATTATTGATGTATTGGGTATGTGAAAGGTAAAAGTCAATGCATTGCTGTTGGAGATTCCGGGTCAAGCCCGGAATGACTGACAAGCCCGGAATGACTGAAGAGGAGGGCGAGACTCGCTTGCCTGCATGCTTGAAGATCTGCACCAAAGTCAGTAAAGCTGCCAAACGGATTTCGTGATACTCAGATTGGATGCACGCCTCCAAGTCGTCGAAAGAGGTCTCCTTCCAGCACTGTTTCACCACCTCACGAGTGACAGGCACCTTGACGCCAAGGAACTTATCCCCCTCGCCATATTGTCCCGTACCCGTCTTGAAGAAACGCGACAGGTTGGCGGCTTGCTCGGCATCTTGTCGGGCAAGGATTTCGTTATACAGCCTGCAATTCATGTTTTTGCTTCTTAATACCTAACACGCACCATCTGACAAACGGAATACGGCGGATGATCTCATAAATCACTGGCGACAAAACCATGACGGCCAAGAAAAGGATGACATACATCATCCAAGGGGCCAACGAGGTGTAGTATTTCATCATATAGCCCAAAGAGGCAATCACCAGATAATGAACGATATAGATACCGTAACTCGAACGAGTCATATAACCTGCGAAAGCTCCAGTACGGTTGAAACGCGCCTTAAACCAACCCATCATGGCAAGACACATCAACCAACCATAAAGACAGTTGAGTGGGCTACCCAGATACTGAGGCGAGGTGTTGTCCTGACCGAAGGTAGTGATGATTAGAACCGCGCCAGCAACGACGGCACAGGCCAACAACGGAATCCAAGCCTTCTCGAGTTTCTCTTGCACCTCGTCGTGCGAGAACACGAAATAACCCAGCAGGAAGGGAACCAGATAGAACAAGGGCTTATACAAGTTCAAGAGGCCATCCAACGATTCGGGACGAGGATTCTTGATGAGCGTCTGCTCACCAACCCAAAACAGCACACCCAGCAGGATGATGACAACAAGGTTGGCCTTTCCGCACCAGTTCCAGAATCTGTCTTTCCTGTCTATCGCACGCACCAAAAGCAACACAAGGCAAAGTAGCCACAACACCTGGATGAACCACAACGGTCCTGTGCCGCTTATGGCCATCATGAAATACTTTACTATTGCGGGCACACCCTCAAACACGCCTTGCCTTGAGGCAACAACGGTATTGAAATAACCCACCATCCAATGGAACACAAAGAGGCCTATCGTGCCAGGCACCAACAGTTTGCGCGTACGCGACTTAAACCACTCCTTACCCGATTGCTTTTGCAATGCATACCGGGAGCTGGCACCCGCAAGTAAAAACAATAGTGGCATGAACCAAGGATAGAGGATATACATGACGACATCCTGATACTGCTTATACTGAGGGTATTCGCCAAAGCCACCGACACCACCGAAGACACCTTTGTTGTTATAGAAATAAAACACATGGTAAAACAGCACCAAGAGCACCGTCACCCAACGTAGGTTATCCATCCAATGCTTGCGTTCCATCACTTGCCCTCCCCTAACACTTCATCGATTTTGTCCTGAAATATCTCCGTCTTCAAAATGGCCATGCCTTTTGAGTCGCCCAGCACCAACAGGCTGTCGCCAGCCTTGATGCCATAAAGTTCGCGGGCGTCTTTCGGAATGACGATCTGTCCCCTGTCGCCCACTTTTACTACACCGAAAATGTATTTTCCTTGTTCTGCTATCATGATAGTTTGATTTGTATGATTTTTCATATTTTGCAGCAAAAGTAGGAAAAGTTTTCATTACTTGTATCATTTCAAGCCAAAAAAGCGCATTTTTTGATGGTTTTTTCTATTTTTGCACTCAAATCGAAGTCAAATAATCATATTTAAAATGAAAAAGATAACCTTACTTCTTGTTCTTGCCTTGAGCACAATGTTTGCCATGGCACAAAATGGCCGCATTGACTTGCGCCACGAAACAAAAGCTGAAATCACGCACAGCGAGTTCACCAACCTCCGTGCCACCTTCAGCTATGGCTCCATCGAGAGCATTGAGATTGCTACCGAAAGAGGCACTTTCTCCGAAATCGCCATCGAAGGCACCTATGCCTCTGGCGAAATCGGCACGCCCGAACTGCCTGCCTCTCACCAACTGCTGGCTGTGCCTTTTGGTGCCACGCCTCGCGTTAATGTCATCAGTTACACGACAACCGATTATCGTCTCTCCGACTATGGCATCGGCACCATCCTGCCGCATCAGCCTTCTGTCCGCAAGGACCAGAATCCTGAAGACGTTGAGTTCGTGTACAACACCGCTGCCTATCAAACCCGCAGCCTTGCCACAGCTCCCGAAGCCACAATCGAAATGCAAGGCACCATGCGTGGCATCCGCATCGGCTCGCTGCTCATCAACCCCGTCAGCTACAACCCCGCCGCCAACACCCTTCGTGTGTTCAACGACATCGAGGTTGAAGTCAGCTTCGACAGTGCCGACCGCGCCGAAACCGAACGTATGCTGCTCAGCACCTATAGCCCCTATTTCGACATCGTCTACAAGCAGATGTTCAACTATCGTCAAATCCTTGACGTCTACACCGACCACCCCGACCTGATGGCTTATCCCGTACACATGATCGTGATTACACCCGAAGACTACATCACCGCCTTGCAGCCTTGGATCAACTGGAAGATACAGAAGGGCTTCGACGTGAATGTGGTGACTACAACACAGGCTGGTGGTAACTACAACGCCATTCAGTCCTACGTTCAGAACCTATACAACACGGGTGTCAACCAAGGTGCCACGCCGACCTTCGTCATCCTTGTGGGCGACACGGGTCAAGTCCCAGGAAAAACGAGTGGTAATGCCACCCAAAAGGTAACCGACCTGTACTATGGCTCCATTGATGGCGACTACTTCCCCGACATGTTCTACAGCCGTATGTCGGCCGAGAACACCAACCAAGTCACGGCCATTGTCAACAAGATCCTGCAATACGAACAATACACCATGCCCGACCCGAGCTACCTGAGCAACGTGACCCTCATCGCCGGCTGGGACAGCTATTGGAACGCTCGCATTGGTCGACCCACCATCAACTATGCCACCACCTATTACTATAATACAGCCCATGGCTTTAACCAGGTGAACGCCTACCTCCAACAAGGTCAATATACAGGATGTTATAACACCCTGAATACAGGTGTTGGTTTCATCAACTATACGGCTCACGGCTCAGAGACCAGCTGGTCCGACCCGCAATTCACGGTTTCCAACGTCAACGCCTTGACCAATGCCAACAAATATTTCCTTGCTATGGGTAACTGCTGCTTGACGGGTAACTTCGGCCACAGTCAGCCCTGCTTCGGCGAGGCCATGCTCCGTGGCGAAAACAAAGCCGCCTATTCCTATATCGGTTCCTGCCCTGTCACCTATTGGTATGAGGACTACTACTTCGGCGTAGGCGCCACCACTGTCATGAACCAAACCCCCACGTTAGAAAACACAGCCACTGGCGTTTACGACGGCATCTGGATGGACGACACCTACAACACGGTATCTTCCATTACTTTCCTTGGCAACATCGCCGTCTGCTATGCCAGCACAGGTGGTTACCAAACCAGTTCCAGCCCCCTCTATTATTGGCAAGCTTACCATGTGCTCGGTGATGGCTCCATCATGCCTTACCGTGTGAATCCAACGCCCAACACCGTCAGCCACGCCAGCACCTTCCCCGCTGGTGCCACCTCGTTCCAAGTGAGCGCCGAAGCCGGCTCTTATGTTGGCATCTCGCAGAATAACGTCCTGAAAGGCGCTGCTTTGGTACCTGCCTCTGGCTCGGTCAGCGTACCGGTCGCAGCAGGTATCACTTCGGGACAGGTGCGTATCGTGGTCACCAAGCCGCAACGTCAGCCTTACATCCAAGACATCAACGTAGGCGGCGCTCCACAGTCATTCACCATCAGCGTGTCGGCCAACCCGACTATTGGTGGCACCGTAAGTGGTGGCGGCACCTACAACCAAGGTCAGTCGTGCACGGTTACCGCAGCAGCCAACGCAAGTTACTCCTTCGTTAACTGGACCGAAAACGGCAACGTGGTCTCCACCAACAGAAACTACACCTTCACCGTCACGAGCAACCGTACCTTGGTGGCCAACTTCCAGGCACAGCCTCAGAACTACAACATCACCGTGTCGGCCAACCCGACCAACGGCGGCACCGTCACGGGTGGTGGTTCCTACCAGCAGGGACAATCCTGCACCGTGAATGCCACGCCTGCTACAGGTTACAATTTCGTGAGATGGACAGAAAACGGCCAGCAGGTTAGCACCAACGCCAGCTACACCTTCAACGTCACGGGCAACCGCACTTTGGTGGCTCAATTCCAACTCCAGAGCTTCTCCATCACTGCATCGGCCGACCCGAACAACGGAGGCACGGTGACGGGTGGTGGCACCTACAACTACGGTCAAAGCTGCACGCTGTCGGCCACGCCTGCTACAGGCTACACCTTCGTCAACTGGACCAAGAACGGCCAGCAGGTCAGCACCAACGCCAGCTACACCTTCAACGTGACCAGCTCGGGAGCGTATGTTGCACATTTCCAGATCCAGAGCTATAACATCGCAGTGGTTGCCAAACCTGCCAACGGCGGCACCGTGACGGGTGGCGGCACTTACACTTATGGCCAGAATTGCACCATCACGGCCACTGCCAACGAAGGCTACGATTTCATCAACTGGACGGAAAACAACATCCCGGTTTCCACCAATCCGAGCTATAGCTTCAACGTGACCGGCAACCACAGCTTCGCTGCCAACTTTGAGTTGCAGACCCTTGAAATCACTGCTACCGTTGAGCCCGCCGAAGGCGGCACCGCCACTGGCAGCGGCACTTACACCTATGGCGACGAGGTGACCATCACCGTGGAGACTAACGAAGACTGGGCTTTCCTCAACTGGACTGAAAACGGCACTGTGGTGTCAGAAGAGAAGACCTATACCTTCATCGCCACCGCCAGCCACGACTTGGTGGCCAACCTCATCTACACCGTAGGCGTCGGCGAGCAGATGGGCAACAACATCACCCTCTACCCCAACCCCGTCAACGACAAGCTGACCATTGAGGCAGAAGCCGCCCTAGGCACTGTCGAGATCTACAACCTCATGGGTGCCTTGGTCTACAGCCAGAAAGGCTGCACCAACAAGGTGGAAGTCAACACCTCCGACCTGCAAAGCGGCATCTATTTCATCCGTATGACGAATGACAATGCCTCTGAAACCAGAAGGTTTGTGAAAGAATAAGTCAAGTTAACAAACCAAAAAACCGACCGTCTATAGATTCCCGAGGGAATGACATAGACGGTCGGTTTTTTTACGTCGTTACGTCCTGTCTATCTATTGGCTTGCGGTGTTGCCGCGCGACTTTGGTTGACAATCCACACACCTGTGAAGACCAAGGCCATTGCGACCAGCTTCTTCCATGTGAGGTGATCCAATCCGATATAGATGCTGATGAGTGTGGCGATGATGGGCTGCACGTAGTTGTACATGCTTACCAAGGTGGGACGCAGTCTCTTCTGCCCGACAGGGATCAGGAAATAGGCCACAAAGGTGGCGAAGATCACCACGAAGGCCACTTGCCATAAGATCTTACTCTCCATCTGGGCGAATGGCACATGGACGAGATGACGCGCGTTGAACGGCAAGGCTACCAGCATGGAGAAAAGGAACATCCATTTCATGAAAGTAACCACGTTATATCTCGAAATGAGTGGGCGGAAGATACCGAGATAGAGGGCAAAGGTCAGGCCGTTGACGACAACCAGGACGATACCCATGGGCTTCGTCTCCGAGGCCCCACCACCCAGTCCCACTGAATTGAAGATCAGGAAGAGCACGCCAGCCAGACTCACCAACACACCCGCGATTTTCTTGAAAGTAATGGGTTCCTTCAATGCAACGGCAGCCACCAGCATCGTTAGAATTGGCGTACAGGTGTTGGTGATACTCGTGTCGATGGAGGTCGTCATGGTGATGGCCTTCAGAAAGCTGATTTGGGTCAGGAAGAGGCCCAACATGGAAGCGATGAAGATCTGCCCCATGTCCTTCAGTGGAACCTTCTCCTTGGGCATAAAGAGCGAGAGCAGCCAAAACAAGGCCGTGGCTCCCATTGCACGGAGACAAAACAAGTCCATGGGCGTCAGCACGTGCGCATTGGAGATATTCTTGCAGCACACGATGTTAAAGCCGAAGATGCAATAGGCGCCAAAACAGGCGAGATGCCCTATGAGAGTGGATTTATTCGATCCAGTAGACATAATTCTCCTTACGTGGACGGGCCTCAGGATAGTCGCCGTTCACATAGCCAAGGATGCAGTTGCCGATGCCGACATATTTGTTGGTGTCGATGCCCAGTCCAGCGAGGATGGCTTTACCTTCTTCCGTCTCAAAGACCTCTTTGGCACGGTGGATCCAGCACGAGCCCAGCCCTTTGGCGTGAGCAGCGTTGAGCAGGTTGCCCATGACGAGCGAGCCATCTTCCTTCCAGGTCATGGCGGCGGTGCTGTCGGCCAAGACCACGAGCACCACGGGGGCGCCATAGAAGGGATCGTTGTCGGCACCCATCACGGCGGCGTTGAGGCGGCTCATCTCATCGCGCACCTCACGGTCGGTGACGGCGATGATGATAGGTGCTTGGCGGTTCATGCCCGTAGGGGCGTAGGTGCCCGCCTCGCAGATCTCTTCGATAACCTCCTTGGGAGGAATCTGGTCGGTGTAGCTGCGGATGCTACGACGCGTCAGCAGGTCTTGCATGGTCGTATTCATAGTCGTTTCGTTTGTGGTTTCTTGATTGCTCTGGTTATCGGAACTCTCCGTGGTCTTGTTGCCGCATGAACTGACAGCGGCGAAGACGGCCAAAGCGAAAATAAAGCAGAGTCTCTTCATGATATTTGCGTTTGGGCGACAAAGATACGGATATATTTCGCAATTTTGCAGGCCCAAATAGGATTTCAATGCAAAAAATAAAAAGCTACGTCCTCCCCATCGCCATCGTGCTGGGATTGTTGCTGCACGACTACTGTGCCGCTTTCAGCGTAGTGGTGCCCTATATCATCTTCACCATCATCCTGTTGACCTTTACCGCCGTCGACATAACAAAGCTGCGTTTCAAACCTTTGTTCATCTGGATCATTCTGTTTCAGGTAGTGGTGAGTCTGGGTGGCTATTACTTGCTGCGGCTCTTTCATGTCAACGAGATCATCGCTGAGGGTGTGTTTATCGGGGTATTATGTCCTGTGGCGGCCTCAGTGGCTGTGGTCAGCACCATGCTGGGTGCCGACCGCAACACTGTGACTTCCTTCTCCGTCATCGGCAACCTGGTTATCTCCGTGGTGGCGCCCATCTACTTCTCCTTCATCGGGGTGAACCAGGACATGCCATTCTTCACCTCGTTTCTACACATCCTACGGCGCATCGGCACCGTCATCGGCTTGCCCTTCTTCATCGCCTTGACTTTGCAACTCTGTCTACCCAAAGCCAACGCTTTCCTAAGCCGCTACAAGGGCTTGGCCTTCTACCTCTGGGCGGTGGCTTTGTTTCTCACTTTGGGTCAGACCATTCACTTCATCTTCCTCAACGGCAAGGGCAATTGGGGCAGCATCCTGTGGCTCGGCGTCTCGGCCTTGTTGTTCTGCATCATCCAATTCGGCTTAGGCAAATGGATTGGCAGCAAATACGGCGACACCATCGCAGGTGGGCAGCTACTTGGGCAGAAAAACAGTGCCATGGGCATCTGGATGGCCAACCATTATCTAAACCCTTTGGCTTCGGTCTTCTTGGCCTTCTATTCCGTCTTCCAGAACCTGTTCAACAGCTGGCAGCTTTGGTATAAGGAGAGGAAAAAGTAATAAACACTTTATGAGGTTCCCGCTTCGCGGGAATGGAGTTCAATAATCAATGTATCACGCGGCGGCTAAAGACAGCTACCGGCCAGAAACCGCGTCGCGCCGCCGCTGGACGCATTATGTCCAACTCCATTCCCGCCGCTAGGCGGGAACCTCACTCCATACAACAAACAAAGGCCTCCCGTATGGGGAGGCCTCCATTGAATCAAAAAACGGTAAAACGTTCTGTGAATTATTCTTGTTCCTTCTTGCGCTTGCCAAGGAGGTAGGCGCCAGCCAAGCCAGCGAGGAGCATGATGCCTTCGCCAACAGGGGCCTGCTTCCACTGGTCATACTCAACATTCTCGCGAGGGACCATGACGCCAAAGTCATTTTCGCTAATGCGACCACGTTTGTTGTTGTTCCAATCATCTTCCTCGAGAACGAACACCTGTGACATGGCGGGTACAACGGCCATCAACATCAAGGCTGCGATTGTGATTATTCTTTTTTTCATCGTATTTTGTGTTTTATTTGTTATTTCTTCCGTTAATGTTGGGTTCTCGTAGGGGCGAACCCGGGTTCGCCCCTACAATTACCATACCGTTTTATCTCACCACGACCTTTTGGACCTTGGTGCTGTTGCCTTCGCTCACGCGGAGCATATAGACACCCTTGGCCACATTATTCAGGTTAACGCGGTTCTGGTCATTCACCAAACGTTCACTGTAGATTGTGCGGCCAAGCACGTCGACCACGTCAAGGTTGCCCTTGCCGTTGATGACCCACTCAGAGCCGTCGAACCAGGCGAAGTCGTTGTCGCCCTCGTTGTACTCCTCAACGTCGGTCACTGCGAAGGTGATGTAGAAGCGCGAGGCGTAGTCGTCGGTGGTGGCATCGAAGGTGTAGTGATCAGCACGCAACATGTCGGTGATCGTACCCGTCATGTTATCAACCAGCAGCAAGCTGCTGAAGTCGCCGTTATAGGTGCTCCAGGTCAGGGTGAAGGTGCCGTCTTCATCGGTGATGAAGCGCACAGGCACGCGATCAGTACCTTCGGGCGTAAACACCAGACCGTAGCTGGTGCCCTCAAGGTGGGCTGCGATCTTGAAGTTGGCGTTGCGCAGGTTGTTCACCTTGCGGACACCGCCAATCTCAGGACGGAGCAACTCTATGATAGCGAGGTCGCGGTTACCCGTTTCATTCTCGGCAAAGAGGTTAACAACAGGATATCTGGGCTGTTCCTCTCCGCGGAAGTAAGACGTCTCATTAGGCGTATCAGTAGCCATATCGTAAGTAAACTTAAGTTCTTTTTGCGTTCCTTCTTCACCTTCAATAACCACGAAGAATGCTTGGTGTGGGTGGATGAACCGAGAAGGAACAGCCGTGTTGACAGAAGCATTGGTGATGTAAGGACCATAAGTGCCATTGTCAGCATCGTAGATATAGAAACCATTGGCTGCAGCATAACCCTGGAAGTCGTTCTCCGAAGCAACCTTGGCGAGGTCAAGATAAGCCTGATAGGGGTTACCCACAAGGTTACTACCCCAATCTCTGGTAGGTGCGGGATCATTATTCTGGTCTCCAGAGATGGTAAGATTAATTGTAACCTTATCATTGTTCAGCGTACCCGTGTTACTCAAATAGCTGTCCTTGTTGATAGCCATCATGTAGCCACGACCAGGAGTAAGCTTATCAGAGGTTTGTTCTGTACCTGTATAATTGATATAATCATATGGGGCATCATAATGCCAGTGGTTTTCTTGGCTACGCTTGAAGTTGATCCAGTGATACTCGGGCTCGAAGTAGGTATAGAAATCCCAAGAGGTAGCTTCGCCTTCCTTGGAACTATTGGTCATATCAGGCATATAACCATCCTTAACTTTATCCCAATCAGCAGGTGTACCATGACCCAACTCAGCTCCTTCCTTATAAGTGACACCAAACTTGGCATCTCTCAACGGCGTGGACATCAAGTGCCAGTCATACTCTAACAGGTTGCCATAGTAGTCGTGAGCGCTCTTGCTCGAGTTATCGAAGGTCACACCCACGACAGCTTTGATAGTAGCCATAGCTTTGCCATTAGTGGCTTCCTTCTGCAGCAATACAGCATCTTCGTTGATGAAGAGCATATTGTCACCATTACCCTTCGTCACGTCAACGGCGTTGCCATAGAGGAACATGTTGACCGACTTGCCATCAAATCTGGCAAACAGATTATCGAGGCCGTTGGCACCATCATAAATGGAGCTATAGCGCAAGAACTTGCCATCAGTAGAAGCCAAACTGTTGTCGGTTTCGAAGCCTAAAATAGGCAAGTCGCTATTGATGTCGCCAGAGGTCGGACGGAACCACTTGGTATAGCCGGTGTGCGTCTTGACCCATTGGTTCAAAGCGTCAAGCATACCAGGCCATCTGTTAATTTTACCACCACTGTATGAAATCGCAGTTGCAACACAATTGTTGGTTTGTCCATCAGCAAAAGTAATCTTGTTGTCGTCATACATATAACCAATAGCTTTGCGGTCCAATGGTGCGCTATAGAGGCCGTGGCCTGTAAGTGACGTCTCATTACCAGGAATACCAACATAACCATTTGAAGCGTCGGCATAGCAGATAGTAATCTCACCATTGCTATTGTCGTAAGCAAAGGCCGGGAAGGTTTGCTCACCAAGAGCAGCATAGCAGTTCTCCACATGACCATTGTTTACGCCAACGAGACCACCAATATTAGTAGCTTGCGTACCCGTGACAGTCACATTGCTATAGCTGTTGTATAGGTCAGCACCATTGATGGCGACCAAACCACCAACTGTGGTTTCGTCTCTCTGTGCCACAATCGTGTTAACAGCGAAAGAGGAATGGATGGTGCTACCTTCTTCGGCAACAGCGACGAGACCGCCAATATTCTGTGCAAATTCGTCATCGCCAGTAAGATTACCAGCAGCTTCAATATTGGCGAGTGTACCACCTCTCATGGTACCGATAACCGTAGCATAGTTATTGGCCACACCATTGAAGTTGGCAACGGCAACCATATCGTGGATATTGGCACCTTCGGTGATACCAAACATACCGAGGTCTGTTCTGTAGAGCGAACTGACGAGGCCTTCGATCACAAAGCCATTACCCTCAAATTCACCCTTGAACACATTATTCCTCTCACCAATTGGCACCCAAGTATGCTCATGCATGTCAAGGTCTTTCTTGATGATCACTTTTTTATTGGTAAAGTCGTCGGGGTCACAGCCATTCTCACCATTGACCAAAGAAATCACCCAAGCAAGGTCTTCTTCGGAGTCGATGTTATCAATGGAGAAGCCTTCGGGCTTCGAAGTGACCCAAGTTACCCAAGTGTCAATCCAATACAGGATGTTGGGATCGGCACCCGTTTCCAACTTATAGATTTCGCCATCGTGGACAATAATGGCCTGAGTTTCATGAGGTTCATCAAGCCAGGCAAGCTCGTTAGAATAGACCACCTCAGCAATACCGGCAACAAAGTAATCGATAGGCTTGCTCAAGCCAATGAAAGCGGAATGTGCTGCATCATTTTCAACGTAAGCCAATTCCTTGTAGTTTTCAGAATCATTGTCTTCACCAATCTGAAGCTTTTTATCTACACCAGCAAGGTAGACATTGTTTTGGCCGTTACTATTTGTGTTGTCCCAAACCTTAACCATGTCAGAGGCAATCATGGTGCCATTCATATAAACGCCACCGCCATTCCCGTCAGTCTTGTTGTCAGTGATAGAGGCATCCTGATTCATCATCAAAGTACCGCCGTCATTCAAATAAACAGCACCGCCGTCATTAGTATTGTAGTTCTGCTCTAAGAGCACAGCTTGATTCAGCTCAAGGGTACCGCCGTTCTGAACAGTGATTAACGGGGACGTAGAAGTAACAGTGCTGTATTCAACACCTTCTTCACCGCCATCATTATAATAACCGTCCAAATCGATACCACGTATAATCATATGACCGCCATTCGGCACATCAACTAGTGCACCCGTATAGGCTGCGTTGTCAGGGTTGCCAATGATACCGACTTCTTCATCAAATAATTCATGACCGCCATTATAACGGTAAATCTTCACTTGACCACCTTGGGTAAGGCCATTCCATTCGAGGTCATCGTCGGCTGTCACTTGGTTAACCACATAGACTTCATCGCCAGGCAAGAAGCCTGAACGGGTAAAGATGGCACCCAAAGTAAGCATGGCTCTGTCAGGTTTCGTACCTGGATAGGAGTTCTTACCGTTAACACCATCCAAATAGAAGCGGTTACCCATACCACGACGATACACCTTGATGGTAATCGTGAAGTCTTTAAAACCATTCGGATATTGAGTAGTGGTCTCGCCATAGTTGGTAAATCTCATGTGATATACCAAAGTACCCATCAGTTCAGGAGCGACAACTCCTACCAATTCCTCTTGTCCATTGTAATTCAAGGCGAAGTCGAATGAGAATTGGGAACGGCCCCCCGTGGTACCCATGAGATCGGCGGGATCAAGAGCATGAGGATCACCGGTCTGCCTATCAAATTCCACCTTAGTATCATAAATGGTGGGAGTAAGTTCGTTCCAACCCGTTGTACCATCGTAGTTTTCGGAAATGCTAAATTCCATGGCAAACTTGGTCTTATCAAAACCACCATCAGCAATATTAACCAACGTACCTGAGCCACCGCCATTGGTCGGCAGAGTAGCAGGCGTCCAATCAATGCTTTCAACAGTGAAACGGGAATCAACGCCTGGTACATTCAAGTTGAAACGAGGCAACACCACTTGTACATGAGCCTCTTCAGCTGTAGAGCCATTACCGTTCATCACGGCATAAACCTCAGTTTCGAAGTCACGGCCAACAATGGTTGAGGTATTGACAATCAGCTTGATCTTGACGATGTCTTTCACATTGCCGTTCTTGTCACATTGCACCAGATTAACCCACATCGGTTCGTATGTCTTGTTGGAGCTCAACAAGTCACTATAGGTCAAGCGGAATTTCACAGTAGGCATAATGTCATTGGTAGTATAAGTGAACTTATTGATAGGTTCACCCTCCTGACGTTTCACCAAGAATTCATCGGCATCATTATTGATAATCAGAGCAGGAGCTGTGGCACCTTCAATTTGGGGCGAGCTTAAGGCATCACCTTCACCACTGAGGATGACCAAACCGTAGTTGACATCAGGGTTGCTTCTAATTTCATTTTGAGCCTCAGTATTGGCCTCAAGAACCTGTGCATGTGTAGAGGTATTGTAATAAATCCAGGCATCATTATCATAAAGAGCCGCATTATAGGTCATCAACTCCGGACCGTAATCAGTGGTGGTAGCAAGAGCAGGCGCAGTGCCCTTAGTTTGGAAAGCATAATAGTAATCATGGCCACGCCATGCAGGTAATTCAATCTCAACATCCACATATTTGAACACATTATTACCATAAGCCACCACATCGAAAACGCCTTCACGTTCGTGGATCTGGCCTGTAGTACGCCAAATACGGAAGTAGGCCTCACCCACCTTCGAGCCAGGAGTGTGGTTTTCGTAGGCCATCTGGACATTACCTTCATTACCTTCCAAATCAAACACGTTGTCGCTATCGACATAGCTCACCCAACCACCATCGTTGCGGTTGTCATAAGTGGCATCATTGATATGGAACAAGTTATCGTCGTTGGCGCACCAACGCGGACGAGCGTATGCACAGGTAGCTTCGTTGTTGTCGGCAGTCATCATATATGCATAGCCGTTGAGCATGCCATAGCCAGGCTCATAGGAAACGTTGTTGCCTGAGCCACTTGCAATCTGCTTGTCATGGTAAACCTTAATGTAGTTACCACCATTCACACGAATCTTGTTAGGCGTGGCACTCAATGTAGAAGGATTGACAACTGTGTAATCACCATTGTCATAGGTACCATCGGTTTGTTTCGTAGGCAACTCAGCCGTGTAAACATCACTGCACGAAGTGCTCCAGAAGGTCATGACTTGGTCGACAGGGGCATCCATGATGAGGGTGCTACCACCAGTCACGATGACCGCCTCAGTAGCCTCATAGAGAGAATACACCTCAGTGACATTGAGGGAGTTGATACGGCCTTGGCCTAAGAAATCGACATGGACATTATCCAATACAATGTAGTCGGCACGCTGGATAGAGCCAAAGTTACGTGTAGCGGAATTGAAGGGGCTTTGAGATTGACCATAGTTGCGCAGCATCACGGTATGTTCTTTCTTACCAGCATCGCAGGATGTACCTGAGCCGAAGAGGCTGCCGTCGATACCCATGTAACCCACGGTATTCTTATCGGAGGTGTTGGTGATGTAGTCTTTACCGTCGACATAGACGTTGGAGTTACCAGAGATGGTAGGAGCGCCAAACTGGTCTACGAAGGTACCCCAGTCGCCACCAGCCCAAACAGAACCTGTGATTGACAGTTTGGAGATAGTGTATTCCTCACCAGCCGACTCGCTACCTAAAGTTTCCACATGGTTCGGGGCGTTATAGATGGCATCCTTACCCACAAAGGCAAATACCGAGCCGAAGCAGTTGCCGAAGAAACCGGCGGCATACACTTGCTGGTCAATCTGACCGCCACTGATGTTGACTACGCAAACAGTTTCTTCGTTGGTAGCTGTTTCGAAGTCGCCAGGCTCAAACGAGAGAGCATCGTCGGCATTACGCGAGCCGCCATACACGTTGGCGAAAACATGGCCGCCCATCACGTTGACGGTGTGACGACCGGCTACATACACTTGGTGTTGCTCACCGAGTGCACCGCCATACACGCTGCCATGCACCGAGCCGTTCTTCACATTGACGACAGTGTTACCATCAGTAGTGCCAAAAGCACCGCCACCAAATACATTCTCGCTGATATTACCACCATTGATAGTAACCGTAGAAGCAACAGCAACTTCCTGTTGCTCTGGAGCAATTATCTCAATATCATCAATAAGCAGCCAATACATGTCAGTACAATTAAAGTGACGAATGGCAATATAACCTACTTTACCAGAATAGGCACTTAAATTAACTGAGAATTGATGCCATGTGCCTTGATCACGATTACCGCCACGTGAAACTCCTTCAGGACCTTTATTTCCATTGGCAGGCAATGTCCATTCGTTAACCAAAACGAAAGAAGAAGCGTTGTTATCTGTAGTGGAAACAAACACACCAAAATGCTCTTCCGAATAATTACCATCTTGAGCACAAGCCCAAAAACTGATACTGCCACCTAGATTCACACGTGGGGAAACCAAATAGTTGTCTGGTGTTAAAGCACCGACATTATTAATATAAGAAGCAGAGGCGGCAACACCAGTACCATTATGTCCACCGAAATCCGTAATAGCCTGCCAGTTGTAATTATCACCATCGGCATCAATTGTTGTCCAATTGCCCAATGTACCATCAGCAAAATCATAAGTTAACGTTCCAAAAAGGCCTGGTTCAACAGCACTTTCTGCTCCAATATTACCATTCTCTCCACCACCATACACATTAGCAATGGTTCCGCCAGTAACTTCCACAAAGGTTTGGCCTGTGATAGTAGCTTTGGAACCCGTTGCCCCAGAAACACCCTTGCCAGCACCATACACATCATTCATAGTACCACCACTGACTTTGACATTGGTATTACCCACAACGGTACCTTCCTCACCACCGCCATACACATTATAATTAATAGTGCCACCAGAGATGTTGACAGAAGTGCCTGCAGCCATGTTGGTAGCAGATCCATATCCACCACCGAACACATTGGTGACGGTACCGCCTCCGACATTCACAGTGGCAAGACCCGCCACTGCACCAGATGCGTTGGCACCTCCATAGAGTGATCCAACAACCTTACCACCTTTCATGGTAACCGTTGTCTTGGCCTCGCTACGGGCTCGGTTGGCACCGCCGAACACGGAACCACTCACGGTAAGTGTATTCGCGCCTCCGCCAAGCACCCACACTTCGGTGTCATCGGTGCAGTAACCGTTGTTACCTCCGCCATACACATTACCAGCAATCTGGGCTTCGTCTGCTACGACAACGAAAGATTTTTGAACAGTATATCTATTATCTGCAGTGGCATAATTACCATAGCCGGATCCGAAGACGCCTTCACCGCTATCAGTTTGTTTTGCATTACCACCAAAATAAATATAGGTATTACCTTCGGTCACACCATTCTCATCGGTGGAATTGTCTGTACCATAACAACCACCTGCAACCCAATCAGTAAATGTACCACCAGTAATAACAGTCTTTCTGCTTCCATATGCTGTTGAGTGCTGTCCTGAACCATATAAATATTGATTGATTGTGCCACCTTTAATGCGCATATTTAAGGTGAGTGTAGTGGCACTTACTCCTCTTTCAATACCACCAGCAATACCTCCTTGGAACACGCCTCCTAAGACTTCAAGGTATCGCGGCGCCTGGGTATTGTATGAACTACTATTGGCTTCATAGCCCATGTATAACTCTGTATTGTCTCCTGTGGAGCCAAATGTACCGCTCATGGCTGTGACTTTAGCAGTGCCGTTTGCTGAAGTCAAGTTAAAGTTGTAAGCCACCTCCGCTTGTTGAGCAATGGTAAGATTGGTATTCGTCTTTTTGGCACGGTCGTAGTCGCAACCAAGTGTCATTTTCCATGTGTTGGCAGAACCAGTTCTTGTATTTCTATATCCATAGAACATATAAGCTCGGGTAAAACTACCACTTTCAATGCGCAAGTTAAAACTATTAATAGTGACATTACCACCATTGGTGCCATAATAGCCATAAATCCTACTAATAGCATTGCTACAAGTTATACCACGACCGATGATTAGGCTGTTGCCTTGGCCATTAAGGTAGGTGTTTTCACCTGCTCTAGACAATGTGGCATTCTCAAACTTTGTGTTAGCTCGGCAATTGAAATAATTATTATAGTTGTCGCTATAGCCAAAAGTGATAGTTCTTTTAGTTCCCGCACCCGTTGCAGGATCAAGTGTAGTATAAGTAACAGGAACGTTCAATCCATTTCCGTATAGGGTCGTGTTTGAAGAGAGGTAAACAAAGTTGCGCTCATAACCAACCGAAGCCTCAAGGCCATTGGTCGTGTTACTTGTCACGACATAGGCTCTTGCCCAAACTGCTTCAAATTCCACTTCATTGCCATCGCTGTTGTTGGTAACAAATTGGATTTCCGTTTCGGCAGGAATAATGCTACCCACATTATAACCATTAATGGTCACACCATTAAGGCTTTTCACACGCCAACCATAGAAACCAGTATAATAAGTCGTGCCACCAGAAGCGAATTTAGGACGCACCGAGAAGGGGTTCGGAATCAGCGTATAGGCCAAGTTGCCAGTACCAGCATCGCCATTGGCACGCTCGAGGGTCTTCAGATAGATGAAAGTGTCTTCATTCTCAGAAGGACCGACTTTCACACCTGTAGCATTGCTAAGGTTACCAGAAGGTGTAGCACCTGTGGAGGTGTACATTTTACCATTACCATAATAAGTAATCTTCACATCAGCAGGATTGAGGCTGCGGATGGGATTAGTAGCATCGCTATAGTAACTCCAGCTATGGTCTTCAAAATCGTTGAGGATAACGATGCCACCATAGGTGCCGCTATTGCCACCGCCAGGCAGATACATCTCAGTCACCACATTCGAAGGGTCATAGTTGGGGTCAACAGATCCATCAGTCACCTTATAGGCAATCACTTTTACCGTAGTACCAGGATGGAGGTCATTCACTGTAACCGATGTTCCAGTTGTCACCTCCGTGCCATTGGTTGTGCTGGGGGTAGAGCCATCAGTGGTATAACGGATGACGTAGTTTTCTCCCCAAGTGATGGTAGCTGTACCTGTATTGTCATTATCTTCGATAGTAATTGAAGGATCAGGTACTTGCAGCTTTGCGAAGTTGTATGGAATCACAGCAGACTGCTTAGCGCAAGTTTGGGCCACAATACGGAACTTGAAGTTGGTATTGGGGCTAGTCCATTCGAAATGCACCTTACCAGGCATGGCGCCGTTCCATCCATCGGGAGCCACATAGGTACCCACATTATTGGGGTTACCATTACCAAGATAATCAGGATCCTCAGGTGTGCCGCCATTATAGGCGCGGGTATAAATGACACCATAAGTTTCGTTGATATGGTCCGGCACCGCAGGAGGCGTAATGATGATGGTATTGCCATCACGTTCAATCAAAGCATCGTTAGCATTGGGAACGGGAGTGGCGTCAGAGGCATTGTAGGTCTTATCGGCAAAACCTTCACATGTTTGGTTGCCGATAACAGTAATTGCCTTCACCGTCGTAGGATAGGTGATGGAGAAAGGATCTTCATAGAGCGTGCTGCTCGTACCTGGATTGCTGCCATTAGTCGTATAACGGACTTGGGCACCCAAAGTAGTGGGATAAAGCACAATCAAGTCGGAGCACGCTTCCATGCTGATGGCAGGCTTCTGCAATCCGTATGAGGTAGCAGGAATAGCCTTCACCGTAGCGCCCCAACCTTCTTCAGTATGGGCGTTAACGGCATCGAAATGGAAGGTGATCGGGCCGTTTGACATAATGGTGAATTCATCAACGATGGTACCCGTCAACGTAGTGATGAGTTTGGTAGGATCTACTGCTGTTCCTTCATACACGCTCAGCGTAGCATCATTAAGACGCATGGAGTATGTACCAGGAAGGGCATGAGCGTTGTTGGTACCGTTGTTATCGGTATATGCCGTAAACGACTCAAAATCCACTTGAATGGCATTACCAGCCGTTTCGGGATTAAAGGTGTAGGTAAACTCGTTTCTCGAGAACCAATGTAGCCAATAGTTGTCCGGACCTTTTGACGGACCTCCCGCATCGTAGAACTTCACACCAGAGGTTCCAACGTACGAGCTGCCGTTGTGCATGTATACTTGTGCCTTAGCCGGCACCACAAAGATCAAGGCGCAAAGCGCCAGGAAAGCCGCTCTCATCACGAGGCGCACTTTCAGCTTGTGATTTTTCACTTGCATGATCGTCTTACTGTTTTTGGGGGTTGTAACTATTTGATTCATTTTTATTTATAATTTATTCGTAACTAATAACAACACTTTTTGTCTTCACCTGCTCGGGCTGAATCATTGAAAATACTGCCCTTCGCCGGCGAGGCCATTATTAAAAGGTGTAGTGCTCAATGGGCACACTATCCCCTTTAAGGGCGCAAAAGTACAAAAAAAATGGTCTAGAAGGATATTTTTCTTAAAATATTATTCTATTTAGATTTGGTTTTAATAGAGGTTTTGGCGTTCCCGCACACGGTATTTGAGGTTCCTGCCTAACGGCGGGAATGGAGTTAGGTGTAAAGTGGCCTGCGGCGGTCAATAACGTTAACGACCCGTAAACGCTTCAAACCGCCGCGTGATACCTGATAACTATAACTCCATTCCCGCGAGCGGGAACCTCATACCTCTACACTCCAGCTCCAAACCTTCATTGCGCGAAAGGGAAACAAAAAAAGCGCCCATGGGCGCTTTTTTTGTTTTTGGCATGATACCGTCCTTACAGTTGGTTGTAAGCGGGCGAGAAGGTGTCGCCGAGGCTGACGTCGCCCGTGCTGATGCCTTTCCTCAGCCAACGGGAGCGCTGGGCACTGGTGCCGTGGTTGAAGGTCTCAGGCATGGTGCGGCCATAGGCCTGCTTCTGCAGGTAGTCGTCACCGATCTTCGAAGCCGCGTTCAAGGCCTCCTCGATGTCGCCGTCCTCCAACGAGCCAAACAGCTTGTTGTCGTTGTTGGCCCACACACCGGCGAAGAAGTCGGCCTGCAGCTCTAAACGCACACTGATCTCGTTCGACTGCTTGGTGTTCTGCCCATAACGCGCCATCTGCTGGTGTGCCTGTCCCAAGATGCCAAGCTGGTTCTGCACATGGTGGCCCACCTCGTGAGCGATGACGTAGGCATAGGCGAAGTCGCCGTCGGCACCAATCTGACGACGCATGCTCTTGAAGAACTCAAGGTCAAGATAAACGGTCTCGTCGGCGGAACAATAGAACGGTCCGCTGGCCGAGGTGGCGTTGCCACATGCCGAGTTGACGGCATCGCTGAAGATGACCATCTTGGGCGGCTGGTAGGTGCGACCCATCTTCTTGAACTCACGGTCCCAGACGTCCTCGGTGCCTGCCAAGATACGCTTGCAGAAGGTCATCAGCTCCTGATCCACCTGACTATAGTCCTGCTCGTCGACATACTCGGTTGAAGCACCCTGTTGCTGTTGCTCGAGCATGGGGCTGATGTCGACACCCAAGAAGCTCTTCAACACAAAATAAAGAATCAAGCCGCCAAGGCCGACGCCACCAGCGGTTGCCACCGCCCTTTTACCGCGGCGGTCTTCTACGTTCGTACTTTCTCTGCGTCCTTCAAGTTTCATAGTTTTCGGATTTTTAGGTTAATTTGAGGGCAAAAATACATAAAAACCTAAAGAAAAGGGAATTTTTCTGAAAAAACTGTATTTTTGCCCTACTTAACACACCAATCATTTCTATCATGAAAGCCTACGTCAACGACATCGAAGTGCGCACTTACTACGGCGCCAAAGTGAAATCGGTGGTGCTGGCCTACTGCCGCGCCCACAACCTTCCTCTCAAACTCGACGACGTCGAGGTACGCGACGCCTACGGCAACATCATCGATCTGGACGGATCGCTGCGCGCCAACTCAAAAATCTACGTCAAATTCTGAAGGCCATGAAAAAACGCTGTCTACTCGTTTTGACGGCCTTGGCCGCCATGTTCCTCTTTGCCGCCTGCGAGAAGGAACAAAAGATCTACGTCGTTTCGACCAACGACATGCATGCCAACATCGATAACTTCCCACAGCTGGCTGCCCTCGTCGACAGCCTACGCACAGCACATCCCGACCTGCTGCTCTTCGGCGCGGGCGACAACCGCTCGGGCAACCCCATCAACGACCGCTACGCCGAGCCTGCCAAGCCCATGTATGAGCTGATGAACAAGGTCGGCTTCGATCTCTCCACCTTCGGCAACCACGAGTGGGACGGCGGCGTAATAGCTCTGCGCAACGTGCTCACCTGGGCACAGTTCCCCTTCGTCTGCGCCAATGTCACCTTCGACGACAGTCTGCAGATGCCCAACTTCAAGCCCTACGAGGTCTTTGAGCGCAACGGATTGAAGATCGGCGTCATCGGAGGCATACAGTTGGGAGAAAACGGTCTGCCCGACTTCCATCCCAAAAACGCCGGCGGCTCGCACTTCCGCCCCTTCACCGAGGTGCTGCCCGAATACCTGCCTAAACTCCGCGAGGAATGCGACCTCGTCTTCCTCCTCTCCCACTGCGGCTACGAGGAAGACCGTGAGACGGCCGAACAGTTCCCCGACCTCGACGCTATCTTCGGCGGCCACAGCCACACCCGTGTGAGCGAGACCCAACTCGTCAACGGCGTACTCGTCACCCAAGCCGAAGCCAAGGTCAAGTTCGTGACCCTCAGCACCTTCACCTTGAAGAAGGGCAAGGTCATTGACAAGCAGATGGAGCTGCTCTCCGTCAAGGAATTCCCGAAACGCAACGAGGAGGTGCAGGCTATGGTCGACGAATACAACGACAACGATTATTTCCGCACCGTGGTCACCACCAACACTACGCCTATCGACAACTACGAGTCGCTGGGCTGCCTGATGACCGACGCCATACGCTACACTACGGGCGCCGACATGGGCTTCCAGAACCCTGGCGGCGTGCGCTACGACACCCTCTCGGCCCGTCCCGTGACGCTGAAGGACATCTTCGCCCTCGACCCCTTCGACAACGAGATCATCGCCTACACCCTCAGCGGCGAGGAGGTCGTCAACATGATGAAATCATGCTTCACCAGCGACCACGGTCCCATCTATTGTTCGGGCTGCTCCTATAAATTTAAGGTGAGCGACGAAGGCGAGATCACCGACTTCAAGGTGACCTTGGACAACGGCAAGCCCATTGACCCCAACGCCAAATACAACGTGGTGATGAACAGCTACATGTCGAGCACGTTCGACTACGAGCACGAAGACGAGGGCCACAGCACCTTCCGCAGCTCAAACGAGCTGATGCTGGAGTACCTGGCCAGCCATCCCGAGATTGATTACAGCACGACTCATAGAGTCACCGAAGTGGAATAAGAGATTCCCCTTGAGGAATGGAGTTAAGTCGTATGTATTATTGCGGCGGTTTGTGACGTTTACGATTTGTAAGCGTTACTTGCCGCCGCAGTTTACATAATAACAGGTTTTCCATTCCCCGCAGGGGAATCTAAAATATTTTGGCACGGTTTTGGTAGTGTGGTAAAGTGAACACAAAAACAGAAGTCAAACCCTCTAAAAAAATCACAACTATGAAAGCCAAGAACATCCTGATGACCCTCCTGTTAGTGACAGGAGCCATCGCAGCAAAAGCAAGCGGTTTCCCGCCCGAACTCGCCTTGGTCTCACAGCCCGTGATGGTGTACAACTACAACTCGGTCACGGTCTACTACGACGTCGAGAACATTGGCGACTACACCTACAGAGGTAACGTCTGCATCTACCTCGATCCTGATGACGGCTTCTCCTATGCCGAGAAATACGTGAAGGTCCGTCCCGGTCGCATCAAGAGAATCGCTGTCGAGATCCCTTCCTACAGCATCGACCGTCACTTCACCTACACGATCATGCCTTACTACACGATAGGCCGCGAGCTCTACAGCTTCACCACCTTCGAGTACTTCGAGCCCATCCGCTTCTGCTGGCATGGCACGCGCACTGAGCCCTGGGTGGTGATCCACATCGGACCGCGTGTGCGCTACTACCACCGTCCGGGCACCTACCGCTACTACTACGACGGATTCCGCCCGCCGATGCCGCCTCACGGTCACCCCATGCCCCCGATGGACCCGTTCCACCACACCTACGGCTACCACCACAGCAACGGCGGTTATCCTGCCACTCACAACTGGAGCAGTGAAGAGCCCAAGCCCAACAGCAGCAACAGCAGTGCCACCGTCAGACCCAACAACAGCGGTTCTTCGACCGGCTCAGCCACCAGCGGCAGCATGAGCTCAGGCAACGCCAACACGGGCAACAACAGCGGTAGCGTCAGCAACGGCAACAAGCCCAACGCCCCCGCCGCCCCGCGCAACGACAGCGGTAGCGTCAGCCGCCCGAGCAACAGCCGCCCGAGCGCTGGCACCAGCAACAGCGGTCGCACTGGCAACAGCGGCTCCAGCCGAGTCAACAACAACTCGAACAGCAGCCGTCCCAGCAGTGGCACTAGCACCAGCGGTCGCACCGGCAACAGCAACGTGAACCGCTCAAGCAGCTCCACCAACCGCAGCGGCAACAGCGGTAGCAGCCGCGCCAGCAGCTCAAGCTCAAGCACCCGCTCAAGCGGCACCTCAACGAGCTCGACGACCCGCAGCAGCTCCACCAGCAGCAGAAGCTCAAGCGGCACCAGCAGCACCAGCAGCCGCAGCGGCTCAGCAAACAGCGGACGCAGATAAGACAGAAAAACGATAAAAAAACGAGGACGGTCGGAAGGCCGTCCTCAATTTTTTTCCTACCTTTGTTTAAATCTTCAAGCCGTAAACATCATCAATTATATGACGACAAGATTTAATGCTTATAGAAGCGGAAGTTATAACCGACTGTAATCACCGGACCATAACCGATAACCTTGGCATTAGGTCCGAAATTCATTTGGAAGCCTGCACCGAAATCCAAGTCTTTATAGCTCGCTCCACCAACAAGTGAATGTCTCCAAACGGGGTCTCTATTGTATCTAAACGCCCCCACATGATAGTCGATCAAAGCTGACCAAGGATTATTTCCATGAGTATAAACACGGACACCGCCATGTACTGACCCTGCAAAACCAACAGAAACATCATTGCCTGTAGTGTTAAAGAGGAACAGAGCACCTGGGCCTACAGACACTTGAACGTATGGACTAATCTGATAGCCCACATTCGCAAAGAAACCACCATACAAATCGGGACGGACGAAGAAGCCTCTCCCACGAGTATAGTCTTGAGCCAAAGAAGGAATAGCCATCATAGCTATTGCCAGAACTAATAATAGCTTTTTCATAAAAAATAAATTTTAAGGTTAATAAATTTATGGGTTTAAATAGGTTTATTTTTTATCAAGATAATCCACTACAGACTCCACCAAATTGTAGGCACCGTCGTAGACGTCCTTTAACGTGGCGTCGAGCATGTAGGCGGGCGTGGTGAAGACTAACAGCTCGTTGTCGGCGCACACGTCGCCGTGTTCGGTCTGCACATGGAAGGAACCCATCTTACGGATGTTTTCGGCATCGGGTGTGCCTTCGTTGCCCAAGGTGACACAAACACCGGGCAGTAGTTTGGCGAACATCACGGGGGCGATGCACATGCCACCGAGAGGCTTGCCAGCTTCACGCGTCTCGATGATGGCACGGGCCACGTCAGGCTTCACCTCCATGTCGGCGCCTTTGTAGGCATAGTCGCATAGATTTTTAGCCACGCCGTAGCCACCGCTGAAGAGCAGGCCATCGAAATCGGCGGCTTTGTAGTCTTCGATGGGAAGGATGCGGCTACGAGCCAAACGGGCCGCCTCGGTCAGGATGTTGCGCTCTTCCTTGACCTGTTTCTCGCTGAGGTGGTCGACGACCTCGGTCTGTGGGCGGTTGGGCGCAAAACACTGGTATTCACAATGGTGTTGCTCGATGGAGAGCAAAAGAGTGATGGCTTCGTTGATTTCGCTGCCATCCTTACGGCCACAGCCGGCGAGTATTACTGCAAATTTTTTCATGGTTTTTTATCAAGAATTAGAGAATTAGATGTTTTATTGAAGTTCTTTTTGAATTTGAGATAAAAATGCGAGCGGTTTTTATTCCCAATTGGGTTTTCGTTTCTCGAAAAACGCCTTCATGCCCTCTTGGCCTGCCTCGGAGATGCGTTGGTTGGCGATGAGGACTGAAGTGACGTGAAAGACGGGGTTGAAAGGATCATTGGTGCCACTCACCAATCGAAGCAGATTCTTGCACTCGGCGATGGCATCGGGCGAGGCCTGCAGGAAATGCTCGATGTACTTCCTTTCGGTGTCGATCATCTCAGCCTCATCGACGACGGCATTCACTAATCCAAAGGCCTTAGCCTCTTCGGCGGTGAAACGGCGTCCGGTAAGCATCAGCTCTTTGGCGGCGGTGTTGCCTATGCGACTTACCACAAAAGGTGAGATGGTGGCAGGCGTTAGACCCAAGCGCACCTCGGTGAAGGCAAACTTCGTGTATTTTTCGGCAATGACGATGTCGGCGGCAGCAATGATGCCGTTGGCCCCACCGATGCAGGCGCCGTGAACGTCGACGATGACCGCCTTATTGCAGAAATAAATCGTTTGAAACAGCTTCGACAGCTTTTCAGCATCAGCGACATTTTGGTTGTAGCTGAATCCCGCCATCGCTTTCATATACTCAAGGTCGGCACCGGCACAAAAAGCCTTACCGTTGCCTTTGAGAATGACCACACGGATGTCGTCGCGACTGTTGAGCCATTCAAAGACCTCGGTCAGCTCATGTATCAACTCGGCATTCAACGCGTTGCGCACCTCGGGGCGGTCGAGGTTGATCCAGGCCATGCTTTCGCCCAGTTGTATCTTTATCGTTTTGAAATCCATAGAATTCAGTTGTTCAGTTGGAAGTTGTTCGTTGTTCAGCTAGGAGTTGAGAATGCAATATTCGTGAAAAATTGGCAATCTGGCGCAATCATTCCGCAAAAAATTCGTTTCTTTGCAAACGAAAACAGAAAAAGATGGACGACAACCTCAACAACGGCCTCGACGACCTGCTGAACATGTTCAAGAAACTGATGGAGAATCAGGATTTGGACGCCATCCCGGGTATCAACGAAGAGCAGAAAGAACAGCTGAAAATGTTCTTGGAGGACTTCGACGAGATGAAGGATGAGATGAAGGTGGAGATCTACAAGTTGGACCCGTTCACCAAGCAAATGATGGAGATGGTGATGGGACAGCTGAAGAACTTCTCCGGCGAAGGCATGCCTGCCACACCGCAGGAAACCACGCCCCAGGAGCCGCCTGTCAACAAGGAGAAGCAATTGACCGACATCCCCGGTACCACTGAGAACCTTGAGGCCAAGATAGAAGCCATCGATAAGCAGTTGCGCCAGTCGGACCTCACCGACGAAGAGATCAACCGTTTGTTGGATGAACGCAGGGCTATTATGAAAGAGTTGAGAGTTTAGAGTTTAAAGTATAGAGTTTGAAAGCATTATCACATATGAAGAAAGTATTATTCACATTTATCGCGATGGTCGTTTCGATGACCTCTTTCGCCCAACTCATCGCCAACAAGACGGACAACAAAATCACCCTTGGCATTGACCTGTTCAGTGACTTGCAGCTGAAGACCAGCGACAACTGGGATGCCCGTGGCTTCAACCAAGGCGTGGGCCTCGGCCTAACCTATAATTTCCCCTTGGGCGAGAGCACGAAGCATACCGTCAGCATTGGTGCAGGCATGTCGTCGCACAACTATTTCTCGTACAACCGTATCTCGAACCCCTATGCCGACACGTTGGTCCTCTCCGATTCGTATCGTGGCAACGAGAAGTTCAAGCGCGCCAAGGTCAACCCGACCTATCTGGAAGTGCCGCTCGAGCTGCGTTTCCGCATCAAGGACGCCGTGAAGATTGGCGTGGGCTTCAAGATTGGCATCATGGTCGCGGCCAAGACGAAATATGTGGGTCCCGACCCCACCGAAGGTGCTGTGCTGACCAACGACAACGGTTCCATCGTGCATGAGAAATACTGTTACATCAACAACCTTGAGCGCTATGCCTATTCGGCCACGTTGCGTGTGGGTTGGAGATGGGTGAGCGCCTTTGCCGCCTATCAGATTTCGCCCGTCTTCGCTGTCGGCCACAATGCCCCTGAGATTCACCCGCTGTCGGTTGGCTTGACTTTCGCGCCGTTCTGATGGACTCGGGATGGATTGTAGCCGAGGCCGAACGTATGGGCTTCGACGCCTGCGGCATTGCCCAGGCGACGGCCCTGGAAGAAGAGTCGGCCCACGTCGAGCAGTGGCTTGAGAGCGACTGCGAAGGCGAGATGGGCTACCTGACCCGCAACAAGGAGAAACGCTACGACCCTCGGCTTTTGGTGGAAGGCACCAAAAGCATCGTCACCGTACTTTACAACTACTATCCAAAGCAACGTATTGGCGATTCTGACAAGTTCAAAATCGCCAAATATGCATATGGTGCAGACTACCACGATGTGTTGAAACGCAAGATGCGTCAACTCTTGGAGGGCATCGAGGCTCAGACGGACAAACTGGAAGGCACACGTCTTTTTGTGGACTCGGCACCCGTGCTCGACCGTGCCTGGGCGGTGCGTTGCGGTTTGGGATTTATCGGCAAAAACACCACCTTGATCCATCCCAAGAAAGGCTCTTTCTTCTTTATCGGACACCTTTTTTTACCCATAGAATTAGAGGGGACGGGGAAACCTTTGACCAACCGCTGCGGACGCTGCACGAAATGCTTGGACGCTTGCCCTACTGGCGCTTTGGAGGCTCCCTTCCACATCGATGCGCGCAAGTGCATCTCCTATCTTACCATCGAATACAAAGGCAGCCTTGCAGGCATTGACCCCAAGACCTTCAACGGCTGGATGTATGGTTGCGACATATGCCAAGACGTGTGTCCCTACAACCGTTTCGCCTTGCCCAATAAGGAGCCGGAGTTCCAGCCCTCAGAACGGCTTATAGCCATGCATGACGAAGACTGGAAAAGCCTATCGAAGGAGGATTTTGATGCATTATTCAAGCATTCCGCCGTGCAACGCGCCGGATATGAGGGATTGAAACGGAATATTGATTTTATCTCAGAGGAGAGTTGATATTGTAGGTCAGGGTGAACAGAATGACCTTGTTGTAATATTGGTTGGTAAACCAACCTGGATTGCCCGTGAAGCGAATGGGCACGATGGAATACATAAATCGTGCGCCCAACCCTATGTGTTCGTTAAAGGCAAAATGGATGCCTGCATTGCCCGTCATAGAGAACAATCGCCATCTCGAGGTGGTGACTTGATAATCGGCATCCACGTCCTCGGTAGCCTTGAGGCGGACATCCACGCTGGCACCTGCCTCCAAGGTGATAAAATCCAATGAACGACCACCCACACGGAAAAAGCCCAAGTCGTAACGCAGCATCAAAGGAATCTCTGCATAGTGGAGACGCAGACTATAAGGGTTATAGTAGTATTCCATCACTTCCTCGGTTGAGGAATGCGCCCCAAGCAGCGAATACTTGAGTTCCATCTGAGCCGAGAAATAGTCGGCCAAAGGCAAGTTGACGTAAGCACCTGCCGTGAAGCCCAGCTGATGATAACCGGCATAATGGTCGCCGTCAACTTGTGCAAACGTTGGACCCACGACAAGGCCTGCGTTGAAAGACTGTGCTTTGACCTGGCTTAGATTAATGGCAAACAAAAAACCGAGGGCAAGAAAAACAAAACGCTTCTTCATGATTAGTTATAATTCGCTTGATACTGGTAATAGCGGTCGAGAACCTCTTCGACGAAGCGGTAGGTCTCGGTGCCGCGGAGATAACCTGCACGACAGCAGGTGTCGTTGCGATATTTCGACTTATTGAGGATATAGTAGTCCACGTTATCGTCCCAGATATCGGGAGCGCTGCCGTATTTGGCGGCGAGGCGTTGCGCGTCATAGACATGGCCGAGGCCCGCATTATAGGCAGCCAACACAAATTTGACACGCTCCGTGCTGTCGGCCACCCTGTTCTCGAAACACTCGCCCAGATAAGCCAACAGCTTGCCACCCGCTTCGATCTGCTCCTCGGGCGACGAGTCGTAGTCGATGCCATACTTCTCCATCACAACGGGCATAAGCTGCATCAGGCCGAAGGCGCCCTTGTCACTCTCGAGGTCAAGTTTGAAATGCGACTCCTGACAGATGAGCGAGGCCAACAGACGCCAGTCCCAACCGATCTTCTTGGCCGTCTTCTTGATCAAGGGATCGAACTCGGAGAGCTGTCCGGCCTTAGGCTTGCTACGGTTCGCTCTGCCGTTGTTGACATACTTAGCCAGCAGGCGGCGTAGGTGGCGCTGCTCCACACCTTCAATCCAGGTATTGATGGCATTGACAAGAGAAGAGTCGGAGTTTTGGTTCAGCATAGCCCAACCTATGGGCTGATCCACACTGACTGCCAATTTGGTATCGAGTCCTTTCTGGCCCACCGAAGCCATCTTAGCCACATATTCCTCGACGACGGTGTAGTCGGCACGACCGTCGGAGACCGCCTCCACCAACTCAATGCCGTTCAGCGTGTCGCATTCGACCACAAAAATGGTGTCGCCGATGCAATCCGAAAGGTACTCAAGCACCTTCACGGCATAGCTTCCTTTGGTGACATGGATGGTCTTGCCTGCTAAGTCGAGAGGCGAGCGCAACAACTGGCTCTCCACCTCATTGTCGGTCGACATTGCATTCCACCCCTTGGGCAGACGTTGCACCAACACGCAACGCTGGGCGATGATGGGATTCGACATCATATAACGCCGCTTCATCGCTTTGGTCAGACCGATGCCGGCCGCCACCACATCGACTTCGCAGGAATCCAGCATCTTGAAACAGGTGTCGAGGTTGTCCTCGACCTTCATCTCCAGCTCAAGGCCGTTGGAACTGCAGAAATCGCTGAGCAAGTCGTATTCGAAGCCTGAAGGCTTCTTCCCGAATTCATTGTAATTAATCTCGCCACAATTGGTCACGGCTACCAAAGTGCCGCGCTCCAACAAATGCTCAAAAACCGTCAAAGTATCTTCCTCCACCTGGGCCTCATTCGTATCCATCTCATTATCAACACGGTTATTACACGCAGAGAAAGAGATCAGCATCGTGACGAAGAAAAGGATTTGGATTGTTTTCTTTAAATGCTTTGTCATTTCAGTCCGATTTGGAGCGGTAAAAGTAGTTATTTTTATGATTTGATTAAAAAAAACGCGATGTTTTTGACGTTTTTTGTAATTTCGCACCCTTATTTCACAGATGAAATGGCTAAGAAAATACAAGATCCCGACTTTTGGTATTCGTTTCTACTCCCCTATGTGAATTGGAATACGCGCCGTGCCTACCGACGCTTTGAAGTGCATGGCAAAGAGCATCTTCCGAAAGACAGTGCCGTCATCTTCGGCGTCAACCACAGCAATACGTTGATGGATGCCCTGGTGTTGCTTTCGGCCGATAACATCAGGAAAGTGTTCATTGCGCGAGGCGACATCTTCAAGAACCCCGTCGTGGCCAAGATCCTTAACTTCCTGCGTATCCTGCCCATCTTCCGCATCCGCAATGGCGTGGCAGCCGTGCGCCAAAACGATGACTCGCTCAACAAGGCCGTCGACGTCATCCACGACCATGTCGACCTCTACCTCTTCCCTGAGGGCACCCACCGCACCAAACACTCGCTGATGCGCATGGGCAAAGGTCTGTTCCATATCGCCTTGGATGCCAACAAGCAATTCGGCGACAAGAACCCTGTCTATATCATCCCAACCGCCATCGAATACGGCGACTATTTCCGTTATCGGAGCACGGCGATGATCAACTTCGGCGAGCCTATCAACGTGACCGAGTTCATCAAAAACACCACCGAGGAAAACGAAGCCGTTACCATCAACCAACTCAAGGACATCCTCAGCGAAGAAATCTCGAAGCTCTTCACCTACATCCCTGACGACGAGGACTATGACGCCATCTGGGAAATCGTGAAAATGAAAAACGAGAAACGCGCCGGAGGGCTCTACAAGAAGATGCTTCGCAACCGTGCCACCGTTGAGAAAGTGCTGAAATACAGGGAAGAACAACCCGAGCAAGCCAAAAACCTCTTTGAGCGCGTGATGGCATTTGCGCAAGAGCGGAGACGGCAGAAGATTTCCGTCATGTCGACCGCAAAAAAGTATCCTTTGGTCAACTTCTTGTGGAAATTTATTGTGCTGCTCATCGGTCTGCCCTTCTTCGTCGCTTCGGCTGCCGTCAACCTGCCCGTATGGCTCACCACGCTGATTATCAAGGGGAAATTGAAGGACAAAGCCTTCAGCAACACGGTCAGCTTTGGCGTGAAGCTAGTGCTTTTCCCCATCGTATTCGTTGTGGGCACCATCCTGCTGTTCTGCAATCTGCCTTGGTATTGGGCCTTGGCTGGCACTGTGCTGCTTTTCTATTCCTACTCACTCTTCGTGGACTATTGCGAACTGTGTCGTCGCTGGATCTCCGATGTGCGCTGGACCTTCAAGGACAAGCTCCGCAAGCAATATAAGGCATTAAACCTCAACAACCTATTCTGATGCCACAACGCTGGATTATCCCCGATGTCCATGGCTGCACCAAGACCTTGAAAGTGCTGCTCGAGAACATGCTCAAAGTGACGAAGCATGACGAGCTTTACTTCCTCGGTGACTACATCGACCGTGGCCCTGACGGGAAAGGCGTCATCGACTATCTCATGCTCCTGCAGAAAGAAGAGTACAATGTGCACTTCATCAAAGGCAACCATGAGGACATGTGTGTGAAGGCATACCTTGCCGACCAAAAGAAGAAATTCTTCGGAGGCAAGCATATCGAACAAAAAGAATGGGAATCCGTAGGTGCCAAGGCCACATTGGAAAGCTTTGGGGTGAAGCATCCACGCGAGATACCCCAGCTTTACATTGACTGGATGAATGCCTGCGTGCCTTATCTCGAATTGGAGGAATACATCCTCGTGCATGCGGGTATGAACTTCAACATCGACGACCCGTTTGAGGACACATTAAGCATGATGTGGACCCGTAAGTTTAAGGTCGATTATAACAAGTCGCATGGAAAAAAAATCATCCACGGCCATATCCCCGTCGACTACAGCTTCATGAATTTGATCATAGAAAACAATGCGGCTTACGACTTCATTGCCTTGGACAACGGCGTTTTCGTGACCGAAAGACCTGGATTAGGGAATTTGACCGCCTTTAATCCTGACACGAAACAGCTTGTGGCGCAATCTAACATGGATATGTAAAGACGTTGCGCGCAACGTCTCTACAGATTAGCGTGTTCCGACAACAATTGCGTTTTTGAATTGTTTGACCTTGCCTTCGAAATTGAAGACCTCAGTCACGGCGACATAGACACCGACGGGGACCTTGTTGCCGTTGTTGTCAAGGCCGTTCCAAAGGACGCTGCCCTCCTGCCCCACCAGCTCACCTTTGGCCAGGTGACGGATTAATTGTCCTGCCACATTGAAGATGTAGATGTTCATCGTATAGCCCGCCTCGTCGAAATGGTAGTTGATGAAACAGGCGTCATCGAAGCCGTCGCCATCGGGCGAGAAGACGTCGGGACTGATGGAGATTACGTCGTTGGAAGGCTCAGCGGTTTGCATCATCGAGTTCTCGTAGCCCGGTGTGCCAAAATGCACACTTTCGGCGGCGGAATGCCAGTTGTCGGCATCCATCGAAGGCTGGTCGAAACTGACACGCTCCAAAGCCACGCCTTTCGTGACCTTGAGCAAGGGATAATGCATCTTCTCGGAGAAGGCCATTTGGTCGACCACCGTACCGTCCTTGCCCATCAGGATGGCCGTACCGCCCGCGTTGGCATAGCTCGGGAAGGATGCCATCTGCACGAAGTTGTCGGTCGGGCAGTCGTATTGTTGGCCAACGATTTCGCTGTTGGTGGAGAGCAAAACATAGGTCTTGGGCAGGAACAGACGGCTTTCAGACGTGATTTCCTTCAAAGTCGTATCGGCAGGATTGGGGAAGCTCTCCTTGATGACACCGAGCATCAAATTGCTGAGGTCGAAGGTCTTGTCGGTATTGTTGTAGAGCTCCACATAATCCACGCCTGGCGCGATGGGATCGAAGAGGATTTCGTTAATGAGGATTTCGCCTTCGGCGATGTCGTTTGGGATGCCGAACTGCACGCGGGTATCGGCTTCGATGGTTGTACCCACGCAGTTGGTCACGCCATTAATTACCAATGTATATACAAGGCCCTGCTCAAATCCCTGGTCGAATTGAAGCTCCACGTAGGTACCGTCCATGGGATTAATGACCGTCTGCTGGGGATGTTCGTTTGTCTCTTCCACAAGGAAGTGTTGCGTTTCAAGTAATTCAGCGGAATTCATCTGTTGGTCGAACCACAGTTGGACGATTTGGTTGCCGAACATGCTCACGCGCTCCACTTTGGGTGCCACATTATTCTCACCGTTCACCGAATTAATGCGGCCTGGCGTGCCACCTAAGGCATCCATGGTGGCCGTCCAGTTGGAGGTACCAGCGCAGGGATTCAGCGGGTCGATTTGCTCCACCGACCAGCCGCCATTGGCCTTGTCGGAATCGTGGTACCAAGTATTGCTGAAGTTGACACGAGAAATCAGAACGCCAGCCTTGCTGTAGAGGTACATCGCCGAGGAAGCATTGCCCACTGAGAAACTGCTGAAGCCGATGCAGTCGCCATATTGGCGCAACTCGGAAACGGCATCGTTGTGGCATAGGATGACATAGCCGTGCGGTGCAAGGACAAAGTTGCCAAAGGTGTTATCGTTTGAGCCGATTTGTATCTGCCAGTCTTTCAAGTCGATGCCGAACTCCGTGGTGTTGTAGAGTTCCACATACTCCCATTCGGGCAGGCCCACCACAGGGTTAGGATCCGCCATAATCTCGTTGATGACAATATCGTATTCCGAGGCTTCGTAGATGGAGAAAGCCATGGTGGTCGGCTCCATCATATTGTTCCACAGGTCTTTGATGCCGCTGACGGTCAGCGTGTAATTAATGCCATTGCCGATATCACGCTCCATCTCGAGCACCACAACGGCTGGATTGTCGCCGAAACTGACCGATGATGGATGGCCCAAGCCATTGTCGATGGAATAATTGTCGGGATTGAGTGCCGTGGTTTCATTCAGCGCCTCGTTGAAAGAGAGTTGCAGATGCATCACATCCAGCACCTCGCAGGTCAGGAGTTGGGGTGGCTCGTGGTCGGCAATGCGGGGACCGACATAGACGTTGTCGAAATAAATCTTTGTGGCGTTGCTCGACGTGAACTTGGACCAAAAACCGAAAAAGCCGCCACGACCATAGGTGTCATCCGTCCCTTGTGCCTCAATGAGATAAATACCCGAGTTATCGTAGCAAGTTTGCAGCAACCAATTGCCTTCGCGATCGCAGGTGACTTTGACGGAAACTGCGAACGATGCCGCGATAGCACCTTCCGTGCCGCGACAGATTTGTTGTTGCCCATCGGCATCCTTGCAGAACAAAGTGATGGCATCGCTGCTACCGCCTTCACCGAAGCGGAGGAAATAACCTTGGTTAACATTTTGCAAGTCAGCGTTGTCGGCACTGAGCCAGACATCCGTATAGTTGTTTCCCGAAGGTGCAAAAGCCTCGCGAATCCAAAACTGCCATTCCATTGTCTCGTACTCCGTGATGGGCAAGGAAAGATAGGCTGTGCCCTCACCTTCCGCGTTGAGTTGGAGCTGTTTGCTGTTGTTCACCGTATATTGTTCCGCTGTTCCCGACCAAGTGGGGTTTTGGGTGAAGTCGCCGTCGGAGAAGTCGTCGGTGACTTGGGCAAGGAGAGTGAAGGGGAACAAAAGCAGGAGTAAGAGTATCTTTTTCATGGTATTAGCAATTTAGGAGAGGACAAAGATAGGGGTTTTTGTGGATTGTGACAAAAAAACAATCGAAATGCTTGTTGTTATACAAAAAAGCGTTACGCAAATTTGTATAATTGAATGGTTCTAGTTATTTTTGCTGACTAAATTGTTCAGTCCAAAGAAGCCTGAATGCCTTGCAAGAAAAAGACATCGTTACAAACAGCGAAGGGAGATATTTTATCTATGATTATTTCCTTTATTATTGGCTGAATAAAAAATAGAAAACTGCGTGGCATGAAACGAGTTATGCACATACTGAACTATTTTGCGGTTCTGACAATAATGGTGGCTTGCTCCCAACCAACTAAAGTTGAGTCCCCTGAACCTTGTCGAAGCGTCGCAGGGCCGACCCAAGAGTTGGCAGCCATTGACACCCTTATGTGGCGGCAGCCGGATAGCGCCTTGGCGGTGATGATGGAGTTTGCGGGGAGTGAGGCGGCGGATAGCCTTGGTGAGTTTGAGGGGCATTATTGCCAGGTGCTGATTGCGGAGCTGCTTTATAAGAATGACTATGGGCAGAGCAATAGGAAGGAGCTGCTGAAGGCGGTTCATTATTTTGATTCGGTTGTGGGGATGGATGGAGCGGACGCACGCGGTGCGTCCGTACAGGGACGGAATGCGTTTTTGGCGGCGCGGGCGCATTATATGAATGGTGTGGGATTCTATGAACGGGATAGCGTGGTGGCGGCTTGCGGGGAGTATCTGAAGGCGTTGGAGATTGTGGAGACGCATTTCCCGAATTTGGAGACGCAAGATGTTGCGTCTCTACGGGTTGAGCACCTGCCTCGGTTTATGGCGTTGACTTACAATCGGCTTGGAGATTTGTTTGAAGACATGTTTATGCAGAACGCCATTTACTGCTATAAGAAATCCCTTGTTTTCACCCGTATTGAACCTACCTCGCCCAATGGCATGGCCAAATTGTTGAGTTCACTTGGACAACAATATCACTTTTTATATCAGTATGACAGTGCCAATTACTATTTCGATGAAGCCTTGAAGCATTTATCTGATACAAACAATTTGGCTTATAGGGATTTGATTTCACAAAAGGCGTTGCTCAACTACAATATGGGTAAGGGAATAGAGCCTTCCGTAAACGACCTAAGGCGTATAGCGGGGAAAGCCGAAGAAGAAAAGGAAAGACAAAGACGCTTTGTTGTCATCAGCCACATTTATTATGATGCCCAAAAATATGATTCGGCTTTGGTTTATTTGGTGCAGGCATTTAAAAACGAAGATGATGTATTGTTGAAATGGGATGCGGCTGGGAAATTGCGCAACATATACCAAAGTCGAGGCGACTCGTTGAAGGCTGTCCAATATGCCCTTTATCAGTCGGAAAATGCTATTTCTGAAGCGGAAAGCAACGCACAAGTCTCACAACTTAACGAGCTGTTTCAGCGGCATTTGCAATGGGAGCAAGAGCGAGCCGAGGCCGAAAGGCAGCAGGCGGCGCGGCGGAGAAACCTTTGGATAGGTGGCATGGTGGCATTGCTGGCCATTGTGGGGTTGGCAGTAGCCATTATGACACGGCGCAGCCATAGGAAACGCCTGGCTGCGCAGGAGGCGAAGGTGCAGATCTTGAATGAGGAGAAGCAACAGCTTCAGACGCAGGTGGACGATACGCTGCAACAATTACAGACACAAGCGGACGATGCCTTGCAACAGGCTCGGGCGATGCTGCCGCAGCGGGTGGCTGACCTTTACCGCGCGAAGGTGCCGAACCGCTTGGAGCGCATCATAGACGAGTTTGAGGTGGCCTATCCGCAGGCTTTGGAGAAACTGGCGGCTGCCTATCCAGAACTGAACGAAACGGAGCAACAAATCGCGGTGCTCAATTTCCTACATTTTCGCGCAAAGGAAGAAGCCGATTTGCTTGACTTGAGCGAAAACACGGTGAATAAATACCGCTCCAACCTCAGAAAAAAGACCGAAAATGCCTCGTTTTCCTCGTTTTTGGATTAACAAAAACTTGTATTTCGTTATTGCATTTAGTTGATTTTCAACAAGTATTAAAAAGGAAAACTTGTACTTGGCCTTTGAGTTGATTTTTTCCTTGATTTTTGTTATAGTTTTGCAGCAGTGTTTTAAAAACAAACAGCAATGAAAAAGACATTATTATTCGCAATGGCACTGGCGGCGGTTTGCATTATGCCGTCGTGCGAGAAGGACCCGAAACCAGGTGACGAGCCCAGCATTGAACCAACCGCCGAAATGATTGTCTTCGGAAATCACACAAACATGGATGTGGTTACCTACGACCAGGTGGATTGGGAGTACCACGATGATTATACATCTTATTACTGGAAAGATTTCGACATTAACGGAGACGGAGAATTTGATTTTGCCTTATGCTCGCGAAAAATGAGGAGTTCGTATCAGGGAAACATCCAAGGCTTGGATACCATATACGAGCTTACATTATACGCTGCTCCGAGGATGGAATTCCACTCCGATTTGCAAACGAATGAGATTTACAGCCATCCCGATTCCACCATTATCCCAACGGACAGCATCCCTTTGATTTACATAGAAATAACAGAATCGTGCAACAAGGTGCTTGAATCTGATGTTTACAAGGGGCCTTATTCAAAGTATGTCGTTCAATCCCACTACAAGAATGACTTGCTGAACATGAACGATAGTATTTTCAGACCTTTGTTCACTCCATACGCTTTGTATGCATCCAACAATCAGACACCCTATTACATCGATTTGGACGATTACCACCCTAATGTGTTCAAATCAGACATCGATGGGCGAGAAGGATGTTTCAACTTCCCGATGAACGAAGAAATCTACATTGGCTTCAAGTATAATGATGAAGACAGGTATCGTCTTGGTTGGATAAAATTCATCATTGTATCTTACAATGGTTATGTATTTGTAAAATCTTTGGAAACTGCCATTCAACAATGAAAGGACAGCTTTGTGCTTCTGAAATCCCCGCCTCATGTGTGTCTTCTTAAAAGGGGATGGTGCATAGTGACAGAATATCACAGCAAACCATAGAAGAATAGTAATGAAAAAGACATCTATTATCTTCATCCTTGCCGCCCTACTGCTCATCGGCGGCAATGCCCAAGCGCAGGGCAAGAAGAAAATCCGTATCACCTACCGTAGTGCTAAACGCCTGGTGGAGAAAATCGAGGCTAACCCCAACGCCGAGACACTCTACCTTTTCCGCAACGGCCTCGACTCGCTACCCGAAGAGATTGGCCAACTGAAACACTTAAAGAAACTGGTGGTCAGTTCCAACCGCCTCACCTACATCCCGCCCGTCATCGGCGAACTCACCGAACTGGAATATATCTCCTTCAAGCATAACGACATCAAGGCGCTGCCGCCAGCGATAGGCCGACTCAAAAACCTAAAGCATCTGGAACTGGACTACAACGACCTACAGACCTTGCCCAACGAACTGTGCGAGCTGAAGAACTTGGAATACCTCTCCCTCACACACAACGCGCTACATCACTTGCCGAATGGCATCGGGAAGTTGGAATCGTTGGAGTTTTTCTACATCGGAACTAACCTTTTGCAGGAGCTACCCGTTAGCTTAGCCCAACTCACGGAGTTGGTAGAACTGAATGTGGCAGGTAGTGGCGGTATGCTCGTCGTTCCCAATCTGCGCAACTGCCAACGTCTTGAAAGGCTTTACATTGACAGCACCACTTTGTTTGATGCCTCCTTCAATCCTCGCACCATCTCGAGGTTGGAGATTTATATGGTGGGGGGATAAAGTAAAATGTAAACCTACTTGCACTTCTTTTGCTGGCGGGATGCCAGCGAAGTTACCAAAAGGAGCCTGCCTACAGCCTGAAAAAGGACTCGGTGGAGGCCTTCGATGAGCAAATGCGGCGGTGGCATGTGTTGCATGGGGGGATGAGCAGGTGGGAGAGCGATAAGTGAAATGTTGTAATCTGGAACTGCAACGTGTTGTAAAACAACGAAGTGGTTTTGCAAATGTTTGTAATGGCCTTTGGACTTGAAAAAACAGCGATTTTTTGCTATACTTTTGTGGAACAAAATTGCAAAGCGAACAATTAAACTTTAATACAATGAAAAAATCTTTGATTATTGCAGCCTTGATGTGCTGCCTTGTGTCGGCCACGGCACAACAAACCAAGAACACAAAAAGAGTCAATAACACATTAGGTGTTTGCATGATGGGCAAGACGATGCAGTGTAACGGCATCAGCATGTCGTATATCGCTTCGGAACAAGGCAAGATGGGTTTTGCCTTTGGTGTGGAATACGACCGCGAGTACATGTTAGGCAAGACGCCTCTGGGAATTGTGACAGGCATCCGCATGGAGTATAGCCGCCCCTACGCCAAATTCGAGGAAGAGGGACAAACTCTCGAGGTGAAAGCCCACGACCTTACTGGGGTGATTCCTGTTATGTTGCAATACCATGACAAGT